>Ga0315280_10011776_pt1 | contig 10687 bp, 13 predicted proteins | sample YL17G06_40_MG_FD_203697 | JGI IMG/M metagenome (GOLD analysis project Ga0315280, IMG submission 203697) | Sediment microbial communities from Yellowstone Lake, YNP, Wyoming, USA - YL17G06_40 | ecosystem: Environmental > Aquatic > Freshwater > Lake > Sediment | place: USA: Wyoming | collected... | reverse complement strand
CAAAGAGATTCAAATGTTTGGTTGCCGACGGTGTCCGTGCATAGCTGAAGTGTGTCCTTCGAGCATTGATTTTCCTACGCTGAGTGGGCCAGGCTCGGGTATTTCTCTTTTGTCCATTCTTGTCTTAGCAATTCGTAGAGCTCCGCGAAGAAGTATGAACGTCATTCTGGGCACGTATGAGTAGAGCCTAATGTATGAGCGGCGAAATCCTGCTCGCGCCTTGATTTGCACGTACCTTACTCTTAGACCGCGGCACGCGCACTCTATAAGGAAATCATTCGGGACTCCCCAAGAATCAGTTACCCGATCCAGGTCAAGTTTCCTGAGCGCTTCACGCGTGATCGCAGTATATCCACATTGCGAATCTCTAACGTCAATTCCCGTGATGACGCGAGTTGCCACCGTAAGCATTCGATTTCCCACAAAACGAAGAGGTGACATGCCATTTCCTCGTTGGCATGCGGTCAATCGATCTCCAACAACATAGTCTGCTTCTCCATTGAGAAGAGGCTCGAGGACCTTAGGGATCTCATGAGGATCATGTTGATCATCGCCAGCTAACACCAGTAGAACATCGGCTCCTCTAATCAATGCCTCGCGGTAGCCTGTCTTTATCGCAGCTCCTACGCCGTGCGAGCGAGAAGTCGTCACATATGTTGCCCCGTTGCTGGCGCTCTCGACGACAGTGTCATCCGTGCTGTGATCGTCTACGACGACTATATCATCAACCAAGTCTCGCGGAATGGCATCGATTACTCTTCCCACACGGCCGCTTTCGTTGAAGGCGGGGATTACAGCCGCTACCTTCGGCCTTTCACGGCCAGTTCGATGCCGTGTTGAACGCAAGTTCATCTAGGATCACGTAGAGGAGCCCAGAAATCTGATTGTTCTATGTACGAACATGAGTACTTTGTAGAGTAAGGACTATCGAACCAAAAGGGTCTTCGATGCGTGGATTGATGGGCGAATCGAATGTCTTCTGTCACTCCGGACCAAGTGCTTGATGTTAAAGGCGAAATCTGCCCTTACCCAGACATTAAGACCAGAAGAAAACTGAAAGAAATGAAAGCTGGCCAAGTACTTGAAGTTCTGACTGACTATCCCCTATCAGTTGAACGGATACCAAGGAACGTCGAGAAGGAAGGTCACAAGGTTCTGAAGATTGAGAGGATTGACGGCCCAACTCACAGGATCCTCATACAGGTGGGGAGTTCAGCGTAGTTGGTTGTCGTAGCCAACATTCTTTCGGGGCTCGTCATAGGTCTTGCATTCGGCATCGCGCTTCAACGCGGACGGTTCTGCTTCAACTCAGCCTTTCGGGACACGCTACTCTTCAAAGACTATACCATCATAAAAGCAATCGGTGTAGCGATCGCAGTCGAGATGGTTGGTTTCCAGCTTCTGAGCGAGCTCGGGTTAGTTCAGCTCTACCCTCGCGGTCTCTACTGGGGGGCAAATATTCTTGGGGGGTTCATGTTCGGCGTGGGGATGGTCATCGCTGGTGGATGCATATCAGGCGCGACATACCGAACTGGAGAAGGGATGGTAGGATCGATGTTGGCGTTGGTTGGCATCGCAATAGGCGCTGTCGCCACGCTCAACTATTCCTTATCTCCCATTAAGGATCTGTTGCAAACTGCGACGAAGATTCAGATCAAGGGGCTGAGTCCGACAATTCCCCTCGCGCTCGGAGTGTCGCCCTGGGTTCTGATAATTCCAGTTTTTGCTTTGTTCGTATTCTTCGCGCAGAGAAGTTATTGGAGAGAGAGGAAAGCGAAGATTGATCCGATTTCGCTGTTCGGTCACAGTTGGCCGTGGTGGTTTGCGGGGACGATCGTAGGCTCCATAGCGGTCATCTCTTACCCACTCGCGGAGGCAGCAGGGCGAAGCACACCGCTCGCCATGACAGGAGGATACGTTGGAATCCTTGCCATACTTGTGAATCAAGACTTACAGTTCTTGGGTTGGGAGCAGGCGATGGTGGTCGGCGCGATTTCTGGTGCTGCGATTGCGGCGCTTCTGGCAAGAGAGTGGAAAGTACGTGTCCCGCCTGGTAGGATGTTGGGGCAGTCACTCTTGGGAGGACTAGTGATGGGTGTTGGTGCAGTTTTGGGAGACGGTTGTAACATTACCACGATATTGATCGGCATACCTCTCCTTTCGTTGGGCGGAATTCTGGCGGGTACCTTTACAATACTAGGATGCTGGACTGCAGCTTACCTGATGTTCCGATAATGCGGGAGATGCATGTGATGAAGATTGGAATCCTCGTTCAAACGGAACCCTGCACGTACCAAGACTTTGGAACTGCTTACGAAGTGGCCAAAGCAGCCCTCAGAAAGGGTCACGAAGTCCGCCTGTTCCTGTACGATGAATCCGTGATCGCTGCCAACAAGAACATGAAGATGGCAGGAAAACGTCAAGTCAATCGAATGATCAAGGAACTGACTGAGAAGAAAGTTCCAATCATAGCTTGCGGCGCCTGCTGCATGTTTCGCGGCATCACATCAGATGTGCTAATCGACGGGGTCGAGATGGGTGGGCTCACAGACCTAGCCGAGATGTTTCAGTGGGCTGATAGACTCCTGAATTTTGAGCATTGAGGTGAAGACAGTGAGAAAAATCATGATTTTGGTTCGAAGTCCTCCTCACGGCACCACAAATGTAGGTGAAGGACTCAGAGCAGCAATCGCCCTAGCCGGTATGGACATAGAAACGACCATCGTCCTAATGGACGACGCAGTCTTCGCGGCCCTGAAAGGACAAGTTCCAGACGCGATAGGAGCGACCTCACTCGACGAGTCAATACTGAACGCCAAGCAATTTGGAGCAAAACTTGTTGTTCATGAGGAATCTTTGCAGCAACGAGGCATAGGCAAGGATGAGCTACTAGAGGTCGAAACCATTGGAACAGAGAAAATTGCTGACCTGGTCCACGAGGTCGATGCTACAATAACATTCTAGGTGGAACTATGTCGACTCTTTACATTCTCCACAGATCGCCATACTCAGCACCAGAGATGCAGACAGCTCTCCGATTGGCCAAATCTGAAGACGGGATCATACTCACTCAGGACGCAGTCTTGGCTCTTAGATCGGCCCCGAAGGAAATTAGCATCGAAGAAGCTTCAAGGAAAAACCTCACATTCTATGCACTAAAGGCGGACATGGACGCCAGATCAATAAAATCAATCGCCGGCGTCAAAACGATTGACTACGATGACTTAGTCGAACTTCTGAGCCAATACGAAAGTACTTTCTCCTGAATGATGGCGAACGCTTCCATCAGTAACAGTAAAGTTACACGAATCGAAGTAAACAACCCCAGCGAGCCTCTATAATCTTTCTTCCAACCTTAGCTAGTCCGCATCGTTGCTTACCGAAAAATCATTAATGGTCTAGTGAAGTCGCGCGACCGGCCTTTTGCTGTTGGATTCCAGAGCTAAGCCACAAGCTCATGAGTACAGTTAGTGCACCTGATGTTACCAATTTGTAATATCAATACTCCAGAATTATGAAATCTTTGAAGTTGGGTGTTTGGTGTGATACAGCAACAGAAGCCGGTTCAGGGCCACAGGGCTGAGCAAGTTTTAATTTGTCACAGCGCTCCCTTCTGTTCATGACAACTGACATAGTTCCATACATCGGCTCTTCGGTAATCATTCTTTGGGGAATCGCCCACATTATCCAAACCAGACACATAGTCAGTGGTTATGAACCAACATCTGTAAACAACAGACGAATCATGACTATGGAATGGGTTGCCGAGGGCTTCATTCTAATCTTCGTAGGTTTACTCGTACTGTTTGCGAGACACTTCTACGGTGGCTGTCCTCTTACATACCCTATGTCTGCCCTGATGCTTCTCGTCATGGCGGCTTGGACCGCACTAACCGGAGGCAGAACGTCAGTTGCGTTCCTCAGGATGTCCCCAGTCGTCGAAACAATTGTCGCGATACTGATCCTGTATGGCACGTTAGTCCTGTTAGGCATCCTATAGATTACCGTGGTATGTCCTAGCGCACAAGCCGTGCGGGTAAAGGACATTTCGGATACCCGTTACATCAGCCTAGCTGAGGCCTGCTGCCTGAGCAGGCCGTGTTTGCGCTTCTCGACATGTGCTCGGCGCAGGGACGTAGGTGAAGGTCTCAGAGCAGCAATCGCGCTAGCCGGTATGGACATAGAAACGACCATCGTCCTGATGGCCCGTGCGGAATCAGTCGTGAGTATGCAGTTCTTGAATTTTGTATACGAGAGTGGGAGAAACCAAAAGCATCTAGTCGACATGAAGGGAAAAATGCTCTAACAGTCTTGATTTTTGTGAAAGGTTCGGCCAGTACGTATCTGGCCGTCCTGAAACTATATTGTATGAATTACTGCTCTTATAGCACTTACACTAGGCGTTTATAACGTCTAGCAATTACGGAGCACGCGCCACAAGGTCTCCGACAATGCTCAATGCCACGGCCATTGGTGAATCCTGTTGAAGGTGTCGAGAAGACAGTTCCTAGGGATGACGGCCTCCTTCGCAGCGGTCACTGGACTCGTTGGCCTTGCGGACATGGTCCCAAGCCGCAACTTGGTCAGACCGCCCGGCGCAATTCGCGAAGATCTGTTTCTTGAGAGTTGCATAAGATGTGGAGCTTGTGCTGATGCCTGTCCCGTGCGCGGGGTTGGAATTGCGCACCTAGCGGATGGTTTGCGGAACGTCGGGACTCCAGTGCTAACTGGATACTGCATGGTGTTCAGAGGTTTGGAGAAGCCCTCTCCCCAAAGCACAATGGCATGGAGGAAGAACGCGCTCGCACATGGAGAGGAAGAGAGATGTTTCGACTGTGTCAATGTATGTCCGTCGGGGGCACTGCAGCAAGCTAATGCCAATCATCTCCACATGGGCACAGCTGTGGTGAAGAGAGAATATTGCAGAGCGCTGCGTTTCGGAAATTGTCAGTTCCCCTGCAAAGATGTCTGCCCGTATGACGCGATCTCTATCGCCGCAGGCCCGGTTGTGGACGAGACAAAATGTGTCGGGTGCGGCCAGTGCGATTACGTATGCTTAGCTCGCCTGATCGGCCCCACAGGCATTGTGGTAGAAGCAAGTCAAACTTGAGGTGACGGATATGCAAGGAGATGATGTGCCAAAACCTGAGGAAGGTTCTGCTCGACCTGAGGGTCTGAGAACCAGAATCCGAACCATAAGGTGGATCAGCCAGCTAGGTTTCCTAGCGCTGTTCTTGCTCTTGATTACTGGAACTGTGTGCACGGTGATTCTCGGAAAGGGCGTTGTGATTTCCGAGCCGTTCGGAGTGCTCCAGGCTATTTTTGCTGGTAGCACATCAAGTCATCCTCTTTCAGTCATGACCGGAACACTGGTGATTGGTGTTGTCATCTTTGTAGGTGTCGTGATACTCCTAGGAAGAGCTTTCTGCGCTTGGGCCTGCCCAGTGGGAACAACAATCGACGCGATCGACACAGCGCTTCAAAGACTGGAGTTCAAGCCTTTCTTCACGCGCCACCCGCGCAAAGAAGTCTCCAATTCAGACGGCTTACTGCGAAACGGAATGAACAAGTACGCTGTTATGGCGGCGGGATTGACCGGATCTGCGCTGTTCCGATTCCCCGCTTGGTGCGCCTTTTGCCCGATCGGGACGCTTTGCAGAGGCACAGTTGCGGGCGCAGAACTTGCGATAGGTGCGGAAATCCTAGCTATCCCCGCCGTGGGTGCTATGAGCCTTGGAGAAAAGAGGTTCTGGTGCAGATACCTATGTCCAGTCGGTGGGGCCTTGACTTTGCTCAGTCGGCTCAACCCGTTCATCAAACCCAGAATCAGAAAAGATGCACGCCACAGAGACTGCGGTGCCTGCAAAACAATATGCCCAGAGGGGATTGACATATGCAGCGAAAATTCCTTCGCAAGATGCACCAAGTGCTTCGACTGCTACACAAAATGCCCCTTCGGGTCAGTGAAAATAGCTCTGACCTGAACCCGACTGTCCAGCCGTGTGCCTCCTCATCAAATGATTAGTTTGGCTTGTACGAACATTCTCGGGCTGCATGGTCCTTAGACTAAAGACCATATACCCAACTACATACACACCTTTCACTGTCTATATATTGTCCTCAATCTAGATGTCGTCAGATTCAAAATGAAGGTCACGCGCCGGCACTTCCTCGCCTTAGCTGCAAGCGCGGCCACAGTTGCGGCGGCAGTTCCGATTTTTGATGAAGCAAATGCGTTTCCTATTCCTCCCGCAACTTTCCAAACCTCTCCCCTGGTGCAGCAGTCAACTGAAAAGATTGTTCACGGGGCCTGCGCCCCGAACTGTTGGAGTGGATGCAAACTCCTAGTGCATGTGAGAGATGGAAAGCTCGTAGCGACTGAGAGAGGTCCTCTGCCTGATTCGCGATACGATCGCATCTGTCTTCGTGGCCTTACCCATGTCGAACGCGTGTACCACCCAGACCGATTGAAATACCCTATGAAGCGCGTTGGTCCGCGGGGAGAGGGAAAGTGGGAGAGGATCTCATGGGACGAAGCAATCAACACGATTGCATCCAAGTTCACTGAGATTAAGGAAAAGTATGGTAGCAGCGCGGTGGCTTTTCTCCCTCAAAGTGGCTATTACGGGTACTTGAACGGCTGCTACGGGTCGATTCTCAGATTCGCCAACCTGTTCGGAGGAACGTTCGGAGAGGGCGCACTCGACTCAGCTATGCCTCTGGGGATGCTTCAGGTTCTTGGGGGCCCCAGTAGTAGGCAAGGAAACGAGGCTGCAGATCTGGTGAATGCGAGGTTGATCATTCTCTGGGGGTCTAACATAACTGAAAGCAACCTTCAGAACTGGCACTTCGTGGCTGACGCGCTTGATGACGGAGCAAAGCTGGTTACGGTTGATCCAAGATACACGATTGCAGCTTCCAAGTCGGACCTGTGGGTTCCAGTAAGACCGGGCTCTGATGCTGCTCTCGCACTTTCCATGATGAACGTAATCATCGAAGAGTCACTCCATGATGCAGCCTTTGTACTCAATAGAACTGTCGGGCCATTTCTCGTGAGAGGAGACACGCAGCTCTTCCTTAGAGAGAAGGATGTCAAGGAGAATGGCTCGAACAAGTATATGGTGTGGGATGGAAGTGCAAATGCAGCAGTGCCGTTTGACGCGAGTGGTTCGAGCGCTCTAACCGGAAGCTACACAGTCGCAGGCATACAATGCAAGACTGCCTTCCAGCTTCTATGGGACTCCGCGAAACAGTATTCGCCTGAGAACGCAGCAAAGATCACGGACGTGAAGCCTGAGACCATCAGACTCCTTGCGCGCGAATATGCCAATCGCAAGCCTGCAACTATCTATTGGGGATTTGGGGTAGATCGATATTACCATGGAGAACTGACTGGTCGCGCTATCGCCACATTAGCTGCCCTAACTGGTAACATCGGAAAGCCAGGTGCCACACCTTGGGGTGGTTTTGGCGGAGCAACATTCATTTCGTCTCCTCTCAATCTCTTTCAAACCGGCGCGTGGCTGTACCCCACGAAAAGTCGCGCGAGTCAGCTCAACAATCTGGTGGTCTTCGACGCTATCGAGAAAGGCGAACCGCACCCGATCAAAGCTGCCTACATGGCGAACAGCAACTATTTGACCACCTTTCCTAACCGGAACAAGATAGTGAACGAACTCTTTCCGAAGCTAGAGTACATCGTAGTGGCGGACTTCTCGATGACAGATACCGCTGAACAGGCAGATATGGTGCTGCCCACCACCACTTGGTTCGAGAGCGATGACATTGTCCCAACTATGCACCCTCATGTACTGTTGCAACAAAGGGCCATAGAGCCGCTCTATGAATGTAAATCTGATCTGGCCATCTTCAGTCTTCTCGCGGCTAAGCTTGGATTCGGCGAATACTTCAATCAACAGCCTGAGGATTACATCAGACTGATTCTGGATTCACAGAAGCTGCGTGACATGGGAGTAACCTATGAAACGTTGAAACGCGATGGAGCATTCAGAGCGATCCCAGCACCTTACATTCCATTTGCGGACGGCAAATTCAACACTCCATCTGGAAGGATCGAGTTCTACAATGAGAGTCTGGGAGAGAAGATGCCAGTTTTTCTGCCACCTATAGAGGCTTGGCCTGATAGTCCTCTTGCGAAGAAGTACCCACTTGTATGCTCTCAAGGCCGGAAGAAATTTGGTGTTCAGTCGCAATATTTCAACATACAATGGTTGAGGGAGATAGATTCATTCCCCTTCGTTGATATGAATCCATCTGACGCGAAGAGCAGGGGCATAGCAGATGGCGACGTTGTAGAAGTATTCAATGACAGAGGGAGCGTACGCCTGAAGGCAAGGCTGAGCAATGGCCTGAGGCCTGGCATGATAAACATCAGTAAAGGCTGGGCCAGGAAGCAGATGATCGCAGGTACTCTTCAGGAGCTAATTTTCGACTACAAGAACCCTGACAACATGAATTGTGCATTTTTCGATACGATGGTTGAGGTGAAAAAAGTCTAGGGGGCATATGGCAATGGCTAAACGTTACGGAATGGTAATCGATCTTGGGCGATGCGTCGGATGTCAGACTTGCGCAGTTCAATGCAAATTGGAGAACAATGTTCCGCTTGGTCTGGCTTGGAATCGCGTCTTGACGATGGGGGGGTCGCATCTCGACACTCCCAAGGGTACTTACCCGGCGCTGAGCATGTACCACGTCCCCTTAGCTTGCCAACAGTGCGAAAACCCTGCATGCGTCAAGGTCTGCCCTGTAGGCGCCACATTTCAGCGCCCCGACGGGATTGTTCTAGTCGACTGGGATCTCTGCATAGGCTGCAGGTACTGCATAGCTGCATGCCCCTACGGTGCGCGGGTCTTCAACTGGGGTGATCCGAAACACATCCCCGATTTCCCTGTGGGCAGCCCGGACGTTCCGACGCGCCCACGCGGTGTCGTTGAGAAGTGCACTTTCTGCGTTCACCGCGTTGACAAGGGCTTGGAGCCCGCTTGCGTTGCTAGTTGCCCTGCCCGAGCCAGATTCTTCGGAGACCTCAATGACCCCGAGAGCCAAGTTTCAAAGCTGATAATGGAAAAGGGTGGATATCAACTACTGCCCGAGATTGGAACGGATCCTCGGGTCTACTACTTGCCTGCGCGCAGGAAAGGTTACACATAGGAGTGAAATCGAGGCGAACAATGATGAAGGAATCCGGAAAAACTGAAGGTAAAATATCTCACATAATCAGTCTCTCAAATGCTTGGCTGGCACTGCTTGTCGTAGTGATGGGAGTAGGCGCTTGGGCATACTTTGGCTTTCAGCTCACCACGGGCCTGATCGTGACGGGAATGAGGAACATCGTGGTCTGGGGATTGTACATTATCACCTTCATATTCTTCATCGGGCTCAGCGCGGGAGGGCTCATAATCTCCTCGTCAAGCTACGTTTTCGGCGCCGAAAGATGGAAGTCAATCTCGCGCGTAGCGACCCTGCTAGCATTCGTGACCGTAGCGGTTGCCGCAGGTACAATAGTCGCAGATCTCGGTCGACCCGACAGGGTTCTCAACTTGTTCCTCCATCCCCAACTCGATTCACCATTCATATGGGATCTGATCATAATCACCTCGTACCTAGTCATTTCGCTCGCAGACCTCTGGTTTATGTGCAGAGCTGACTTCGCCCGAAAGGGCAGCATCCTCGCCCTCGGAACCAAAGATGTGTCAGATCAGGCAGTAGCGCGGGACAAGAAGGTGGTAAAAGCAATTTCGTTTGTGGCTCTTCCCACGGCGATCATGCTCCACTCAGTAACAGCATGGATATTCGGGCTGCAGATGGCTCGCCCCTGGTGGAACACTGCAATATTGGCACCTGTCTTCCTTGCGTCCGCAATGGTCTCAGGACTGGCGCTTGTCATCCTAACCGCCTTGATAGCCAAACGACGCAGAATATTGGACGTGGACTTGGGCGTCCTTTCGGACATAGGGAAATTGCTCGCAGTCGTCGTGCTTGTGGACTTCTTCCTGAAATTTGCAGAGATACTCACGATGTTCTGGCCAAGCGCTGAAGCAGAGCTTTCGCAGCTCTTCCTCGTAGTAACCGGCCCCTTCAGTCCTCTGTTCCTTATCGAGTGGACGATTGGCGGAATCGTCCCATTCCTAATCTTGGCCTATCCAAGAACGAGAAGAACTGCGCTGGGTTTGGCGGTCGCATCGATTCTGCTCATCGTGGGCGTGTTCGCCTATCGAGTGGAGCTCATCGTTCCTGGGTTCGCGGCTCCGCTACTTTCGCTTCCTCCAGGACAGGCTTTGGGTCAGTATATTCCCGGAATGAGCTCGTATGCGGTGACTGGGAACTATTCCCCAACATGGGTCGAATATTCTGTAACGGCGGCCATGATCGCGCTAGGCGCGTTTATCGTAACAATAGGCGCGAAGATAATCCCGTTTGGAGGGCACTCAACAACTACCACAGAGTAACGCGACGGTCGGACTGCTGCCAAAGCTCCTGCCTTGAGTCGGACACGCGAGAACCAATGGTATCGATGTTACCGAACGGTAACATCGTGTTCTACATACAATACGGAGCGATGGCCAGAGTAGTTCCAATCACTAGAGTATTTAACAAACCAACTTATTCTCAATCGCCATCAGTTTTCGGTGTGCCTGACGCATTGACGTTCTTGTCCTGAGCG
>Ga0315280_10011775_pt1 | contig 10687 bp, 9 predicted proteins | sample YL17G06_40_MG_FD_203697 | JGI IMG/M metagenome (GOLD analysis project Ga0315280, IMG submission 203697) | Sediment microbial communities from Yellowstone Lake, YNP, Wyoming, USA - YL17G06_40 | ecosystem: Environmental > Aquatic > Freshwater > Lake > Sediment | place: USA: Wyoming | collected... | reverse complement strand
ATTATCGACTGAAGGTCCGCAATGGCCTGTTTCAACCCAGAAGCAGTTCTGATGACCCAAAGGTTGTCGTCGGCGATTTTCCTGATCTTTTTCTTTAGGTCAATCGCGCGTATGCCGTCTTTTTGATTGAAGGGTCGCGTAAGGCGTGATTCAATCTGACTAATCTGTTTCTTGTCTACGTCTGGCGCCTGTGCTTTCTTTGAGTGAGTTGTAGCGGATTTTCCTGCTATGGCGCCCTGAACCAGTATTTGGGTGATTGCCGATGCCACTCGATTGGCGCCGAACAGGCCGCCAGAGCATTCGCCGGCAGCGTACAGACCCTTGAGGGTTGTTGAAGCTTGTTCGTCAACTGAGATTCCTCCCTCCATGTAGTGCGCCGCCGGTGCCACTTCCACAGCGTTGCCCTCTTTGAGCCAATCCATGAGGCTGGAGTAGTCAGTGCGCAACCACTTCCATCCAGGGAAGATCTTCTCCGCCTCTTCTAGAATGTTGAATGGCACGTTCTTGATCGAGTAGTATGTTCCGCCCCTTGGCGACCCATCTCCTCTCAACACCACTCTAGTGGCGGCCATAGAGAAGATCAGTTTGTTCCATTCTGTCGTTGTGGCTATTCGGTAGATTGAGGGGTCGTATTCATCTCTCAGAAATGGTCTGCCGTGTTTTTCTAGCAGATCGCCGAACATCTCGATCAAAATGTAAGGGAAAATATCCCCCCTCAGCGCGGGAGGCCACAGAATCACGTTGGGGCAGAAGGTCACCATCTCCATGTTTAGGAGATCGGCTCCAGCTCTGTAGGCTGCGGCGTGCATTGCACCGGCCAACCCTCCGGGGGCGCTAGTGAACGAATACGCTCTCTGCCATCCACCGGTGGCGATCACTACAGCTTTCGCTTTGACAGCCTGTATCGTTCCCTTGTTGATTTCAAGGCCCGCTACGCCTACAACCGATTTGCCTTGGGTCAGCAGATCTGTGACATAGAAATCATCCCTGATTGTTATCTTGCGCTTCCTTACTTGCTCGATGAGAGCCTGGTTCAGATCGGTACCTTGAGTCAGGAGAGCGCGTTTCCCATCCCAGAGGTATTTCATACCCCAATCAATCATCTCCTTGGTCCTTGCGGGAGCGTCGCGAACGTAGGCTTCAACGAGTCTTTGGTTGTTAAGATAGTAGCCTTGAACCACGATATCATGGAAGTAACTTTCTTTACTATCTGATTCGTTCCCTGGAAGCCCGATACTGGCGGCACCAGCTCCATCCAAGGTAATATCGGCCCCGGCAAGCATTGTAGCCCCCGATTTTCCAGCCGCTCCATTCGAAATCAACATGGTCACCGTGCCTAGATCGCACGCTTCGATTGCAGCGCGCAGGCCTGCACCCCCGCTTCCGATTACGATTACATCAACCGATTCTTGCTCAGACAATCATGCCACTCCAATTCCTTGCTCTCATGCGGTGAGAGGAGTTATCTTCGTTTCGCCCCTAGACCTCGTATGAAAATCATCACAGAAGGATCGTGGAACTCTATGCGGGAAGGCTTCAAATGTGCCTGTGTCGTGCGGGGGAAAGCGTGGTGCGCGAGAGAGGGGATTTTGACCCCAACTTACCGGTAAACAGCAGCAGTGCATGTGGTCCCTGAAGGCTATGACGCCTTCTTGAACGTCTCAAGCGAAACCTGGAACTTCGTTCCTGTCGACGACAAAATCCAACACGAAAGGAACATCAGATCGTAGGCCTTCGACAAGGGCCTCATGTATCTCTGTGGCACGATCAACTTTTCGGCTTCGGGCACCGTAAGATTCAGCTAGTTTCACGAAGTCGGGAATTTTGTGAAATTCCGTTTCAGTTATTCGACCGCCATAATCTCGTACTTGGTCGAATCGTATCATTCCATGGGATCTGTCATTGAGCATGCAGACTAGAATGGGAAGATCGTTCTCAACAGCGGTCATCATCTCGGGAGCGATCATTTGGAACGCGCCGTCGCCGGTGATCGCTACCACTCGACTGTTCGGCTTCGCGAGTTTCGCTCCTATCGCTCCAGCCACAGAGTACCCCATCGGTGTGAGTCCCGCAGGATGAATCCACGTTCGAGGCTGATAGATCGGCAGCATAGAAGATGGCCATTCCTTGCAAAATCCAGCTTCAGCTGTAATGATTGCGTCTCTGGGCAGGACTTCACGCAGCTCCTTCATGATGCGTTGAGGTTTGAGAGGGCTAGCGTCGGAGTTGGTCTTGCTCGAAATCTTTCTGGCCCATTCTATCTTTTCTTGCTGAACTTGTCGAGCCCATTCTTGGCGATGCTTTGAGGTAACCGGTTTAGCTGCCTTGAGTATTCGAATCATTTCGGACAGCGCATCCCTTGCGTCTGCGATGATGCCGATTTCTACCCGACAATTCTTCCCGATCTCAGAGGGGTCAATGTCCACCTGTATCACTTTTGAATCTGATGATGGCAGGCTCCAATTCCAGGTGGAGACATCGGTAAAACGAAATCCTACGGTGAGGACTACGTCGGCTTGCTGAATGAACTTGCTTTTCCACGCGGGAGTGAATTGACCTGTGCGTCCGATGCTAAGCGGGTGGTCCTCAGGGATGGAACCTCGGCCGTTGTAGCTTGTTGCGACAGGAGCAGCAAGAAGTTCAGCCAGCTCTTGAGTCTGGGATTGAGCGTCTGCAAGGATTACTCCCCCACCGGCCCAAACAATTGGTCTTGATGAATTTGACAGGAGCTTCACTGCCTTTTCAATCTGCGCGACTTTGGGGCGAGGCCCGGCCGAAGACTTCTGCAATCGATGGATATCATAGTCGACTTGTCCCAGAAGTACATCTGACGGAAAGTTGATGTGGACGGCGCCTGGCCGTGGACCACGTGCCACCTGAATGGCTCTCTCGAAAATTTCAGGAACTTGTGCGCTGGTATCGACTTGTACGCTCCACTTAGTGATCGCGGTGAAGTATTGAGCATGATCAAACTTCATCTGAGCGTTGCGTTGCAGCAAAGGGGATCGAAGATTGCCGGTAATTGCGATCAACGGAATCGAGTCAATCTGAGCTGCGAGAACCCCAGGCGGCAGACAAACGGCTCCTGGACCCACCGTGGCCATGCATACTCCAAGGTTTCCAGTTACTCGCGAGTAAGCATCTGCCATGTAGGACGCCCCCATCTCGAGACGGGTCAGAACATGACTAACCTTTTCAGAACTTAGAAGAGCGTCGTAGATCGGTAGAGTTGAGCCGCCAGGTATCCCGAAGATGAATCTGACATCCTCCCTCTCAAGAATGCCAACGATTGTGTCAGCAGCTTTTTTGCGGCCCAAGACATTTCACAATCCTCCCTGCCATCGTGGTCGGCTTAAGGCTTGCTCTATTATACACTACTTGACTTTGAACTCGCAGAAATCCGGGCGCAGCGGCAGACTCACAGTAGTTCGTGATCATTGAGCGCTCATTGTGATCGCTATGATAGACAACATATCGAGGGCTCGAATAGGAATGGAGGCTCTGGGTCCTTAGCAGCATACAAGGCGGCAGTTTCAGATCCCAATTTCCTCGGCAAAGCACAATACGACAGATAGGAGCGTTCGAATCGCAGTCGGTTTCCGAAATATGCTGGAGCAACTGTAGGCATCCGCCTAGCGAATCAGGCGAATCTCCGTCAACCAAACGATTCAGGCTCTGTTTGCCAGCGACAGTAATGACAATAGTAATGATCCGGAGAAGCGTCAAGATGAAAAACCAGTCATGATCATTGTGTTCAGCAGATTAGGCAATGCAAGAATATCACCAAGCTTCTATGATACTGAAGAGGGAGCTGGACACGTTGGGCGCTGCAGTTTCGGGGTTAGTTGGCGGTCCATGAGAAGCCACATGTTGCTGCGATCTCGCGGGAACGTTCAATCACCGTTGACAATAGCCGATTGGCGCGGTTGAGGGAGCAATCAAGCAGTTCGCACTAAGAAGGAGTCAGCATTGGGGAGCCGAGAGTTCGACGTGATTGTTGTAGGCGCGGGAATAGTAGGATTGGCGAGCGCATATCACATACTCTCTCAGGATCCCGGATGCCGCGTCGTAATTGTTGAGAAGGCAACTTCTGCTGGGCAAGGCGACACTGCCAAGACCGTTGCAGGCATAAGGAACACGTTCACATCGGAAGTCAATCGGCTACTCTCCGAGACATCTATCGATTTCTACAAGCACGTGCAGGAAGAGGTGAAGTTCGATCTGCACTTGGAATTTGTGGGCTACCTTTGGTTGCTCACAGCTGAGCTCGCGGAACAAGTTGAGCCCGTTATCCACCGTATGAAGAAGGATGGAGTAGCCCTCAGAGTCTGGCAGCCGGATCAACTGTCCAAGATGCTCCCACAATCTAGACTGACGATTGACTCAGATGACGAGGAGGCGAAGATCATGGGACTCGGTAGTATAGCCATGGGTCTGCAGGGCCTGAAATGCGGAACTCTGGCAGGGGAAAAGTTGGTTGAATTCTACGAACAGGAAGTCCGCAAACTGGGAGGATCCATGCAGTACGGAGAACGAGTGAATTCATTCATCTTAGAACCTCGACACAAGTTGGGATTGCCCCATGAACCTTTGGTATGGCAGGACGCAAGAGTAGAGGGCGTGGTAACCAATCGAGGTGAGATCCGGGCAGAACAGACCGTACTAGCAGCAGGCAGCTGGAGCACAGATCTTCTGAACAATCTGGGCATCGACTCACATGTGAGAACAAAGAAGAGGCAAGTCTTCGCGCTTAAGGGGACTGGTGTAAGCAATCTGTTGTTCTCAAAAGGCTTCAACGAACAGGGCGTTCTCCCCATGACGCTCATACCACCGCGCCTGATATATCTGAAACCGAACCGATCTGAAGCAACCTTTTGGGTGGAAGTTTCCGATTACGTCGGAAGACCCTTCACCTTCGACGATGAGCCTACTGCCGAGGACGACTTCTACACTTACAACATCTATCCCGTCATGTCACACTACTTCCCCTACTTTGAGAACGTCAGACCGTTCAGCAAGTGGGCTGGCCACTACGACCTAAACACTATCGATGGCAACCCCTACATCTTCGAAGACTCGGGCCTCATAGTCGCCGACGGCACCAGCGGCAGCGGCATGATGAAAGCCGACGCAATCGGACGCATCGTAGCGGCAACACAGGCAAAAAAAGACATAGCCACACTCTACGGCGGCAGGCACTTTAGAGTTGAAAAGCTAGGCATCGAAACCCGTCAAGTGGAACGTGAGGAATTCGTTATCTAGCCTTGACGCAAAACGGTCGGCGCTAGAGGACGGTGAGTGACAGTCGAATGTTCCCACCTTCTTTGACTCTTCCAGTTCCCTGACGTACGGCCGGCCACTAGGGGTTCTGCTGTTTCGGGTTTTTCCGTTTTCTCCAGTGGATGTTTTCTGTGGAAAGCTTGGGTTGGGGTTTCTAGGGTTTCGGAGAATACGATTCAGAAGCGCGGAGAGTTCTATTACCACTTCGAGTAACTGTTCACGCACCGTTACAGCGGATGTTCAGCAAATTGCCGCGTTACAGGTCTGTAGGGAGACAGGTTTTAACGACACCTCAGGCTTCTCCTTGATGATTTGGTTTGTCGCAACCAATAGAGCCTGAAGTCCAAGGACTGGGGCTCGTCTACTTAGATAATGCGCAGACGACCAGGCTAGACCCGGCTATCCTCGATGTTATGAACGAATTCATGGTGGACAAGTACGGCGTTCCAGGCGGAGAGTTCGGTTACAGGCTGGAGGAGGAGGCTCGCGAAGCTATCGAGCGAGCTAGAGAGATAATCGCTAGAAGGATCAACGCAAGCCCAGAAGAGATAATTTTCACCTCGGGTGGGACTGAAAGCAACAACATAGCGATCGTCGGAGCTGCCAGCTCCAACTACTATAAAGGAAAAGGTATCGTCACCAGCAAGATCGAACACATGTCTGTTCTCCGCGTTGTTGACAAGCTTAGCAGACAAGGTTTCGAGAAGAGCCTGCTGGATGTTGATCACCAAGGCTTTGTCAATCTAGCTGATCTGAAGGCTGGTCTCGGAGATGTGCGAATGGTATCAGTGCAGCATGCGAACCAGGAGATGGGCACGTTACAGGATCTCGCAGCGATCGGAGAGAGATGCAGAGGCAACGGCGTCCTCTTTCACTGCGACGCTGTTCAATCCTTCGCCAAAGAGGAGATTGATGTCCAGACGACGAAAGTTGATCTACTTTCCATGTCCTCGCATCTGATCCATGGACCGAAAGGTGTTGGGGCGCTCTACGTGAGAGATGGAGTTAAGCTTCAGCCTCTTCTGGAAGGGGATGATAGGGAGAAGGGGCTAAGGCCGGGAACCCCCAACGTCGCCGGCATCGTTGGCTTTGCTAAGGCTGTGGAGCTAATGACCCCCGAGCACGCTTTGAGAATGCGTAGACTGAGGGACGAGTTGATTGAGTTGCTCCTCACGATCTCCGACTCACGCCTGAACGGGCCGAGAGGCGAACGTAGGCTCTGCAACAATGTCAACGTTTCCTTCAGATATGTGGAGGGAGAGGCGATCCTGATGCACCTCGATCTGAGAGGGGTCGTTGTGAACACTGGCTCAGCATGCTACAGTCAGAAGCTCGAGCCAAGTCACGTCATCCGCGCTCTTGGGGGAACACTCGAGGAGTCTCATGGTTCAATGCGCCTCAGTCTCTCGAAGTGGACGACCAAGGAAGAGTTGGCTTACGCGGCAGAGACGATCAAGGAAGTTGTGGACAAGCTTAGAGATCTAAGCCCTCTCGGAAGAAAGCTTCCTGCGCAGAGGTGATAGCCACGTCAGAAGCTTCGGCCAGAAGGTTTGGTTACTCTGAGAAGGTCATGGATCACTTCAAGAACCCGAGGAACATCGGCGTTATCGAGGATGCGGATGTCACAGCGAAGGTCGGGAGTGTCGCCTGCGGCGACCTTATCAAGCTTTACCTGAAGTTCGACCCCGACCATGATAAGATCAAAGACATAAAATTCGAGTCATATGGATGCGCGGCCAACATCGCAACGAGCTCTATGATGACTGAGATGGTGAAAGGCAAGACAATTGATGATGCTAGGAAGGTCACATTCAAGGATATAGCGGAACAGCTCGGTGGCCTACCGCGAATCAAGTTGCACTGCGCCGTCCTCTCCAGGCAAGGCCTCGAGGCTGCTCTTGTCAAGTATGAAGCGAAGAGAGGGCGCGTCAAGATAGACGAGTCCTTCGTTAACAAGATACTCCGCGGCGTGCTTGACCCGGTCGAAGGGGTGGATGTGATCTCCGCCAAGATTGTTGAAAGCGTAGCGGTGGAAGAAGGCAAGAGAGTATTCATGGAGCTAAGCGCGAAGGCAGGCAGTGAGCTTGCAAAAAGCCTCACCGACGATATTCGTGATGCCTTTGAGGGTCTAGATATCGAGCTTAACCTGAAGTTCAAGGAATAGAACTTCTAGGGCATTGGTAAATTCGAGAAGGTTGACAGACAATGATTAACGGAGACACCCCTTCACGGCTTCTATGTCCAACCCCAATTTGTCAGTACGCATAAGCTCTGAAGTTCAGCAAGTTCTTTGAAGAATGACTTGATCAAGCCAACGCCTAGTGCTTAGCAATGGGGAAAGTACTCTTCGTTTGTACAGCGAATCTGCAGCGTAGCCCAACATCTGAGAACCTCTTTCAAGGCTGGAAAGGGATTTGGGGGGCAAAGTCCGCTGGAATCATGCCAGATCCAAAGGGCAATCTATTGACGCAGGAACTCATCGATTGGGCAGACCTTATCATAGTCATGGAACCGATCCACAGTCAGTACATACACTCGCATTTCCAATGTAGTCCAGACAAGATACGAACCCTGAACATAGCTGACATATACTTCCGGGACGACCCGGAACTCATAAGCATACTTCGGATGAAAGTCCCATCAATTCTAGAGAAATATTGAGAGGCATTGGCCGGATTCGAACCCGAAGAGAGTCGCAGGGATTTGAACGGGAAGGGTATTTTGACCCCAATTTACCGGTAAATATAAGCTGTCATGAACCTAGTTATTGGGCTTGAGGTTTAGTGTATTAGTGTATGTTTGAATAACTGATGGCGTTGTTTAACCATGATTCCTAGGTTCGAAAAAGAAGGACAACGATTTGTGTGCGATAAGTGTGGTTTCGAAACGAACAGTTCAGAAATCTTCCCTTTACACAAGAAGAATTGTCCCAGAGTTTAGGTTCTTCTGCCCGCACTTGACTTACATCAGAGATTAGTGTACGGCTGCTTGCCATGGCTGGGTATTGTCCTAAATGTAAGACCAATTTCACTGAATACCAGCCAATGTGCCCTTTCTGCAGCGTTAGGCTAAGAAGATCGAGTTGGTCCTGTCACAGATGTTGAGGGCTACAGGCTGTTCAGGAAGAGGAAGTAGTCACTTGAAACCCGGAGGCAGGGGAGCCGATTTGCGATAGGGACCTCGCGTCCGCTTCCGCGCCTTCGCCCGCTTCTGAATGCTACTTGTGATCTCGTCTTGGATCTCGGGCAATCGTAACACACGCACGGATAGCAAGGGACTTAAATTTGAACCGACCGATTTTTCAAAGAATTCTGGCTGAAAACGCCGGAGAATCGAGGCGCACCTAAAGGCAGACGCAAAGAAAATTTCACCCATCACGACGATTATGACTAGGTCCAAGCAATTTCTTCCAAGGATCAGCGAGGACTTGGAACTGCTCGAAAGAGTCCTTGAGACTTATGAGGGCAACAGGACCAAGATGCGGGGTGAGGTTCAATGAAGACAGACAAGCGCAACAGACCACGGGATAGCGCGTGTGGTGCGGGGCAGGGGATTCGGACCCCAATTTACTAGTAAGACGAAATAAGAGAGATTGGGTTCCCTGCAAAGATGGATCGAAGGGCAAGCTTCTAGAAGCTCCATTGATGCAATCCTACTGAACAGCCATGAGTGACGAGAAAGGCGCCGTTTTAGCTGAGATGGATACCGCCGCAGAAGAAGCGGAAAAAGACCTCGCAACTCTAGACCAAGCAGCGGTTGAAACTATCGCTGCATGGTGGGCAAAATGGTACATGAAGGCTGGACATAAGCGGCTTGGCCGAATAATGGTGAAACTGGCAAAGAAGAAGTAAGCGAACGATGGGAATTCCCCAGACCAACTATCACAACGGGTTCATGGGAACGGCTTGTCGCTGACTTTCATTTCTCCTTTCGTTAATTTTGTTCCTACTTCCAGACCGTCGGCATAGCGTTGTCTTTCCCAGAGTTCGAAGACAGGACTTATTTCAGAATCGTAAGAAGGCCCCATGTCCTTCAATAAATCCCTGAGCTTGGTCTTGGTCTTTGTGAATGCGTGGTCGGGAAGATTCGGTCCGAAGTAATAGGGAGCTTGGCTTAAGGCGAACGTCAACGCCATCTTAGCATGCATCCTTTCGTATTCTTTCCTATCCTCGACCCAAGAATGCAGGTACCTAAGGTATTCGCTGAGAAGTGCTTTCGCCTCGAGAACGCATTTGTCAATCATCTCCTTGAGGGGAGTGAATGGCTGCGGGTTATCGGCACTCATCTTGATATCGCCGACTGCGTAGACCGGGTGTGACTCCAATTGGCTGGGAAGATTCATGTCACTAATGTAGAATCTCGTCTCGTATGACGCGAATTCTCTCAGCCAAGGGATTAATGTGGGAACCCCCTTCGAGGAGTGAGTCTGTTCGTTGTAAGGCTTCAGCGATTGCCTGACTGCGGGATTTTGATGCGTCTAGGTAGGTTACGATGTACCCTGCTGCGAATGGTGTTTCATGCTCTGCTGTTCTGTAGCCTCGGAAAAACACTCGGCCTCTCCTCTCGTATCTGCGCAAGTTTGCCGCTATATCGCGGATCGTGATGCCTTGGTCTTTCAGAAGCTTAGCAATTTCGCTGGTGTAGAAGGCTTTGTCAATGTTCTTTCTTAGAAAGTTGAGAATCAGCTGGGACTTGTTCGGTTTCACAACTCTCGGTGTTTTTCCGAAGGAGAGAAATCTTAGGTTCTCCACTTCGGTTTCGTCAGAGCCATTTTGAAGAATGAAGAGGTAGTAGGAGCGAGTGTTGTATCGTGAGCCCGCCCTCCCAGCGAACCTCCTGTTCCTTTCACGAATTGGCTTCGCTGCTCTTAGCAGCAGTCCTGCCTTCCAACACCGATAGCAAACTGACTCAGCCGCACGGTCGGTGAAAGGCAGCTGATCAGCCACAGCTCTACTGCTTCTTGGCTTTCCATCGCCCATCAGGGCGAGAAGTTGCTCTCTTGAACTGTACGGGCGGCCCATATTTGGTAACTCATCTTCGCTGAGACTCTTAACCCGCTAGCCCGACTCAAACCCGACCGAATCAGGGAACTCTCGGATGCGGGCTTAGACGCCTCAACAGAAATAGCCCGGTCCACCAAATCTAACGCCTAACGCTTGCGTTTCCCGACTCCTGACCGCCTTAGAACCTAGTGCTCTTTGAGGAGGTCAGTCCCGGGATTGCGGATCGAAACTCTATGAGATGCGATGTCCTGACGATAGCTAGAGTTGTCGCGAGATAGACTAAGGCAACTATCGCGTAGATTGCAACATATTCGAAGGTGTGAGCCCCTATGATCGCGCCTGCTCCGGTCAACTCAACTACTGTGATCAGGTATACAACTGACGAGTACTGGACAAGGTATACG
>Ga0315280_10011774_pt1 | contig 10687 bp, 7 predicted proteins | sample YL17G06_40_MG_FD_203697 | JGI IMG/M metagenome (GOLD analysis project Ga0315280, IMG submission 203697) | Sediment microbial communities from Yellowstone Lake, YNP, Wyoming, USA - YL17G06_40 | ecosystem: Environmental > Aquatic > Freshwater > Lake > Sediment | place: USA: Wyoming | collected... | reverse complement strand
TTTTGTCGATTTTTTTTGCCCTGGCTACATTTTTCAATCTAATCCCCTCTTACCTATATCAAAATTTCCCAAAATCTATTAATAACTCCACATAAATCTTTTAATATTTCTCTACTTCCCCGGGAGTACTCTTTGCCCTGCTTGCTTCCATCAATTGAATTGATTAATATTATGGTGGTTCTATATAATGTCTTCAGAATCAATCCCAAAAGATCCAACTGTTTCACTATTTGCTCGGAGAGAATTCCATAATTTTTCCTGAAAAACCTGTGTCTGCTTTTGTATCCTTGGATTCTCATCTTAGGCATGTTCGGCCGGGCGCTTTGACTCCCGTAATGAATTATTCGCGCTAACGGGATAAAATATATCTTCCACCCTCTTCTCTTAATTCTATAACACCAATCTACATCATCATAATACATATAAAATTGCTCATCCATTAGTCCCACCTGACTAATTATTTCTCGTCTTACCATAAGAGCTGCGCCTGTTGGTTGGTCAACTTCTCGAATATCATTATGTCCCCAGTAACCCATTCGATGCCTTCCGATAAATTTATTCTTGGGAAATAATTTTTCAAGTCCTGTATTTTCAAAGAAGGCAGTAGTCAAGGTGGGGAAACTCCTGCATGATCGCTGCAAGCTCCCATCAGGGTTCAAAAGTTTACATCCCAGTGCGCCCGCCTGAGGGTTTTCCTCCATAAATTCTACCATCGTCTCTAATACCTTTGGTAATACAACTGTGTCGGGATTCAGTAGTAGTATGTATCTTCCATTGTTCTCTTTGAGACCTTGATTAGTGGCTTTTGCAAAGCCTAAATTTTGGCAGTTTTCTATCAACTTAACCTCGGGAAATTCCCTTTTGAGCATATCTACGCTGCCATCAGCGGAATTATTGTCCACAACAGTTATTTCAAAACTTAACTTTTTTGTATTAGTATAAATAGACTTTAAGCATTGCCTTAAGTAATGCTTCACATTATAATTCACAATTAGTATTGATAAATCGAGCATTTCTCTAATCTTCTATTTAGTCTCGACCTAAAGCGCGACCTGCTAGTAGGCTGGAGTCCCCCGATGAAATCGGGGATTAATTCCATCCCTCCCTCTCGGGAGGACTCCCCCTCACCCCAACCCTCTCCCACACAGGGGAGAGGGGAATCTCTCTGGAGTCCTTGCGAATCGCGTAGGGGCGACCCTTGAGGTCGCCCATTGGTTGGGCACTCTTTAGGGTGTCGTCTTCGTCAGCTTACCCGTCCCGAAACTGCAACCTCGTAGGGACAGGACGACGAACGGATTAAAATATGCACATTCCTCAAACAATGTCCTAACAAAAGAGTGGGTAGGATTTTTCGCGCAGAGACTGTTTAAAATTTTGAAATTCTGATGCTTCAATATCTGCGCTATTAGCGATAGTTCTGTTGAATTATGGGTCCCTTAGGTAGGACAAATTACAACAAAGCATAGACTATTTAATTTTATCACAATGGACAAAGTTTGTCAAATAAAAAAGTCGCTTTTTGACTGGTGAAAACTATCGAAATGTGCAAATATAGTTAATGAAATTGAGGTTCTTATTTCACTGACAAAGACTCTATTCAGGGGAAGTTTTTAACGTTTTATATACGTGAACAGTATTATCAGAGAAGACCGAGATGAAAACGTCAGGAAAAAGCAGCAGATTTTTCTCCTCAGGAGGAAACTCACCAAAATTATCAAAAGTAGGATCGTGTGACATTCTACCCATAACTATGAAATCTATCTTTTTCTCGATTAACCAGTCCTTCCATTTATGTGGGTCTTCAGATGGACCTAGTTTATAGAACACTTCATTATTTAAGTTCGAACCATAAAACGGGTAGATGCGTAGTCCCTTTACGATCACTCTCTGTCCGTTTACGTTCTCCTCAAACCATTTATATAAGTCTGTATAGCCAAAATAGCCAGATAGCCAACTTCCGTAAATGTATGCCCTTGCTCTTTCTCTGTATTTGACCAAGCCATAGGATAACAGACTTAAAAGCAATAAAACCCCTATGCCTAACGAAAATATTCTTCTTTTGTTTAATTTCTTGTCACTTATTTTTGGATGGCCGACCTGCCATCCAAACAGGGCGATTAGTAAAATGTAACAGGTGAAAATCAATATTCTATAATTTATTGGATTAATCGGTTGGAAGATAAAGTTCAGGCCAATTATTCCCAATATACAAAATTCAGTCAATAGGGATAATTTCCCCACCTTAACATAGTCCAATAAGAACGAAAAACAAAGGTAACAAAGCGTCAGGAATGGCATTCCCAGGCGGAGCGACCATCCGTCCTTTAACCTGTTTAAAGTTCCAGGCACATTTTCTACCACAAAAGGAGTAATCAAGAATATATAAAGAGTAGCTAAAGGAGTCAGGCACAACAATAATAGTTCGTTCACCCAGTCTCTCTCTTTCTGGAAAGCCTTATAAATGGCAATCCCACTCGTGCCAATTATTACAGGAAAGGATAGGATTCCCACGATCCCGCCCCACTTGAGGAGTCCCTTGAGAAGCAGCCGCGATGTTTCCAAGTAATTTCCGTGATAAATCAGGGAAGTTTTCATTAACCACTCGAATCCAAAGGGCCCCCGAAACATCTCCTTGCCAAATACTCTTATCTCTGCCGGAGCAACTGGATTTTGCACAAGAAAGTAGTTGCGTATATGCCAATAGCCACCGAATATGAGCATGCCCGAAAGAATTATCAACAGGTCCCTGCCCATAGATTTAATCTTGACTCTGTTTGCAAAAAGGTAAATCAAAAGCAATACAAATGTATAGGCAATACCACTTTGTTTTATTCCCAGCAAGAGACCAAGGGAAATCGAAAGTAGAAGAACGGAGGCCATTTTTTTATATTCCTGATAGGAAAATATGTAATTCAACGAGACCAGGAAAAGGGTAGAGATAGCGAGATAGTTAGTGGCAGTTCCTAACTCCGCCCTTGCGATGGGAGCACTAAAAAACAATAATGCCCCATAACAAGCCCATTTTTCCCCTACGCCAATTTTTCTACAAAGACTATAAATCGAAAGAAGAGCAAGAAAAAGTAAGGGAAAGTTCTGAAGGTTTACCAACAAGTCATTATGAAAAGGGATAATCAGCCAGAGCGAAATCAGTTCGGCATTACCAGGATATAGCCATTGAGGCGATTCTTGGTAAGCCAGGCTATGCCCCTGGAGCCAATCGATTACCTTGGGAAGACGGTTTCCCAGCGAATCACCCTCATAGGGCGGCGTGAGTAAACTGGAGAAAAGTTGAGAAAGAAAAATGAAAAGACATACTAATAGCACTATCTGGAGGAGTCTATTTTCCCGTAAATATCCTCTAACCTCCTGGTAAATCTCGGATATCTCGGCAAATTCCCACTTAGTGTCCTTCCGGCAAATCAATAGGACAAGAAAGAAGCTCGATAGCGATAAAACAAGAAGATTCAGGTGAGTTAAAAGGTGAAGAGCGCCAAGGAAGGTCTCGTAGAGGACAATCTGGGCAATATAAAGAATGCCCACGGTTATCGAATTGTCCAGCCTGTTCTCTACTGAAAAATACCTTTTAGTTAATAGTATTGCCGATACAAATATTGATATATTTAATAATAGGAATGAGATGAGGGAGATGCCTGTATTTGCAAAATCAGTCAGTAAGATCATTTTGCCTTCGCTCTTGATTGTTAATTGCCAGGGAAACTTTCATTCCTTCTTCAATGCAATCATCCATATTGAGATATTTAAAAGTGCCAGTTCTACCAGCCAAATAAAGATTCTTATACCGGGCAAGATAATCCATAATCATACTAACATTCTTTTGAAAATCCACCCTGTAAATAGGATAAGCATTTTCTATTCTCTTAATTACATAATCTTCTATTTCATCATCCTTGAAAAGAACCAAACTCTTCTTGACCATTCCAATCAAGGCTTCATCGCTCGATTTCCAGAAGTCATCGCCTTTATTGCAGAATATTTCTAAACAGATTCCTGTTTTCTCCACCGGAGCCATCAGGGGACTCCAATTCTTAGGCTCATGCAATCTCCCAAAAACCTCTTCCCCGGGGAAGTATATCCAGTGGGCGCTGGTAGCTTTTTTCCTGCCCACAACCAGAAAGATACAGATTAAATCTCTCCAACTCAATCTCTCTGCCGCATCGGTCACTGACTTCGGGGGCTTAAGCATCTTTATTAGGCTGGTTAAGGGAATGGTAGAAATCAAATTTTTACATTCTATCTCTCTGCCGTTGACTATAACGCTCGTTATGGCATCTTTAGAATAATTTAATCCTGTGACTTCGGAATCGAGTTCAATATTTAGCCCTTGTGCAAGTTTAGCACAAATTGTGCCTATGCCTTTTCTGGGATATAAAAACTTGTCTGTAAAGGACTTCACAGCTTCATTCTTGAATAGAGCGTGTTTGATAACTCTTTTCAGGGAAAGGTTAGGTATCCTGGCGTTTGCCCACTCTTTAGATATCCGCCCACAACTTATGCCCAAGATTTTTTCGGTATAACCTTGAAAATAGTAACTGTATAACTCATCGCCAAAATGATTAATAATGTATTCTCTGAACGAATACTCTTCCAAAGGCTTCTTTTTCCTAATTAGATAAGAAATTAAAATTTTTAATAATCGGAAAGGGTTATTTGAAAGAAGAACAGTAGCACTTAAAGGATAATCTAAGAACCTTCCATCTTTATAAATTTTGCTTACTCGATTTACTTCCAGGAGTTCGTCTCCCATTAACTCTTTTACAAAATTGGCTATTTTCTCCTTTCCGGTAAAGAACCTATGACCTCCGAGGTCGAAGCTGAAACCATCAAAACGAATGGTCTTCGCTAAACCACCAATTTCTGCATCTTTTTCATAAACCACCACGTCTTTTAACATATAAGCAGCCGATAACCCAGTTATGCCTGCTCCGAGAATAATATTTTTCATATAATCAATCCCTTATTAAATTTAGAGTACTGTGAAAAAATCTTTGTTTCGTTTCCTCTCCCCATTAATCCCCACCTTTTTTCCGGGGGCTCCACTCCCTCAAGGGGAGGAGTAAGAGGAGGGGGTGGTGGGTCTTAATTCTAACATACAGGATTAACAGTGTCAAGGTAGCCCTAATTCATCAGGAATTGATTGTAGTTCCTGCAAGTTCCGTCGTGGAAGCAAGAAGCCCCACGCGAAGCGTGAGGTAGTTCACCTAATTTTTAACGAATTACTCGAATGATAGCAAATTACTCATTTCAGGCTATCCGGGCATCCGGATATGGGTATCTGGACATTAGGGTATCCGGTAATGCTGGCATTTTTTCTTTTCCCGATAGCCCGATACACTGATATACACTACCGGATAACCGGGTATCCTGATAACCAATTCATCGGTCTACTGTATATCCTCAACTGAATACTCGACTCTTGGACAGTTACTGCATTTTTCAATTTGCACTCTTCATTTTGCATTAAGCAATAGCGTATAATTATTCGACTCATTCGTTGCCATTCGATTCATTCATATTCATCCACTTTTTGTGAAGCTACAATTATTATAGCCTTTAAAAAAGATTTATAGTTAATAATTTTAAGGCCATTGTTTTCAAGTACATTTTTCAATTTTTCGAGATTATAGCGGCTAATATGTTTATCAGCATAAGCATTAGGTATTATTTTGCCATATATCCACTCTAAAAGCGGCCAAATAAACAAACCATAATTTGGAGTTGTTAAAATTAACTTACCCGAAGGCTTAAGAACTCTGCAAAACTCCTTAAAAATTTTGTCTGATTCAGGAATATGCTCAATAACCTCAGAACACATTACCTGTTCAAATATCTCGTCCTTAAAAGGCAGATACTCAGCACTTCCTAAAACAAAGGGATTTCTTATCCTCTTTACTAACTTAAGATATCTTAATTTTCTAATATCAATATCTAAACCTATTACATTCCTGAATACCTGAACAAAATGCCCTGAACCACATCCGGCATCCAGGGTAAACCCCGTTAGATGCTTGCTATCTAACGGGGTAAATTTGCCACTATCTACATATCCAAAGGTCGCTTTATCTTTAAATTTATGCCATAATCTTTGTGGCAATAATCTACTTGTTAAGACACGGTCATCGTAATCGCCAGAAAGTATAGAATTTCTAAGCCTGTACATTTTAAAGAAAGTTTTCAAAAGAGCTAATCTGCACTTGATAATACGGGCTTTAGAATATCCATATAGCCTTTTTTTATATACCAGCGGAACCTCTTTAACTCGCCACCCTCTAGTGATAATTTTTATCAGGAGTTCTAACTGCACATCAAAATCTTTGGACTCGATACCAATATCTTGTAAAGCGTGCCTTCTATAAATTCTAAAGTCACTTAAGAGGTCATTTATAGGCAAGGAGAGCGTAAATTTAAACATTTTGTTTAGCATCAAACTTGATACTTTCCTCCAAATACTAGTAACAAAAATAGAACCTTTCATAAATCTTGAACCGATTATCAAATCTGCGTCTTCTTTTGACTCAATTATTTTGCGCACGAAATCTGGAGGGTGCGAATTGGCAGCATCCATAGTAATAATATATCTTCCTTTGGCAACTTCTAAACCTTTTTTAATTGCATTACCAAATCCTTTATCCCTCTGGGCTATTACTCTGGCCCCTGAATTTTTTGATACATTTACTGTATTATCTGTGGAGCCGCCATCGACAACAATAATCTCAAAGGAATTTACACAATTCAACAGTTCCCTTTGCAAAAAAGGGAGCATGTTAACTAAATTTTGCTCTTGATTATAAACAGGTAATACAACAGAAATTTCCACCATTAAACCCTCAACGTCAAGAAGAAAGAAATGGATAATGAATTAAAGATTAAACTAAACGATATCATTGAAAATAGACAGATTTTCTCCACTTTAAAAGTAAATATAGGAAGTAAAGTAAAAGTATATTTATAGGGAAGCTCATTGAAAGCATAAGGTCCGTATCCCCTGGATACCCTAAATCAAAATTCCACAAAGTTATAAAACCAAGATAGCCCAAACAAAGAATGCTCATGGAAAAAGCAATAGGAACTTTATTTATGAAAATATAACGTTTGGATTCAAAAAACAAATAGAGCACTCGTATAGAAAGAAAAAATCTTTCTTGATTTATCTGTGAAATAACATTTTCTTTTAATTTAGAAAAACTCATTTCTTATACATTTATAGATAACTATATTAGAGCCATCCAATAGGCCCCTTTTATAAATAACCCTGTATTCCTCAGAATGTTCTTTTATATAAGCAAAAGCTTCATCTACCCTTCTCTTATAGAGCGGTATGTTGGCACTATCATTATTTGCATCTTTGTATATTACATACTGGCAGTTCTCCTGTTTCATAACCGAAGGAACGTTATCCACCCAAGCTGCACTGAGAAATCGCATTCCCAATCTTTCTTTATTACTATAATAGTTGAGGGTATTAGCATTATAGGCTTTGTGATCGGATAGAAGCATAACGGTAGAGAGGTCTTTTTTTTCTTTTTCCATATCCCTTTTTATGGCAAAAAGTACATCCTCAATCATCCATTCCTCTCTCATAGGTCTATGTTCCTGCCTCACAGTAAACAAGAGTATATTACACCAGGCAAATGGTTTAAATGATATACCAGGTAATATAGAGGTATTGAAGGAATCAACAGAAAATTGAAAGAGACCAACCACCACAATAAGACCTATTACTATCCATCTTATTAGTTTATTTTTCATCTGGTATATACCTTGAGCCGTTATGATGGCTACAGCAGGCAGTAACGGAAAAAGAAATCTTGCTTGTTTATTCAAAGAGAAAGTAACCAGCAAAAAAGGAAGCAACATCCACCAGGCAAACACTTTTTTTATATCATAGAGTTTATGGGGTTTAACAAAGAAAAAGGAGATACTTGAACACAAAAATAAGAATGCGAAGAAAGTTGACGTTCCATGGAACGTCATCAATATCAGGTAGAAAGTTAAAAAAGACGGTACGTTAGATAGGTAAGAAGGCCTATATAGTATAGCCCATTCTGCAGAGTTGTTATAACGTATCAGATGTAGTACTTCTTTGAAATTAGGAACATACCAGCTTAAGGTTAAAGCTAAAGCTACTATTAAGCAATACAAGAGGTTTAATCGAGATTTGTGCAAAAAGGGAGAACTTTTATTATTGTCTTTATGAATCGGCGGAATTATGCCGGATTTGTAAACAATATAGACAAATGGCCCAGCGATAAAGGCGGGATAGCTCTGTCTGGTCAACATCCCCAACCCTAAACTTAATCCCAAAAGGATAGAATATTTCAGATTCCTAAATCCATCACATTTTAAAAGTAAATAAATACTCACCGATACCATAGACATAAGGCCAATATCCATCAAATAGGTTCTCATATGACCATAGATTGCCGGATAAATAGAAAGTAAAAAACATGATAGCACCGCTGTCTTGGGATTTAAATAGTCTTTGCAGATTTTAAAAATAGCTAAAAAGGTAAGTGCCATAAATAAGACATTTATCATAACCGCTAAATCTTCGTTTCTGTAATTGAAGAAGTATACAGGTGTGGTAAGTAACATTACGAGAGGAGGCCTTATCCTGTTGAAAAAGATAAGGTCTTTAAAGAAACCACCGAAGTCTAATCTCTGCAAACGGTGGGCATATTGGCAAGAACTCTCCAGGTAATTAGCCTGATCCCACCAGGGCGGCTGAGTATCAAGTATCAACCAAATCCAGTTTGTCGTGGCGATGAAAAGTAAAAGAAGAATTAAGAATACCCATTGTTTCTTCATAACGAATTACTCGCAATTCGCACTATGCAGAGACATGTAGGAGTCTGTCATCATATCAACGGCGTCTTCTGTTATTTGCATTTCCTTATCTAGAAGGCGTGGGTAGCAATTGGATAGCACACATAGGAAGGCATCTTTAGAGTAGCAATTGGCCGGCCACCATTTACAGTCCATTTCTGGTCGGGCGCTCTTTAGAGTGCCGGAACGCGAAGCTTTGCTTCGCTACTCCTTTCTTGGAGTCCTTGCGAAAGCAAGGCTATTCCTCCCTTTCCAGAGAACTCCAGATTCATAGACCAATGGGCGACCGTAAAGGTCGCCCCTACGCGTGGTCGGGCACTTTCCCCCTCATCCCTGGCCGTGGCCCGTGCCACGGCACGGACAGGCCTACCCTCTCCCCCAAGGGGAGAGAAAATAGTTGGGCGACCGACCAAATCCATTCCTGCCGGTCCAGCTTAATACATACCACCGCCAGGCATGGGAGGTTGGGCAGGTCTCTCTTCAGGTATGTCGGTTACCAGAGACTCTGTGGTTAACAATATTGAAGAGATACTGGCAGCATTCTCGAGAGTTAAACGAACTACTTTAGCCGGGTCAACAATGCCTGCTTTCAGTAGGTCCACAAATTCTCCAGTCTCAGCATCCAATCCAATCCCTGGTTGGCTCTTCTTCACTCTTTCTACGACCACAGAGCCTTCGAAACCAGCATTTTCCGCAATCTGCCTTAAGGGCTCTTCTAAGGCCCTCTTGATAATATTCATCCCCGTCTGTTCATCCGCGTCTCCTGGCTTCAATTTAGAAATAGATTCGATCGCTGCCAAAAGCACTATTCCACCGCCGGGCACAATGCCCTCTTCTACAGCAGCTCGGGTAGCGTGCATAGCATCTTCAAGCTTGAACTTCTTTGCTTTCATCTCAGTCTCAGTAGCTGCACCCACATTAATCACAGCCACTCCTCCCACTAACTTTGCCAGCCGCTCCTGGAGCTTCTCTTTATCGTAATCCGAGTCGGTCTCCTCTATCTGTTTCTTAATTTGAGCAATTCTCGCATTGATGTCTTTCTTCTCTCCGACACCTCCTACAATTGTGGTATTCTCCTTATCGATGGTCACCCTCTTTGCTTGACCAAGCATGTCCAGAGTTGCTTTCTCAAGTTTCATTCCCATCTCTTCTGAAATTACCGTTCCCTTTGTGAGAATTGCAATATCCTCTAACATTTCTTTTCGACGGTCTCCAAAGCCCGGGGCCTTGACCGCAGCGCACTTTAGCGTTCCCCTCAACTTATTGACCACCAGTGTGGCCAGAGCTTCTCCTTCTATATCTTCAGCTACAATGACGAAAGGCTTGCCCGTCTGAATAATTTTTTCCAATACTGGCAGGAGATCCTGCATAGAACTGACTTTCTTATCGGTAAGGAGAAAATAGGCATCCTCCCAGACCGCTTCCATCCTCTCAGCATCGGTAACGAAATATGGAGAGATGTAGCCCCTGTCAAACTGCATCCCCTCTACAATGTCCACAGTGGTGGCAGCACTCTTTCCTTCCTCCACGGTAATTACTCCATCTTTGCCTACCTTATCCATAGCATCAGCAATTAAGTTCCCTATCTCATGACTGTTGGCAGCTATGGAAGCTACCTGTGCAATTTCCTCCTTGGTCTTCACATCTTTTCTCCTCTGCTTTATCTCTTTTACTACTGTTTCCACTGCCCTATCAATTCCGCTCTTAACATGAATAGGATTGGCTCCAGCAGTGATGTTCCTTATCCCTTCACGCATAATTGCCTGGGTAAGGAGAGTTGCCGTAGTAGTGCCGTCGCCAGCGTCGTCGTTTGTTTTGGAGGCAACCTCTTTTACCAATTGAG
>Ga0315280_10011773_pt1 | contig 10689 bp, 8 predicted proteins | sample YL17G06_40_MG_FD_203697 | JGI IMG/M metagenome (GOLD analysis project Ga0315280, IMG submission 203697) | Sediment microbial communities from Yellowstone Lake, YNP, Wyoming, USA - YL17G06_40 | ecosystem: Environmental > Aquatic > Freshwater > Lake > Sediment | place: USA: Wyoming | collected... | reverse complement strand
CCGGCGTGTAACTCTGCTTGGCGTAAAGGATGGTGTTGTGACGGAGTGCGGACCAGGAAGCCAGGGCGGTCGTCAGCTGACGGTCGAGCCAGGCATCGCTCCGCTGGTAAGTCTGGTAACCATTGCCCCGGGTTTCGGTCAGGGTTTTCAGGGCGTAGAGCCACGACCAGTAAAGGTTGCGGTTCCAATCCCGGGACCCGAGTTTCGCGAATTCCTGCCGCAGCGTATCCCTGCGGCCGCGGTAGCCGGGGTAGTCGTCGTCGAGGCTGTCGGCAAGGATCTGCTCCGCCCGCTTGCTGCCGAAGACGCTGAAGACATCGAGGCCGCGGGGGTAGCCGCGGATCGAATAAGCCAAATCCGGTTGGATCCGCTCGTCGGGCACGTAGACGACCGTGAACCGCGGCGGAATTATTTTGGGTATCGAGCCCGCGCCGGGTGAGACGAGCTGACCCAGGATATAAGAATCGGGGATGTAGCGCTGGCCCAGCAGCCGGAAACCCATGGTGTAGTTGAGGATCTTGTCGAGCTGCGCGATCGACGTGAACCGGTGACCGGCGGCTCCGCCCGGATCGATGCCCGCGCCGCCGGTGCCGGAAAATATCGCCGGTGGTTTAAGCAGCGCCAGGGCGAAGGCGAACTGGGCGAATTTGTCTTCACCGAGAAGGTCCCGGGCGTTAAAGGCGCTGCCGAAAATCTTTTGCAGGGCCTCCCGGTAGTCGTAGGGCGTCAGGTCGTCGGCAAATCCCGCGTAAAAGGCGGTCACGGCATAGAGGCGATTCCAGGCGTCGGCGACGCTCCGGCCGTCTGGCAACTTCAACTGGACAACGCGGGCGGCGATCAGGCAGGCCTCGAGCGTCTGGATCTTTGCGGTCGTCCGGTCGGTCAAGGCTTCCGCCGGCGGAATGATCGCGCCGAAGTTGTCGCTGCCCTTGAGCAAAAACGTCATCCGCCCGTACCACATCATGGCGCGGAAATATTTTTTCAAAATGTCGCTGCGGGTGTAATGTCCCCGCGGCAAGTATTGGCTGTAATCCTCGGGGATCCGAAACAGGGCTTCCTTGCGGGCGGTTTCATAGTCGGGCAGTCCTTCGTGCGCCTCGATCTTCTTACATTCCCAATCGACCCCGGCTTTCACATAACCGGGCGGAACGAAATCGGGTTCGAACTGCCGGAGCGCGATCGAGAAATAGGCGACGTTCCGGCGGGCCGCTTCCTTCAGGTCGCCGGCGAGGGTGGCGTAATCATTTTTACTGGTTTCCAGCAGAACCTTGGTGACCGCCAGCATATCGGCGGAAAAAACGCTTTCCTCGATGTCCTTCAGGGTTTCATCGAACTGGATATGAAAGAGGTGCAGGGGCGTGTCCGCGGTCACGTAGATCGGTATCTCCTGGTCGCGCAGCCACTCGTAAGGTTGGGCGATGTCATCGACGCCCGGCCGGGGGATCACGACGAAACCGTTCTTCTTCAATAATTCCCGCGCGCGGGGCTGGTCCAGGTAGAGTCCGGCGACCTGGTTCCAGTTGGTGACCCTCGTCACATCGAGCGGCAGGGAATATGCCGGCATGTTGACCGTGTAATCCTCGGGGACCGGCTGATAGTATTTCAAGAACGCGTCGGCAAGACCGGCGACATTGGTCGGGGACGATACGTCAAGCGACACGCCGCTTCCGGGTAAGGTTTTGCAGCTGATCAGCGACACGAAAAAGATCACGATCAGGATGGGATGATAAAGCCTTCGGGATGACCGCATGTTAACCTCCTTTGATAATAGATACCGGAAAAACCTTCGCTAATTCCAGCATAACGGAAAAGTGTATCCGGATCAAAGGAAAAATCAACTCCCGGCTCCCAATATTTAAAAATTACAAGTTGTCAAGAGTCGTCTTTACTGTATGTTTTCTCTCCTTCGGGCTATCGACCGGCCGTGCCCGGCCAGGCCTTCGGTCCGGGCGAAGATCTCGGCGGCCGGCCCGATCCACGCCAGGCCGTTTCGGGTCAAGCGCAGGGTTGTCTGGATCTTGATAAAATCCCGGACGCCGAGGCCGCCGGTATAACGGCTACCGAAGTTGGTCGGCAGGGTATGGTTCAGGCCGCTGGAATAATCGCCGAGGGCTTCGGCCGCTTTATCCCCGATAAAGAGCGAACCGTAGTTGGTGAGCCGGGCGGCCCGGCGGACCGGATTTTTCACCTGCAGTTCGAGGTGCTCGGGGGCCTTGCGATTGGCGATATGCAAGGCTTGGCTGATCTCCTTTACGATGATGATCGCGCCGTGGGCGGCGATCGCCCGCGCCGCCGTGTTCCGGCTGGGCAAAACGGCGAGCTGCTTAGCCACCGCCCGGTTTATTCGAGCCGCCAAGCATTGCGAGTCGGTGACGACGGTCGCAACCGCTTCGCGGTCGTGCTCGGCCTGCGCCAGGAGATCGGCCGCGATGAGATCGGGATCCGCGCTTTCATCGGCGATGATCATGATCTCGGTCGGGCCGGCGATGAAATCAACGCCGACCGCGCCAAAAACTTCCTTTTTCGCCTGGGCCACGTATCGGTTGCCCGGGCCGACGATCTTATCGACCTTTTTGACCGTGGCCGTGCCGTAAGCCAGGGCGGCGATCGCCTGGGCGCCGCCGATCCGGTAAATTTCCCGGATGCCAATCCGATCCGCCGCGCCGAGGATCGCCGGGTGGACCGATCCACGGCAGGAAGGGGGCGAGCAGACCGCGATCTCCTTGACGCCCGCGACCTGGGCCGGGATGGCGCACATCAGCAGGGACGAGACCAGGGGATATTGGCCGGCCGGCACGTAGATCCCGACGCGTTCGATCGGGATCACCTTTTGGCCGGTGAAAACGCCGGGCCGGATCTGAAATTCAAAATCCCGATACGCCCTTAGTTGCCGGACCGCGAATTTCCGGATGTTGCGGCGGGCGGTTTCCAGGGCCGCGGCTAACGCCGGGTCGACGGCCCTCGCCGCGCGCTTTAGTTCGGAGAGTTCGACCCGGATGCCCGATATCCTCACCCGATCGAAACGCCGGGTGTAACGCTGCAGGGCGCGGTCGCCCTCCCGGCGGACGCTTTCAATTATCCTTTTGACCGCGGCGTTATCCGCGGCGGGCCGGTAGGCGTAAAAGCCGACCGGAACTTTGGGGTATATGTAGATCCGCAGCTGAGGTTGACCAGTTAAGCGAACCATGATCAGCTCTATTCCCCGATCCGGCTCAAGGCCCCGGGTCCCGCGAGCGCGGTCACGGTATCGGCGAATTCCGGAAACGAGATGGCGATGCAGTCCGCACCGTCGATCACGGTGTCGCCTTCGGCGATAAGGCCGGCGATGGTTAGGGCCATGGCGATGCGGTGGTCGTCAAAACTGGTGCAGGTCGCACCCTTGAGCCGGACCGGCCCCTCGATGATCAATCCGTCGTTCGTTTCATTAATGATCGCTCCCATTTTTTTCAGCCCGGCGGTTATGGCCATGATCCGATCGGTTTCCTTGACCCGCAATTCCCGGGCGTCCCGGATGACCGTCGTTCCCGCGGCCTGGGAGGCGGCGACGGCGAGGGCCGGGAGTTCATCAATGATACGCGGGATCATACTTCCGCCCAGCTCCACCGCCCGTAGCGGACGGTTTTTAATCGTCAGGTCCGCGACCGGCTCGGGGTCGGCGATTCGGTTGCCGGACAAGTTGATGTCCGCGCCCATCGCCCGCAGGGCGTCCAGAATCCCGATCCGGGTCGGATTAACGCCCACCCCTTTAACGCTGACCTCCGCGCCCGGCGCGACGGCGCCGAGGACGGCGAAAAAGGCGGCTGAGGAAATGTCGCCGGGGACGATCAATTTTTTTCCGGTCATCCGATTGTCGCCGGTAACTCGAACCGCGCGGTCGCTTATCCGGCGGATGTTCGCGCCGAAATGCGCCAGCATCCGTTCGGTATGGTCCCGGGTCGCAACCGGCTCGACCACGATCGTGTTATCCCGGGCGTGGAGCCCGGCCAGGAGCACCGCGGATTTAACCTGGGCGCTGGCCACCGGCATTTCGTATGTGATGCCCTTCAATTTTTGACCGGCGATACCGAGCGGGGCGCAGCGGCCCCGGCCGCGCGCCCGGATCTCGGCACCCATCCGGTACAGGGGTTCGATGACCCGGTCCATGGGCCTTTTTCGGAGCGACCCATCGCCGGTGAGGACGGAGAAGAAATCCTGCCCAGCGAGCAGACCGGCAAAGAGCCGCATGGTCGTGCCCGAGTTGCCGCAGTCGAGGACATCGTCCGGCTCCTTAAACCCGAAACGGCCCCGGCCGGCCACGGTCAGCGCGCCGTCCGCTTCGCGGATCCGGACGCCCAGTTTTTGCAGGAGCCCGATGGTCGAAGCGCAGTCCCGACCCCGGGAATATCCGGCCAGAACCGTGTCACCTTCGGCCAAGCTGCCCAGGATCAGGCCCCGGTGGGTGATGGACTTGTCGCCGTTCACCGCTATGTCCCCCTTCGGCTTGCTCCCGCCCCGGACCAGGTATTTCATCTTGCCTCCGGTTTTTCCGCGTAGCAGCCCAACACTTTCGTATAGGCGGCCGCTTCGGTCAGGCTTTCGACCGCGTTCCGGCTTTTCGCTTCGGCCAGGCTGCCACGAAAATCGATGTAAAACAGGTATTCCCATGGCTTGCCGATGATCGGCCGAGATTCGAGTTTGACCAGATCGATGTTCCGTAGGGCGAAAACGCTCAGGCAGCGGAAAAGGACCCCGGGTGCGTTCTTGACTCCGAAGGCCAGCGAGGTCTTGGCGTTCGGTCCGGGAGCGACGTTCTTTTCTTTTCCCAAAACGAGAAAGCGGGTATAATTTTGGGGGTTGTCCTCGATCTTTTTTTCAACGGTCCGAAGGTTGTAGATCTTCGCCACCTGGGGGCCGGCGATGATCCCGACATTGTTCCTCCTTATTGCGCAAAGTATTTTAGCCGCGCCGGCCGTATCGTAAACCGGCTTGACCTTCAGCCGGGCGTGGCGGTTAAAGAATTGCTGGCATTGCTCCAGGGCTACCGGGTGGGACCAGACCTCCCGGAGGTCCGGTAACTCTGCCCCGGGTCGCGCGAACAGATTGAATCTGATCCGGAGTTTTATCTCACCCCAGATCCAGAGGTCGTATTTAAGGAGCCGATCGTAATTCTGATGGATGCTGCCCGTAAGGGTGTTTTCGACGGGGATCAATCCGAATGCGCGCTTGCGGCTGCGGACCGTTCGGAAAACGTCATCGAACTGGAAAAGGCCGATGCTTTTTACCCCCGGACCGAAATACTTCCGGGCCGCCAGCTCGCTGAAGCTGCCTTTTTCACCCTGGTAATAGACCGCGTTCATACTCTCCGCCCGATCGCTTCGGCGATCTTCTTGATCTCCGCCATCAGCTCCCGGAATTTTTCCGGCTTCAGCGACTGCTTGCCGTCCGAGAGCGCCTGGGATGGATTGGTGTGGACTTCGATGATCAACCCGTCCGCGCCCGCGGCAATGCCGGCCCGGGCCAGGGCGTTGACATACCGCCAGTCGCCCGAGGCGTGGCTTGGATCGATGATCAGCGGCAGGTGACTCAGGTGCTCGATGACCGGCGGGGCGCTGATATCGAGCGTGTTCCGGGTATAGCGTTCGAAGGTCCGGATGCCCCGCTCGCAGAGGATGACGTTGGGGTTGCCTTCGGCCAGCACATACTCGGCGGCCATCAGCCACTCTTCCATGGTCGCGGACATGCCCCGCTTTAAGAGCACCGGTTTTTGGAACCGACCCACGGTCTTGAGCAGGGAGAAATTCTGCATGTTCCGCGCGCCGATCTGGAGCACATCGACGTACTGGCAGACCAGCGGCACGTCGATCTCGGAGATGACCTCGGTGACGATCGAAAGGCCGGTCCGCTCCTTGACACGGGCCAGGATTTCGAGGCCCCGTTCGCCCAGGCCCTGGAAACTGTAAGGCGAGCTGCGGGGCTTGAAGACGCCGCCGCGCAGGAACTTGGCGCCCGCTTCCTTGACCACCGCGGCGATTTCGAACATCAGCTCCTCGGATTCAACGGCGCAGGGACCGCCAATGATGGCCAATTCCTTGCCGCCGACCTTTTTCCCGTTTACCGGCACGACCGTGTCCTCGGCGTGGAATTCGCGGCTCGCGAGCTTGAACGGGTGGAGAATGGGGATCAGGTTTTCGACGCCGTCCATCGGCTCGACCGCCTTGATGATCCGCTCGCGGTCCGTGGCGCCGATCACGTGGATTACGGTCTTTTTCTCGCCGGTCGAGATCCGCGTTTCGTAACCGAGTTCCTTGATCCTGGACTGTACCGCCACGATCTCGGACGGTCGGGCGGTGACCAACATCGTAATTATCATAACGATCCTTTCGGCGGGGATGATGAATGCACCTTGCCCCGGAGATATTCCAGGGCCAGGATATAACCGTTCCAGCCCAGGCCGCTGATCTGACCGCAGCAGACCGGCGCGATGAGCGACCGGTGGCGGAAGTCGTCGCGGGCGTAGATATTGCTCAGGTGAACTTCGACCGCTCTCAAGCCCGTTGCCTCGATGGCGTCCCGGATCGCGACCGAGGTGTGGGTGTAGCCGGCCGGGTTGATGACCAGGCCGTCCCAACCCCGACCGTTCTGGATCGCGTCGACGATGATGCCTTCGCCGTTGGCCTGGATGATCCGGACCCGGAAGCGCTCGGCCCGGGCGTATTGCTCGATCTTTCGGTTAACTGCGGCGAGTGTAAGCCGGCCGTATATTTCCGGCTTGCGTGCACCCAGCAGGTTGAGGTTCGGACCGTGGATCACCAAAAATTTTCCCATGCGACCTCCTTGATCAGAGTTTTGCCGATGCCCACCGGCACCGGGAGCCGGATCCGGCCGGCGCGGATTTTTTTATCCTGCCGGATCAAATTTTTAAGGTCCCGCGCTGACACGCCGAACGGCCGGCGTAAGGGCAGGCCAAAACGGATCAATAGATCCTTGATCCGATCCCGGTCGCGGCGGGCGAGCAGACCCTGCCGGACCGCCCGCTCCGCTTCCCAGACCATGCCGACCGCGACGGCCGCACCGTGCGGGTATTTACGATAACCGTACCGGGCCTCCAGGGCGTGACCGATAGTGTGGCCGAAGTTCAAAATTTCCCGACTGCCCTTTTCCTCCCGTTCATCGCGCTCCACCACCCGGCGCTTTATGGCGACGCACGTCCGGATGATCCCGGCCAGGCGGACCGGATCCCGGTTTAACACAGCGCCGGGGTTGGCTTCGAGTCGGGAGATAAGCCGCTCGCTGCCTACGACGCCGTATTTAATGACCTCGGCCAATCCGTTCCGGAATTCGGCATCGGGCAGGCTGAGGAGCAAGGTCGGATCGCAACCGACCAGGTCGGGCGGATAAAACGCGCCGACCGCGTTCTTTCCGGACGGATGGTTGACGCCGGTCTTGCCGCCGATGGCCGCGTCGACCTGGCCCAGGAGCGTCGTCGGGACATGGATCAGCTTCATGCCCCGCTTGTAAGTGGCGGCGACGAACCCGGTCAGGTCCGTGATCACTCCGCCGCCGAGGGCGATCAGGCAGTCATCCCGCGCAAAACCGTGGCGGAGCAGGGCGTCATAGACCCGGCACGCGGTGGCGATGGTCTTATGCCTTTCGCCCGCAGGTATGATAAAGGTGACGATGGTTAACCCGTTTTTTCGGAAGGCCGCGGCGATCCGATCCTCGTACAGCGCGCCCACAACGGGGTTGGTGACGATCATAACCAGGCCCGGCGCAAATCCCGCCGGGGCCCGGAATTTGGGATCGGAAAACAGGCCGGCGCCGATGAGCACCGGATAGGTCTTGCCGGCCGAGCGCACGACGAGCTTTGATCCGACCGGAACCCGGGCCGGATTTTCCATTCCCGCCTTTTCGATGATCCGGTCCGCGACCTGTTCCGGATCCCGGTCCGTGGTGTCGATTGACCAGTCCGCAAAATCGTACCGCCCCCGCCTTACCTTGAAAATTTCCCGGATCCGCTTTTTGTCCCGGATCAGCGGCCGCGACCGGTCGTTTTTCAACCGCTGCTCCGCCGCCGATTGGTCGACCCGGAGGTGGACGACCAGCCCCATTTGTTTTAACCGCCGCCGGTTATGGGGATCGAGTACGGTCCCGCCGCCGGTCGCGAGCACGATATTCTTCAGGTCCCGGATCGAGGCGAGCGCCGCTTTTTCGATCTTCCGGAAGCCGGATTCGCCGCTGCGCATAAAGATGTCCGCGATCGGCAGGCCGGTTTGCAATTCAATGAGCCGGTCCAGCGAAAGGCAAGCGCGACCGGTCTTCCGGGCGATCGCCCGGCCCACCACGTCCTTGCCCGCGCCCATGAAACCGACAAGAATCAGGTTGTCAGGCATTCCGGATCCTCCGGAGATAACGCCGATGGTTCGTTTGGATATCCGCCAGGAGGTCGCCGCCGAATTTCTCCAAATAAGCGTCGGCCAGGACCAGGGCCAGCATCGCTTCCGCGATAACCCCGACCGCCGGCACGACGCAGAGGTCGGCACGTTCCTGGTGACCGAGAACGGGCCGCCCGGTTTTCAGATCCGCGGAACGCAGCGGCCGACCCAGCGTCGGAACCGGCTTGACCGCGAGCCGCACGACCAGGGGCGAACCGTTCGTGATGCCCCCCTCGATTCCGCCGCACCGGTTGGTCCGGCGGAAAAAACCGCGGCGCCGGTCATGGAAGATCTCGTCTTGAACCGCGGATCCGAAGCGAAGGGCGTCGGCCCAGGCGTCGCCGATCTCAACGCCCTTCACCGAGGGGATGGAAAGCATGGCCAGGCCGATCCGGCCGTCGAGCCGGCGGTCGAATTGGACGTGGGAACCAAGACCCGGACATACGCCCCGGGCCTGGACCGCGATCAGACCGCCCAGGGTGTCGCCCTCCGAGCGGGCCCGATCGATCAGCTTCATCATCGCCCGTTCCCGGACCGGGTCGGCGCAGCGGAGCGGGGAGCGGTCGAGGGCCGGATAAGACCGCTTCCGCACCCGGATGGCGATCCCGCCGAGGGCGATCGTTTCGGAAAAAATTTCCGCGCCCATCGTTCTTAAAAAAAGCTTTAACAACCCGCCCGCCGCAACCCGGCCCGCGGTTTCCCGGGCCGATGCCCGTTCCTGGATATCGCGGAGGTCGCCTAAGGCGTATTTCAAGGCGCCGGGCAGATCCGCATGGCCGGGCCGGGGGCAGGTTACCAGAGGCATGACACCACGCCAGTTAGCGTAATCCTTATTTTCAATGAACAGCGCGACCGGCGCGCCGGTGGTCCGGCCGGTCCGGACACCCCCCCGGACCTGGACCTTATCGTTTTCGATCCGCATGCGGTCCCCGCGGCCGTAACCCTGCTGCCGCCGGAAGAGTTCATGATCGATAAAATCCGGATCAAAGGGTAAGCCGGCGGGCAGGCCGTCGATGACAGCGGTCAGTCCCGGTCCGTGCGATTCGCCGGCCGTGAGCAGCCGGATCATATAAGCCCCCCGGCGGCGCGCATGGCCCGGATGGGCGCGTCCCGGCCGGTCCATAGGGCAAAGGAATGGGCCGCTTGCCAGACGAGCATGGAAAGGCCGTTCATGACCTTGACCCCGCGCTTCGAGTTCATGCCGAACCGGTAATTGAGGTCGTAATACACCGCGCCGGATTTAAGGACCGGCAAGACGTTTTCTTGAAGATCAGCGGGCGTGGCGTTCACGACGAGGTCCAGGTTTTTCGCGAGGATGGATTCCAACCGGGTGAACGGAACGGGTTCGGCTCCGAATTTTTCCGCGGTCGACGACGCCCTCCCCAGATCGAGATCGGCGACGAAAAAAGCCCGCGGTTTCATTTCCTGGATGACGCAGGCGCAGGCCCGACCCGCGCCGCCGCCGCCGATGAGCAGAACCTTGCGGCCGTCGATCTTGACGCCGTTCTCGGTCAAAGATTTCCGAAAGCCGGCGAGGTCGGTGTTGTGGCCGCTAATCCGGCCTTTTTCGATGAGCAGGGTATTGACGGCGCCGACGCATTCCGCTTCCGGCGCGAGCCGGTCCAGGCAACCCAGGACCCGTTCCTTGTACGGAATGGTGACGTTGAGCCCGCGGAAATTTTTGTTCTTCAAGCTTTTCATGAATGATGTCAAATTTTCCCTTTTTATCGGCAGGGGCAGGTAAATCCCCCGAAGGCCCAAACATTTAAAGGCGGCGTTATGGATCTTCGGCGAAAGAGTGTAATTGATCGGGTAGCCGATCAACCCGGTGAAGATCATTGTTCACCTCCCGATCGGTTGCGGTTCAGCCAATCGCGGCCGGATTTCATAAGGCGGATAAATTCCGATTCCCGTCCGGAGATGATCAACTCCGTGACGCGGCGCGCGGTTTTTCCCAGGTCGGCGTAGAGATGTTGCTGGTAAGGGTTGAGGCGCTGGATCGCGTAGTAAAGGCGGGAGTTTTCGCGGAGCACGCTTTGCGCCGTTCCCACCTGGCGCTGGAAAGTGGTACTGGCGATCTTCGCGAACCTGCGGTAAGGGATGCCGCTCTGGACCAGAAGCTCGCCGAAGATGATGTTGATGAGATGCGACAAACCGAGCACGTACGAGATAAGGCGGTCGTGATCCGCCAGATTTAAGGAAACGAGCCGGATTTCCGGCCCCCGGAAAAGGGCGCGGATCCGGTTGTCCGCCCGCCGGCAGCCGCACTCGCACAGGC
>Ga0315280_10011772_pt1 | contig 10689 bp, 7 predicted proteins | sample YL17G06_40_MG_FD_203697 | JGI IMG/M metagenome (GOLD analysis project Ga0315280, IMG submission 203697) | Sediment microbial communities from Yellowstone Lake, YNP, Wyoming, USA - YL17G06_40 | ecosystem: Environmental > Aquatic > Freshwater > Lake > Sediment | place: USA: Wyoming | collected... | reverse complement strand
TATGGGAAGCAAATTGATCTGACTGATCTTCCAAGGGTCGATCTGATCATAGTTGGGTCAGTCGCAGTGTCACTTGCCGGAGCAAGGATAGGCAAAGGCGGAGGATACAGCGAGATCGAATGCGGCACACTTCGAGAATTGAACCTAATCAACGAGAAGACGCCCATAGCAACGACCGTCCATGAGATTCAAATTCTAGAGAAGATTCCAACAGAGGAACACGACATACCTATCGACATCATAGCCACCCCTAGAAGAATTATCGAAACAAAGACGAAATACCCAAGGCCGAAGAGAATATTTTGGGAGAAGGTCACTGAGAAGATGCTTCAAGACATTCCCGTTTTAAAGGAACTCAAAGAAATGAAGCATGCTATTTAGGTTTAAAGTAGAGGTCAAGATTCAGTCTAGGTATCATAGCCATCAAAACGGCTTGTTCACTCAAGCTCACTCTATCTAGAAGCCCTTTCGATAGGACTCCGATCGCGCCGACACTTTCTCCGAGATCCTTGACGCCGGTCAATTCGTCCATGACTTCACCGACCTCACGTTTCTCACCTAAGACCTTAGAGACAACCTTCGGAGGATACTCGAAGCCGGAATTGCAGCCGACAGTCAATCTCTCTTCACGATCAACGATGGCGCACCACTGAATGTCCACGTACCCAGTTATCGTTCGAGGAAACTTGAACAAACCAGCTTCAATCCCAACACCAAGATCAGCATCTCCTTTAACGATAGCCTCCTTCGCCCGGTTTACAGCTCCGTCAATAGTCTCATCGCCGACAGGTTGAATAGAGATTCCAGAATCAACCTCAACACCAAAAACGTCCACATTATCTTGGCTGTAGATTCGCGAAAAGATCCGCTTAGCCGCCTCGATCTTCACACGATTCTTGGAGCCCACAGCAACTCGCACGGCATCTAACCCTAAAAAATAATCTCCAAACCACTAATTATATGTCACAATTTAGGTTGTCCGTCCAGACTTGTTATGATTCTGCAGGAGCCGTCCCAAAGGACTCAAGCAACCCATTTAATAAACAGATGTCGTCAATAAATCACAACTCAACTTACAGATAGAAGCAAAAATGGACGGCCGGGAAACAGAAAGCATGCCTGTAAAATGCAGAAAGTGCGGGTACGGAAACCCGAACTGGGAAGACTTCTGCTCAAATTGTAGAGCGAATCTCAATCCCAACTTGCCCTATGTGCTCAAAGCAGGAGAGTTCGTGTATCCTGAAGACAAAGAAGCCTTGGACAACTTGAAGCAGACAGAACCTCTCTCATCAATAATTAATTTAGTAGTAGATTCTGTCCAGCAACCGATGATGAGAGCGAAACTTCTGACGGGGGGAACCTGGGTAGACCAGCGCAACAATCCAAGGGTCCACGGGCTGACGAAGGCGTGTGCCAAAGTCTTAGCCTTGGACTACTTGCCCGAAATATGTATCCTAGAATCGCCGAAGATGAACGCATTCACAATTGGGAGAAAAGACAAACCTATAATCGTCTTCTTCTCGACGTTGGTGGAAAATTCCTCAGATGGAGAGCTTGCAGCAGTAATCGGACATGAGATGGGCCACGTGAAGAATGACCATCAACCATACCACACACTTGCCTACCTGATCTCAAGAGGGATAACGATGCTCGGCACTCTCTCAATACTTTCAATTCCGGTAGACCTCATGCTACGTTCATGGTATAGATACTCAGAGATAACTGCGGACAGAGCTAGCCTTATCGTCACAGGCAATCCTGATCTGGTAGGAAGAGTTCAAGTCAAACTTGCTCTAGGCATTCGCGATTTACCAGAAGATGTCTCGATTAGAGAAATTTTGGATCAACAAAAGAGGCTTGAGGATACCGCTGTTTCGCAGTTCGCTCAACTTTGGACTTTACACCCGTTCACCGCGAGGAGGATACAGCAAATTGAAGAGTTCGCGAAGACGAAAGAATACGCTAAGATAGCGGAGAAGATACAGAAGGCAAAGGTTCACCACTGCAAGTTTTGCGCAGCAAGAATTTCTGACAACACACTTTTCTGTCCGGAATGCTCAAGATGCCAGAGATAGATGGTGAGAAATGCGATCTACAAGGAAAGCTCTGGTTCTACATAACCGAGACAATGTTGCCACGGCTTTAAGCGGCATTGACGCCGGCACATCAGTAAGAGTGAAAGTCGGCGATCAGACTATGGAGCTGCTCTTGAGTCAAGCAATTCCATTCGGCCACAAGTTCGCAATAAAGGACATAGAGGAGGGTCAACCAGTCTACAAGTATGGGGAAAAGATCGGGAAGGCTATCAAGCCAATAAGAGTAGGGCAGCATGTCCACACCCACAACCTAGAAAGCATACGAGGCAAAGCCGTCCAGCAACAATAGGAGGCGGAATCCGATTGAATTTCCAAGGCTACAGAAGACCAGACGGATCTGTTGGAATCCGGAATTACACGCTCATCCTTCCGACGGTAATCTGCGCGTCTGAAACCGCTTCAAGAATAGCAGCTCGGGTCAAGCGAACGGTTACGTTCACTCACCAGCATGGATGCGCGCAGATAGGCCAAGACATGGAACAAACCTTCAAGACGCTGGCAGGCATAGGATGCAACCCGAATGTAGCGGCTACGCTCATCATCGGGCTCGGATGCGAAACCATAGGCGCCGAGAAGATTCTCAAAGCAATCGAACGCGAAGGAAAGCCAACGGAGATGCTGAACATACAAGACGAGCATGGCACTCGGAGGACTATAAAGAAAGGAGTAGCTATCGCAAAGAAAATGGTGAAGACCGCGATCAAAGCTAAGAGAGAACCGTGCGGTGTGAGTGAACTCGTAGTAGGCCTGGAATGCGGAGGATCAGACGTAACATCGGGGATTGCGGCAAATCCAGCTCTCGGAGTAGCTTCAGACATGGTAATCAGAGAAGGGGGAACAACGATTCTTTCAGAGACAACTGAACTGATTGGTGCAGAGCATACAATTGCGAAGAGAGCAGCAACTCCACGTGTCGGAGAGAGGATCTATGAGATCGTTAATAGAATGGAGGAGAGGATCAAAGCGATGGGCGTAGACTTCATCGGTGGACAACCATCGCCAGGCAACATAAAGGGAGGGTTGACAACGATCGAGGAGAAGTCGCTAGGATGCATCTACAAGGCAGGAGCAGCTCAAATCCGAGAGGTTTTAGAATATGGAGAGAAACCCAGCGAGAAAGGCCTAGTGATCATGGATACTCCGGGACACGACGTAGAATCAATAACAGGAATGATTGCTGGAGGAGCCCAATTGATCGCGTTCACCACGGGGCAAGGAACCCCTGTAGGATCAGCGATCGCTCCGGTCATTAAGATAACTGGAAATCCAAGAACCTACAGAACAATGAAAGAAAATATCGACGTAAACGCTGGGACCATAATCGACGGCAGAGAGACTATCGAGCAAGTCGGAAAGAAAATCTTCAAAGAAATCATAAAAGTCGCTTCAGGCAAGCAGACGAAAGCCGAAAGCCTCGGATATCATGAATTCGCTATAAACAGGATCGGACCCACGCTATGAAGCAATAAAACAACTATTTCTATTCTACAGAAACTAGGTGCGCCCGTACGATCTTCTTCTAATGAATATGACTAGTAGTACAGGGATGGCGATTGTCAGCGGCAAGATTTGCCCTGAAAATTCGGGGATGGCCGTCTCGCCTTGAACTAGGCAGAGGTTAATGTTGATGCTGGCGCCTTCAGAGAAAGTAATGTTCTCTGCCTGTAGAGTGTAGCCTGGTTCATCGAAGGTGAGTTCGAAGGTTCCCGCAGGCAGATACATCTCATAGAATCCATCCCACGTATACATGGTATAGGATCCTTTCTGTCCTTTGGCTTGTACTGTGACCCAACTTGCAGTCCTCAACTCGCCGTGCATATTAAATGCATTTACGACCCCTTGGAGATAGCCTCTTTGATCTAGCGCGAGTGGCACGGAGGTTTCTGCGAAAAGTGGGGCATTGGGAATTGTGATTGGTTGCCTCAGCTCATAGGGGCCGAGATGATTGTAAGGTAGAAGAGCTGTTAGATTGGTGAGATGCGTTTCACCTTGCAATAGAGCTGGTGCAGGAGGGTAGAATTGTGAGGGCCTATACCAAGTAACAAGCTCAACTATCACTCTCCAACTCCCTGAATAGGCTCCACCCAAAGGATAGGGGGAGCTTCCCCAGACGCCATGGTCCGCCGGGAAAAGAGTGGCCTGCCTGAGAGCCTCTGCGCCTACACTTGGATCGGTGTATCCAAAGAGACCAGCCAGTCCTCTGTACTCAACTTGGCTAGTGCCAGCGGGTATTGGAGGAACCGCCCCGCCTGACGAGTATATCTTACTTCCGTCTGCGAAGAAGCCGATGTCTGCGGCTGGCAGGGCTGCGCCGACGTCAAGGGATGTTGACGCCGCTGCTACAAGCAGATCCCTATCATCGTAAATCCGAATCCGCATAGACATATTGTAAGGAAGCGTCGTGAAGATGCCCTCTTTCCTAAAAAGCACTGTGATGTTGAATTCTACACCCCTCATAAGTTGAATATTTGTGTCGGCAACATAGCCCATGCCCGTGCTGACAACGCATTTCCCGGGGTCTCCCAGTGTGACGACGCCATCCTGCACATATCCATATGTCCAGCCGTTAACGGCGTAGAAGCCAGGGTATAAAGCAACGCTGGACCTGTAGTCCACTCCTCTATAAAACATTGAGCTGTACAGGAAGCCCACATGCAGGAAGGATTGAAGAAAGATGTTACTAGCCATATCCTGTTCTGGAAAACGTGAGGTCATTAGGGGTAGGTCTGGTCCGAAACTTTCGAGAGTGACGGAGCCATTGGTGAGAAGCGTACTCGACCCTGAGCCGAATACCGCCTTCCATCTTGGCCACGGTATAGTGGTAAAGGCAGAGTTCGTCATTGGAAGACTCCACATATATCTTGACGCATCCCAGAAGGAGATGGGCGCCATAAACGATCCAGACGCCATATCGTACACCAGTAAGGACGCTGTCATGCGATCCCATTTCCATGGACGCTCAACAGGAGGCTTCTGCCAATCGACGGAGTAGACGGTGATGTTTATTCCGCCGCCCCTAAACATATGGGTGCTTGCCGACGTCACTCCACCACCTATGGGGAGGGAGACGTCTAAAGACTGATCAAGGTCTGTAAGGGTATCCGCAGGCGGACTAGCCTGTATGTAACCTCTAAAATATAGTCGGATCGAGTAGCTGCTTGGATATAGCCCATAGTCGCGCAGTCCACGGTAACGGAACAGTGAATACTTGGTTCCAGCCCTCGGGTCTGGTGGAGGAATCAGCCCAGCCATCCCCAACCCGTTAAGCAGAATCGTAGCTGACGTTGAAGTGGATGAAACATAGGTGAAATTGAAGGCGGCTAAAGAACCGTCCATGTCTATCATCTCGGCTACAAGAAATCTTCCTAGGTCAGGTCCACCAATTCGGCTATCCCGAAGTCCCCCGGGAACATCATGAAAGTGAACTGTTACGTTAACAGAGCTTGAAAGCCGCAGGTCTATAGGTATCGTAACATCGCTTGTTGACGCATCTCCCTTTACAGTGAAATAGTAATCTTGAAAGAGTGTGCCTGTAGCGTCTGTTTGAACGTATCCGTTGATGAATATGCGAATGAAGTATGTTCCAGGCTTGAGGCCGTCGATCCATGTGGCGAAGACTTGTGGAACCATCCCGCTGAGCTGGCTGGGCGCACCGTAGTGCGCTTGCTGGCCGAACTGGAAATGAAAGCTGTTTCCATTAGAGCCCAGCCCTGTAACGGGGTCGATGCTACTTGTAGGGCTTACCCACCAAACCTGCGCGGGTCCAACCCCATTGAATAGACCGAATGGATCCCTGAATGGCGGCGCAGCGGTGTATGCGTAATATCCAATCGGTCCTTCCCAGGGGAAGGCCACAAGCTTCGGTACATTTAGCGGTGATAACTCTCCAGAGCCGAAGATGGTTCTCCCTGAAACATAGGAGGTGTATGGGGCATGCGTTAAGTTGATCGGCGAAAAGCTGACGACGTTCTGTTCCACGTAGTTATCGCCGTCATAGATCACCACGCTCACAGGAAGCTCGCTTCGCCAAGGAACTAGCTCTAGAGAACCCTTTGAGTATACCTCTCCACAGATCTGTGGTCCAGGTTCGAGAGATATGTCTAAACTGAGCGATTGACCTCTGCAAAGTTTTATGTTCTCAGCCACCTTTTGTTCTGGAAAACCGGCAGCGGATGCATACAGGTCGTATAAGCCTGGGGCTACTCCTTCAACCTCGAAATTTCCTTGAGCCGAGGCGTTAAAGTATCCTCTAGCCTCCACGGGACGAGAAGTCGGCGTACTCGTATATGGGTCGTCTGCGATGCCGATGGCACGTACCATCCCAGGTAGATGGAGAGGTTTGCCGTAGAGGCCTACGTTAGATCCGTCTCCATATTTGACTGTGCCATAGATTATAGCTGGATCAACCTCTCCCTTAACAAGGAGGACTGGCCAGTTCTCCATCGGCATGGTGCTGTTTATCAAAGGCGCAGCAGATTGACTTCTAATTGGGTAATGGTCTCCGAGGAAGATCTTGAAGAAGTATCTGCCTGCGATGTCAGGCGCTCTAAGCTGGTTGACTCTGATGTAATACCATTCCCGCCAACCACGCTCAGGAGTGAATTCGATGCCCCTTCCAGACGCAGTTATTCTTATCATCCACCAGCCTGGCCCAAAGGGATCTTGCATGTCCGCTCTGGTAACGAAGATTTTCCCATAGTCGTCAGTTATTGTGGTTACGATGTTGGAGACATCGCCCGCCTCCCAGTTTATCCTGCCAGCAGGCTCGAATCCGTCCTGTAAGAGTTCACCTCGTTTGTCCACGACAGGGGCTGGAATATACATTGTGATATTATTGTAACGGAATGTCGGATTGCCCGTGAAAGCCTCTGGCTGGGAGAAGTTTATGGCGAAGATGAGATCGCCAACGTTGTCCTGCTGCGTTGTCGAGGTCAGAATAGCTCCCTCTGGAGAGTAGGTTGCAGCAGCCGCTTGAACCGGCTTCACGAAACTCGTGAAAGGTGATTGGTAGCCCGGTGAAAGAGTGCTGTCCGCCAAATAATAGTTTAGGCCGCCTCCAGGCCAGACGTGTCCAAGCGGACCTGGTACGTGAGCTCTTCCAAATGCATTGGTCGGGTTTAGCTCATGGTCGTTCGATCTGAAGAATGGAGATGCTCCGTTCAGGTCGCCCAAGGTGGTATGTGCTGAGACGCCTGTCACTTGGGAAAGTGTAATTGTCAACAATACCAATACAGAGATGAAGGATCTTTTCCTCAAATTGATCCCCTTCTACCTCATAAAGGCTGAACGCCACCACCATCAGCCTATGTCCTAGCATAGCCCTATGACTTCTTTCAGGCTCTTGGCTTTGCCTCTCCTTTTCTCCGCATTCGTCGCCTAACATAGCCGAAAAGTATGACTGCAATCACTAACACTGCGATTGCTATTAGTGGAAGCGGAGGGCTTGCTCCCCCCACAGTTATGTTGAGGGGTAATGTGTCGTTCAGATTGTAGACTTCGTCTTGAGTCCAGTCAAGCCTCAGGTCAACCGTGTACTGTTGTGGAATGGCTTTTCCATCAATGTCCACGGTGAAGGAAGCTGTCTTTGTTTCACCTGGATTCATAGTTCCCAGCAGATCTGAGAGAGAGCCTGAAAAATAGTTGCCAGCCATTAATTGCACCCTGACAGACTCAGCCTTCATCTTACTAACATTCTTTATTGCCACTCGCAGTGTTACGCCAGAATCCCCTGCATGAATCGTTTCGGGCGTAATGCTGAGCAATGCAAATTTTACTTTTTCGGCTACAGTGAAGTCTATGATTCCTATCGCAGTCTGGTTTAAGCCTTCGATGTTAGCCTTAAGCATAAGCGGATAGTTCCCAGGCTCGGCGTCGTCAGCCAAGTCGAGGAGAAATTGAACTTGAGACGGTTGGCCAGGCTGAACTGTACCTATGAATGTTCGATCTGAACCAGTAGATGAAGCCTTGAATGGATTCTGTAGGTCTAGAAATACTTCTAAATTCTTAACGGCTCCCCGTCCTGAATTGATTATGAAAACTCTTAATGCCACTTGTTTACTGCCTGAGTACACTTTTGGCGGGGTCGTTGCCACGGTCTGTATATGTAGCTCGCCCCTCCAAATCGGGATGTCAATGTAGACTCTCTCGCTTGTTTCCTGCAGTTCCCTTGCGCTTCTATACGTCAATTCTAGAGCCAGCTGGTACACTCCTTCCGTGGCCTCGCTGTCGATGCTCACTATGAATTGGAAGGTGAAGCTTCGACCTGGAGCGATATCTCCTGCGTTGCTTACTATCGATTGGAGAGATTGTTTACCGCCGCTCCCTGAGGAATACTCGTATCTGAAAGGAGGGTTTAGTCCCAATGTTCCTATGACGCTACGAGCAAAATCATCCCCTGTGTTAGTTATCACAATGGATAGCGTTACGCTTTCATCTCCAGGTTGAACGGTTAGAGGCATCATGGGATTGGTTCCCCAGTATACGCTAGTTACAACAAGCTCTGGAACTCCAAGCGCCTGAACTGATGGAACAAACGGGACCAAAACACTAAGGGGAGACAAGATCAATAACAGGAGTATACCAAAACTCAGACTTTTCATCTTCTAATCACCTTGTCATGGCTTTTCTAAAGACGGGGATAGCGATACCTAGAGTTACCGCGGAGTAAATGACCAGCACTGTAACGTCCCATAATATCTGGTTGAAGTTTGCGTTGAGAACTATAACCTTCCTAAGGGCGTCAGTGGCATAGTATAGCGGCAGCATCTTTCCAACCGTCTGCAGCCAATTTGGCAACTGATCCATTGGGAATAGAATACCGCTCAGAAACATCATCGGGAACTGCAAAAGCATCATCATCATCATTGCCGTCTCCTGCTCTGGCGCTATGGAAGTCATTATTATCCCTATGCCTGCGAAGCTAGCTACTCCCAGAAGCATGAGCAGTACCATCAACAAGGGGCTTCCATACACATTAACTCCGAAGAATACCATGGATATTCCTAGAATCAGAAACGCCTGTATCATCCCTCTTACCGTTTGAGCCAGCGTCTTTCCAACTACGATTGCATACCTGGGTATAGGAGCAACCAATATGCCATCCATTGTACCTTGCTCCTTCTCCCTTGCGATGGCAGAGCCTAATCCAGATAGAGCCCCCATTACCACGGTTAACGCCATGAAACCTGGTGCTAGGAACTCGAAGTTGTTTGTGGTGCCGCTGATGAAGTTTTCACGTTGAACACTTATCGGCTCCAGAACGAAGGATGGGTCGACGGAATTATCCATCTTCGCCATAAAGGATGCACTCAGCCCATTTGATATCATCTTAAAAATTGAGGTGGCTTCCCCATAGATAATGGATGCTGTCTGCGGGTTTGTATCATCCACGGTGATTAGAACCGTTGCTTGGCGTTTCGAGGTGAAAGCTTCAGTGAAGCCTGCTGGTATTACGACCACTCCTTTAAGCCTACCTGCTACAATTTGCTCTCTAGCCAATCCGAAGCTTGCGAAATCCTGCACTTTAAGGAGGCCTGTCGACGAGGCTATTTGCTTGAACTGGTCTGCGACCTGGATCGCAAACAACCCTCCATCCTCCACCACTATGGCCATTGGAACATTCTTGTAGGGCGATGAGATCTTTCCTGAATAAGGATTACTTGTACCTGTCTGAGGAAACATGAACCCGAACATGGACATCATTATAATCGGCATTATCGTGAAAGTTACAAGAAGCATCTTAGCCTTCCAAAACTCCAGAAGGTCCTTGTGCACTATCCGAAAAGTAATGTACATGCTGTGAAGTTGGCTCGACATCTTAAAACCTCCCCGGCCCCATCACCGTTCTCATAGGCACATGGCTTGAAGCCGAGTCTCTAAGCGCCTTTCCAGTAAGCTCCAAGAAAGCTTCCTGCAGAGTTTCACAACCAAACCTACTTTTCAATCCAGCAGGAGTATCTACCGCTATAATCTTGCCATGGTCTATTATGCCAGTTGTATGCGATAGCTCGTCAGCCTCCTCCATGATATGCGTTGTAAGCATGATTGTCTTTCCATCTTGGTTAAGCTCCTTAATGAGGTCACGGACAAAACGGATGCTTTGGGGATCAAGAAGGGTTGTAGGTTCATCTAGAAAAAGTATATCTGGGTCATGGATTAGTCCACGTATGACGTTTACTCGTTGTCGCATGCCACTTGAATAACCGCCTACGGGCATGTCCTTGAAAGCTTCTAACTGAACCATCCTTAGTAATTCATCTATCCTCCCTCTCAGCTGACCTCCGTTTAAACCGTAGAGCTGGCCGAAAAACGTCAAGTTCTCAACGGCGCTAAGCCGCGGATAAAGAATAAGCTTCTCAGCCACCAAGCCGACCCTTTTTCTAACCTCATCTGCTTGAGTTCTAATATCGCAGCCCGCTACTTTAGCCGTGCCTTCGCTTGGCTCAGAAAGTGTGGTTAACATTCTTATCGTGGTTGATTTGCCTGCCCCGTTTGGTCCAAGAAAACCAAAAATCTCCCCCTCCATAATCTCTAGATTTATGTTGTCGACTGCTCTGAAATTGCCGAATTGTTTCGTGAGATTGTGGGTTGTTAT
>Ga0315280_10011769_pt1 | contig 10692 bp, 9 predicted proteins | sample YL17G06_40_MG_FD_203697 | JGI IMG/M metagenome (GOLD analysis project Ga0315280, IMG submission 203697) | Sediment microbial communities from Yellowstone Lake, YNP, Wyoming, USA - YL17G06_40 | ecosystem: Environmental > Aquatic > Freshwater > Lake > Sediment | place: USA: Wyoming | collected... | reverse complement strand
CGCCCGTAACCAGCAGTTTCATGGTGATAAGTTCCTTCGGCGGCTCTGTGCCTCCTCCGTACCCGCCGCTTTGCGGCCCGAGAAAACACAGGCAGGGAAACACGATTGTGTACTAAGCCTGATGCCGGTTCAACTAGTTTTCCCCGAACGGCGAACGGCTGGAATCCCCACCAAAGTGCAGCCACTTGGTATAGTGAAGCGTTGCGTGCTCGCCGAAGTTGATGGAGAATAGATGCGGAGGGATGGGTGAGTGGTTGAAACCGGCGGTCTTGAAAACCGTCTCCCGCGCAAGCGGGACGGGGGTTCGAATCCCTCTCCCTCCGCCATCGCCCTGGTTGGCCAACCCGTGCAGGGTGACCGGTGAGTGAAGGCCTGTTCCGGGGCTGAGAATTGTGAGGGTGCTGCTTCGTGCGCTGCCCGAGAGTCGGACGCCTTCCTTTTTCTTCCTTGCCTTCTCTGGTCAATCGACTATATTTACAGGAGGGTTCCTCGCCGCGCGCAGCGGGGAAGCCGGCGCTGCGTGGCCTGGGTGGTTCGGCCCGACCAACGTATTCCTGCAAGGTCGAGGCTCGGGTAGTGACGAGCCGGCGGCGAGATCAGCGGCGCCAGCACAAAGCCAAGGTGAGGATGAGGAGAGATAACAGGTTGATGTACAAGCGGAAACTCATAGTAACGTTGGCCCTGGGACTGACTGTCGGCATGTTTACCGGTTGTGGCGACTCGGGCACTTCTACAACAACACCCGGCAGCGGTTCGGTTTATATGTTTCTGGGGGATGCGCCCTTCGGGGATATCCTCTCGGCGCGCATGAACATCACTAGCATCGACCTCATGCCGGTGGGTGCAGACACGGGCGGGGCCGCCTTGCCTTCCAGTTTGTACATCAGGGCGAACGTGGCGGGACTGCGGGATTCTCTCACCATCCTCAATGTAGGAAGCTTGGAAGTGTCAACCTGCGACCGGGCGGACATGAACATTACGATTCCCAGCCTGTGGGTGCTAGATCTCACGCAGGACCCGCCGGTGAAGAGCATAACCGCCACGGTGAGTATGGCCTCGACCCAGGTCAACATTCACCCTCCCCTGGTTATTGCCAAGGACAAGTTGACGGCATTGCGCATTGAGCTCGACATGCTTCGTTCGGTGCGGGTCGATGCCCAGGGGCAGGTAACGGGTGCCGTGAACCCGGTGTTCAATATCACACCCCTCAACGCCTCGGCGGACGGGCACTTTACGGAGCTGGATAACCTGGTGGGTTTCGTGCGCAGTGTCACGGTTAACGCCCCCGGTCAGACCTACACCGGGAACTTCTTGATCCAGCTTTTGTCCGGGACGGGCGCGGCGTTGTACGTCAACACCACCACCAACACCCAATTTTACGGGGTGCCGTCGCTCAGCAGCCTGTGGACGGGCAGCGTGGTCGAGATGGAGGGCTATGTCGACACGGATGGGAACTTGGTCGCCACGGCCGTCGAGGTTGAGGGCCGCGCGGATGTAAGCGTGAACCTGATCGCGTTCATGGGTATCGTCACTAATGTGACCCGAGATGAAAGCGGGGGCGTGACCGGCTTCACGCTGTTCACCACCGACATTGAGCCGGATCCATCCGGGTTGGGGGTCTTGTGGGATACTCCGGTGACCGTGGATGCCTCGGCGGTCTCGACCTATCAATACACCTCCCGCTCCACCAATTTTGCCAACCCGCCCTTGGCGTTTGATGCCACCACCATCTTCCCGGGCCAGGAACTTTCCGTGTTCGGTACCTATGTAACAACCACGGACGCGACCACGGGCAACCAGACCACGGCGCTGACCGCCCAGAACATCTACCTGCGGTTGCAAGGGGTGCAGGGCAATTACCTGTCCATCGTGCGTGCGGGCTCAGACGACAAGACCGGCGCGTTTAGGCTTAATCCTGCGGCGACGTTGCTGCGCCGGGCGCCGGTCATGGTGTTCACCGACTCGAGTACCAAGTTTGTTGACGTAGCGGGCCTGAGCGCCTTATCTCCGCAGTACATCCTCATGGCCAGAGGTCTGGCTTTCTACGAGCGCCAGGCGACCACCATTAACGGCGTGCCGGTGCCCGCCGGGACCATCGTGGTGCTCGCCAAGCAGGTCCACCGGCTGCAATAGGTTTTTCAGCGTTTCCCGGCAAACACCAAGGGAAGCAGACCAATCTGCTCGCGCCGTGTACGCGATGGAAAGAGGCGGAAGACGTGGGCGCGGCGGCCGCGCGCTGGCTTAGCGGCTGGTGTCAAGCCGCAGAGATTCCGAGTATTCTCCTAACCTTTGTAGCGCCGGGCTTCAGCCCGGCATGTCCCGCTCGGACGGGCAGCGCTACAGTCCAAATTAGGACACTATCAGATTCCGGGCCGCTGCTCGTGTTCCAGGAGTTCTCGTTTCAGCTTCAAGCCCCCGCCGAACCCGCACAAATCTCCCTTGGAGCCGATTACCCGATGGCAGGGTATTACGATACAAAGCGGGTTCGCCCCGCTGGCTGCGCCCACCGCCCGAAAGGCCTGGGGATGCCCCACCGTCCGCGCAATCGCCGCGTAGCTCTTCGTTCCGCCGAACGGGATGCGGCGCATCGCGCTCCAGACTTTCCGTTGGAATGGCCGGCCACGAAGATCGAGCGGCACCGTGAATAAGCGCAGCTTGCCCTGGGCGTAGGCCTCCAATTCCTCCAGCGCCTTTTGATTGGCCTGTGGGGAGTGAACGAACTCCGCTCCCGGATATGTTTTTCGGAGCGAAGCCAAGGCTGATCTCTCTCCTCCCTTTTGAATAAAGCGCACCGCCAGCAATCCCTGCGCGCTGGAGGCGACCAACAGAGACACCCACCGTGTCTGGCAGGTGGCGTAACAAATGGTTTCCATAGTTCCCCCCAATACCCCCTTAGATGACAGGAAGACTCTTACGGCCCGGTCCCTTTGTTTTCTCGCCGGGCAGGCGGGTGAAGCCCAGATCTCTTGACTGCCGCAGCTTGGTTATGTAGATGATCTGGCCGCCGTGGTAGGCGAAATGTTCCACCACGTGCTGGATGGCCACGAGGCCCGAGACCCGCAACCTCTGAATGGTGTATAGGCGCTTCAGGTCGCGCGCCGAGATTTGCCGGAGGACGCGCGTCGCCTTCCGCACGGTTGCCCTCAGCCCGGCCAGAAGCTGCCGGCGGGGAATCGGGCCGCGCTCGGCAAACTCGCGGGGACGGTCACGCCGGTCGGATTCTCCTCCCAGGCCGGCGACTATCCATTGTCGGACGTTTCCTTCAAGATGCAGCACCAGGTTGCCCACACTGTTGGACGCCTGATTCGGACGCCACCAGATCTCTTCCTCGGAGAGCGCCTCCAGGCACCGGACAATGCGCGGCAAGTGGTGTTGCCGAAGCGAGTGGTGCGCCTGCTTCAGAAACGACTCGGCCAGTTCGCCGCGCGCTTTCGTCATGGGGTTCATCTCCGCTGGCCCCGGCCTTCGGTCCTCGACCCGGACGCGCACAATCTTACCCTCTGCCATCGTGACACGCAAGCGATGCCGGACTTTGCCTGGGTTTGTGGGTCTTTGAGCGGGGGAAAAGCCCACGGCACCGAAAACGGTGCCCGTGCTACCAGCTCAAGTGCCGCAGAGTTTGAAAAGCGCAAACTCTGCGCTACCCGCTGCGCCAGCCCGCGATTCAGGCGAACAGACATTTCGCCTTATGTCATCCTGGCACGCAAGCTGCGCCTGGAACTTTCTTTGAGGCGCTTCCGCAGATCTTGAAGCTGTGGCGACAGCACACCCGTCGGTGCTGGTGAATGGGGACTGAGGAAAGGTGGACCAGATTTTTCCGTGATTATTCCATTGACGCAAGGTAGCGCAGAATGACACGCTTTATCATTCGCAATACGAGGTGTGCGTCATGGATAAATTGTGGGCTTGGTACCCACCTATCGGGGTCTACATTGCCATTTTGGCGCTGCTGGGGGTTTTGGTGGCTCTTCTCCGAGACGTGACCAAAATTGGCAGGCGAGAAAAAGCTCTATGGACAGCAATCATGTTCATTCTAGTTCTTCTGGAGATCAAATCAATTTATCAAGATCGCTATGCTCACGATAAAGAGCAATCTGAAGCGAGGGCAGAACAGTTGAAACAGTTTGATACGATTGCAAAGGGGATTAATACGACCATAAGCAACAGCCAACAGCAATTCGATGCGACCATAAAAAGAGTAGAGGGAGTTTCGAGAATCGCCGCTAGGGGTCTGGAAAATGTCACGGGCGGCGATTCATTCGGTTTTGTAGTGCCTCAAGCGTTTGGCAGTCAAGAAGTGCCGCTGCGTATATGGAATCATGGTAACCAAGTGCTTTCCGGTGTGACTCTAACAATTAGTAGAACACAGGACCCAGATTGGGGTAGAGCATTCTATAAACCTATTTTTATTGGGACGATAGGGCCTAATGACAGCGTTCCTGTTCCTGTGACAATTATTCCCAAGCCTGAACAAAAGAGCGGAGAGGATAACTATTGGATAATGATTTCTGCACAGAACGGCACCGTCTCGGAAAGCCTTTGGTTTCGCCATGGGAGAAAATCAACCCCGTGGGCATATAGTTATTTGATAACCAAACATGTGACGCTCAGCAAGCGAAAGGGGGTTATTCCAAAAGGGGCTCAGCTTATGGAACCTATACTATATAGGCCGTGGTCTGATGAAGTCGATGCCCCGCATTAGGTAATTATTGTGTCAAGGGAATAATCACGGATTTTTCCCTTCCGGTTTGTCATCAGGCGATGTATCTTGAGGAATAGGCGCAGCATCCAAAGGGTGTCGGGTAAACTCGACGCGGCTGCGAGCTTCGTACGAGACCTTGCGTGCAGACGGGTGGCGAAGAGCTGGTGGTACCCGCAGGCGGATTCCCGCTTGCTCTTTCCCCCAAGCAGACCCAACGGGACGGGCGGATGTCCGAACCTTCGCAGCCGGCAGTAGCCAAAGACGAGTCCTTGTTAGTGACCGAGGCCAAGGCCGGGAGCTACGAGGCCTTCGAGGACCTGGTGAACCGCTATGAACGGAAGATCTACCGGTTGGGACTGAATATTACCGGAAACCGGGAAGACGCCGAGGACGTGTTACAAGAGACCTTTATGAAAGCCTTCGAGCACCTGGCGGACTTCCGGGAGGACTCGCGTTTCTACACTTGGATCGTCCGCATCGGCGTGAATGAAGCTTTGATGAAGTTGCGGAGGCGCCGCTCGGAGAAGATGGTTCCTATCGAGGATGCGGTGGGGGACGAGGGTGAGCTGATTCCGCGTGAGTTCACGGACTGGAAGCCCAACCCGGAACAGCAACTTTCGCGGACGGAGCTGGAAAGCATCCTGGAAAATGCCGCCAAGGCGCTGCCGCCCACTTTTCGCGCCGTGTTTTTCCTGCGGGATGTGGAAGGGCTTTCCACCGAGGAAACGGCGGAGATCCTCAACCTGAGCAGCGGCGCCGTGAAGGCGCGCCTCTTCCGGGCACGCCTGCGCTTGCGGGAGGACCTGAGCGGAATTTTGAAGCGAGGCTGAACGTGCTGAACTGCAAGAAAGTGTTGCTGGAAATCTCGAACTTCCTCGACGGGAACCTCGACGAGGATCTGAAGCGGGACATCGAAACGCACATCCGCATGTGCCATCATTGCAAGGTCGTCTTCGACACGACGCGCAAGACGATCGAGTTATACTGCGACGGCAAACTTTTCACCCTGCCGGAAGACGTCCGCGCCCGCCTGCATGAATCCCTCCGCCGCAAATGGCTGACCACGCGCGGCGGGGCCTGAGCCTCCCGCGCGCGGCAAGAGTCTTGGCCTGCCACCGCGCCTCTTTGAGTTCGTTCCGTCCTTCAGATCGTGTTTCCGAGACGTACCGGCGCATCTCCGTGGGCGACGGACTTTACATTTTGTTTGCCCCCGCATAACATCACTCGTCCCGGCCGGTGCCCCACAACCTTGCTGGTCGGACGGTGGTGGCTGAGCCGTTCGTCGCCTTGAAGGGCCAGGCGTGTCGGGAGGATGACGAGCCACACACCTGTTGAGGTGATCGATGCAATTGTTACTCTTGGGGATGGGGATGGGAATCGTTGGCGGCATGCTGCCCAGTCCCATCATGCTGATTGCCCTGGGGCAGGTGGCGCTCGGTCGCTGGCTACGCGCCATCGTGATTATCACGGTGCCTCTGCTCGGGGTCGATGCCATCCTCTTGGCCGCGACTTTCTTTTTCTACCAGTACATTCCGGCGAACATTGCCCACTACACAGCTTATCTAGGGGGAACGGTGCTGGTGGTGTTTGCGGGCTATGCGCTTTGGGAGAACCGGCACAAGACGCATGAGGAAATAGCGCGCTCCCCGGACCTGACTTATGCCAGTGTGGCGGCCGGAACCCTCGCGGAAGTGGGCGCGCCTGGAACCTGGATCTATTGGTTGACCATCGCCGGTCCCATCCTCGCGGAGGGCCGCCTGCAAGGCTACTGGCACGTCGTGCCCTTCTTCGTCGGGGGAGCGGTGGGCTTTTATAGTGCCTCGATCGCTTCGGTCGGGTTCATGGCCTGGGGGGCCAGTCTCCATAAGCGGGTCAAACAAAACTTGTTCCTGGTGGCCAATATTCTGCTCTTGGTCCTCGGGATATCCTATCTTCTGCGGGCCTACTTCGGCGGCCGGTAGTCCCCGCGCCGGAACGGTCCGTGCAACGGCGGCCCCTCAGGGGCCTTGCGGCGGCGGGTTCGTCAACACTCTCACCTCAAAAGGTCCCAGCACGACCTTCTGGGGTTCCGTTTTCCCGGTCAGGACGTTCTGATAATCCTGGTCCAGCGAGACCTCGTGCGCGTTCTCGGTGTAATTCAGCAGGAAGATGATTTTCTTGTCTCCGTTCTCACGGACCGCAAGCTCGACTCCTTCAGGAAGAGTCTCGGCGAGCCGGAGTTTGGCGGCCTGGGCGGCCCGGGCCGCGAGCCGCTCGTAGAACACCGGCGAGGGCGACTCCGTCCCCACGTAAATGACCGTGCCGTTGCCATAGGTGTTTGCCGTGGCCGCGGCTTTACCCGCGTACGACCCTTTGCCATAGGTGGCGAGAACTTGCGCCGTGGTGGGTTCGAGGACGTCGAACCAGACCTGCGCGGGGAAGCGGGAATACCCGGGCCCCACGACGGTCTGCTCCTGATCGACCTGGGGATCATACTCGTGAATGGCGGCGCCCGCTAGCTCCGCGAAAGGACCGGGCAGCGTCTGTTGGGTGACCACGTTGTGCGCGTCCTTGACCCCGGACCGATAACTGAGCACGAGCGTCCCGCCCTCCTGAACGAAAGTGACGAGTTTGGCCGCCAGCGCCTTGTCCACCACGAACAGGGAAGGCGCCACGATGATCTTGTACGCGGAGAAATCGCTGGAGGGGAACAGCACATCGACGTTCATCCGCGCCCGGCGGAAGGCGGCGTAATACAGCCGCAACTGGCGGTCGTAGTCGAAGTTCTTGACCAGAGGCTGGATGTGAAAAGCCCAGCGCGAGTCTGGCGACACCAGCAGGCCGACGGCGGAAACCACCTTCGAGCCGCGCAGGGCGGCGGTCACTTGCGGCATCTCCTGGCCCATGCGGGCTACAGTCGCGTAACGCGGGTTCGGGTAGCTGTCCTGGTCCAGGATGCCGTGCCAGTATTGTTCCGTGCCGTAGCGGGATGTCCGCCAGCGGAAATAACAGATGCCGTCCGCGCCGTGCGCCAGCGCCTGATAGGCCCAGACGCGGTAGAGAGCCACAGGTGCATTGCCCGCCCAATATGATTTCCAACCCGGCATTCCCGCTTGCTCCTCCATAATCAGGAAGTTCTGGTTGGCCTTCGAACCGCGCATCAGGTCGAGCGCCAGTCCCGCCTGGAAGTAGCTGGCGTAGTCCTTATTGAACATGGGGTAGTTGTCGAAGGAGACGAAGTCGAGGGCCGTGTTCATTTGCGAGTAGTCAACCTGGTCGAACATCCCCATTTCATTGTGAGTGATTGACTTGTCGGGCGTCATGGCCCGCAGGATGTCAGCCTGAAATTTCAGGTAGTCGCGCGAGGCGTCGCTGAAGAAGCGGTGGTAGTCGAGGGCCAGACTGGGGCTGTGAACTTGGAAGAGAGTATTCCACGGCAAGGGGATCTCGCTCCAGGCTCCATAAGTGTGTCCCCAGAAGATTGTGCCCCAGGCTTGGTTCAGCGCCTCGAGGCTGGGGTATTTCGCCTTGCACCATTTTTGAAAAGCGGCCTGACACACCGCGTCGTAGCAAGGCGGATCACCCAATTCGTTGTCGATTTGCCAGCCGATTACGCCGGGATGATTCTTGTAGTGCTCCGCCATGGCCGTGACGATGCGCCGGGTGGCCGCGATGAAATTGGGATTGTGAAGGCAATAGTTCCGCCGCGAGCCATAGCGGTAGCGAATGCCTTCCTCGTTCGTAGCCGCGATGTCCGGGTACTTCGCCATCAGCCACGCCGGTGGCGAAGCTGTCGGCGTGCCCAGCACCGCCCGGATGCCGTGACCGTTCAATACCTTGAGCGCGCGGTCGAGCCAGGCGAAGTCAAAGCGGCCTTCGGCGGTCTCCAGCTTGACCCAGGCGAATTCGGCCAGCCGCACAAAGTTGATGCCGGCGGCCTGCATCATTTCGGCGTCTTTCGCCCACTGGCTTTCGTCCCAGTGCTCGGGGTAGTAGTCCACGCCATAGATGAGCTTGCCGTCGTTCCACTGAATTAGATCCAGCGGCGGCTTGGGCGCCGTTTGTTGGGTCCAGGCGGACGCCGGCATCAGAATGAAAGCCGCAACAGCCACAAAAAAACCGCCGATGAGTTTATTGTTCATGGAATGACCTCGTCGCTGAAGCCTTTCGGCCGACGTGCCAGCACGAACGTCGACCGGTGCGTGCCCCGACTCAACATGGAGGCATTATTGGTTTCGGCAGGGTTAAAGTCAACCCTGGCGGTGTACTGTGCCCGCTGGAGGATTCAGTTTTCCCAATTTCATTGACCCACCTGTGGCATTCTTGCTAAATTTCAAGGCTTGCGTGGGCGTGTGTGAAAGGGGCTGCTGTAACGCCGGCCTATGACCGGCGGTTTGGAGTTATGCGTCACCTCGCCGCTCCCGCCACGGCGGGTGCCAGCGCGCGCGCGGTGCTACCGGCGGCGCAAGAGGGGCGTCCTCGAATTGCCGCCGCTCATAGAGCGGCGCTACAGCGCTCGGCGGCGGTGACCTTTTAGTGCGATTGGACTTTTCTACGAAGGAGTGAGGAGTGGTCATGGCTGAGAAATCGAGGGGCTTGATTGGAGTCTTGACCGGCGGTGGTGACTGCCCGGGACTGAACGCGGTCATTCGCGGCATCGTGCGCCGCGCCGAAAAGTTGAACTACCAGGTTCTGGGCATCAAGTATGGTTGGAAAGGCGTGATGACGCTTGCGGCAGAGCCATTGACGCGCGCGTCCGTCACCGGGATTCTACCGCGCGGCGGGACCATCCTGGGCACGTCGCGGACGAATCCCTTGAAGTCGGACGAAACCAAGAACAAGTTGGTGGAGAACCTCCAGAAGCTGAACTTGGATTACTTGATTGCCATTGGGGGCGAGGACACGCTCGGCGTGGCCCGGTATCTGGCGACCCAGAACTACAAGGTCATCGGCATCCCCAAGACCATCGACAACGATGTGGAGGGGACTGACCAGACCTTCGGCTTTGACACCGCCGTATCCATCGTCACCGAGGCGATTGACCGCCTGCACAGCACCGCCGAATCCCATCAACGGGTGATGGTGGTCGAGGTGATGGGGCGGCACGCCGGCTGGATTGCGGTGGTGTCGGGTCTGGCGGGAGGCGCCGACTTGATCCTTTTTCCCGAGGAGCCCAAGACGATTGAGGAGATTTGCGCCGTCATCAAGCGCCGCCATGCGCAGGGGCATGTGTTCTCCATCGTGGTGGTTTCGGAAGGCTTCAAGCTGGCGGGCGATCAGGAGGAAGTGACGAAGAGCGCCAAACTCGACCAGTTCGGCCACATCCAGCTTGGAGGCATCGGCGACCGGCTGGGCAAGGAGATCGAGAAACGTACCGGCTTTGAAACCCGCACTACGGTGTTGGGTCACATCCAGCGCGGCGGCTCGCCGACGGCGTTTGACCGTGTACTCGGATTGCGTTACGGCATCAAGGCCGTTGACCTGATTGAAGAGGGTAAGTTCGGCATGTTGGTGATCTGGAAAGGGAACCAGATCACGTACATGCCCTTGACGGAGGCCCTGACCAAGCTGAAGTACGTTGATCCCGAATTGGTCCGGGACGCTGAGGTGTTTTTCGCTTAGAGATTACTGCGCCTTCTGCCTGCCGCGCAGGTGAGATGCCCGGGCACGCGGCGCGCTCGGTTGCATTTCCGCTTACCCGACATCCTGCTCAATCATTATTCGTTGGTCTTCCCGCGGGTGACTACCAGTCGGCCGTGGCCACGGTCTCGCGCACGCTGTGTCTGATGACGTTGTTGACATCGGTGGCAAACAGTTTCAGGGCGGGGTCGGGCAGGCAGACGACCAGGCCGCGAAACGCCAGCAGGACTTCCTTGGTGACCAGGTCGAAGTCGTGGAAAGTAAGGTCGAACTGCGTCCAGATTTCCGGCGACCGGTCGTGGGTCTGTTCGGCGTACCGATAGGCGCGCTGCACCTCGCCGGTGAGCGTTTCGACCCCGCCCCGCAGCACC
>Ga0315280_10011768_pt1 | contig 10693 bp, 9 predicted proteins | sample YL17G06_40_MG_FD_203697 | JGI IMG/M metagenome (GOLD analysis project Ga0315280, IMG submission 203697) | Sediment microbial communities from Yellowstone Lake, YNP, Wyoming, USA - YL17G06_40 | ecosystem: Environmental > Aquatic > Freshwater > Lake > Sediment | place: USA: Wyoming | collected... | reverse complement strand
TTTTCCGTCGTGGCCACCGTTCAGCACGCGTCGTCGCTGCGGAGTTCCTGGCACGCCATCCAGCAGGAAGTCATGGCGCCGTTCACCGAGGCCCACAAGAACGATACGGTGCTGGTGGAGGACGAGGTTTTTCCTGCGCTGGCCAAGCGGTTCCAGGAGCGTCCGGACGAACAGACGACGTTCGTGCTCGACGCCGCAACGGGCAGGCAGAAGTTCATCGTGCCGCTGGTCGCGGTGGAGGGCGGCGGCGGCACGGCCATCCCTCCGGCGGTGGACCCCGAGGGTTGGGCCTACTTCATGTACGGCAACATCCACCTCGGGGCCTCAGGCAACGCGTTCTTCGGCCGCCTCAACCTCCAGACCGGCCGCATGGACCCGCTCCTGAAGGACCGTTTCGCCGGCCCGTCCAACCTGCTGGGGTACCCCGGCCACAAGCCCAAGAGCGGCGAGTGGCCCCGCGGCAAAGGCGATTTCTACGGCGGCTTCTGCGTCATGGACCAGGGCTGGGCCGTCAGCATCGGCGGCGAGATCGTCTTCCCGGTGCGCGACCCGTCGTGGGCTTTCGAGGCGCCGTTTCACAACTGGCACAATATCCGGACGATGGAGGGCGGGTACGTGGCCGGCGACATCAGCGGCCAGCGCCGGCTGGGCGGCGAGGGCGTCTTCGGCAGCGGATACCACAGCACCTGTTCCCCGGTGGCCATCGCCGGAAAGGAACTGGTCCACAAGTCGCCGCGGTCGGTGATCTTCGTTTTCGAGGGCAACTGAATGAGAGCCACGAAGCGGTTGGCGCTGGTGTGCGTGGTCGTCGTCGGCCTGGTTGCCGTCTTGCCGGCGGCCGAGCGGGGGCCGGACCGTCTGACGGATGCCAGGAGCCCAGGCTACGCCGGACTGGGGTTCAACGTCCAGACGGAACCCGGCAAGGTGGCCCTCCGGCGGCCCAAAGACGTTCTGGCGCACGACCGGGCGCTGCCGGGCATCTACACGGGGGCGACCGATCCGGTCCTGACCGTGTCGTTCGGCGCCGACGCCAAGCCGGAGGCCGGCAAGAAATCGTGGGTCCACCAGACGTTTGTTTACCGCACGGCCGCGGGGGAGACGACGGCGATCGTCAATCGCCTTTCGCCGGCGGTTCTCGTGGACCATCCGGGCAACGAGGTTGTGCTGGCCGTGCCGCAGGCGGGCGCGCCCATCCGGTATCTCGCGACGGTCGAAGGCGGCAAGGTCGTCACCCGGTCGGCGGCCGACCTGGGCGAGTCCGGCGCGAGCGCCCGCCTGGACGAGCCGTGGATCCTCGTCTGGTTCGGCGCCGACACCGTGATCGGCGGCCACGCCGGCGTGTGCGACGTGGATTCGGCGGCCGGCGTCAACAAGGAACGTATTGCGAGCGGCGCGCAGGACCGCGTAGACGTGCCGGTGCTGGTGCGTTTGGAGCACAGGCCCGCGGCGATCAAGCGGCGCGGGCAGGACGTTGTCCTTCAATTCCCGGCCGCCGCCGGCAAGGTGGCGATCATGCCGCTGTTCGGCCGGCGGGTCTGGCTGCCGCCCGAGACGGAAGGCTGGAAATCGGGCCTCCCGGAAGAAGCGGCCGCGCAGTGCCGCCTCTGGTCGCGCGTGCTTCGGGATTACCCGGTGACGGTGACTGAGTCTTTTGCCGTCGATGCCGCCAGGGACGTCCTGGCCATCCGCCAAGCGTTTGAGTGGGCGTCGATGGAGGACGACTGGAAGACGCCGCCTGTCAAGGCCGCCCCCGTGCCGCCGATGCTGGCGGTGGCCCTGGGCGGCGGGGTGCCGGTGACGTTTCACGTGGGCGAGAAGGAGGTCGTGCCGGCCGACTATCATCTGATGGACTCATTCGGCAAGGCCATGGGCATCGAGGGGGCCGATGCGTACGAGTATCGGATCGCCGGGCTCGGCCGCAACCTGCTGGCCGAGCGCAAGGTCGCGGCCGTTGCGCTCGGGGGCATGAGCCCGATGCGGGAGCATCGGGTGATCCTCGATCGTCACCCGCTGCTCCCGCAGCGGGCTCATACGCTTCCACGGCGGCCTCGGCTCCGACTGGTTCGCCAACTGGTACTGGCTGGGGACGCCTGAGACGGCCGGCGCCCTCGCGCGGGCGTATCCGTACCTCTCCGCCGCGCTTCAGGCCAAGGTCAAGGAGTACCTGGCCGCCGAATGGAAGGACTACCCGCCGCTGCGCATCGAAGACGCCTCCTACAAGGCGGGCGCGCCGCGGGAACCTTACGAGATTCCTTGGGACCAGATTCGCATCGGCGTGGCCCGCACGCGCGACGAGGCCTACCGGCAGCGGAACTTCTTCCTGGATCTCTACCGCATTGACGCCTGCCAGGGGACCATCGGCGGGGTGCCCGACCTGGCGGCCCTCAAGGGCACAGCGTCGAAGATGGCTTCGGACCTGGCCTCGCGCATGGATTGGGCCATTATGGGGCCGGTGCGTCTCAGGCAGTTGCGGACGCTCCAGGAGACCCGGTTCATGACGCTCCAGGGCTCGGCGGCCTACAACAGTTGGCTGGGCGGGGCGATTGGCATAGCGCGGCTGGCCCGACGGGAAGGCTGGAAGGACGAGGAGAATCTGGGCTGGCGCCTTGCCGGCCAACTCGCCATGGCGCGCATCGGTCAGGCCCGCTACGTGGCCGAGATGCACCGGATGGGCCTGGCGCGCGGCAAGGCCGAGGAGGACTACCGCGCCGTCTCGCACATCGACGAAACCTGCACGGTCATCCGCTGGGGACCGATCACGACGGTCACCCACGAGGACCAGGAGTTCCCGCCCTTCATCGACCTGGTGCCGGAGGTCGGCCGCTTGCTGGCCGCCCACGCCCGGGCCGAGTGTGCCGCGTACCTGAGTTACCTGGATTACGCCGTGCCCTACTGGTACCTGAGCGAGGCGCCGAAGCAGTCGGCCACCGAGCATCGGACCTGCCCGCTGTGGCACCAGAGCGGCAACGTCGCGGCCCAGGCGTGGGTCCTCGGCAAGAAGGGCGAGGAATTCCGCCGCTACGTTGATGCGACGCGATTCAAGGGGGACCTGTTCTACATCCAGAACCTGGCGACCGCCATCGAAGCCTACGGTGAATAACGGCCGGGAGGGGCTGCCCGGCGAGCGTCACAGCCTCGGTTCTTCCATAAGGAGTAATCCATGAGCGCGATTCGCGCGATGTTGGCGGGATGGGTAGCCGCAGCCCTCGTTTTACTTGCTGCGGGAGCGATCGCGGCCGAATCGCCGGCCGTCGCGCGGGCGCCGGCTGCCGGGCCTCTGAAGGTCCACCCGGCCAACCCCCGCTACTTCACCGACGGCGGCGGCAAGGCCGTGCTCCTCGTGGGATCGCACACGTGGCCCACCATCGTGGACATGGGCGAGACCGACCCGCCGTAATGGGTCAGTTACGTGCGCCTGCGGTGGGTGGCATGGTCACGCGCTGTTGCGTGACCATGTGCCTCGAACGGCGGCTGGCCCGTCATTGCAACATGGTCACGCAACGGCGCGTGACCATGCCACCCGGCGCAGAAAATGCAGGCGCACGTAACTGACCCCTTGCCGACCCGCCTCCGCCGTTCGATTTCGCCGCCTTCCTCGACTTCCTCGACAAGTTCGGCCACAACTTCACCCGCCTGTGGACCTGGGAGACGACCGTCTCGGGGCAGCACGTCACGCCGACGCGGCCGCAGAAGATCGAGTACGCTGCGCCGATGCCCTACGCGCGGACCGGCCCCGGCAATGCGCAGGACGGCAAGCCGAAGTACGACCTGACGAAATTCGAGCCCCAGTACTTCGAGCGGCTGCGCTCGCGCGTGGCGGCCGCACGCGACCGCGGCATCTACGTCTCGATCATGCTCTTCGAGGGCTACGGCGTCCAGTTCTACAAGAACGCGTGGCAGGGGCACCCCTTCGGCGGCGCCAACAATGTCAACGGCATCGAAGCCGATGCCAACGGCGACGGCATGGGCATGGAGGTCCACGAACTGGGCAACCCGCGCGTCACGGCCGCCCAGGAAGCCTATGTCCGCAAGGTCATCGATACGGTCAACGACCTCGACAACGTCCTCTACGAGATCTCCAACGAGAATCACCCGCCATCGACCGAGTGGCAGTACCACATGATTCGATTTATCCACGAGTACGAAAAAGGCAAGCCCCGGCAACATCCCGTGGGCATGACGTTCCAGTACAAGGGCGGCAGCAACCAGACCCTGCTGGACAGCCCGGCCGAGTGGGTGTCGCCGAACCCGACGGCCGATGTGCCGAAGGGGTTCAACTACCGTGACAACCCGCCGCCAGCCGACGGCCGCAAGGTCGTCCTCAGCGACACCGACCACCTCTGGGGCATCGGCGGCGACATGGCGTGGGCCTGGAAGTCTTTCCTCCGCGGGTACAACCCGCTTTTCATGGACCCTTACAACGGCCGCGCCCTGGGGTATCGAACGGATAACAAGTGGGACCCCGTCCGCCTCAACCTGGGCTACGTGCTCCGCTACGCGCGGCGGATGAACCTGGCCGCCATGACGCCGCAGGAGAAACTCGCCTCCACGGGCTACTGCCTGGCCAATCCCGCGAAAGAAAAGGCCGAGTACCTCGTTTATCTTCCCGACGGCGGCCGGGTGACGGTCGACCTGTCGGCTGCCGGGGGCATGCTCGCGGTCGAGTGGTGTGACCCGAAAACCGGAAACACGGTGGCGGCAGCGGCAGTGGCCGGCGGTGCGACCCGCGAGTTCTCGGCGCCTTTTCCCGGCGATGCGGTGCTTTATCTCGCCGCGAGCAGAGAGTGATGCACCCGTCGCCGGGAGGAACGGCTGTGAGATCGCAGCGACTCGCCTGTGCCGCCGGACTGGCTGCGGCGGTTCTGCTTGCCGCCGTCGCGGGGGCTGCCGAGGTCGGTGACGGCCCGCCTACCTCGGCCGGTGTCCATGCCACCGTGGAGCGATGGGACGCATGGGAGACAGCGCTGCAGGCGTCCCGCGCCTACGCCAACCCTTTCACGGAGGTGGACGTGACCGCGACGTTCACCCATGCCTCCGCCGGCAAGGCGGTCACCGTCTGCGGTTTTCACGACGGCGGCGTGGCGGGAACGTTCAAGGACCTCTACGGCTACGGGGGCGACTTCTCGCGGTATAACGTCGAGAAGTTCCGGGCCATCGACGCGTTTGTCGATGCGCTGCGCCGGGCCGACATCGTCGCCTCTCCGTATTTCTATTACTTCAACGACAAGGTCCAGCGGAAGATGACTCCCGAGCAGGACCGGGCCTACCTTCGCTACGGCATGGCCCGTTTCGGAGCCTATGCCAACGTCATGCCGGTCCTGTCGAACGAGGTGGAGCAGAAGGCCACGGAACGTCGCGGCCAGTACGATCTTGCAGCACACGCCTGGGCCAACAAGATGGGGCCGTACCTGGCGTCGCAGGCGGTGTTCGGACTGCCCGTAACCGTCCACAACCCGATGGAAACCGAGAAGGCCGTCCGTCCGGGTTTCTACACGCTCCTGGCGGACTGGCCGTTCCCCTGGGCCTGCTGCATGTTGCGGCAGGCGCAGGTCGGCGCCCTGGGCGCGGCGCCGGCCTTAAGCGACGACGTGCCGGAGCAGAAAAACCCGGTCTATGATGCGCGGGCCTACGCGCGGCACAATGCACTCCTGATCGACCTGCGCCGGTACAAGGCGCCCGTCATTAACGAAGAACCCGGCTACGAGATGGGTCCACCCAGGAAGGCGGGCGACAAAGTCCTGCCGTGGAACTCGCAAACCTCCGAGACCCTTCTGCCGACGTTCTGGACGGCCGCCACCGCCGGGGCCTATGCCGTATGGGGCAGCGCGGGCACGTACGAGACCGGCGGAAAAGGGGGCTGCACCCATTTCCGGCTGTATGGAAATGGGGGCTGTCCCCTTTTCCGGCATGGCAAAGGGGACAGTCCCCTTTTCGCAAAGGCGCGAAAAGGGTACAGCCCCCTTTGCTGCACGACTTCCTGGCCGCGCTGCCGTACTGGGAGATGGCGCCCGCCAACGACGCCGCCAGAGGCGGCTGAGACCACCGTGGAGGGGGCCGCCTATCGCACGAACTTCTGCCTGGCCAAGGCCGGCGAGGCGTATCTGGTGTTCTCCCTCGCCGGCGGAAAAGGGGGCTGCACCCATTTCCGGCTGTATGGAAATGGGGGCTGTCCCCTTTTCCGGCCGCCGCGGAGACCACATACTATCCGCCGCCGGAATCGGCCGGCGGTTGGCGGTCGTTGGTCGCGCCGAACAAGACGCCCTCGGCGAACCAGAAACGCGCCGTCCGCCAGGCCGCCGGCCTGGACTGGGACAAACTTCGCGCCGCCTGGGACTACTGCGAGAGTTTCGGCGGCCCCGACAGCCTGCTCGTCATACGCCACGGATGGGTGGCGGCGGAGTGGCACAACACCACCGAGGCGCGCGGCATAGCCTCGTGCACCAAGTCGCTCACGTCGCTGGCCATGGCGCGGCTGTTTGACCTGAGCGATGCCGGCCGGTTGCCCCAGCGCATCGGCCCGGACGACAAGGCCTCGCGTTGGCTGCCCGCATCGTGGGCCGAGGCCGAACCGGCGCGACGCCAGATCCGCCTCCGCCACATGCTGACCATGACCTCGGGCCTTACGCCCTACGACGGGCCTTACAAGCAGGATTACCCGGAGCAGGTTTTCGCCCAGACGGTCGAGTCGCCGCCCGGCGAGGTCTGGGCTTACGCCTCCGTGCCGGTCGATATGCTGAGCCTCATTCTGGAGCGCGCCTCCGGCCTTGAGGCCGCCGAGGGCCAGGAAACTCGCGGCGCCAAGGGCGCGGCCATTTACGCCTCCGGCGACGGAGTGAAGGACGGCAAGGGCGCCACTTGCGCTGGCGCCCGGGAGTCCGGGCCTCGACGCCGGCGTGCGGCTGCCCAACTTCAACGATGTGTTCCAGGGGACGGGCCCCGACGTGGGCGCCCACGAGGCCGGAACTCCGCCGATGGAGTTCGGCGCCGACGCGTACCGCGTCCGACCGTAGCCGGGCGGCCGGCGCCGTCACTCGCCATAGAACACATAATTATCATATGTGCGCGCATCGGCCCGTTTCTTCTGGTTCTCCTCCAGCGGGCCGTCGTATTCGCAGTGGAAGAACCGGGCGTCGAACACCGCGAGCGGCAGCCGATCGCGCTTGCCCTCGATCGCGGCCGCCAGGTGCGCCAGCGCCAGGGGCGCCTCATCGCCGGTCCGCGCCCACACGCGGCCGCGGCGCGGGAACAGGCCCGAGGGCGACTGCGTCTTCAGGAGATTGTCGGCCACCCGGCAGGCGCGCCTCAGCATCGCCGGCCGCACGTCGTCTGCGCCCGAAGCGTCCGCCAGTTCCAGGAGACCGTAGATCAGCCGCCAATCGGAGGCCGTGAGGTCCTTATCGCGGCCCTCCTCCTTGTCCGTCGGCGGGTCCAGGTTTCCCAGCCCCAGGCGTCGGCCCACCTCCGAGACCATCCGCCAATAATCCTTGTCGCCAGTCAGCCGGTACGCCTGGCAATACGCCCAGAAGAGCGCTCCGTCCGGCTCGCGCGGGGCAAACGACTCAGGCACGTAATAGCCCGTTTTGGCCTCCTGCCACTTCAGAGGTGTGCCGTCGGTCATCATGGCGATGAACTTCCCGCTCTTGGGGTCGTAGCAGGCGCGGGCGTACACCTTGAGGTCTTCCAGCGCCCAGCGGAGGAGGTCGCGGCCGACCTCGGCGCACTTACCGCCGGCCGCGGCCAGGCTCTCGGCCGCCTGCATCTGGACCAGCGGAAGGTCATGGTAGCGAGTCGTCTGGTGGTAACTGGCGACGATCTTCGCCTCATTGATGGCCGGATGCACGTGCCCCAGAGCGTCCTGGGCGCGGTCCTCCTTGCGGTAACTGAGTTGCCCGCCGCAGAGGCCCGTCTTCGGGTCGCGCCCCTGCTGCCACCGGAGGGCCAGGCGGCGCGTCCAAGCGAGGGCGCCCGGGTCGTTGTCCAGCACGGCCAGCATCACGCCGGCGTGAATGAACGACGGCGTCACGTTGCAGAACGACAGGTTGCCGCCCACCGAGGGGAACGGCACGACCGTCTCTTCGACGAACGCATGGTCCCACTGCGGCCGGCAGGGCTTCTTGACGCTCCCGTGGCGATTGTAGTCCAGGAGCGACCAGTCCAGGACGTGCGAGGCCCAGACCGTCTCCATGACCTTGCGTGTGGCCGCCGGGTTGACCCGGTGCATCAGCACATAGTAGGGCTGGTGGCCCTTCATCTCGTGGACGTCGGCGTACTGGCCGACGGGCCTTTCCGCATCGAGGTCCCAGGCCATGTGCCCGCCCCAGTAGAGCAGGCCGTTGGGGGTTACGAGGTGCTCCAAGGCATAGCGGGCGGCGTCTTCGGCAGCCTTTCGGTACCGCTCTTCGCCGGTAAGCGCCGTCAGGCCGTCCAACAGGCGCATGAGCGGCTGCTGGCTGGCGAAGTTCGAGAGCACCCACGTTTCGCCCTGGCGCTTCCAGCGGACCGGTTCCAGCGACTCGGCGTTCAGCCCATCGACGAAGAGGGGCGTCTTCTGGGGGCCGTACGTGTCGCGGCCGCGCTCGATAACCGTGTCGGCGAACTTGCGGGCGGCGTCGAGGTACGGCCGCCCCTCCAACTTCGGGGCGTCGGCCGCTTGGGCGCACGCCGCCAAAACGAAACAGAAAACAAAACCGGCGGCAACGAAAACCGGAAGGCGAACGCCGCTACCCAGCACTTGTCTCCCGGCTGAGCAAAGCCTCGGACATATCAGCGCGTCAATGAAAGCCAAGCCGGTGCAGCCGCTGAACATCGTGTCTCCTTTCGAGGTGACGAATGCCTCTTGCAGGTGTTTAACCCGGTGACCGCGTGGTTATGTACCGCTGAAAAGGAGCCGCGATGGCCGACCCTCGAATTCCGGTCCTGGTCGGGCTGACCGCCGCGACGGCGGCCGAGGCCCGGTAGCCCGAAAATGCCATCCGGTTGGATTGGGTGTCCCGAAAACTCCGTCCGGGGTCAAAGGGGGCTGTACCCTTTTCGCGCCTTTGCGAAAAGGGGACTGTCCCCTTTGCCATGCCGGAAAAGGGGACAGCCCCCATTTCCATACAGCCGGAAATGGGTGCAGCCCCCTTTTCCGCCGCCGGAGGCGATGTGCGGCTCGTCCGATGCGCCATAATCACTGGTGATGCGGCTGACGAAGGGCGCGGCGAACTTCCAGCCCGCGATCTGCGAGCGGGCGCCCCGCTGCGCCGCGTACTGGTTGTGGCGGTACAGGACGTTGTCGAAGCCCGACACCATGGGCGGCGGGGGGACGCCGTTCTTGCTGCCGGTCCAGAGGAATGGCGCACACTCGGGCTTTCCGTCGCCGTCCAGGTCGGCCTCCCAGTCCTTTCCCGTGGCGAGCAAAAGGGGGCTGCACCCATTTCCGGCTGTATGGAAATGGGGGCTGTCCCCTTTTCCTCGCCACGGCTTTTGGCCGAAGTACTTGGCTGCCCGCGTAGCGTCGATGGTAAAGGTGCCCTTCACCCAGTCGCCCGGCTCCGTGCCGGTGGGGCCGATGTAGTCCTGCTCGCCCAGGCGGCCGAAGATTGTCTGGTACTCGGCATCGTGGTAATACCCGCCGCGCTTGGCCGACTCACAGTCCTCCGACCCCGGCGACAGGCCGTTGCGGTAGTTGTGCCCCGTGGCGAAGATGACCCGGTCCCGCCAGATGACCGGCCACCACGAGTGGAACCCGGCGCCGTAGAGTTTCTCGGTCTTCCACTTCTCCTTGCCGTCGGCCGCCTGGAGGGCGTATGCGTGCATGTCCATCGAGGCGAAGTACACCACGCCGTCCTTGTATGCGGCTCCAGTAGTTGATCGGCCCTTCGGTCTGGTACTTCCAGGCCAGCGTGCCCTGTTTGGGCGTGCCGTGAGCGTGGACGGCGTAGAACGTCCCGTCGCGGTTGCCCAGCAGCACCAGGTTCTCGGCCACCAAGGGGCTGGTCCGGTAGCCGGCCTTGGCGCCGTCGAAGGTCCAGAGGCGGCGGCCCGTTGCCGCGTCAATGCAGTGGAGCCTGCGGTCAAAGCCGCCCACGTAAAGCACACCGTTGTGGTACGTGGGCGAGTGCCCCAGCGGCATCTCGGTGGGGTAGACCCAGGCGGTCTCTCCGTCGGCGGCCTTCAGCGCGTACAGACCGCGCGCGGTGGCGATGAAGACCTTTCCGTCTGCGGCGATGATCTGCACATTCTGGCTGATGTACGGCTCGATGGTCCGATACCAGACGGGCCGCAGGCGGCCGGCCACCTCCTCCGGGCCCCAACTGGTCCGCTGCGGGTTTGCGCCGGCCATGGTCCATGCCTCGCCGGGCGGCGCCGCGGTGCCAAGCGCCGAGGCCGAAACCAAGTAGGGGGCTGCGCCTGCCGCAATCATCCCCTTCAGAAACTGCCGCCGCGACCACTGTCCAGGCGCCGTGGCCATGAGTGTTTCTCCTCCCGTGATGGTTCAGCGGGAATTGGAGTGTCCGTTCTGCCAACTGCATCTTCATTCCGCCGGCATGAGTTGTCAAGATGGGGCCCGGCTCGGTAAATTCGCTCCTTCCGCGTATCTAGACCCAAAACAAGCGTATTGCCCTGCGCGTGAAGTCGGTCACGGGGCGTGAGGGTGCGGCGCAGGAAGTTCCCGTCGGGCGGGTGGCATGGCCACGCTGTTGCGTGACCA
>Ga0315280_10011767_pt1 | contig 10693 bp, 7 predicted proteins | sample YL17G06_40_MG_FD_203697 | JGI IMG/M metagenome (GOLD analysis project Ga0315280, IMG submission 203697) | Sediment microbial communities from Yellowstone Lake, YNP, Wyoming, USA - YL17G06_40 | ecosystem: Environmental > Aquatic > Freshwater > Lake > Sediment | place: USA: Wyoming | collected... | reverse complement strand
CCAAAGCTGTCATAGCTGGTCCACTGAGCAGTTTTCCGCTGGTTCCTGATGTGGTTATTGTTGAAAGTTATCCTGAACATATAATGTGGCTTTGTCTAGCCAGAAATTTCAAGGAAGGCGGAAGGCTTAGCTTCAGCTCTTCAGTTTTTCAATGCTGCTGTGTGGATGTGACGGTGGTTCCCTACGTATCCGGCGATATTAACATAAGTCCAGGCTGTTATGGATGCCGAGAAGCTACAGATATACCTCGAGAACACATGTTCATCGGCATTCCAGCCAAATTCTTGAACGACATGGTTGAATCGCTCGAATCATTATCCAGAAAGGCAATGATAACGGTTAGAGAAAAAAGAGTTCACAAGAGCTACACTTTGAGCCAACCCTCATAAGAAAAATGGGAAAGTGACAAAGAGTAAGGTCCACATGAATATTGAAAACAAAAAGCCTTCAAAAGAAGGCGCATTCTATTTTTTCACTTCAATTGGAAACTATACAGGTGAAAGTGCAACATCAATAGAAGATTTCTTGAAAAAAATTGAACACATAGACATCAAATCCATAGAATTCCATTGTAATAGGGGCGATTTTCAGAAATGGGTGGCTGAGACCATTGGAGATAAAGAATTAGCGGAACAAATCAAAAAATTGCAAGACAAAAACCTCACCGGAGAGAAGCTAAGAAATCAGCTTCATCTGCTTCTCCGAGAGTTCATAGAGGTGTGCAGGTGAGCATTTTGAACAGTTCAGACGAACAAGAATTGCGAGAAACAAATGTGGAAAATGGACTAGAAACTCAAGAAGTCCAAAAAAGGCTTACAAAATATGGATACAATGAGATTCCTGAGAAGAAAGTAAGCTTTCTCGGAAGGCTTGGAAAACGTTTCTGGGGCATCGTGCCCTGGATGCTTGAAGCCACAGCGGTCATCACGTTGCTATTAGGTAAGTATCCACAAACGCTCGTTATTGTGTTTCTCCTCCTATTTAACGCCGCAATGTCACTGTGGCGAGAGAAAAGAGCAAGAGCAGCAATGACCGCCCTGAAGCAGAGGCTAAGGATCCAAAGCAGAGTAAAGAGGGATAGAAAATGGTCAATCATCCCGGCCAGAGAACTTGTTCCCGGAGACCTCGTAAGAGTCAGAGCAGGCGACCTACTGCCTGCAGACGTAAAAATCATTGACGGCTCCTTCGGCGTTGACCAATCAGCCCTCACCGGCGAATCCATCATCGTGGAAAAGTCAGCCGGAGAAATAGCCTATTCAGGGTCGGCGGTCAAACGCGGCGAAGCCACGGGCACAGTCGATGCCATAGGAACAAAGACGTACTTTGGAAAAACCGTTTCGCTGCTCGAGCTTGCAAAACCCAAACTGCACATGGAGGAGGTAACAGTTAAAGTTGCACACCGACTTCTCATAATAGTACTCGCATCCCTTCTAGCCGTCTTTGTGTACGCTCTATTGACAGGTTTCCCACTTGCGGTGCTGCTGCCACTCGCAGGCGTGCTCCTCGTAGCCTCCGTGCCAGTTGCAATGCCGACCATGTTCACGGTTAACATGGCGCTCGGCTCGCTGGCACTTGCTAAGCAAGGAGTCCTTGTCACAAGACTCGGTGCAAGCGAGGACGCAGCTACCATGGACGTGCTATGCGTAGACAAGACAGGCACAATCACCATGAATAAACTCTTCGTCGAAGACGAAGTACCGACTAACGGATTTAGCAAAAGTGATGTCTTGCTCCACGGGGCGTTCGCGTCGCAACAAGCCAATCACGACCCCATAGACATAGCGTTTCTGTCAGCCGCAGCTGAGGCAGATATCTCATTAGACGGTTACTTGCAGACGGAGTTCGTGCCGTTTGATCCCAAAACCAGAATGACAGAAGCTACAATTCAGAAATCTGGTGAAGCATTCTTTGCGGGAAAAGGGTCACTCGACGCCATATGCTCTTGTTGCAACTTGGCAGACAAGGAGGCAAAAGATCTGCATAAGCATGCTGAGGCTCTCTCGGCTAAGGGGCTAAGAGTAATCGCCGTTGCCAAAGGAGATGATCGGAGCACGTTGCGTTTTGTCGGTCTTGCAGGGGTAGCCGACAGGGTAAGGGAAGACTCACGCGGGACATTAGACCGAATCCGCGATTTGGGCATATCTGTGAAGATGCTTACGGGCGATTCGCTTCCGATTGCAAGAAACATTGCCCAACAGGTAGGTCTAGGCGACAAGATAACCCGAATGTCGAAGATTGAAAAGATGCAGAGGCAAAGGGAGATTCTTGACTCCACGGTCGAAGATAGTGACGGTATCGCTGAGATTTACCCTGAGGACAAGTTCACTATTGTGAAGGCTCTCCAGGACCGAGGGCATGTGGTCGGAATGACTGGTGACGGTGTAAATGACGCTCCCGCTTTGGGGCAGGCGGAAGTGGGGATAGCGGTGAAGAATGCGACGGACATCGCTAAGGATTCGGCAAGTGCGGTGCTCACTGCTGAGGGACTCGGAGGCATAATATCTATGGTCAAGACGGCGCGGACGATTTACCAGCGAATCTATAGCTGGGCATTGATGATGGTTGCTCGGAAGCTGCATATTGTCGGGTACATCGTTGTTATGCTGTTTCTTACTCACTCCTTCATGCTGTCAATAACGAGCACGGTAATGCTGCTTTTCCTAGGTGACTTCGTATCAATGGCGATATCGACAGACAACGTGCAGTTCTCTTTGAAACCTGATTCATTCAATGTCTCGCGGCTGTTCGGAGTCAGCGGATCGTTAGGGATACTAATGACGATTGAAAGTGCAGTTCTGACCGTGGCTGCCATGTCATACTTCGGGCTGACTGGCAACGTAGATAAGATCTACACCTTCGGGTTTGCTTATCTGAATCTTGCAGGAGTATTCACCCTCATGATCGTACGTGAGCGGAATCATTTCTGGAAGTCACGGCCCAGCAATTTTCTAAGCATCACAGCCATGACAGAAATACTGTTTGTGATCGCGATCTCGCTCTTAGGCTTCTTAGAGCTTGCTCCACTCGGCTACATACCTGTACTCGCAATCTTGGGCTATACGCTGTTAGTGACGTTTCTGATCAACGACACCGTCAAGGTGTACCTGATACGCAAATTCAAGAGTAGTTCGGAACGATACTCAATTCCTGCCGACGCAGAGAAAGAAATACTCGCCAGAGAGACAAGAACAGGGTGAGACAAACCTGAATCGCCCTCACAGACTAGAACGCCTCAGCGCTAGCGCGATGGTAGCGCGTGGTGACGGAGTGAGAAAAGTTGAGGCCCAACTTTTGAATGGAGGGAGGGAAGGAAGATAGAATGAATGAGGCAGATTTGGTTGCAAACACTGTTAAGACATGGCTCGGAAACCCGGTTTCTAGGAGTTTGTTAAGGTGGATTTCGAAAAGGACGGAAAAAGGCAGTAAACTGGAGTCTGCACTGAAAAAATACGTCGATAAAACAGAAAAATCAAGTCTTCAACAAAAACTAGCTTACCTAATAGTAAAGTGCGCGCGAAACAAAAAGCCTTCAAAAGAAAGTGAATTCTATTTTTTTACTTCGATTGGAAACTGTACTGGCGAAAGTGCAGCGTCATTAGAAGATTTTCTTGAAAAAATCGAACGTGTAGATATCAAATCCTTAGAATTTCATCTTTACCGAGACGATTTTGAGAAATGGTTGGCCGAAACCATTGGAGACAAAGAATTAGCGGAACAAATCCAAAAAACTGCTAGACCAAAACCTTACTGGGAAAAACTTGGGGATCAACCTCACCATGTAATCTCAAAACGATATGAAAGCTCCATAACTTCACATGGGCGAAATTAATGGGCACAAAGATTCTATTGACAGCTGACCGAACGCTCATGAGCAACTACCGTAATGACGAGTTTCTTGGCTTCGGAACAACAGCACCGCCAAACGTTGTTCCAGAATGGTTTTTTAAATTGCTATTCTTTCCACCAATGAAAACCAAAGAAGGCACACCTATCCAAGCGCCCTATGGGCTTAGAAAGATTGAAGCACAACTTTTGAACGAAGGATTTGAAGTTTTAACAGTTGACCCAGACCACACCGACTGTTATTTAAGTGAAGCTAAAGCACTGGGAATCCACGTTATGGACCCGTTCGGCATAGGGCCTTCTTCTTCCACGTTTGCTAGAATATTGAAAACTGGAGAGCCCTATGTTGCAAAATATTTCAGGCTACTGTTGGAGAAGTCAGAAGTTGTGAAGGCAAAGAAACGTGGTCTGAAGATAATTGTAGGCGGCCCTGGTGCATGGCAATTCAAGCTTAGGCCGAATTTTGTGGATGAACATGGAATAGACTGCGTAATAGACGGTGAAGCCGAGAAAGTTTTAGGAAAAATACTCAGAGCCGCGATTGAAGGAGCAGAGCTTCCAAGATTTTACGAAGTCGACGCAAAAGAGGTTCCAAGTGTGGATGAAATTCCCGAAATCGAGAATCCTTCGGTGAACGGTCTAGTCGAGATAGGCCGCGGTTGTTGCCGTGGATGCGATTTTTGTAGCGCCACCTTAAGGCCACTGCGTTGGTACCCTTACGAGAAGATACAAAGAGAACTCTTAGTGAACGTTAACGCTGGCATAAACGGCGCTGTCATACACGCTGAGGACGTTCTGCTTTACGGCTCAAAAACCGTCGTGCCTAACAGGGAAAAAGTGTTGAAATTGCATGAATTATGCAAGAAGCACGTTGACGGACTCAGTTGGAGTCACACTTCAATGGCAGCCGTGGCGACGGATCCCGGATTAGTGAAAAAAGTTGCAGATTTAATCCTTGACGATAAGCAAGAGTGGTGGGGCACTGAAATAGGAATAGAAACGGGGTCGCCTGAACTCGCAAAGAAGATTATGCCCACTAAAGCTCGCCCTTTCAGCCCTGAACAGTGGCCAGAAGTTGTTAAGACAGCTGCAGGCATAATGACTGATAACAATCTTGTGCCCGCTTGCACACTAATAACAGGATTGCCTCAGGAAACTGATGATGACGTGATAAGAACTATCGAGTTGATGGATGACCTAAAAGATTTCAAGAGTTTGATTGTACCCTTGTTTTTTGTTCCCCTAGGGCGATTAAAGGATAACGATTGGTTTACAATGGAGCAAATGAACGATTTGCAGAGGGAGCTTCTCGTGAAATGTTTGAGGCATGACATATACTGGACCAAAGCGATAATGCAATCATACTTCAAAGGAAAGTGGTACAGCAAAATTCTGTCTTCTCTTTTCTGGCTATTCGTAAAGCTCGTTGAGAGAAAAGCCAAGAGCGCCTACAATATTCCGTTTCAGCAAAAGCGTTCAAGCATGGAAGTGAAACCATGAAAATTTGTTTGATGTCTCCTCCCTACAATTCAGCTGTGAAATCTGTTGTTGGAGTTTCATCCCCTCCGCTTGGCTTAGCTTACCTTGCTTCAGTTTTGAGGGATGAACATGAAGTCAAAATAATAGACTCAAGCATTCTAAACTACAACATGGAGAATGTTAAAAGAGAACTGAGAGACTTTTATCCAGACATTGTTGGAATAACCTCAGTAACGCCATCAATTCCCCAAGCTTATCATGTGGCAAAGATGGCAAAAGAAGTAAGGGATAATTGCACCGTATTAATTGGTGGACCGCACGTAACATTTCTGCCTCATCAAACGCTGAAAGAATGCGAGTATATTGACATCGTTGTGAAAGGAGAAGGAGAAGAAACCGTGCAAGAGTTGACAAAAGCAATTGAAAGTGATGAACTTGAGAAGGTTGGTGGCATCACATTCAGAAAAGGAAGTCAAATAATAAGCAACGAGCCGAGACCCTTCATAAAGGATATAGACAAAATTCCGTTTCCAAGCAGGGATTTACTTCCAATGGATAAATACCAATTTTATGGAAAAAATTATACGGCGATGCTCACGAGTAGAGGATGCCCCTTCGGCTGCTCCTTCTGCGCTTCCTCCCGTTTGTTTGGCGGGCACTGGAGAGGGAGAAGCCCGGAAAACGTTCTCGAGGAAATTGAGACTGTCTATGAAGATTACAAGCTCAGAAACATAGAATTCGTAGATGATACATTCACTCTTGATATGAATCGAGCTGAGAAAATCTGCAACGGAATCATGGATCATGGATGGGACATAAGTTGGGGTGCATCATCGAGAGTTGACACCATCAGAAAGAGTCTTATTGAAAAAATGAGGAGGGCGGGATGCTGGGTTCTCTTTCTAGGTATAGAGTCAGGATGCCAGAAAATACTTGACGCGGTGGGCAAAAGAATCACAATTGAACAGGCAAGGAAAGCTATAAAAATTGTTAAGGACGCTGAAATTCAGGTTCTAGGCTCATTCATCGTAGGTTTCCCGTCGGACACTGCGGAAACAATTAAGGAGACAATAAAATTCGCCAAAAGCTTAAACTTGGACTATGCAGAATTTTCCATACTAACCCCATACCCAGGAACCCCAATCTATGACTACGCCAAAGAGAACAATCTGTTGCTCACTGAGAACTGGAGCAAATATACAGCCATCGAACCAATCATAAAGATAGATGGCGCATCAGAAAAACAGCTTAAGACACTTTTCCAAAAAGCCTACATCAATTTTTACCTTAGACCAAGAACAGTTCTGAAATGGTTGAAGAATGGACAGTTTACTTTCATAAAAAGTGGGGTAAAAGCAGCAATAACCTATCTAGAAGGAAGATGAAATGCATGAAGCAGATATTGTTGCGAATACCGTGAAAACATGGCTCGGAAACCCGGTTTCTAGGAGTTTGTTAAGGTGGGTTTCGAAAAGGACGGAAAAAGGCAGTAAACTGGAGTCTGCACTGAAAAAATACGTCGGTGACGCAGAAAAATTAAGTCTTCAAGAAAAACTAGCTTACCTAATAGTTAAGTTAGTCCTCGATAAAGGCTCGTCATCCTTCGGTGTTTCCAAGGAGCAGATGATAGAACCTCTCAAAAATCCTATAGTGAGAAGAGGCATTGCAAACGTTCTTGAAGGCATAGGCTACTATGGTGTGCAAAGACCTCAAACAACAGCCGCCCCATTTCTCATAGTATGGAACTTCACAAAACAATGCAACTTAAGATGCAGACACTGCTACGAAAACGCTGAACCAAAACCGGCACCTGATGAATTAACAACCGATGAAGCAAAACATGTCATAGACGAGTTCGCAAACGCAGGGGTCGTTGCCCTTTCATTCTCCGGCGGAGAACCATTGATGAGGAAAGACTTCTTTGAAGTAGCTAAGTATGCCGCCGAAAGAGAATTTTATGTTTCCGTCGCATCTAACGGAACATTGATTACTGAAAAAATTGCACAAAAAATGAAAGAGGCGGGTGTTCAATACGTTGAGATTTCTTTAGACGGATCCGAGAAAACTCACGATGAATTTAGGGGAATGCAGGGGGCTTGGAAACGAGCTATAGAAGGGATAAAAAACTGCGTTGAAGCTGGTTTAGATACCTGTGTCGCAACAACCGCAACCCATTACAACATAAAAGAAATACCAAAACTCGTAGAATTCATCGAGGAAGACCTCCACGCGAAACGGTTCATAGTCTTCAACTTCATCCCGGTAAGCAGAGGAAAAGAAATAGTGAATCAAGATCTAACTCCAAAAGAGAGAGAAGAACTCTTGGAATTCCTCTACTCAAAACTCATTGACAAAAACAGTAAATTAGACACGTTTTCCACAGCCCCTCAATACGCCGTCACATCCCACAAGTTTGCCTTCGGCCCAGTAGTTGCCACTCACTTCACAAACAAAGTGGCCACGGAAATGCTCAAGGGAAGAACAAAGTCTCTGACAGAATTCATTGGAGGTTGCGGTGCTGGTCGTCTCTACTGCGGCATGGAGCCAAACGGAGACATCGAACCATGCGTCTTCATTCCCATAAAAATAGGAAACATTCGAGAGCAAAGCCTAGTTAACATCTGGAGAAACTCTCCAGTCTTAAAACAGATAAGAAACAGAGACCTTTTCAAAGGCTGTGGAAAATGCGAGTACAAGTACATATGTGGAGGATGCAGGGCAAGAGCTTACGCCTACTTCAATGATCTACAGGCACCAGACCCCGGATGCAGCATGAACGAAAAATACTGGAATGAAGTGTGCGCGGTTTAGCTTCAATTAGGAGGAATTAAATGAGCGCAACAGTCACTTACTCTAAACTTTTCGAGCATAGAAATATAGGAAATCTTGAAATAAGAAACAGAGTAGTTTTTGCACCCATATCCACTAATTTGGCAAGCATTACAGGAGAGGTTTCAGAAAGGCTTATACAACACTATTATAAAATCGCAAAAGGAGGAGCAGGACTAATAATTGTTGAGAATGTGTGTATCCAGTTTCCTCAAGGAAGGCATGGTGCAACACAGCTGAGGATAGACTCAGACAAGTTCGTTCCAGGTTTGTATCATTTAGCTCAGGCAATAAAGCATGCTGGAGCAAAGGCCTGCATAGAACTGGCACACCCTGGAGGAAATGCAGATCCCAACATAACAAGAAGACAACCTGTCGCCCCATCATCAGTGCCTATGAAAACTGGAGTCACACCAAGGGAATTAACTAAGGATGAAATAGAAAAATTAGCATATGCATTTGGAATGGCGGCCTCAAGAGCTAAAAAAGCCCTTTTCGACATGGTTGAAGTTCAAGCTGGTCATGGGCTTCTAATTAATCAATTTCTCTCTCCCATTACAAATAAAAGAAAGGATGAATTTGGAGGAAATCTAGACAACAGAATACGATTTGTAAAAATGGTCATTGAAAAAATAAAAGAATATGCTGGCGATGATTTCCCATTGAGTATAAGGTTGGGAGTTGAAGAATTCACGGAAGGCGGAATAACTATAAATGAGGGAAAAACCATCGCGAAAAAACTTGTAGATGCTGAAGCAGATGCTATTCACGTAACGTTAGGAAACACTGATAGAGAAAAAAGACTTGAACCAATTCCATATCCACAAGGGTGGCGGACATATCTTGCTGAACGAGTTAAGAAGGAAGTTAATGTTCCAGTAATTACAGTTGGCGTCATAAGAGAACCTTGGTTTGCTAAAAAAATCCTCGAGGAAGGAAAAGCAGACTTCATTGCCCTTGGAAGGGCTTTAATCGCTGATCCTGAATGGCCAAAGAAGGCGTTAAAAGGAGAAGAAAAATCCATTAGACGATGCATTTCATGCAATGAATGCGTAATAGCCAGACACTATGAGGAACTCCCAATTCGCTGTTCTGTGAATCCCAGAATAGGCCTCGACGAAAAATTGACGGCAATAAAAAAGGCAAAAATCAGAAAGAAAGTGATGATAATTGGAGCTGGCCCAGCCGGAATGGAAGCTGCCAGAGTAAGTGCGATAAGGGGTCATGAAGTCCACCTCTACGAAGAAAACAACAAGTTAGGCGGAACTTTAAATATCGGATCTATACCTCCCGGAAAAGAGAAGCTCAAATGGATAATAGAGTATTATGCTTATGAACTACCGAGATTGGGAGTACGTATACATCTGGGCCGTGCTGTAGACAGAAAGAAAGTCGAAGAATTAAAACCTGACGCAGTTATGGTTGCCACAGGAGCCAAGCCTGCGGCTCCAAATATTCCAGGCATCAACAATTCAAACGTCGTTTTCGCTCATGATATCTTCAAAGCAAAAGTTAAAATCGAAAAAAGCAAAGTAACAGTCGTAGGTGGCGGTTTAATAGGACTTGAAACTGCAGAGTTCCTTGCATTAAAAAATAACGAGGTCACAGTCATAAAACGTTATGAAACCATTTCGAAGAATATTGAACCCATTTATGCGTCGTATCTTCTATCAAAGCTAAAGGAGCTCGGAGTCAAAATCATGTTCAGGGTGAAAGTCAAAGAGATTAAAATAGGCTGTGTCGCCGTGGAAGACAATGAAGGAAAAATTATCAACATTCCCGCAGATCGGGTTGCAATTGCAAAAGGCTTGAAACCCTCCAACAGAATTGCCAGTGACTTAAATGATTATAATGTCTACCTTATCGGAGATTGCCTAGAACCGAGAAAAATTTTTAACGCTATATTTGAGGGATACATGACTGCAAGGCAAATATAGAAGGCGCGCGCGGAAGAATTGCCTTATGATGAGAACGTTGAAGAGCATGTTCTAGCTGGAAAGCCTCTGCTCAGCTTGCCTTCCAACACGTCTGCTTATCTCTCTGTCAAAAGAATAATGGAAAATGAAGGATACTCTAAAAATTCAGAATAAAGTGGCCGTTGGAAAGCGAAAACAGTTAATTTATACGTACCATATTCACTATAGAGAAAACAGAGGTAAAAAATGAGCACGCCTAAAATAGGACTCGTCGTATGTAATAGTGGTGCTTCAAACACTGGACACCTAACAGGGTTAGCCGCGCTTGAAGTGATTAAAAAGTTAGGAAGCGAGAAAGTCGGAATATGCTCGCTACCTGCATTAGCCAACAAAATTCCAAGACAAACTATGCTCGTTAAGAAAATTGAACATCTTATCGTTATCGACGGTTGCCCCAATGAATGCGCTAAAAAAATCTTGAGCACTTTGGGCATTAAATGTGACAAGTACCTAAATCTAGAATATGATCTTGGGATCAAAAAACTAGGACCATTCAGTACTATGAACTATTCCGAGGAGGATGTTGAAAAGGCATCCTCGGCAATAATAAAAAAGATACAAGAGAC
>Ga0315280_10011766_pt1 | contig 10693 bp, 10 predicted proteins | sample YL17G06_40_MG_FD_203697 | JGI IMG/M metagenome (GOLD analysis project Ga0315280, IMG submission 203697) | Sediment microbial communities from Yellowstone Lake, YNP, Wyoming, USA - YL17G06_40 | ecosystem: Environmental > Aquatic > Freshwater > Lake > Sediment | place: USA: Wyoming | collected... | reverse complement strand
GTGAAGGGCAACTTGCCGCCGGGGTTCGTTTCTCCGAACAGCGTGCGGGCGATAGCCGTTCCCCCCTCCATCCCGCCATACCACGACATCAAGATCGCCGGTACGGCGTCCTTCCATTCTTCCATCATGATGGCGCTTCCGCCTACCAGCACGACGGCGCAGGCCTTGTTTTCACCGGCTGCCGTCCGGATCAGCTCGATCTCATCAGCATGCAGCGAAAGGCTGTCCCGGTCCCCGCCGCCGGCCGCTCCCCCCCGGATGTACTCACCCTCGTCCCGATGATCGTAGCCAGCCACGACCACCACCGCGTCCGCCCAGGCGGCCAGCTCCTGCGCCTTGTGCAGGTCCGATCCGTCGGCGTAGCGGATCTCAGCAGAGCCGCCCAGGTAGTTTTGCAGACCCTCCAGCGGAGTAACGGCGTATGGAGGATGGACCCGGCTGCTGCCGTAGTCACCGATGTTGCCCCGGTCGGCCAGCCGTCCGACGACTGCCAGGCTGCGGACCTCCTTTCGGTCGAAGGGCAGGAGGCCTGCCTCGTTCTTGAGCAAGACCATGCTCTTCTCGGCGGCCTCGAGGGCCAGCTCTACATGCTTCGGGCTGCAGACCAGACGCTTGGAGTAGGATTGGGGATCCTTGGCGGCAGCAAAACGAACTACGGTTCTCAGGATCCTCCGTTGCGCCTCGTCCATAGCCGCCTCGGAGACCTGCCCGGCGCGGACCGCCTCGATGAGCTTCTTCCCGTAGAAACGGGGGCTGGGCATCTCGATGTCCAGGCCGCTGGACACGGCAGCCCGAGTGTCGTGGAGCGCGAAGACGAAATCCGAGACGACGAAGCCCTGGAAGCCCCAGTCTTCTCTAAGGATCTTGCTCAGCAGGTAGGGATTCTCGCAGCAGTACTGTCCGCGAAGCTTGTTGTATGCCCCCATAACCGAGGCCACGCCCGCCTCCACACAGGCTCGGAAGTGAGGCAGATATACCTCGCGCAGAGTGCGCTCTTCGGCCTGAACGTCCACATTGAAGCGTGCGTTCTCGATGCTGTTGCAGGCGAAGTGCTTGGCGCAGGCCATGACATTGTGCCGCTGCACTCCCCGAACCAGGGCTACTCCCATCGTGGCCAGGTGGAAGGGGTCCTCGCCGTAGGTTTCTTGGGCCCTGCCCCAGGCAGGATGGCGGAGCAGGTTGATGCACACGCCTCCGTAGAAGTTAGCTCCCAGGGCGCGAATCTCGCGGCCGATGGCCTCGCCGACCCGCTCTTCCAGCTCTGGGTCCCAGCTCGCCCCGCGGGCCATCGATACGGGGAAACAGGTCGCGCGGTTCATCACCACACCCCGGGGCCCGTCAGAGAACAGCACGGGGGGGACACCGAAACGCTTCAGCCCGCCGGCGGCATAGGGGGTCCGGTTGTAGTGCTTGAAGAGGTAGGTATCGAGGGCCAGCTTCAGCAGCGACGAGCTTCCGGTCATCTGGTGCGCTTTTTCCCGGAGCGACAGCCGCCTGACCGCCCGATCGACGAACTCTTCGATCTCCGCGGGGCTCATTCCTTTGCGAATCTCCATCATGATTGCTCCATCGCCTTGGCCCAAGGATGCGGATTTTTAATTTTATGAATCCGGGGCGAGCTCTGGAGACGAGCGGCCTGCTCTGCCAGCGGTTCTGCATGTGCGCGACGGCTCTGGTTTGCTTGGGTTGCCGCCGGTCGACGTGCCTTGCCAGCCGAAAGAATGAATAGCTCCTAACGCCGCGCGCTCAGATCCCCAGATAAGCCCTCCGCACCCCTTCGTCCGCCAGCAGCCGCTGGGAATCACCGGCCATGACGATGCGGCCGTGCTCCAGCACGTACCCCCGCTGGGCGATCTCCAGGCTCTTGCGTACGTTCTGTTCGACCAGCAGCATGGTCACCCCCTGGCCGTGCAGCAGCTTCAGCGATTGGAACATATTGGTCACGATCGTCGGCTGCAGGCCCATGGATGGCTCATCCAGCATCAGGAAGCGGGGCTTGGACATCAGCGCCCGGCCGATGACCAGCATCTGCTGCTCGCCGCCGCTGAAGGTGCCGGCTAGCTGTTTCTGGCGTTCCTTGAGCTTGGGGAACAGCTCGAAGACCCATTCCAGGTTCCGCTCGACCATCTCGGAGTCCTTGACCGTGTAGGCGCCCATCTCCAGGTTTTCGCGCACCGTCATGTAGGGGAATACCCGGCGCCCTTCGGGCACGAGGGCGATGCCCCGGGCCACCACGGCGTGGGCGGCCAGCCCCTCGATGCGCTTGCGCTCGAAGGATATCTCGCCGCTCGCCTGGCGCAGCAGGCCGGCGATGGTCTTCAGCAGGGTCGACTTGCCCGCCCCGTTGGCCCCCACCAGCGCCACCAGCTCGCCGCCTTTCACCTCCAGGGAAACGTCCCAGATGACCTGGATGCCGCCATAGCCCGCGCAGATGTTCTTCACTTCAAGCATAGCTCGCCTCCTGCCCCAGGTAGGCCTCGATCACGCCCTTGTCGTTGGCGATCGCCTGCGGGGTTCCGCTGGCGATGATCCGGCCGTAGTTCAGGACGATGATGCGCGCGCACAGCGCCATGATGGCCTTCATGACGTGTTCGACTACGATCAGCGTGACCCCCATGTCCTTGTTGATCAGCCGCAGCAGGTCGAGGGTCTGGTCGATCTCGACGTAGGTCAGTCCGGCCATCAGCTCGTCCAGCAGGAGCAGCTTAGGCCGGGTGGCCAGAGCCGTGGCCAGCTCGACGCGGCGCTGCGAGGCGATGGTCAGGTTCTTCACCGTGGTATCGCGGAACTCGCCGAGGCGGGACCAGTCCAGGATGTGTTCCACATCCTCCACCTGTTTGGCCGTGGGCCGGTAGTGCAGCTCGTGGGCCAGAGAGCCGGCCATAACGTGGTCGTATACCGTGAGCTCGCGAAAGGCCCGCACGTTCTGGAAGGTCCTGCCGATGCCGAGCTGGGAGATGCGGTGCGGCGGCAAGCCGCTGATCCGCCTTCCTTCGAACTCGATGGTGCCCGAGGTGGGCTTATAGAAGCCGGCGATCATGTTGAAGGTCGTGGTCTTTCCGGCGCCGTTGGGACCGATGATGCCCAGACGGGTGCCCGGCTCCACGGAGAAGCTGTTGTCGTCTACGGCCACCACGCCGCCGAAAGCTTTTCGCAGGTTCTTCGCTTCCAACAATGCGCTCATTTACGGCCTCCCCCGATCCGGCGTACCAGGCCCATCAGCCCCTTGGGCTCGATGATCAGCACGGCGATCAGGGCCACCGACCAGATGATGAAGCGCAGCTCGGGGGCGAAGCGCATCAGCTCCAGGATCAAGGTGATGATGCCCGCCCCTATGATCGGCCCGATCAGCGTGCCCAGGCCTCCGACCAGGGACATGATCACCACCATCTCCGAGGTCATCCAGGCGAAGGTAGTCGGGTGCAGCAGGCGGAAGAAGTGGGCGAACATGCTTCCGGTGAGCCCGGCCACTCCGGCGCCGACGCTGAAGGCCAGGACCTTGTAGAACGAGGTGTTCACCCCGATCGCCTCGGACAGCTCCTCGTTCTCGCGGATGGTCACCAGCAGCTTGCCGATCCCGGAGCGGATCAGGAACATGAGGCCCACGATGACGATGATGCTGTAGATGAAGATCAGGTAGTAGCTGGCTTTCAGGCTGCTGAAATCGATGCCCAGGAAGCCCTCCGGAGGCTTGATATCGCCCAGCCCCAGCGGTCCCCGGGTGAGCCCCACCGAATTGAGGATGACCAGGTAGACGAAATGGGCGAAGAAGAAGGTGGTCACGGCGAAGTAGTGCCCGCGCAGGCGCAGCGCCGGGTAGCCGATGATCACCGCGAACAGGAATACCATCACCCCGCTTGCGGGGAAGGCGACCCAGAACGGGAATCCGGCTTTGAGCGTCAGCAGGGCCGAGGTGTAGGCCCCGATGCCGTAGAAGGCGCCGTGGCAGAAGGTGAGCGGACCGGTATAGCCGGTGAGCACGTCGTAGCTGCCGGTCAGCACGGCGTAGATCATGGCCAGAACGGTCACGTAGGTGATGTATTCCGAGGTCACCTGGGGTATGACCGCCAGCAGGACCAGCACCGCTGCGCCGATGATGATACCGGCCAGCCTGCCACGCGTGGACTTGACGGGAAGCGTTGTGCTGCTCATGGATTCACACCTTTCCGAACAGGCCCTTGGGGAAGAACAGCAGGACCAGGATCAGGACGATGAAGGCGAAGCCGTGTTGATAGGCTGAGGAGATGTATACCCCTCCCAGGGCTTCCACCAGCCCCAGGCCGAACCCGCCGATGAGCACGCCGGCCACGCTGCCGAATCCGCCAAGGATGACCACCACCAGGCTCTTGATCAGGGGCAGGTCCCCCATGGCGGGAAAGACCGAGTACAGCGGGGAGATCAGCACGGAGGCGGTGGCCGAAAGGATGCCGCCGATCACGAACACCACCGAGTGGACCGTATGGATGTTGATCCCGACCACGGCGGCCGCTTCCCGATCCTGCGAGGCCGCGCGGATCGCCTTGCCGATCTTCGTGTTCTGGATGAAGAGGTAGACGGCGACGAACAGAATCGCGGCGATTGCCACCACCATGATGCGCTGGTAGCTCAGGATGACGCCGGCGAACTTGACGGATCCCTTCAGGTAGGGCGGGAAGATCTTCGATTTCGCCGTCCAGAACAGGATGGCCAGGTTGGCCAGCAGGAAAAACAGGGCGATGGCGCACAAAAGCTGGATGCGACTCAGGCCTGACCAGCGCCGGTACAGAAAGCGCTCGAACAGGAAGGAAAGGGCTCCCCCCAGGATCATGGCCGCAAGCAGGGCCACCACGAAAGGCATCTTGGCCAGGGTGATGACGAAGTAGGCGGCGTACGCGCACATCACGTAGATTCCGCCTTGCGAGAAGTCGGCGATGTCGGTGATGGACCAGATCAGGTTCAGCCCCAGCGCGATCAGGGAGTAGGAGGCTCCGACCACGATGCCGTTGAGGATCTGTTGAAGCAGCATACGAATACCCTTTCTACAACAGGATATCCGGAGGGGAGGACCCCTCCGGATTCTGTGATTCGGCTAGCTGATATGAGGTTCCGGGCAACCTTATTGGGCGACGCGTTTCCCGCCTTCCCACTTGATGAAGGCGGGAGTGTAGCGGCCCTGGTTTATGTAGTTGTCGAAGGTCTCGAACTTGATCCGCCCTTCCAGGCCCGGGTAATCGGTTTTTTTCAGCGCGTCCTTGATGGCCGTCGGGTCCAGAGACTGGGCGCGGCTGATGGCGTCCGCCATGACCTTAAGCGCGTCATAGGCGAAGATGATGGCGTAGTGCATCGGAGCATTGAACTTGTCCTTGACCTTCTTTTCGAAGCTTGGATCCACGGCTCCCCACAGGGCCACGGAGTAGGTTCCTTCCACTGCATCGGCCCCGGCCAGCGATACCAGCTCCATCTCGCCCATCTCCTCGGAGCCGACGAACTTGATGGCGGGGATGATCCCGATCTCGTGGGCCTGTTTCAAGATCATGGCGCCCTCGGGGGCCACGCCGACGTACATCACGACGTCCGGCTTGGCCGCCTTGATCTGGCTCAGGAAGGCCATGAAATCGGTATTGCCGCGCTCGAAGTAGATTTCGACCACCGTGCTCACACCCGCCTTGGCCATGTTGTCCTTGAAGCTCTGATTGAAGGAGCGGCCATAGTCATCGTTGATGCCCAGGAAGCCGATCTTTTTCGGATGGTAGAGATCGATGATCTTGGGAGTGACCAGGGGCGCCATCAGGCCCATGGAAGGCCGCATGCGGAAGTAGTACTCGTGACCGGGGCTGGTGACGTTGTCGGCGGCGCACTCGATGGTAATCGAGGGGATCTTGAACTCGTCGGCCAACGGGGCGATGCCTCGGCAGCAGGAGCTGCAGTGGTCGCCCAGCACGCCGATGACCTTGTCCTCCAGCGCCAGCTTGCGCATGTTGGCCACCGCTTCGGTGGGCTCGCAGCGGCTGTCGTAGCGCACGATCTCGATCTTATAGGTCACGCCTTTGACTTTCACCCCGGCGGCGTTGATCTCATCCAGGGCTAGCTGCACGCCGCGCCAGCCGTTGGTGCCGAACTCGGCGGCGGAACCGGTAAATGGCGCCGTGTAGCCGATCTTGATCACCTTGCCGGCTTTCTCCCCCGGCCCGGCGCCCGCCCAGACCAGGGTGGCCGCGGCCAGCAGGACAGCCAGCATGATGATGAGCTTTTTAGCTTTTTTCATAGAGACCTCCTAAGTGTTTGGTAGGATGAGAAGCGTGGGAAAAGACGGCTCGTCTCACCGGACACGACCGTTCTTTTCATAGGAGCAATTCTACAGCATGCGGCCGGCAAGTCAAGGGAAAACACCGGGAAAAAAGGCAGGTCGCCAGGAAAGGCTGGCCGTGCTATAATCGCCCCACCACTGGCAAGGAGGTGCGGCCGATGTCGAAGTACGCCACCCGCATGGGCGACGGGTTTCCGGTGGAGATGAGCGACGCGGAGATCCGCAAGGACGTGGAGGAGGGGGTCGCCGACGCGGCAAAGCGGGCCAAGATCGCCCCGCTTTCGGCGGACCACGTCCGTTACCTGACGGAGCTGTTCGAGCGCCCGGACCGGGCCGTGGGGGTGGAGCGGGGCAACGAGGTGATCCTGAGCTACGACAGCGCCACCACCAAGTTCAAGCGCGGCAACGTGTCGGTGAGCAAGATCCAATCCCTGCAGATCTACGAGCGGCTTCTGGGCGCCGACATCCTGGAGCTGGCCCACATCGACTATTCCTTCAAGCCGGTCAAACCCATCGTGGTGTTCGAGCAGCCGATCCTGGAACAGGCGCTGCTGATGACCATCCCGCCGCTGTTCTACGGGGCCATGCCCAACCTGGGGCTGTACAGCCAGCCGGACGGGCCCTGCCCGAACCCGGGCGACCTGCTGCCCAAGGGGCTGATCGCCGAGGCGCGGGCCTCCTACGCGGAGCAGATCGAGCACTCGGTCAAGGACATGAGCTACGTGGCCTCCAGCATGTACGAGGCCGGGGCGGACGGGATCAACTTCGACACCACGGCCGCGGCGGGGGACGCGGAGTTTTTCGCCACGTTGAAGGCCATCGAGGGGCTGAAAAAGAAATACCCCGGCATGTGCGTGCAGATGGGCATGGCCTCGGAGTTCGTGCTGGGCATGCACGGGGAGCTTTTCTACAATGGAGTGCGTCTGGCGGGGCTTTACCCGCACAGGCAGCTGGAGCTGGCCCAACAGGTGGGAGTGAGCATCTTCGGGCCGGCGATCAACATCGTGTCCAGCAGAAGCCTGGCCTGGAACACGGCCCGTAGCGCCACCTTCATCAAGGCTTGCACGGACATCGCCAGGATCCCGGTGCACGCCTGCGTGGGCATGGGGGTGTGCGGGGTGCCGCTGACGCTCACGGTGCCCATCGATGCCCTGACCCGGGCCTCCAAGGCCTTGGTGGACATCTGCCGGCTGGACGGCTTGTAGATTGGCGTAGGCGATCCCTTCGGGATGGCCGTGGCTCACGGCGTAGCCTCGGGCATCGGCGGGATCCGGGCGGCCGGAGATCTGGTCGCGCGGATGCAGGTGTCCAAGGGCATGCGGTTGCCGGAAGCCAAGAAGTACGTGGCCGAAAAGCTACGGGCTTCGGTGGCGGACATCGCCGACCCGGTGAAGATGGACGAGATCCGGGAGGACCTCGACCTGGGGCGGGTGAACGCCATCCCCGGCGCGGCCAAGGGGATCGATGCCAAGTTCCGCATCGCGGAGCTCTTGGGCATCGAGATCAACTGCGTGAACCTCTTCAAGAAGAGGGTCGGCTGGAAAGGTTGAGCAAAAGCAAGCAGGCGCGGGGGGCGGATCGGAAAGGGATCGCGCGGGCTCTAAACCCGCGTAGCCGGGTGCGACTCCCGGGCTCCTCGCCGTTTCTTAAGGAGTTTGAAGGTAATGATCGATACGAAACTCGTCGAGCAGGCTCGCGAAGCCTTGTTCGGCTTCGACGAGAAGAAAGCCATGGAGGTCGTGGAGCAGGCTGTGGCCCGCAAGGAAAATCTCCTGGAGCTGCTGAACCGGGCCTTTATCCCCGCGATCAATGAGATCGGGGAGAAGTTCAGCATGGGCGAGATGTTCCTGCCCGAGCTGATCCAGGCCGCCGAGGTGATGAAGAAGGTGACCGCCGCGGTGAGCGCCTCCTTGCCCAAGGAAGCGGCTGCCGGGCAGAGCCGGGGGGTGATCGTGATCGGCACCGTGCAGGGGGACATCCACGACATCGGCAAGACCCTGGTGGTCACTCTTCTGGGCGTGCACGGCTTCACGGTGCACGACCTGGGGCGGGATGTCCCGACGGCCAGCTTCGTGGCCAAGGCTAAAGAAGTGAACACCGACCTGGTCGGCTCCAGCGCTCTTTTGACCACCACCATGCCCAAGCAGAAGGAGCTGGAGGAGGCCCTGAAGGAGGCGGGCTTGAAGGGGCGGGTGAAGACCCTGGTCGGAGGGGCGCCGGTGACCCAGCGCTGGGCCGAGCGCATCGGGGCGGACGCATTCGGCGAGAACGCCCACGAGGCGGCGCGCAAGGCCCTGGAGCTGATCGGCAGATAGAAGCCAAGCGATCGGGCCGGCCATTCCATGGACATCCCCTGGTCCACCGTCCAGCGGCGGCGCCTGGAAGAACTAGGCGCCGCCGGCGAGCTTGACGCCCATTTCGGCGGCGAGGCGCAGCGCGATGCCGCCTTTCAGGAGCTGGAAAGCCGCCTGGTGAAGGAGCGGCGGGCGGAGCTGGCTGCCTTGCAGAGAGAAGCGCGCTCGCCCGCCCTGTACCGGCTGGAGCGCAAGCTGGCCGAAGTGCTGGCGGAGGAGGGCTTCAGCCGGGTGCTCACCCCGACGCTCATGTCCCGCGGCATGCTGGCCAGGATGGGCATCCGCGCCGGGCACCCTCTCCACGACAAAATATTCTGGGTGGACGAGCGGCGCTGCCTGCGCCCGATGCTGGCCCCGCACCTGTACTCGCTGCTGGTGGACCTGCTGCGCGTCTGGGAAAAACCGGTGCGCATCTTCGAGGCCGGTTCCTGCTTCCGCCGCGAGACGCGGGGGGCGCAGCACGCCGCCGAGTTCACCATGCTCAACCTGTGCGAGATGGGCCTGCCCGCCGAGCGCCGCCGGAGCCGGCTGGAAGAGCTGGCGGCGCGGCTGATGCAGGCGGCGGGGATCCGCGAGTATTCGCTTCAAAGCGAAAGCTCGATCGTATACGGACAGACGGTCGACTTGGTGGCCCGCGGCGTGGAGCTGGGCTCGGCGGCGCTCGGCCCCCACGCGCTGGACCGCCCCTGGAGGATCAACGAGCCCTGGGTGGGGCTCGGCCTGGGCCTGGAGCGCCTGGTCATGGTGAGCCAGGGCGGGGACAGTCTGGCCCGCTGGGGCCGCAACCTGGGGTACCTGGATGGCCTTCCGCTCAGGCTCTGAGCTGTCCGGGCTGCTGCGGGCGGCGGAGCAGGGCCAAGCCACGGAGCGCCGGCGGCTGCAGAAGCTGCTCCGCCTGGAGGCCAACGAGCGGGACGCGCTGTTCCGCGCGGCCTGCGAGCTGCGGCGGCGGCACTTCGGGAACCGGATCTTCCTGTACGGGTTCCTGTACCTGAGCACCTACTGCCGCAACGACTGCCGGTTCTGTTTCTACCGGCGATCCAACGCCCTGTGCCACCGCTACCGCAAGAGCCGGGAAGAGGTCCTGGAGGCCTCCGGCCGCCTGGCCGCCTCCGGGGTGCACCTGCTGGACCTGACCCTGAGCGAGGACCCTATCCTGTATGGGCGAGAGGGGTTTGGCTCCCTAGTCCGCCTGACGGCGGAGGTGCGCCGGGCCACGGGCCTGCCCCTGATGGTCTCCCCGGGCGTGGCTCCCGCCGCGGTGCTGGGGGAGCTGGCCCGCGCCGGCGCGGACTGGTACGCCTGCTACCAGGAAACCCACTCGCGGCCCCTGTTCCGCCGGCTGCGCCCCGGGCAGAGCTACTCGCGGCGCATGCGCGCCAAACGGGCGGCCCGGAAGCTCGGCCTTCTGCTCGAAGAGGGAGTGCTGTGCGGAGTGGGGGAGAGGCCGCGCGATCTTGCCCGTTCGATTCGGGCCATGGCCGCCCTGGGTGCGGAGCAGGTGCGGGCCATGAGCTTCGTGCCGCATGAAGGAATTCCGCTGGCCAGCCGGTATTCCGGCGACCGCGAGGGGGAGCTCGCCGCGATCGCCGTGCTGCGGCTGGCCTTCCCCGACCGGCTGATCCCCGCCTCGCTGGACGTGGACGGCCTGAAAGGCCTGGAGCGGCGCCTCGCGGCTGGGGCCAATGTGGTCACCTCGCTGATCCCGCCGGGGCAGGGGCTGGCCGGAGTGGCCCAGAGCGCGCTGGATATCGAGGAAGGGAGGCGCACGCCGGAGGAGGTGAAGGAGGTCTTGGAGCGTTGCGGCCTCGAGCCCGCCTCCCGGGCCGAGTATGCGGCCTGGCTGGAGGCGCGCAAGCGGGAGGCCCGATGCGCCTAGCGGTGGTCGGCGGAGGCCTGCAGGGCACCGAGGCCGCCTACCTGGCCTGCAAGGCAGGCTGGGAGGTGCGCCTGCTGGACCGACGCGAGGAGATACCGGCCCGGGGCCTGGCCCACGATTTCGTGCGCTGCGATGCCTCCGACTCGGCCGCCCTGGACAGGGCCCTGCGCGGGG
>Ga0315280_10011765_pt1 | contig 10694 bp, 10 predicted proteins | sample YL17G06_40_MG_FD_203697 | JGI IMG/M metagenome (GOLD analysis project Ga0315280, IMG submission 203697) | Sediment microbial communities from Yellowstone Lake, YNP, Wyoming, USA - YL17G06_40 | ecosystem: Environmental > Aquatic > Freshwater > Lake > Sediment | place: USA: Wyoming | collected... | reverse complement strand
CAAGATATGGTTATTGCACAAACTCAAAAAGAAAATTCGATACCTCTCCAATGAGTTCTGATGTAATCATTAGCCTGTGTTACATCAAGAAGAACCGAGTGGTTTGCTGATCTCACATAGAATTCTGTCTCATCCCCATCTTCCAGAAATACGGGTTTAAGCGACGGATCAACCGAGATGATCATGACTCTTTTGTTGGATGCGCTTGAAAAATTCACATTTATCAAGGATAGATTATCTTTACCAATGAAATTCTTCATAAAACCCAGAAATGCGCGGGTTAGGCCTCCCTCGTCCCCTCCCGGGACTGCAGCTAAATCCTTATCAAGCCCGCAAATCTCTCCACTATTTATGCCCACAAGCAGAGTGCCGCCCCCGGAGTTCATGAAAGCGTATATAGTCCTTGCAGCATACTTCTCAATATCCTTATTAACCTGGTCTTTTGCATAATCCCAGATAAGCGATCTCTTGAATTCAACTGTCGTGCTCTCACCCTTGGCAATTAAATCCTTAATCGCCAGGTTTGTCTTATCTTCGGGTAAAAGTAGACCATCCAGGTACTCATTAATCGCACCAGCGATCAACTTCCTGCGTTGGGCAAGAAATTTCTCAAAATTCTCCAGTTTCCATAAATCCTCATCCTCAGGTATCAACTGGCTCCTTAACGCATTTGGAAATCTGCTTTGAATTTTACGTAAATACGAAAGAGGATCATCTTTATTAGATCTTACCCTTGCTTTTTTATTCAGGAAGGCAAAGTTAGCCAGTTGGTTTACAATACTTCTGCCCTCCTGGCTTAATAAATCAGGCCTGTGCCTATACATTAAAGCTGGAGGGAATATATGGTGCACGACAAGATCACCGGAATCCCTAACCTTATTATCATTCAACCTATTACCGTTAAACAAATCGAGAGCATCATTCTTAACAATTAGCGCTTTCAATATGGAGAGGTAAGGACAGAATATCCCAGCTTTATCCAGGTCATAGGGCTCAACCCTGATCCAGCCGCTGTTCTTCAGCAGGTTACCTCTTAATTTTTCAGTAGGATTTTTCTTTTTCACCGCATCTACGTCTTCCTGCAGATTAGCTCCTGCGCCCCTGTTGAACCTTCCTGATATAATGGCTAAGTAAAACCAGTGGAGAAAGCTATTTTTCTCCTTTTCATCTTTAAACGTTGTCTCCTGTCTTTGCGAAAGGAAGTAAACTATTGGCACCAGGACATTATAGTTACCAATCATTTTTTCAGAACCGATAAAAGCATCTAACCTTAGGATATTTAATAAATAATCAAGCGATTTTTCAGCCTTATTCCAGGCATCTTTCATATCCTGTGCTTTAGCTGTATAAAGCAACTCATATTGTGCAGAGTTAGTGGCTATGATGGATGTACATCGCATAAACAGATCCAGATCAAACTTAAAGCCCATTTCAGCAAACTTCCGCTGTGCACTCTTAAACATCCCTCTGGCCTCTGGCCAGGACCCACAAATATGGGCAAGGGCCAGGTCTGTATTATTGAACCTTGTCCCGGTTGAGTTGACCAGGCATAAAATATCTACTACCTTTCTGATATCCAGCTCTTCGATCACCTCGGTGTGATAGAGATAATTTTTTATGTTCTCAAGTTTTTGAAGTTTATCAAAACTATCAAAATAAAATTTTTGCTGTTCGCTGGTAAAGTTGTCACCTCTTTTCAGGAATCCACCCAAACTTTTCTGGAAGAATTTACTTACCGGTATCCACTCAATGTTCCCGTCCATGAGGCTTGGCTTATAATAGACAAACTCTTCGCTTAAAACGTTGAAATAGATATCAAAATAGAAGCGCTCACCTTCATAAAAATGTGGTGACTCACCTTCCATTAAGGTATAAACGCTGGTCAGCCTCTGCTGGCCATCAAGGATCAGTTTAAAATATCTGACATCGCTATCAACGGCACCATGCCTTACCATTTCGGGATTTGGAGTTTTCCAGATCAGAATATTTCCAGTGGGGTACTTGTTATAAAGGCTGGCCAAATAATCCCTGACCTGATTCCTGTTCCAGACAAAGCCGCGCTGGAACTCAGGCAAAATTAATTCTCGATTTCTTATCTGGTTAACAAGCGCAGATATTCTCTCTTCAGCCACTCAAATCCCCTCGGAAAATTTCAAATCTGTCCTTATCTGCTTTACATATAGGACATTTCTCCGGCGGTTCCTCGCGTGCACAAAGATATCCGCACACCTTGCAGCGCCATACATTTATCCTGGGCTTCTCCTCAGCTAAAGCATCTCCTTGCAAATTAACCTCTCTTTTCCACCTTAAATCGCGTCTTTCCGGAATTGAAGACGGCTTTCTATTGCTATTTATTAATTCACTACTCACATAAAGCCCGCAATAGCAGTTACCATGCTGATTTAAATCGAGATCACGGTAATCACAGGGGCATATTATATCGAGATCATCCCGTCTATTACCCGCAGCAAGCCTGCACGGACATGACATGTAGCCATATCTCTGTTCATTTCCGTATAAGCCGTTAACCAGCCCCAGCGTGAAGTCTTTATCCGGATTGAGGTTATACCCACCGGCCTTTGCCTCTCTATCGAGCCTTTCATACAGCGAAATGACCTCTTCGCTAAAATTATTGCTCATAGGTCAAGCGCCCTCTTTATCTCTTCTTCTCTAAACCCTCGAATTATCTCACCATTTATATAAATCGTGGGGAAAGCCTCTTCAGAAGCTAACTTATGCATCTCATTTAAGGCTGCCTCTCGCTCATCGCCAAGAAGCTGGTCCACATATACATATTCATATTCTACCTGGTTCTCATCCAGAAGGTTCCTCGTCTTTCGGCACCAGATACAGGTGCTAAGCGCAAAAAGCCTTACATCACCCTTTTTATATCTTCCTTCTACTTTCAGCATTTATCTCCTCCGAATCTATTTATGCTATTTAGAGAACCTGTAACCAATGTTCCTGACCGTCTGAATCAAATCTCCCGTGGTATCCCCCAACTTCGAACGCAGCCGCCTGACATGCACATCGACTGTCCTGGTGCCGCCGTAATAGTCGTATCCCCAGACCTGACTGAGCAGCGATTGCCGCGTAAATGCCTTACCCCTGTTATCAAGCAAAAATTTCAATAGTTCAAACTCTTTGTAAGTTAAATCCAGGAGCTCGCCCCCCGAGAAAGCCTGGTAGCTCTCCGTATCAATCTTTATCTCCTTCACATCAGGTGAGATGACTTTTAATTCCCGGGGCTTTATGACGCTGAGAATCTTCTCGACCCTTAGCCTCAGTTCATTTTGATTTATCGGCTCGAACACGAAGTCCCCAAATATCTCAACGACCTCAACTGACGCCTGGTCCACTTCAAAAACTGCAATCGACTTCTTCAGCTGTTGTGGATCAAAATTGGCTGAAATCTTTTCGATGAGCAACAGCAGGTCGTCATGGGAGACGCCTCTTAAATCAAATACGAGTACATCACCCTCTATGTGACCCGTGTCTCTCCTTGCAAGCTTCAGGTCTTCCCACGCAAACTTCAAGGAGACCGACTTCAGCGAGTCGTTTATATCCTTTTTTATCTTATCAATTGAAAATACCGATAACCCTTTTACGCTCATCGCTACTTGAATATTTGTTACAATTATTGCAGAATACAATTTCTTTGTCATCATTTTAATCAGGTCTAAAATTAGTATCATTAATAATTATCATTAATGGAGGGCAAGATGAACCATAAAAAGATCGCTATATTGATTGAGAATGGGTTTGAGGATTCAGAACTCATATACCCGTACTACAGGATGATCGAAATAGGAGCACAGGTTACTGTGATAGGCACAGGAGAAAATGTTTATCATGGAAAATACGGCTATCCAATCACAGCAAAAGCCACCATTGGCGACATATCACCTGCAAACTTCGATGCAGTCATAATCCCGGGAGGAAGTGCACCTGATAAGATGAGGATATTTGATAAGATGGTGGAATTCGTTGCAATGGCAAATGAGATGGGTAAGATAATCGCTGGGATCTGTCACGGCCCCCAGCTCATGATATCCGCGAAGATACTATCAGGTAAGCGAGTAACATGCTATAAAGCAATTCGTGACGATGTAATTAACGCTGGAGCTATATATGAGGACAGCGAGGTAGTAGTAGATAAAAATATTATTACCTCCCGTAAGCCGGACGACCTACCAGCATTTTGCAGGGAGATCATAAAGGCGCTTGAGCTCTGATAGATTCACCAATTTTGCCCTGTCTGTGAAACAAATTTGTAATTTCGGCATATTTGGTTCTGATATAATATCTTAAAATAAGTCCGCATTTAGCAGCTCGAAAAGGAGAACAATATTGGCCTGCGATAACTATGAAGCAAATCTGAAATCATGTACCTGTACTTACGATCCTTGTGAGCGCAAGGGCTATTGCTGCAAGTGCATCGCTTATCACAGGCGTCATGGTGAACTGCCCGGCTGCCTGTTTCCTCCAGCCGGAGAGAAAACATATAACAGGTCAATCGAAGAATTTTTGAGATGGCAGAGGAAATGATATTTGATTTTTAAATTTAAATAGATTAATTTTATCCTGACAATCAGAGGCAGGCGCATTGAAACGGGGGAACAATTTCCTTTTTGCATCGATCTTTCTCATAGCTGTTATCCAACTGGCTACCCTGTTCTTTTTATACAATTCCGATGCGGTTGCACAATATATCTCAGAAGCCAACGCCCCACCCACAACAACTACGGAAACCACCGAGATGCCTATTGTAGGGGAATCCGGTGCTGAAACGATAATCACAGAGGAGACGACCCCACAGGAGACGACAGCAATAAACACCGCATTAAGCGAAATACAGGCCAAGATCCTTGCAGATGCCAAAAAGCAGGCTGAGGAGAAGGTCATAAATAAGAGCGGGTATTACGAGGGCGGCTACCCGCCTGACGGCGAAGGAACTGCAGCAGATGTTATTGCAAGAGCTCTCAAAAAATCAGGGTACGATATACGAGAGTTAATATATCAGGATATGTTGGCTGCTAAGGAGAAATACCCCTGGGAACTTTACGAGATCAAAGATATAGATAAAAATATAGATTTTAGAAGAACGCCGATGCAGGAGACCTTTTTTAAAAGAAATGGGTTAGTCCTAAAAAACGAATTCATAAAGGATGATCCCGAGAACGCGGCACAGTGGCAACCAGGTGATTTCGTCTACTTCAGCAGCGAGGGTGATGATTGGGCGGAAACCTGTGGGATAATATCCGACAAATTCAGCGATGATGGTGTCCCGCTTGTCATTCACAACACCGCAGATCCAGGATACGTGGTGGAGGATGACTTCCTTCTCACCTACAAAATCGTAGGGCATTTTCGATATCCAAAATAAAAGAATTTTGATCGAACATCATCGCTTCTTTGCAGATACCACTGAAACGAGCGGAAGCAAAACCGAGAATGTGCTTCCTATCCCAACCTCACTTTTGACTTCGATTCTACCTCCATGAACTTCGATAATGTGCTGAGTTATTGACAAACCCAAACCTGCGCCCCCCTCACCACGTGATCTAGCTTTATCAACCCGATAAAAGCGATCAAAGATACATGGTATTTGTTCTTTATTAATCCCTATCCCCGTATCTTTGATATCTACAACAGCCATATCCTTATCTATGGTTAGATTCATCGATATTGTCCCGCCACTCGGCGTATACTTAATTGAATTATCCAAAAGATTAAGAAACAACTGTCTTAACTTAATCTTATCCCCTTCTACAATCACGTCTTTCGGCAGATTAACATGAAACTGAAGCCCCTTTTCATCACAAAGTTTGTGTACATCAAGAGCTAAACTAACAATAAGCTTCTTGAGGTTCACCTTTTCGAAATTTGATTCTTCTTTTCCGGCATCGACACGCGCTAAAGTTAGTAACTTATCGAGAACTATAGACACATAGTTCGCCTCCTGGGAGATCGCTGCAAGAGACTTTACGTAACTATCCTCAGTCCTCTTCTTTCGCAATGCCAACGACGACTCCGCCTGAATGACAGCCAAAGGTGTGCGCAATTCGTGAGAGGCATCGGCAGCAAATTGACGCTGACGGTTGAATGACTTCTCCAAACGTTCTATCATCTGATTTAGTGTGGAAGTTAACCTTCCCAATTCATCATCTCTGTGTATCTCTATCCTCTTACTCAAGTCACTCTCCCCTATCTTTTGCGCTATTCGCGTAATGTTCTCAACAGGTCCTAAAGCCCAATTCGCTAAGAATAGGCCTCCACTTCCCGCTAGGACAATTACCCCTAAGATGACCACAATAAGTATGGCTACAAGTTTTTCGAGGGCACTATTTATATCAGTCGTCAAACGTCCGATAACAAGAACACCCTTTATGTCTTCTCCATCCTGAATAGGTGTAACATACAATCGTATTTGTTGACCATAAGCTGTTTCTGTCGTGATAAAAGAACTTCGACCAGTCAATGCCATGGTCACAGGCCCAACAAGATACTTTATTATCTCTTCCATTTTCTTTTCAGATGATTCCAATAAGATACTATTCGCATCGTAGAGCAAGACAATTTCGCCAAACCGACCAGGATTGCTTTCTACAAACTTAATATTGCCGTTCTCTTCACTTAAAAAATTTGCTACTTCTTCTGCACGCAGTCCTAAAGATTCATCAAAGTTTTGATAAAGACTGTGCGCCAGCATAAAATATGCTATTACGCTGGCCAAAATAACTAATGCTCCAAATATCAGTAGGTACCAGATAGTCAGTCGAAATTTGATGCTCTTAATAAACCTCAATGTACTCTCAATCGGTAGCCAGCCCATCTAATCGTTTGAATCAAACTCTTCCCGCCATCTTCATCTATCTTGCACCGCAGTCTGTAAATAAATACATCTATTAGATTTGACATACAGTTGAATTCATAATCCCAAACATGTTCCTCTAACTTTGTCCTGGTGATAACTATATTGGGGTGGCGCATAAAGTACTCAAGTATGGCATATTCTTTGCTGGTTAGTCCGATGGCTTTCTGTCCTCGCCATACCTCTCTTGTCAGAGTATTCATGACTAGATCCCCTACTTGAAGTATTGAAGATTTGGATACACTATCACGCCGCAAAAGGGCTCTGACCCTGGCTAATAATTCATTGAAGGCAAATGGTTTGATAAGATAATCATCTGCTCCTGCATCAAGACCCTTAACTCTATCCTCAACAGCATCTTTCGCAGTAAGCATAAGGATGGGGGTATTTACTTCTTTTAGACGTAATTGCTGACAAACCGTAACCCCATCCTTTTTTGGCAGCATTATGTCCAAGATAATAGTATCATAGGGGTTGTTTTCAGCAAGATATTCTGCCTCTTCGCCATCATATGTCACATCAACTGCATAGCATTCTTCCATTAAACCACGTTTGATAGTATCAGCAAGAGGCCTATCGTCTTCTACAAGTAGAACTCTCATAACTATTCCTTAACATCTCAGAAATCAGGGTATATATATCTAGTTTTTCTTTGGTTGGACTTTTGTATATATAAAAAGTTCGATGCTGCATCATTTATTCTTCTGGGCTAATGCCAGTACCTTAACATTTAATTTTCATCCTGCATTCATGTTCGGTTAACAGCATGTTCATCTTAATATGTTAATTTAATATAACGATGGGAGGAAAAGTTAACTGATCATGGAGATAGAAGGAGGTGAACGAACTTATCGAAAGAAACATATTCACTTCTCTCATCAATTATATATAAAAACTGAGTGCTTAGAATGATTAATAACTAACTAGAAAGGAGGAATAATGAAGGATAAAAAACGTTTTGTAATTGTTTTTTCATCTGTTCTGCTTATACTGTCACTATCTCTTTCACTCATATCATGCACTACTCTTGCCAAAAAGGCTACATCAGTGACTCCAACAACAAAAGCATCAACTACTACAACAACTTCAACAACAAAAGCAACCACAACTACAACGACTCCAACAACAAAAGCATCAACTACAACGACGACGACAATGGCTCCAACTACTACAACAACAAAAGCAACCACAACTACAACGACTCCAACAACAAAAGCATCAACTACAACGACAAAGAAAAAATAAATTTTATTGTATCTGCAGAGTAATCGGACACAAAAAGTGGTGATATTATAAAGAGATGTGCTTTTAGCCTATAAACAAAGAAGGCAGATGCTAAATAGTTCAACCCCGGTAGACAATAAGGGCAGGAATACAAAGATTTCTGCCCTTATTGTTCATTATTAAATGGTTAATATAATTGCAATCAGTAGTACCAATGTTTTATGACTGATTTTCTTTAAAATTAGAATCATATGAAATTAGCAAAATTTTTCAAAACCAAGATGTTTATTCCAAAACGTGAAAAAGTTAATAGCAGACCGTTTGAGGAAAATCCTGATTTAAGAAACAGAGGTAATATTAAGAAAATAGTGCTGGATAATATTTCAACTGCATTAGTTTTTTTGTTGGTTTACATAACTCTTTTTATTTTTTTCAAGCCTACTTTGCTTCTCAGCCAAACAACGACTTGTGGTGGAGATACGGGCTCCCATAATTACGTAGCGAAATTTTTCATCGAAGAACTTCTACCACATTATCGTATGTCTGGCTGGACCATGGATTGGTATGCTGGGATGCCAATACTCACCTTTTATTTTCCCTTCCCATATTTGCTAATTGCCTTACAAAGCAAGCTAATTCCCTATACACTGGCTTTTAAGCTTGTAACTGTGCTTGGAACATTCCTGCTTCCCTTTTCTGCATATCACTATGGAAAGTTGCTTCGGTTTAAATCACCATTTCCAGAGCTTGCCGCTATTTTAGCCACAGCTTTTCTTTTTATGAAAAGCTACTCAATTTATGGTGGAAATATTTTGAGTACATTAGCTGGAGAGTTCAGTTACTCTTTAAGCTTTTCATTAGTATTCATTTTTATAGGTACTTTATACCGTGGAACAGAGCGAGCAAGCTTTGACTGGTTGTTTTTATTAAATTGCCTAATTTTAACAATCATAATCCTTTCTCATACAATACCGTTTATCTGCTTGTTGCTAATTACTCCCGGCCTTTTGACAATTAATCGGCGATGGCGTGCGATTGGCTATATCATAGCTGTCTTTTCCCTCGGATTCCTGCTTACTGCTTTCTGGACAATACCTTTCTTAGATAAATTGCACTGGACTACTAACATGGAGTGGACAAAACTTCAAAATTTCAACGATATATTTCCATCAGAAATCCGCCCAGTGACTGCAATCGCAGTTATCGGGATGATTTATTCTTTTAGAAAAAAAGACATTCGCGCCAGGCCACTTTTCTGGAATACTTTAATATTAATAATAGCGTTTTTTTCATTAAGCGGAGGCCTCATATGGAATGCCAGAATACTTCCATTCTTATTTTTTTCAATATATCTTTGGGCGGCTTACGGCTTATTCAGCCTTTCCGATATTGTTACTTTTTTATTCAAAGATCTTTTTGCTATACCAGCAAATATTTCAAGACGCTTTTTTGCCACGATAATTGCAGCAACTGTTGCAGTTGCAATTATTTTTAGTAACCCCACAGCAGCATCTTGGATTAGATGGAACTACGAAGGCTTTGAGGCTAAACCAGACTGGCCACAATACAAGCAGATTAACGAATATATAAACAAACTACCGCCAGGGCGAGTTATGAATGAAGAAGATAATAATAAGATTGACAAATTTGGTACCCCTCGAGCTTTTGAGCTCATACCCTATTGGACAAATAAACCAGCCATGGAAGGCTTACTTGTAGAAGGATCATTCACTTCCCTTTATCATTTTATTAATCAGGCGGAAATTTCACCAGAACCAGCTTCGGGAATTTCAGGGGTTAATTTTCCATCCCTAAATATCTCCCGTGGCATCACCCATCTTCAACTTATGAATGTTCGTTACCTCATAGTTAGCTCACCTGATGTAGCAAAAGAGGTCGCCAATGACCAGCGTACGAAAATTCTCACTAAAATCGGCGATTATTCTATTTTTGAAATAAGTGGCAGCAATAGATATGTTGAGGTGATGAAAAATTGGCCAGTAAGGGTAACAACCGATGATTGGCGAACAACTATTCTCCCATGGTATTTAAATGAATCAAATCTTCAAGTACCAATAATTTGGGATAGAGGAGAAAGAGCCGTCAAAGAGTTTAACATCATTGACACATTAAGAATAACCGATCCACCGACCAATCCAATTGATCCTAAAGGAGACGTGATCAAGGAAACAATCAATAACCAACAAATTACGTTTGAAACTACTGCAATTGGGTATCCCCATCTAATTAAAGTATCGTATTTCCCAAATTGGCATGCCGAAGGCGCCGACGGTCCTTTTGTTGTTTCACCATCTTTTATGATGGTTATTCCTCGACAGCGAAAAGTTACACTAACTTACTTGCCAACAACTTCAGATATTGTTGGATCCATAATTACCATATTTGGCTGGCTTCTAATGATTGCATTATTAATCATAAATAGCATTAAGACTATTGTCTATCACAAGCATAAATAATCTCAATCATACAATGCCATCTAAATACTCATGACATAACCTCTTGCTAATTTCTTATTTTTACTTCAATGGATCTGGCATTTTGGGCGCCGCGAAGCGAAGAGGTCATCCCAACAACA
>Ga0315280_10011764_pt1 | contig 10694 bp, 11 predicted proteins | sample YL17G06_40_MG_FD_203697 | JGI IMG/M metagenome (GOLD analysis project Ga0315280, IMG submission 203697) | Sediment microbial communities from Yellowstone Lake, YNP, Wyoming, USA - YL17G06_40 | ecosystem: Environmental > Aquatic > Freshwater > Lake > Sediment | place: USA: Wyoming | collected... | reverse complement strand
CTTTGCTGCCCGTCTACTATCCAATCCCCCTTATCATCGCTATCGTCATCGCGGTAGTTCTTTACAAAATGAAGAGGAAGGCCTCGTGAAGCGCGAGTCCTTAGGGTGAGGCTCACCCCTACCCCCCCGTGAGTGTCACCCCTAGGGTGGCTTCAGTATTGTCAAGATTTGTGATGTTGCATACATGAAAACCAATCCGAGGATAACGGCAAACGGCAACCCTGGAAACATGTCCCGCCCCTCAAGCATCTTGAACCCAACATAAGCTCCAATTACGAGCCCGAAAGCAGCAGCGACAAACGGGAGAAGACCGAAGTTTATCATTGAGATGCTTGCGAGCATTGAGTAGAATACCATGTCCCCCATTCCCACAGTCAAGTCTCCGTAAGTGAAGACTGCCCCTGTGAATTCTTCTAGGTCTGTTGATTGTGCCATCTTGCCTATCGGGCCCTTGTAGACCGCGAAAAGGTCGTACGCTGCCAGGGCAAGCAAGAGAGCAACGGCTGTTAAGGTCGGAATAGAGACCCCAAGAAAGGTACCGGTCATTCCGCCCAGTATCACTATCCCGGCCAAGTGTAACACGCCTTTCGATTTGTATATCGAAAGTCCCAAAGCAACCGCGCCAGCTAGACTCAGGAGTAGCCAGCCCCAACTTGTTGAGCTCAAGAACTCTGGCAAGTAACTCTCATAGAGTGTTCCGTACCAGGTGAACAGGAAAAACACCAACGCGAACAATGCAAGGTTGATGAGGTATCTGACGATACGCTTGAGCCCGAATTTTATGAACAGGTACATCATAGTCCCGGTCGCAGCCATCAAGATCACGAAGATACCCGCGTTGAGCGTGATCCCGCTCGTGGTTTCGGGGAAAATTGTGATCGGCACGATGGGCGCGTTGGATGATTGAAGGCTATACGTGAGAGCCCCGGCCAGAGCGATCGATAGAATTTCAGGAGCCAATTGGCTAGGTTTTGCTTTGAACTTCTTACCCAACTTGCAGCCTCCTCAGGTCTAATTGGCAATTCTCGCAGAAATCTGCATGCTTCCTATCCGTGTCTTTCAGGCGCTCCGAGAAATGCATCACGCAGGAAGAGTCAAGGCAATGCTTCAACCCTAGCATGTGCCCAATTTCATGAACCGCTTCCTTGACGACACGACCCTCAAACAAATCAATCTCGTTTGTGGAACCCAGTTTCAATCGGCATGTCGAGATCACTGCGACACGTCCTGGGCATCTGGCCTCACCGAAAACAAAGTTCATTCCGGGAACATAAAGGTCGAAGGCTACCACACCCAATAATCGCTCCACATTCAAGCCTTGAATGTGTTTCTCAAGCATTGCCAAGATGCGAGTGGAATGATATTGATTCCTGTATGAATCGTAAGCCTCAGTCGTGTCAGCGATCGGTTCCAGGTTTTCCACTTTGAAGCTTGGAAACCGGTCAGAAATCTGGATCCTCAAGGTATCGAGTGGAAAGTCGCCTGTCGAACCCACTTGGATCACGCCAAGCACCTCAGATCTCGTAGGTCTCACCTGGTCGAGGCGTTGTAGCTTGCAGCCCTAATTCGCTGGTTGCCCATTCCGCCAGATGCTTGCAGTTTGATTCGTCGCCGTGAATCGCGAACACTCGAGTTGTCTTGTCAAGTTCTTTCAGGGTTTCTTGGAGTTGGGTCTTCCCGCCATGGGATGAAAAGTCAAATCTCTCAACGCGAGCCCTTACTTTCTTTGCTTTACCGTGCAGCATGAAGCGGCCTTCGTCAAGCAGTATTCTACCTGGCGAGCCTTCAACTTGATAGCTGACTAGGAAAATTCCATTGTCTTCATTCTGTGCGATATTTTCCATGTAGAAAACGGAAGCCCCGCCTTTCAGCATTCCCGCCGGTGAAACTATGACCCCTGGTGTGCGGGCTGCACGCCTTCGCTCGTGCCAATTCTTTATTTGCTCCGCCTCTCTCATCGCTCTCCGGAATTGTTGTTCGTCTCTCAGTGACTTCGGGTGCTGCTCTAGCATTCTGATCGCGTCCAAAGCCATCCCATCAACGAAGACGTGATGAGTGAAGTTGTGGTCGGCGAGCATGCAAATGATTTCCTGCGACCTGCCTACGCCAAAGGCCGGAACGAGGACGGTCCCGCCACCCTCCACTACCTCCTTGCAGGCCAAGACGAAGTTACGTTCTGACTCAGTTCTGTCGGGGTGGTCCTCGCTAGCGTAGGTGCTCTCGATCACAATCGCGTTCAATTCCTTGTATTCTCTGTCGGCACCGGGGACCAAATGGGTCGGAACAAGGTTGTAGTCTCCAGTGTAAAGAACGCGTTTCCCATCGCTTTCGACTATTACTTGTGCGCTGCCTGGTATATGGCCAGCATTGACTAGAGTGATTTCTGCGTCGCCGACTTTGAATTGTGAGTGATATTCTACGGGGACTACGTGGTTCAGCATGCTTTCGAGGTCCATGAATTCGTACGGGAGGTAATAGCCGCTGAGCTTGATCATGTCCCGGACTAGCACGCTCGTGAGCTTGAAGGTTGGCTCAACCCCGTAGACCGGTAGCCTGGGGGAGTGAACGTAAAACAGGGGTACCAGGCCGCTATGATCGAGATGCGCATGCGTCAGAACAACTGCGTCTAGGTCTTTTGGTGAAATGTGGACGGGGAAGCCCACATCGTGATTGATCATAACTCCATAATCCATTAGGATCTGGCTGCGCGCACCCTTGACCGCGACAGCAGACCTGCCTACTTCTTGACAGGCACCCAGGAATCGCAGTTGCATTCCTAATCAGCTAGTCTCTTTATGAATTGAACAAACTCCGGTAACTCGCCTTCAACAATGTAAGAATATTGCACTAGCCATACATGCCGCGAAGTGAGCGGGCGGTTTGCTGGAGCCGCCTATCTATCTCTTCTTCAATATCCTCAGCGTCGTATTCTAAGTCCTTAACGTCCACCTTGAGGCCGTAGGCTTTTGAAACAGCTTTGATTGCGGTGGCCGCCGCCTTTGGGTCCGCGTGTTCGGCCGAGGCGTAGGGAAGCACTGCAATGGCTGGGAAGCTGCGCTTCTCGAATTCGCCCAGCATGACTGCTAACGGGCCGTAGACAAAGAGGCCTGTCTCGAGTGTCGGATGTTTCATCTTCATCGATTTCAACGGGTAGCGCGCCGTCGGGACGATTCTCACTCCGTCTGGTCCGGATTGCAGGCTCCCATCTAATCCCCCTATGAGGACCGCGTCCCGGAACTTGTTATCCATAACCCAGTGGGCAAGGGTCTTTGCAAACTCGGCTTCCTCGGCCCTATGCGGAGAGAACTCCAACTTCACAAGAACAATTCTGCCTGCCCTATACACTTCAAAGGGTGTCACCAAACCCGACTCAGATGTTGCAATGAAGGGCGGGGGGTGCGCCACGTCGACAAATCCTATCCTCTTCGCTTTCATAGAGTGGACGAGATATGAGACTGAAATGTATCCTGTCTCGCCTACCCCATGAAAACCTGTAATGAGTGTGCAATTTCTGAGCTTCGTGGTTCGCACCATGAGGTTGACGGGCAAATGTACTTTCCTCAAGCCTTCCCGAAAATTGGAGAATCTTCTTGGACGAATGGTTGGACGGGTATAATAAGTTCGCTAGATGTCGAACGCGAGAAACCGCGCGATTTCAAGGTCACCTGTTGCAGCCGCAAACCAATTCCACGTCAAGGTCGATGAGGATCATTTCTCATTCCCTGAAATGCTTTCGACCGATTGAATGCCGCGCAGAAAAATGCTTATTTATTGGGCGTTTTTATGCAGAGTAGTCACCAGAGGTAACAAAAAATGGCATATCTCGCTGGTCAACGTGTACTCATCCTAAAGGAAGGATCTACTCGAAATAGAGGACGAGACGCTCAACGAAGCAACATTACAGCAGCCATCATCGTCTCTGAAGTCGTCAAGACCACCTTGGGCCCTCGGGGCATGGACAAAATGCTCGTCGACAGCCTGGGCGATGTGACCGTAACAAATGACGGTGCAACAGTACTAGACGAGGTTGATGTCCAAAACCCGGCTGCAAAGATGATCGTTGAAGTCGCCAAGACACAGGATGATGAAGTTGGCGACGGAACCACAACTGCCGTAGTCCTTGCTGGAGAGTTGCTCAAACGTGCACAGAACTTACTCGATGACAATGTCCACCCAACAACGATTGTAGCAGGCTACAAGAAGGCAGCGGACAAAGCGGTGCAGGTTCTTGATTCATTATCCGAGCCGATCAGGCTTGAGGACAAAGCTGCCTTAAAGAAAGTCGCAATGACCGCAATGCACAGCAAGGGCTTAGGTGGTGCCCGTGAACACTTCGCTGACATTGCCATAGAGGCGGTTCAACAGGTCAAGGAGAAACGCGGCGACGCCTGGTACGCGGACATCGACAACATTCAACTCGTCAAGAAAGAGGGCAAAAGCCTGCTCGACACTCAACTCGTCAGAGGTATAATTGTCGACAAGGAAGTTGTCCACCCAGGAATGCCGAAACAGGTTAAGAAAGCTAAGATCGCCCTACTCGACGCGGCCCTTGAGATTGAGAAGACCGAGATTTCTGCTGAGATAAGGATCAACGACCCCACGCAGATGAAGGCTTTCCTCGACGAGGAGACGCGCATGATGAAGGAAATGGTGGACAAGATCAAGGTTTCTGGAGCAAACGTGGTCCTATGCCAGAAGGGAATTGACGACACTACTCAGCACTATCTGGCGAAGGAAGGAATCTTGACTGTGCGGAGAATCAAGAAATCAGATATGGAGAAGCTGGGAAGGGCGACTGGCGGTAGGATCGTCACAAACCTCGACGACCTGAAGCCCAGCGACCTAGGCAAGGCAGACCTTGCCGAGGAAAGGAAGATCGGCGACGACAAGATGGTTTTCATCGAGGGATGCAAGGACCCCAAGTCTGTTAGCGTCCTCATACGAGCAGGCCTAGAGCGATTAGTGGACGAGGCTGAGAGAGGCCTGAAGGACGCGCTCTCAGTCCTGATCGATCTGGTTCAGAAGCCCAAAGTCGTGACTGGAGCAGGTGCGATAGAAGCGGAACTTTCGAAGAGACTCAAGGATTACGCCAGCAAGGTTGGCGGACGCGAGCAACTTGCAATAGAAGCCTTCGCCGAAACTCTCGAAACGATTCCGAAGACCCTAGCGGAGAATGCGGGCCTTGACCCCATCGATATTATGGTATCACTGCGTTCAGCGCACGACAAAAGAGATGGCGTTAATCACGGTGTCGACGTGTTCAAGGGCGAAGTCAAAGATATGAGAAAACAAGGCGTATCTGAGCCAGCTCGAGTTAAAGAACAGGCGATCAGGTCCGCAGCCGAAGCAGCGTCTATGATCCTAAGGATCGATGACGTAATCGCCGCTGCCAAGCCACCCCCGACACCGCCTCCGAAAGGCGGAGAGATGCCGGAATACTAGACCGAAACGCCCTAACCGTTTTCTTTCTCTTTTTTTCCTTTCTTACACACGGTTAAAATAGCGTGAAACTGCGTTACTCGGATTGCTCCGGGCTCAGGGCTCCGGTAGAAGCTTCAGCTACCGAATATAGCCCGGTCAAGGCGCGTGACGCCGAGAGTATGTTGGCCTCTCGAACATAGGGGAGAGCCAGCGACGCGGGTTCAAAAGCGAATGTTCAATCGCTGAAAATCCCGCCCGGAGCACCAAACCTCAGCCGAAAAGCCCGGCGAAGAGTCCATTGGCTTTTGGAATGCTAATATGGCTGCGGCAGCATATATCGCTCGCTGGTCAAATGGTTCAGCGAACTTTCACAATTCGTTTGAGGAAGGACGAAGAATCTGGCTACTTTGCGGCTCGCTGTGTGGAGTTGCCCGAAGTAATCAGCCAAGGCAAAACCGAAGAGGAAGCCCTCTCAAACGTGAAAGAAGCCCTTGAGTTAGTTCTGGAAGAGTACGAATCCGAAGCTAGGAGAGAAGGCGACAAGCTGATACCCATAGTTGTCTAGGAAACTACAAGTTTTATCGGGGAAGGAAATCATAAAGGCACTGACGAAAATCGGCTTTGTTGCCGTAAGACAGAAGGGCAGTCATGTCTTGCTGAGGCATCAAGACGGGTGACGTACGGTTGTCCCGCTTCACGAAGAGGTTAACAAGTCCACATTGATGGACATAATGAGCCAGACCAAATTGACGAAAGAGGATTTCCTGAAGCTTTTTGAATGAAGGCTAAGAGAATCAACTCGGAGCGTTTGGGCCCGTAGCTCAGCTAGGCTAGAGCGACAGAAACCAGATGTCGAAGCTCATATGCGGAACGGAGGAACCTGCTGGTCGAGGGTTCGAATCCCTCCGGGCCCACCAACTCCCAAGCCGTGATTCGGCAGTTTTCTTGCCTTTTCGGAGCAATCCGATTGTTTTCGCGTTGCTCAATTTTGTCTCCGTTCACAGCGGATCAAAAATTCCGATTGAAGTAAGCCGGTTTCTTACACCCAGAAAGCTATGAAGGAATTACTCGCTTGTGTTCATCGACTGAGGCCCATGTCCCGATGAATGCTCTTCAGACGAGATGGAGGTCATTTTCAGTTTTCATACGAGCCTTCCTAAATCATCATAAATGTCTCTTCTGTGGCCAATGAACAGAACAATGACTCTCCCTGCGGCTCTATCGATTTCGTAAATCACTCGATAGTCTCCAACGCTCAATTTCCAGAAAGGAGAGTGCGCTAGGCGTTCGCCTTTCTTTTCTGGAGAATCTTCAAGTTCCTTTAGATGCTGCCTTACCCTCTCGCGCAGCGATTGGTCCATGTTACTTAGAACGCGCGCTGCCTTGGGATGCAGGAAAACCCTGAGGTTCAATCAATTTCCTCAAGTGGCACAAGGATCTCAGGTTTCTCTTTGGCTTCTTTACTTCGTTCCAGTAGCATCGCATAGAATTGCCTGGTCCGCTCTCTTTCTTGGTGAATGACGACGATCGTCTTTATCGCTTCGCTCCTGCTCGAAAACCTACCTTCATCTATCCACCGGTCAATTTGCTGGACGATCTTCTCTGGCATTCTGACCTGTACTTGCACCAAGCTCAGGCAACCTTCTGTAAACGAATTTGTTTACACCCCTATAAAGCTTGGCCAGAGATTTGCTCGACCCCCAGATAGATAATGAGAGACGTCACGATATCGCGGGTTCAAATCCCTCCCGGCCCACCAGCTGCTCATCGATGGGGAAAACCTCTACATGGCCACCGTTGGATACTTGCGGGGTAACCCTGATTAGGAGGTTTACTGGTATACCACCATGGGAACCCATTGACCAAGGTAAGTCTATACATAGACGACGGCGCGTGGAGGCGATTCCGTGAGCAAGTGTTTGCAAAGCACGGCACGTTACGTAGGTTGAGCGACGAGGTTGAGAGTCTGATTTGCTCCGAGGACATTGAGGAGAGACTTGCAGTAAGTGCCAAGAAGCTTGGCATTTCGATAGACCGGGCATTGACGCCTGCTGAAATCAAGAGAATTCGGCCCAAGCTCCGAGGTGCAATCGCGGAGAGCCTTGTGAGGCAAATGAGGGATCAGCGCCATGGCGGACGCGTATCTAGACACTAGTGCTCTAGTCAAGCGCTATATCCAGGAGCCAGGTACGACTGCAGTCGACATGATCTTCGATAAGGCTTCTATTGGTGCTCTCGCCATCGCGACTTCTGTTTGGAACATAGGAGAGGCGTTCGGCGTCCTTGACTGTAGACGGCGAAGGAAGCTGCTGACGGAGCACGAATTCCGTGTGGCCTTACAGAGCTTGAATACTGAAGTTGTTGGGCTTATGCGAACAGGTGCGCTGCAAGTTTATCCTGTCCGCACATCTCTGCTGACCGAAGCATGGTCTATCGTTCTTAGTCAACATCTTTACCAAGCAGACGCCTTACAGATCGTTACCTGCAATGACTCGAAATCAAAGGTGCTCATCACGAGCGATGAACTACTTCGAAGAACAAGCGAAGACCTCGGTTTGAAAGCACTTGATCCTCACAAACGCGAGCGTGACATAGAAGACCTCTTCGGATAGAGAACCCATTTGAGATAATCGAGCTTTCGAACCCTCGATAACGTGGGTTCGAATTCCTCCGGGCCCACCACGCAAGATCAAAGGTATCAGCCTATTCCTCGCGCTCTGAATGTGTACTCTGGCGAATACATTCGAGTGCTGAAAGTTGCACTCTCCTCTGGACGCGCTCACTTTCGACGCCTATCACACTGACTGGCAAGCAAGTTCGAGCTTTGTTGGTTGACTGTCGGCTTGAGAGTTCTAAACCGGTGTATGGTCCTATGTTGTCCCACTGCAAGGTGAAACAAGAGTTTCAGGTTGTCAATCTTGGTAAGCAGAAGCAGGCGTAATAAGGGCACTTCCAAAGCAAAATGAGAACGTCATGTCGAGCAAGAAAGCAGATCTAGCCGGACCGGGCATTGGCAGTTATGAAGAGCTCGAGAAGATTCTACCTCAGGATTACAACTCGCTGCTAAACCCAAAAGACACGCAAAAGGCCATTTTCGCCGCAAAGAACTACCTCGAGGAGAACCTTTGCAAAGAGCTCAATTTGATGATGGTTCAGGTTCCATTGATCGTAGACGTTGAGAGCGGCGTCAACGACATGCTCGATCGCGACGGTTCACGTACCCCAATCCAATTCCACATTTCTAACGACTACAACAAGCACCCAATCGACGCCCAAGTAGTGCAGGCCGCAACCAAATGGAAACGTGTGGCACTGAAACAGTTCGGCATGAACGTTGGTGAGGGGATTTGCACAGACATGCGAGCCGTACGCAAGGACTACTTTCTGGACCATGACCACAGCGCTTACGTGGACCAGTGGGATTGGGAGAAGGTGATAACTGAAGACCAACGCAACCTGGATTACCTGAAAGAGACGGTCAGAAAAATCTGGAGGGTTCTCAAAGGCGCGGAGACCCATGTCCAAAAACTCTTTCCACAGCTGAAGACTGGCAAATATCCCAACCTGACGGATGAGATTACATTCCTCCACGCCGAAGACATCCTTGACAAGTACCCGGATATGCCGCGTAAGGCACGCGAGACAGCGATCCTACAGAAGTACCCTGCGATCTTCATCATCGGAATTGGTTGGGTGCTCAAAGATGGCTACCCGCATGAGATGAGGGCGGCAGACTACGATGACTGGGTCACGGAGACGAGGTCCGAAGATGGCAGACTCATGCATGGCCTTAACGGTGACATCCTCGTCTGGAACCCGGTGACAAAGCGCCGCCACGAGCTAACTTCCATGGGTATTCGTGTTAACGCAGACTCGCTCAAAAAGCAGCTCGAGATCACGGGTCAGCTTAATTTCCTCAAATTCCCGTACCACCAAGGAATCGTAAGCAATGAACTGCCGCTCAGCATTGGCGGTGGAATCGGTCAATCAAGGACGTACATGCTTCTCCTCAAGAAGGCGCACCTTGGAGAAGTCAGTGTCAGCGTATGGCCGAAGATCCTGAAGGACATGTGCGGAAAGAAGAACATCCATGTCTTAGAGTGAAGGCAGAAGCTACGCGGCGAATGCTTGGAAGCGTTTGATCGTTTCCGCCATTTCCCCAAGTCGTTTGTCAACTAGCCCGTAAATTGAGTTCAGCTCGTAGCTCCCATTAGGCAGCTGCTTTCCGGCCGGAACGCCCGTCAACAGTTCAATTCCTTCCTCGATCGTTTTGACGGGGTAGATGTGGAACTTCCCTGCCTTTACGGCGTCTACGGCTTCCTGCTTCAACATGAGGTTTCGGACATTGCTTTGTGGAATCAGGACGCCGTGCTGACCGTTGAGCCCTCTCGCCTTGCACACCTCGTAATAGCCTTCAATCTTCTCGTTCACCCCTCCGATTGGCTGAACCTCACCTTTCTGATTCACCGAGCCGGTTACCGCGAACGTTTGTTTGATTGGAACCCCTGATAAGGCGGAGAGGAGCGCGTACAATTCAGTGCTTGAGGCGCTGTCGCCTTCAACTCCCTCGTAGTTTTGCTCGAAGACTATTCGCGCAGATAATGTCAAAGGTTTATCCCGGGCAAATTTCGAAGCCAAGTAGCCCGCAATGATCATGACCCCTTTTCCATGGATTGGGCCACTCATGTTAACCTCCCTTTGGACATCAATCAAGCCCTCTTTTCCTAATCCTACAGCGACCGTGATTCGTGATGGGGCGCCAAAGGAAAAGTCCCCGACACTTAGTACTGATAATCCGTTGATTTGCCCGACTGCTTCGCCTTCGGTCGAAATGAAGATTATTTGGCGTTCGATATACTCGCGCAATTTTTCTTGGATGAGGTTCGAACGGTAGATCTTAGCCTCAATGGCTCCCTGGACGTGGGCGGCTGTTATGTATTTTGAATTTTCCTGTAAAGCGTAGAAATGTGCTTCACGTACTACGTCTGCGATTAATCCAAATTGTGTTGAGAGCTTGTCTTGGTCTTCGGCAAGCCTGCAGCTGTGTTCCAAGAGCCGAGCAATGGCCGATGCGTCGAGATGTTTTAGGTTCTCGTTTACGGCTAGGGTTGTGAAGAACCCTGCATAGTTGCGCAGATTGTTCTCCGTCTTCTCCATCGTGTAATCAAAGTCAGCCTTCACCTTGAAGAGTTCCCTGAATTCGGGGTCGTAAGCGAAGAGTAGTTGGTACATGTTTGAGTCGCCGATCAGAACCACTTTCACGTCCAAAGGAA
>Ga0315280_10011763_pt1 | contig 10694 bp, 8 predicted proteins | sample YL17G06_40_MG_FD_203697 | JGI IMG/M metagenome (GOLD analysis project Ga0315280, IMG submission 203697) | Sediment microbial communities from Yellowstone Lake, YNP, Wyoming, USA - YL17G06_40 | ecosystem: Environmental > Aquatic > Freshwater > Lake > Sediment | place: USA: Wyoming | collected... | reverse complement strand
CATTGTCCCAACATGAGCTACATTTTCCAGTCTGAAATATCCTACCCAGCCAACCAGTATCTGGCCTGAACCAACAACCTCTTGAGACTATTCTACTAGCGCCATCACATTCAAGCTTTGTAGCAAAAGATCCAGTTATATCCTTGCATGTATCTTCCTTAGAGGGAACATAGACACATTCGCATGTGTCAAGACCTGTGTCCCTACATGCACACGGGCCAATATTACATGGATCAGCATGACAAGCCTTAAAACTGTCGTATATGCTACAGTTTCCTTCTGCTATTCCTCTACATGATTTACATTCATTCCTAAACGCAAATTCAGGATAACAATTAAGTGGTATTCCACACGGATTATGCATGCATGTGTCTGATTGTGCCCCATACATACTACAATCACCGGTACCTTCTCCACAAGAATAGCAACCATTTATTGTGAATGTTCCGGCTCGCCAATAGCAGCCCCCAGGAATTGCAGGACTTGCAGCTATACAGCCCTTCTCTGGCTCTGGTCCGAGGTCAAGTTCATTACAGGATTTATTTGAAGATCTGGCTTCAACACATCCAATAAGCTCATCAGGAGTTTGCACCCAGCCGCATGGTCCCACATCGCACATGTCATCATAGCATGAGCTTTTAGTAGTGTAGAACATACAACGCGGTATAGTTTTAGCACTTGTGCCGCCCTTTATTTTTTTGCAGTTGTAACATTCTGTTGTACTGTCTTGAGAGTATAAATCAAGAGTTCCTTTCTCTGACCAGCATCCACCACATACTATACTATTAAGAGTCTCACAACCCTGGACACTGAGAGTAATATCGCCTGCCAATTTCTTACAATTACCCTCGATGCAATTAGCTGGTGTTACATCATAAAACTCCGGCGTAATCTTGAATGTGTTTGTCCACAGTAAATCCAGATCGAACATGCGATAGTACCTAAGGTCGTAGGTAAAACATTTTTTCGTGCATTCTTCTTCATTTCCTGTCTGACCAGTACATATCTGCTCACAGGGATTATGTACCATTGAAATTGGTCGGTCATACTGATCACGTGAGCCACTATTATCAGACTGATATTTATGCCGAGTACAGTTTCCTTTGTTATAATCCTTTGTATAGAGTCTGAAATAACGGTCTACGCCGTAGGATGAATTGTATAGTGTAGGCAGATTGAGATTACATCCGCAGTATGTGTGGTCACGAATGTAGACACCAGGCATATCAAATGGATCATCAGGATTATCCATCTGATACCAATCACTACATCCGAGATGAGCATCTGGACACTCACCCCATACTTGCCAATTATTTGGATTATCCCAAATATTACAACACCATCCGCAGGGTTCTCCTCTATTGTTGTTGGCTAAATTATAATAACATTCCGAATTGGCATTATCTTGAACAAAAGGATTGCCATTCCATCTGCCAGGAATTTCTTTCCATTTATCATTAACTAGCTCTCTAATCTTAGGGTCATTACAATCGCTGTTCCAATCTTTAGGATTATCAACTTCAAGCGGGTAGTCATTGTAATAAAAAATACCATTTTTTGCTTCATCTTCGACTATGTTAACTCCACCCATACAACCCCAACCACCAGGCCAATCACCAGGATCTTTTTTATATCCTTGTTCCTCGCAATTGAAGTCACACTCGCCCCCAGGAGGGATATCCGGACAGTCTGACACGAGATTTGGATTGGGATAATACCAAATGCTCCAATTATTATCCTTTTCCATAGCAGCTATTCCTTCAACTTTTTTTATAAAGTAAGCACTTATGTTTGTGACTATTGACTGTATGGATTCCTTTACAGGAGCAAATTTGGTATCAATTTTTGTAAGGGTCCTGTTTGGAATTCCGCTTTCGTAATCCTTATACATTGTATCCCTAGGATCTCCGAAGTAGTTTGTAGAGTTAAAATCATAGTAGCCACATTCTACTTGTGGACATGTCTCTGCACCAAGTGGTGGTGGAACACGACTTACACACTTATCCTGTGGCATGCCTATTAATCTTGTATAATTATACCATTGCCTCAGAGCGGCTCCATAAGAGCATGTAAAATTCCCCATCCCACATTCATCACAACCCATAACTCTTTTGCCGGCCAGGTCATTCCATGCTCTAATATCTTGTATGTTTTGTTCATACATCCGATCCATTGGTATGTCCTTCTGGCCGATGACAGAATAAAAAGAATATCCACGGTCTGCTCCTGCCCTTGATTTATTAAATACAGTTAAATAGACACCAGGCCAATCGTAGTACTTACCATAATCTATGAGCCACCATTCACATGGCGTATATTGGAGTTCACCTACATTTTCCATATACGTTGTTGTATTGTCTATCGTATAAAGAGGTTCATTTTTACAGCTATACGTAATATTCAAAGTTCCAATAACATCACACGTCCTGGCAATTACAAAATATGTATAATAGTCATAGTATGACAGATCTGTCCTAAATTCTTTACAGGGAGTATCTGTATCAAATATTTCTGAGTGATAAGTACCATCTTTATGATATGCGCAGTAGTCTATTCCCGCATTTATGTCCTTTATAAGCCTAACCTGTTGATGATCATTGACTCCAAGTATTTTATAGACGTTGTTAACTACAGTTGTGTTGCCAAAATATTGGGAGGGTGTTGCTTTTTTTGTACCAGTATCTATTTCTATTTTATCGACTGGCATGAGGATAGTATACTTTCCGCTATTTGCATCATCTGGCTCTACATGATCAAAACCTTCAGGAACAGGAGCACATTGCTCACAATTATCCATGTCTCTACAACACTCGATACGTCCATCATTATGGACCCTGATTTGTTTAACAAAGCATTTATATGAATCGTAATCTCCTCTGCTGCCCACTACATTATGTTCTGCATTAAATGCCGCACTATTTGCAGTATCCAGATTGCCATATTCTGTTATATTAATTCTTGCATACCACGGAGAATTGAAAGCTGGCGGACCGTTTGAACCAGTTCTTCCTGGACACACATCATCAGGATTTGGCTTGGTACAAGAATTGTATGGATACATGCAACAACAAACCGCCCTTGGATTCTCACTACCTTGAGCAGAAAACCAATCCACACAGTCAGAATCACCAAGATGATTTGTATATTCGTCATCAAGACAGACCCTGTATCTACAGGTTGCTACTGGCGATCCCGCACAGACTGAGTCTGTATCGCAGGTATAGGCCGCCATCTGGGCATTTACGAGAGTAGATAAGATTAAGATTATAAAAACCAGCGATATTATCTTGAAGTTCATTCTTTTAAATAAATCAAGTACTATCACGCTAATATATTTATTTTTATATACTAAAAGCTTTCCAAACCGCGAGAAACTACGTTTCCTCAGTTTTAGGTTAATCCTGACTTCTTCCTTGAACTTTTTAGGAAAAAGTTCATAAAAACTTTTGATGAAACTTTTCAGTAAAAGTTTCTACTAACAGCTTTTATTTGCCGTTACTGGATTGCGCTTCGTAGAACAAAATAATTTCAGATATATGGTCTGGAGTAAGGTAGCCAACAACTTTATTGGAATCCGTAACCAGTAAGAAATCAGTAGTTAACATTTTTTTGAGCAAATTCTCTACAGGCACATTTGAGTCTACAATATCAAATTTCTTCCGAATTACATTTTTTACAATTACCTCACCAAATTTTTTTGGATCTATACCCTGGATATCATGAATGTCAAGTATTCCTGTAATTTTTCCTGCCGAATCTGTAGCCAAGTAAATTGACTGATCCTGCTTTGCAACAATTCTAAAAAAGTCCCTTATGGAGAGCGAATCATAGACGTAGTTGATTTTTGTTATAGCAATCTGGCCAACAGTCATGCCTTGAAATGCTCTCTTAAGACCAACATATTTAAGTTCACTGCGTCCAGCATATGATAGAAAGAGGCCAATAAGGGCAAGCCAAAAATCGAGTGTAATTACACCTACTACCATCATCAGGATGAATATAAACTGCCCGACAGATGTGGCAATTTTTGTAGCAGATATGTAATCCGTCCATAAAGCCAATACAGATCTTAGCACTCTGCCACCGTCCATTGGAAACGCAGGGAGTATATTGAATAAACCTAAGATTAGATTTACAAAGAACAGCATGTTAAGAATGTATGACCCACTGAAAACACTTAATGTCCCTTCATTGAGTTGTTCTATTAAATCAGAATAACTCACAAAGTCTATATTGAACTGAATTAACAATATTGCACATATCGTTGCCAATATAAAATTGAAAATAGGTCCCGCTATTGATATCTTCAATTCTAGCAATGGATTTTCGGGCAGTTCAATACTTGCTAATCCACCAAATGGTATTAGTATAATCCTTGGAACGGGTATTCCAGACAATTTTGCAGATATTGAATGACACAATTCGTGTGCTAAAACAATCGAAAATATTATCAAATAAAATACTATGTCAGAAATTTTAAACCAAAGTAGCAAAATAAGAATAAAAATTAAAAATGTTATGTGGAGTTCAACAGAGATACCAAAGATTTTGAATATCCTATAAGATGATCGCATTTTAAAAATTAGCCTCTTTGAATTGCAGTTGTTCCTGTACGGGCAATTTCCTTTATGCCAATCGATCTGACCAGGTCAATGAAAGCATCTATTTTATCGGAGCTACCCGTTATTTCGACTATAATGGATTTTGGGCTTACATCAACAACGTTGCCTCTAAATACATTTACATACTGTATTATCTGCGACTTGTGCTTTTCATCTGGCGAGTGGACTTTAATCAGACATAGTTCTCTGCAAACAGAATCCTCTTTGTTGATATTTGTAACTTTTATGATATTAGCCAACTTATTCATCTGTTTTGTTATCTGCTCTAATATCTTATCGTCACCTCTTGTTATGATAGTCATTCTAGCAATACTTGGATTGTCTGTAGCACCAACTGTAATACTCTCTATATTAAATCTGCGCCTTGAAAACAATGAAGATATCCTCTGCAATACCCCTGGCTTGTGTTCAACAAAAGCAGTTATTATATGTTCCTTCATTTTTAGTATTCTAATATATGGTAAATATCGGCTATAAATTCGCTTCTTTTTAACTATTACGAATATATCTTAATATTATGGCAGGCAGTGAATATCCCGAAGTAGGGGAATTTGTAATAGCGACTGTAGAGAGTATCTTTAAGCAAGGAGCATTCGTAACTCTTGACGAATATAATAAAAAGAGGGGTATGTTACACCTGTCTGAAATATCTCTTAAATGGATTAGAAATATCCATGACTATGTACGAGTTGGTCAGAAAGTAGTTCTTCAAGTTCTGAGAGTAGACCCCGCTAGAGGTCATATAGATCTTTCTTTAAGAAGAGTGACTGATGCTCAGAGAAAACAGACCCTACAGGAAGTAAAAAAAAGACAGAGGGCCAAAAAATTACTTGAAGTTTTGTCAAAAGAGGTCAATGTGAAATTTGATGAAATCTATAAAAGGATTGATGATTCTCTTGTAAAAGAATATGGTAGTCTCTACAATGGATTAGAAGCAATCACGGTGAATAATGAAATTGCAAAGAAATTAGACATTGACGAAAAGGTCAGATCTAAACTAATTGAATTGGTTGTCAAAAGTATCAAACCACCTTTTGTTGAGATAACAGGTTATGTTGAACTGAGAAGTTTTGAGTCAGACGGAATTGACGTTATAAAAGAGTCCCTACTCAAGATAGAGGAACATAAAAATACGGATTGTAAAATTGATGTTAGTTATATTTCCGCTCCTATATACAGGGTTCATATAAAAGCGCCAGATTACAAAATTGCTGAAAAAACACTGAGAGAAGCTGTAGACGGGAGCATTAATCATATTAAGGAGCATCATGGCGTTGGTGAGTTTCATCGTGAATTGGAGAAAAAGTGAAAATTTATAAATGTCCTAAATGCAAAAAATATACGATGGAAAATATTTGCAATATATGTAAAACAAAAACAATCGATCCGAAACCAGCGAAATTTTCTCCAGAAGATCCTTATGGTAAATATCGGAGGATGATGAAAAAAGAAAGTGAAATTAAGAGCTATCAAACAAAGTGAAGATGGCTCCGTTGAAACTTTTACTGAAAAGTTTCATCAAAAGATTTAAAATATTATGAGCCATCGAGTGAAACGAAGATGGCTCTTTTGATCAACCTTTAAGAAAGGTTGAAAGAAAGTGAGATAAAATGGAAGATGTAGTTGTTAAGATATTGGAAAGACCTGAACTCAAAAATGCAATTTTGATTGAAGGTCTGCCAGGAATCGGCTTAGTTGGGAAACTAGCAGCAGATCATATGTTGGATGAACTGAAAGCTAAAAAATTCATAGAGATGTATTCCTCACATCTACCGCCGCAAGTAGCGATAAATGATGACGGTACTGTAAAGCTTGTCGATATGGAATTCTACTACTGGAAGGACAATAAGACTGATATTGTCCTATTAGTAGGTGATTTTCAAGGATTGACACCAGAGGGTCAATATAAATTGGCGGAAAAAACAATAGAAATAGCTGAGCAGTTTAATGTAAAAAGGATTTACACACTTGGGGGACTAGCAACTGGGATGATAACACGGAGCCCAAGTGTATTCGGAGCAGCTACAAGTAAAAAACTTGTTGATGAATTGGAGAAGTATGGCATAGTTTTTAAAGGTGGCGGTGCTATCTTTGGAGCTTCAGGTTTGCTTTTGGGATTAGGAGCACAGAAAGGTATTGAAGCCGTTTGCCTGATGGGTGAGACCCATGGCCAGATTATCGATGCAAAATCCGCAGAAGCCGTTTTAGAAAAACTTACAAAAATTTTAAAGATTAAGATCGATATGACAGAGCTTGTTAAAAAAGCCAAGGAGACTGAGAGTCAAATGGCCAAGATGAGTAAGATGATAGCTGAACATAAAAAAGCTCTAGAAAGACAACAAGAATTCTTGGAAGAAACTCCTACTTATATAAGATAACCCTACATTATTTCACCCATAAAAATAGAAGAAATAAAGAATGTCTAGTCGTTTGATAGAAATATTTGAAGATAGAAAACTTTTAGAGAAGATAAAAAAGCGTTTGCCTTATTTGTTTCAACTTGCAGAATTAGAAAGTTCAAGAGCAGGTAAAACTGGAATGGAAGTTGGCTCTGTTCGTGAAAAGATAATAGTTGCATTGCTCATTTATAAATTTGGCGAAGCAAATGTAGAGACTGAAATTCCTATCACTAAATCAGAAGTAGATGCGAAATTATTTGGAGAACCTGTGTCTATTAAGACGATTACAGGTAAAGATTTTAGTGGTGTCAAACTGATATGGACTGTTGATGCTCAAAAAGCAAGAGAATTTCGTGAGAGTTATTATCCTCATTCTGATATTTTACTCGTTCAGATCAACTGGGGTGACCTTGGAGAATTTTATTACATTCCATTAGAAGCTCAGAAAAGCCTTTTTGATAAAATAGGTAGACGGAGTTATATTAAACTTCCTAAACCAGGGACAAATCCAAGAGGAGTTGAAATCACTAAAGAAGCATTATCAGCATTAGTTGCAGATAATGAGACCAAAAGTATTGAAATAAATTGGCAAAGAACAAAAATAGATTTCAATCCTTATAAAAGATGGGTTGATCTCTGGAGGGAGGACTAAAATGGAATTTAATCAAAGAAAAAAAGGCACAAAAACAAGTGCTTTTGGTTCTCCTGGACGGATTAATCATGATTCTACCTCTTTTTATACAAGTAGACTATATGATGGATTACCTAAAGAGGAAATAGTCAAGTATGTAGAAAATCCCATTCCATCTGAGTTTCTTGATAAAATCTTTTGCAAATCAAGCGAAAAAATGGAAGAATTACCTGACAACAGTGTTCATCTGATAGTTACATCCCCACCGTATAATGTAGGAAAAGAATATGATAAGAATCTTACCCTCAATGAGTACAGAACATTTTTGAAAAGAGTATGTTGTGAAGTTAAAAGAGTTCTTGTCCCAGGTGGAAGAGCATGCATTAATATTGCCAATCTTGGAAGAAAGCCATATATCCCACTTCATGCCTTTATTGTTGAAGATATGCTTGATTTAGGATTTCTGATGAGAGGTGAAATCATCTGGAACAAAGCTTCAAGTGGTAGTCCTTCAACTGCCTGGGGAAGTTGGCTTTCCGCTAAAAATCCAACGCTGAGAGATATTCATGAATATATCTTAGTCTTCTCTAAAGGTATGTTTACAAGAGAAAATTTAGAGAGAAAGAGTACGATCTCTAAGGAGGAATTTCTTGAATTTACTAAAAGCGTATGGACATTTTCCGCAGAACCAGCAACAAAGGTTGGGCATCCTGCTCCATTTCCGGTAGAGTTACCTTATAGATTGATCCAACTCTACACTTTTGAGAGAGAGATTGTTCTTGATCCATTCATAGGAAGTGGACAGACCGCAATTGCAGCAGTAAAAACAAGAAGACATTATGTAGGATACGATATAAATGAAGGATATGTAAATTTAGCTGAAAGACGGATCAACAAATTTTTGATAGATTTTAATACACAAAATTTAAATGTGCCTAACACTTCTTTTGTGCTGGAGTCATCATAGCTAGAAAATGAAGAAAAAATCAGAATTTATATGGGACAGATGTCCCGTTCTTATACCCATAATATTATTTATTATAGCATTCATCCCAAGATACTATTTCATGAATCCTGGCCTTTTTCATACTGATTCTGCGATAGCAGCGAAGGCCGTTGAAGACACATTTAATACCAAAGAATTGCACTATATGCACGACCCAGGATATCCAGGATATGTTGCAATTATAACTGTATTCTATGCCATAGACCATTACATGACTGGGACCGAATCATCGGAATTTGTTCTAAACTTCGCGAGTGTTTTATTTGGAGCTATAGGTGTAATGATACTCTACATATTTACGAAAGAACTCACTGGTTCAAGACTTACTGGAGTGATAGCTTCTTTGATACTTACTGTTCTGCCAATTTATCTATCACTATCAACTTATGCAAAGGACCATACCATGGAGATTTCATTTGTACTACTATCTGCATATCTTATATTGAAAGCTGGAAAGACTGATTCTTTGAAATTAAAAATAATTTCATCTCTTTTATTGGGATATGCAATTACAATAAGGATTACAAATTTTCTTTTTATACCTATCCTATTTTTGTTATACTGGCACAGTAATTTCCCACTAGCATTAGTAAAAAAAGGAGAGCTTATAAAAATAAAGCTTAGAGGGAATATAGCTAAGTTGATAGAGGATATATTTTTGCTTTTAATCCCGATGTTCATCGTATTCTTAATTCTCTATATGCCAAAGATACGGCAGTTCGGAATTCAACCGTTCATAAGCATATCTCAATATGCCAAATTTCTTGGATTTTTTTCTCAACTATTGCCCCTTTCAATAATGTGGACAACAGTTTCAGTGACATATCTTGGGTATATCCTCATTGCATTGGGAATCTTAGTTTTATTCTTTATTGAAAAACAGCAACGCTATACTGGTGCAATTCTTTTATTGTGGATGTTGGTATTCTTTGAATATTATGCCAACATAACGACAACTTCTGATAGGTATATAATTCCAGCTTTAATACCTGCTACAATAATAATGGCAATTGGTATCAACTGGATTTACAACAGGTTTGGAAATCTGCCCATGTTAATTACATTTATAATCCTAATTGGATTGATGGCAAACAACATATATCCAATAATTTCATACAGGCATCAATATTCTGGCCAGAAAGAATTCTCACTTAAGGTTAAAGAACTGACGGAACCAAACTCTAAGATAATTGTCATGGACGATGGTCCCCTAATAACATACTACACGAAAAGAGATACTATTGGGCATACTATAGACGGAGATGATAATAAAATTGAAGGGGATATGAGAACTATTTCCAATTACCTCGACAGCGGTATTCCTATTTATATTGTTTCAACAGGATTTTCATATGATGCAGGAGATGGACTTGCATATGATCAGTATACCCGGCAATTTTATAATTCGGTAACTGGAGAAACATACCCTGGAATATTCTATGATCCAATAACAAGAACAATCAGTGACAATAAAACTAACATAATACTGCCATTGACAGGAAAGTGGCAGCTTGAATTGCTGTCCAGATTCAAATTAAGACACATAGCGACAATTGAAAATGAAGACTACCATCATGCTGGCATTATGTTGTCTAAATTTCCTGAAGATATATATAAGATAGAGAAGTTTTAGGAAAGTTTGGAGGGGGAATCAGGAAGATGTGGCCGAGACAAATGTCTCGGACACGCGTCGGAGAGGCGAAGCCTCTCCGTCACGACCAGAAACTGAAGGGATTTAATTAATGCGGTTTGGAAAAATGGAATTCGACATCGACTTTCACATCCGCCCCTTTCTTTTAGAAAAAGAAAGGTGCAGGTTGCCCCAAAGAAAAATATATTGGGGGTGGTCAGGAAAAACTTAAAACTGGGAGGGGACGAAGTCCCCTCGCGGTTTAGTGGAAAAATGGAATTCGACATCGACTTTCACATTCATTCTAAGTACAGCGGTGGCACTTCCAGCAATATGGAATTGCCGCTGATAGCAAAAAATTCTGAACTTAAAGGAATTAATGTTATAGGAACTGGAGATGCACTTC
>Ga0315280_10011761_pt1 | contig 10696 bp, 13 predicted proteins | sample YL17G06_40_MG_FD_203697 | JGI IMG/M metagenome (GOLD analysis project Ga0315280, IMG submission 203697) | Sediment microbial communities from Yellowstone Lake, YNP, Wyoming, USA - YL17G06_40 | ecosystem: Environmental > Aquatic > Freshwater > Lake > Sediment | place: USA: Wyoming | collected... | reverse complement strand
GCCGTCGACCAGCCTCGCATTCTCTTCACGAGCCCCCATTGATGCGTGCAGCACGCAAGGAGGAGGACATGGTCATTCGGATAGCCGTCGTCGCTGGCGTGCTGGCAGGGGCCGCGGGCGCCTACGCGGTGGCTGGTGGACGTTCACCGGCATCCATCGCCGGTGCACAGTCCGAGAAAGCCACAATCACGTTGCGCCTCACCGTCGGGGACACCGCGCCAATCGTGGCAAAGGGCGTCGAAGGAGCTCCAATGCGACTCGCGCTGCCGGATGGCACACGGCTCCAGTTCATTCCCGCGCTCATCGAGGGCGCTCTCGAGGTGACGATTCGTGAGGAAGAAGCTGCGGACGGGGCCAAGGATCAGGTACTACGTCTCGATGAGGCTCGCGGCGCCTTCGACGTGGAGCATGGAATTCAAATCGACTGGCTCTCAACAGATGTTTCGCCAATTTCACAGGCAGGCTTCCGTGGACCGTGTGCGACCTGTTGCGTGACATGCGACGGGCTCACCATGTGCGCGTGTGAGGTCACGATGATCTGCGGGCACTGCTGCTGCCCCGACACCTGCACGTGCAGTCAATAGCTCGGGCTCGGACACGCGAGACAACGTGGCGGCGTGGTTCGGCCACCTCACCACGACCTGCCGATCGGCGGGAACGCCGAAGGAGGGATCCATGATCGAGGGCGTCGCTGGCCTCATTCGACGCGCGACCCTGGTGGTCACGGTTGCGGCGCTCGGTGCCCCGGCTTGCGGAGGAACCGCCCAGAAGACGCCGGTCAGACTGCATCTGTGGCTGTCCGGTGAAGTCGTGGGTCAGTTCCGTGCAGCGATTGGTCGCGACGTGACGATCTCGGTGGCCGGGCAGTCCTCGATTCAACTCACCCCTTCGTTCGACTCGCGTTCCCTTGTCCTGCGTCTGCGTAGCGGGAGCGACGCAACAGCACCGCCAAAGCCTGGGGCCGAGCGCGTCCTGTACCTCGATCATTCTCGGCCCGTGGCGATTCCCGAAACAGCGCTTGCCATCGAGTGGCTGCGAGACGACGGTTCCCAGGATGCACTGCCGGCGCGCCCATGCAGCCGGTGCTGCGTTAGCTGCGCCGGCGTCTCGATCTGCGCATGCAGCGTCAGGATGCCGTGCGGATCGTGCGCGTGCGACGGTGCATGTGCCGCGTCACAGCGGTCTGGTCTCGGTGCGGTGCCTGTGAGCACTCGATCGAATCCGGGCGCTCAAGTCCTCACGCCGATCGGCGCCATAGCAGGTGCGCGAGCGCAGCTCGTTTCGAAGAGACCTGGAGCCCGACAATGAGTCCGCAGAAGCCAAACCCCAATCATGGAAGCACGCTCTTGACCTCGCGTGAGGTCGCCCAACTCTATCGCGTCAACCCGGAGACCGTCCGGCGCTGGGTTCGCAAAGGAATCCTGCCAGTGGTCCGCGTCGGCCCGACGCAACGGATTCGGTTCTGCGAGGCGCACGTTCAGCGGTACTTCAGGGAGGAGCCCGGCGCGAAGATCGGCTGACCACCGGGCCGCTCGACGAGCAGCAGCGTTGGAGGACCTTGATGCGACAACACGCACAAAAGGCACCATGCCCGCAAAGGACGACAATCCGACCGGGCCGTCTTGTCGCGTCGGGTCACCGCGTGAACAATCCGGACAGCAGGCATCTCTCGATCAGATCTGAGGTGCGAAGTGCCCGCGACGCCCCTCCCGGAAGTGCAGCTCATCGCAGCGCAGTGGGCAGCCCGGATGGGTGCCGTGCTCGGACGGCATCGGCCGCCCTTCGATCCACTGCTTGCCAGCGAGTTCTGCCTCTGGCACGCGATAGTTCGCGATGTCATCGAGGCACTCGTCGAGGCGAAGGACCGCCCGGACGCAGAGAGACTCACGGCGGCAACCGGGTGGGACGAACACGCGGTGCGGGAGCTCCAGGCGGTCGTAAGGAACGGAGGATAGCGCTCTGTACGGCAGGCGCGCACGTTCGATGGACCGCCATTTGACGAAGGCGGCGGCGCGCCGCCAACCATGGTGCAAGAACTGGGACGGTACTGTCCTGAGGAGGGTGCAATGAAGCGGGCTCTGCTAGTACTCGCGGCAATGGTGGTTGTGGCTCTTGTGGTGTCGGCGCGCCAGCTGCGCGCGGAGGGTCCTCCAAGTTGTGACGAAGTCCGTTGCGAATACAACCACTTCTGTACGGACGAGCTGCCGTTCAAGTGCGACCTCTGCTTCGTAAACCACTGTGTGAAGGTCGCAGACTGACACCTCAGAGCCCGGGGGGGCTGCGATCTGGCTCCCTGCGACCCAGGAAACGGGTCGTGCTAGTACCGGGCGGCGCGCTCGTGGCTGTAGCTGTCGAAGTATCCGCACGCCGGCTCCGCGCGGGGACTCCGAGCCGCCACGACTACTGGTCTCATTCGTCCGGCGAGCCGACGGCTTGCCAGACCTCAGAGGAGCAGAGCGATGAACAACCAGAACACAACGTCACCGAGTCTCAAAGTCAGCTGGATTCGTCGCCCGGTACAGACGGCGAAGCCGATGGCATTGGCATGCCTTGTTCTGATGGCCGCACTCTTCAGCGTGGACCTTCTGCTTCTGCACCTCAACCGGCGTTTGCAGACCCGCGTTGATCGCCTGAGCGCCGAGCAGAGGCCGAGAGTGGGGATGACGGTTCCGGAGATCCGCGGACTGGACCTGGACGGCAAGGCGTTCTCAATCGGGTACCACCGAGACTCGCGCAAGACCCTTCTATTCGTCTTCTCGACCGACTGCCCGATGTGTACAAACAACTGGCCGCAGTGGCAGCGCCTCCGAAAGAGCGTCGACGACCAGAGGTACCGGGTCGTGTACGCCAATGTATCTAGCGCGATCGATCCGGAGTACGTCGCGAAATACCAGCTGACCGGGGCGACGCTCTTCGCGCACGTCGACCCGGCCGTGTCCCTCGATTACATGATGGGTCTCGTTCCCTCGCTGTATCTGGTTAACCGGGATGCGCGCGTCGAGAAAGTGTGGTTCGGGATGCTGGACGACAGCGAGCGCGAGGAGGTCGAGCAGGCGCTGATAACGAACCTGCGCGCGGGCATGTGATGGCCCGGTACCAGATCGAAGAAAGGAGGGAAACGCGAGCGCGCCTCCTCCAGATCGGCGGCTCGCCAAAAGAGCGCGGTGACCTGTCCCCAACGACCGCGGTGATCACCGCGGATCGGGGCGGCGCGGGCGCTGGCCGCGCAAGCAAGAGGGGTAGCCGAAGGCGAGGGCGCAGGCCCTCCAAGTATGAAGAAAGGAGACCGACATGAAGCGACGTTTTGCGTTCTTCTTCCTTGGACTGGCGGTCGTGGGGATCCTTGGAGCGTCGGTCAAGCAGCTGCAGGCGAGCGCGCCGCCCATCTGCTCCGACTACGTCTGCATCGCCCTGGACGACGAGTGCCACGTTCCCGAAATCACGTGCAAAAGCTGCTACAACCACCGTTGCAAAGAGAACTAGGCCGGCGGTGTAGTGCGAGCGCGACCAGCGACACGGTCGGCGCAGACACCTCCCGGCAACGACCAGGGGGTTGCTGAAAGGACTGGTGGTCGCAGTTCTGCAAACCCCTTTTTGGCATCAGTAGGAGGCTGACATGATCAAGCGATTGTTCTTTACGGTCCTGCTCGCGGGTGCGACGGTGTTCGCACTCGGCGCATCGGTCTGGCAGATCGACGCCCAGGAACCGCACTGCGTCGATTACAAGTGCGGCAACGCGAACCCAGACATCGACTGCACGAAAATTGACGGCGGTCCCCACTGCGATCTCTGCAGTGTGTTTGACAATCTCTGCGGGTTGAAACCTTAGTGGTAGACGGCGATCTGAGGACGCCCAAGGACGACCCGTCAACGGGCTGCCTCAGTGCGGCAGCAAGAAGGGGTGATGCACTGGACCGGTGCCATCACCCCGCGGCCTTTGTCGAGCGCTTGGCAAGAGCGGCCTTCGGAGCGCGCTTCTCGACAGCGGGCGAGAGACATCGACGGCGTGAGGAGGAACCCATGAAGAAGCGACGAGCGATTGTAATCGTGCTCGCGGTTGCCGCCGTATCCGCGTTCGGCCTGTCGGTTCGGCAGCTCCGGCCGGAAGCGTCAGTCTGCGAGGACTACATCTGCGAGTCCGACAACGACTGCCAGCGAGTCGACGGCCTCAGGTGCAACGCATGCCGCACCGAGACCAACCACCGGTGCTACCGACGTGCCCAAATGCAGTGATTGAATCGGGGTTGCGACGGTGCTCCACGCACAATGCGCACGTCGGATACCAACAGCGGGGCCGCAACAGGAGAATCTCGCGAAAATAAGATCGTCCTTCGCTATGTTGTCGGTGCTAGGCACGGTGTTCACACTCGGTGTCCCATGCGACAGGGCCAGGCGAGTGAACCACACTAGTTCGACATGATGTGCAGCTGCGATTCCCGCTGGAATACCGTTGGTGTCATTGGGACATGTGCAGTTCGTACGATCATCACTGCGCGCTCTGGTCCGAATGGCACGGCGTTCACGGCGTCCCACGGGTTCGTCGCCGGCGCCTCATCGACCGCGGCGCTCAGGGCCAATCGCGGGAAGTGGGACGGGAGGGGACGATGGTATTCAGCACACTCGGCCAGGACCTTCGTTACGCGCGGCGCGTCGTGTTGAAGCCGCGGGCCTTCAACGCCGGCATGATCGCGACAATCGCCCTCGTCATTGGTGCGAGTACTGCGATGTTCGTCACCCTGGACGGACTCCTCCTCCGGCAGTTCCCGTTCCGTGACGCGGAGCGCCTAGTCATGCTGTGGGAGTCGAACCGGGACACTGGCGTCGACCATCTTCCCGTCAACGAGGAGGCGTACCCTGTCTACCGCCATCGACTTTCGACCTTTACCGAAATTGCGGCATTCATTCCTATCGCGGGCGATCGCCGAAGACTGGCCGAGACCAACGAACGCGTGACCCAGGTCGCCGCCACGCCGGAACTGTTCGATGTGCTCGGAGCCAAGGCCCTGGTGGGACGAGTGTTCTCTCGGTCCGACCTGTCGTGGGACACACCGAGGCCCGCCCTGCTCAGCCACGAGTTCTGGATGACACGCTTCGGCGCCAGGGCGGATGTCATCGGACGCGATCTCGTTCTCGTGGCATCGGGAAGGCGGTACATGTACACGATCCTCGGGGTTATGCCCCGGGAGTTCACCTTTCCCCATCCGCTGTTCCCGGACAAGCCGGACTTATGGACTGTTCTGCGCTACGACCCCGAGCCACCGCATTTCTACCCCAACAACTTCTTCTACGTGATCGGGAAACTCAAGGCGTCGGTCGCGCTGGCGCGGGCGCAAGTGGATCTCGATCGGGTCGCCCGGCAGATCGCGCTCGAGCATCCGCGCGAGTACGGCACGCAGTCGATCCGAGCCCTTCCGCTCAGGTCTAGCGCGCTGCGGAACGCGAAGGCGGTGATCGGTGCGCTCGTGGCGGCGTTCCTCTTCATTGTGCTGATCGGCTGTGCGAACATCGTCCACCTGGTGCTGGCCGGCGCGGCGGCACGGAAGCAGGATGCGGCGATTCGCGTCGCTCTGGGCGCGACGCGAATGGACCTCTTCCGGCCGGCGGTGTTCGAGCTCGGCATTCTGTTCGCCATCGGCGGGACGCTTGGCCTGCTTGTCGCCTACTGGGGCCTGAAAGCTCTTCCATCGTTGCTGCCGGCGCAGCTGTATATCCCGCGCGCCGATTCCCTGGCCTCGCGGGGGCCCGCGCTACTCTTCGCGTCCGCGGCTTCGCTGCTGGCGGCCTCGACCTTCGGCGTGGTCTTGTCACGCGGCTTCTATCGGGCCTCGGTAAGGGAAGACCTCGGCGACGCGCGCGGCGGAACGGGAACCGGCGGATCGATGTTTCGCAAAGGCGGCACGATCCTGCTCGTCTGCCAGGTTGCCCTCGCCTTCGCGCTGACCTCTGGCGCGTTGATGATGCTGCACAGTCTGTCGAAGTCCCTTCGACGAGCCGCGTTCGTCGATCCACACACGCTCGTCACGCTCCAGGTGTCGTTTCCGAGCGAGGTTCCGTACGCGACCACCGAAGCTGGCTTCCGCTCACTGCTACTCGACAACAAGCCGGCGCGTCCGGTGGAATCGATCGCGGTCGTGGATCGGTACCCGCTCGGTGAAGGGCCAGCGAACACGTTCACGGCTGACGGTGCGGAAGGACCGATCGGCAGCACGCCTCAACCGGCAGATGCGCACGTTGTCTCCCAGAGCTACGCGCAGGTATTCGGCATCCGGCTTCGGGAAGGTCGGTGGTTCTCCGATTCCGACACCGCCGAGGCGCCGCCTGTGGTCGTCATCAACGAGGCGATGGCGCAACACTACTTTCCAAACCGCAGCCCGCTCGGCAGGGTACTGCGGCCACGCACGACGTTGATTGGGGATCGGAGAGTCGGGTGGCAGGTGGTGGGCGTGATGCTCGAGGACCGTCGCTTCGCCAGCGAGCGCGAGGTACCTCCGTGCGTGTACGTCCCGCTTGCGCAAGCCTTCAGGCGCAATGTGACGATCGTCGCGAGGACCAGCATGGCTGGGCGGAAGACGGTCGCGTTGGTACGCGATCACGTGGTCCGGACGCTGCAGGGAGGAGTCGTGATTGAGAAGCTGCAGACCGGGGCGGACATACTCGCCGACGCGACGGCACGCCTGAGGTTCGTCGGCTTGCAACTCGGTGGACTGGCCGGCGTCGCCCTGCTGCTGGCCGGCGCCGGCATCTACAGCGTCGTGGCGTTTCGCAATTCCCGGCGGACGCGGGAGATTGCCGTCCGGATGGCCGTGGGAAGCTCGCGGAGGCAGGTGGTCCTGCTTGTCGTTGGTGAGGCGCTGGCGATGGTTGCGGTGGGCATGGCGGCAGGATTTCCGATCGCGCTGGGCCTTGGGAGGGTGCTCGCGTCGCTTCGCTACGACGCACAGGCGCTCGACGGCTTTTCGTACCTCGGGGCCGCCGCGATCTTCTCTTGTGCAGCTCTTGGCGCCGCGCTTCCGCCGTCGCGGCGCGCGGCGAGCATCGAGCCCATGGAGGTCTTGCGAGCACAGTAAGTCACCGTCGCTGTGGTAAACGAGAGAAAGGAGACGGTTATGAGGCGAGTAGTTTTCCTTCTGGCGGCTGTTGCGGTGTTCGCCCTTGGAACCTCGATACGCCAGCCCCGGGCCAACGAGGGGCCCATTTGCGCGGATTACCTGTGTCATATGAGCGATGATTGTGTAAGTCGCGACGATGTCAAATGCAATGTGTGCAACCCGAACGACCATCGTTGTGCGCTCTTCGATCCGTGAATCGAATAGACGGATTCGATTCCGGGGGAGTCGTCGGTTCGACGCGCGGAGCCAAATTCGTGTTTTCTCGACGGACGATTTGCAGTAACCTGACGCTTGGCCGCGAGGCCTAAACTAGCAGCAGGGGAGCATGGCTTTCGCCACACTCGATCAGGATCTTCGGTACGCGTGGCGCGTGGTGTCGAAGCGGCGCGCGTTCAATGCCGGCCTGGTTGCCACGATCGCGCTCGTCATCGGCGCGAGCACGGCCATTCTGGCGACGCTCGACGGCCTGCTCCTCCGGCAATTCCCCTTCAAGGATGCGGATAGACTGGTCACGCTCTGGGAATCGAACCGGGAGACAGGCGTCCAGCATCTGGCCATGTCGGAGTACGCGTATCCCGTCTTTCGGCAGCGCCTGACGGCCTTCAGCGGCATCGGGGGGTTCGTCGCTCCCACCCCGGATTTGCCTCCGTGGAAGCTCGCCGACACGGGTGAGCGAATTGCTGCGATCCTGGCCACGCCGGAGATGTTCGACGTCCTTGGCACCACCGCCCTCAAGGGGCGTGTCTTCTCGGCGGCTGATGGTCGACCGGAGGCTCCGCGGGTTGCGGTGCTCGGCTACCGCTTCTGGATGACGCACTTCGGCGGCACTGCGAATGCGATCGGGCGGGAAGTGATTGTGAACCAGTGGGGAAGGCGGGTGCACTACGTGGTCGTGGGCGTGATGCCCGACGGATTCGAGTTCCCGCATCCGCTGTTTCCTGACAGGCCGGATCTCTGGACGATCGCGCGCTACGGCCCGCCGCCCAGCACATTTTCACGGTCAAACGCTTTCTATGTCGTGGCCAAACTTGGGAAATCCGTCCCGCTGGCGCAGGCGCGGGCGGATGTGAATCGCGTCGCGCGGCAGATCGCGATGGAACAGCCGCGCGCGTACGGCTCGCAGTCGGTCGAAGTGCTTCCACTCAGGTCCGAAGCCTTGCGCGACGCGAAAGCGGTGGTTGGAGCGCTGCTGGCGGCGTTCCTCTTCATCACGCTGATCGGGTGCGCGAACATCGTCCACCTGGTCATGGCCGGCGCGGCTGCGCGAAGACGGGACGCGGCGATCCGGATCTCCGTCGGCGCCAATCGCGTGGACGTGTTCCGCCCCGCCGCGCTGGAACTCGGCATCCTGTTCGCCATTGGCGGGGCGCTCGGATTGGTTGTCGCGTACTGGGGCTTGAAGCTGCTTCCGTCGTTGCTGCCGCCGCAACTGTACATTCCGCGCGCCGATGCGCTCGCCTCGCAAGCCCCCGCGCTGCTGTTCGCATCGGGCGCTGCGCTCGTCGCGGCGCTCGCACTCGGCATGGGGTTGTCACGCGGTGTTTATCGGCCATCGGTCAACGACGAACTCAGGGGCGTTGCGGGGCCGACGGGCAGCAACAGGTCCATGTTCCGGCGGGGAGGTACCATCCTGCTCGTCTGCCAAGTGGCGTTCGCGTTCGCACTGGGCTCGGGCGCGCTGGCGATGGTGAACAGCTTGGCGAAGTTCCTCGAAAAAGCATCCCCGATCGATCCGCAGCGGCTGCTTGCCGTCGAAGTGGTCTTCGCCCAGTCCGTTCCGATCGACAACAGCCGCGCCGCCTACCAGGGGTTCCTCCTGAACCAGAACCCGGTCAACGGGATCGAAGCGATCGGCGTCGTCGATCGCTATCCGCTCGGCGACCAGACGACGAACTCGTTCAAAGCGGAGGGCGCCCCGGGGCCAATCGGCACGACGGCTCAACCCGCAGACGTCCACATTGTCTCGCCGAGCTACGCGCACGTGTTCGGCATCCAGCTTCGCGAAGGCCGGTGGTTCGCCGATTCGGACGGCCCCGACGCGGGGCCCGTGGTCGTAATCAACGAAGCGATGGCGCGGCACTACTTCCCCGGCGTCAGCCCGATAGGAGCGGTTCTGCACGAGGGTCAGTGGCTCATCCGCGATCGGGTGGTCGGCTGGCAGGTGGTAGGCGTCGTGCGCGAGGAGCGGCGGTTCGCCAGCGAACGCGACGTGCCGCCGTCCGTGTACGTCCCCGTTGCGCAGGCGTTCATGCGAAACGTGACGATTGTCGTCAGGACGAGCGTGCCGGCTCGAAAGGTCGCGGCGGCGGTGCGCGACCGGGTGGTGAGGATGCTTCCGGGAGTCAGCGTCGAAAGGCTGCAGACGGGGAGCAACATCCTCGCCGACCTGACGGCGCGCTCCAGGTTCGTGAGCCAGCAACTCACCGCCCTGGCCCTGGTGGCGTTGGTGCTCGCCAGCGCAGGCATCTACAGCGTCGTGTCGTTCCGCAACTCCCGGCGGACGCGCGAGATTGCCGTGAGGATGGCTCTGGGGAGCACGAGGCGGCAAGTGGTGTTCCTCGTCGTTCGCGAAACGCTGGCGATGGTCGCCGTGGGCATCGCGGCAGGAATTCCGATGGCGATCGGCCTCGGCCGCGTGCTCGCGTCGCTGCGCTACGATGCGCGGCCTCTCGACGTTCTCCCGTACCTGGTCGCCACCGCAATCTTCTGTTGTGCGGGCCTCGCGGCAGCGTTGCCTCCGTCACGGCGCGCCGCGACGGTTGAGCCGATGGAGGTGTTGCGGAGCGAGTAGGATGGAGGGAGATCAACGGCCGTGATGATGGCGGTTCGGGCCGCAACGAGGCAGAGTGATCGGTCATCCTCCTGAACGCCCGGACGGGCGGCTTCGCCACGGGTTCACGCGACCTTCACTGTTTGGATCCCGACGAACTCTGCCTGGGGCGTCCGCTCGCCGTCCTCGAGAAGCATCGCGATTACCTCTCGCAGATTGGCGTTCAGCTCGTCCAGGCTCTCCGCCTGAGAGTGTGCGCCAGGAAATCCGGGTACGTACCCGACGTACAAACCCGTGTCCGAATCACGCTCGACGATGGCCGTGTATTCCCTCATGGCACCCTACGATAGCAGAAATGGGCGCGATCCGGTCCGGCGGTTGGGCCGCTGGTCAGAGGGCCTCCCGGCACCGAGCCGGCCGTCGACTAGGATTCGCAGATCTCTCCGAGGAAACTCGTCCCAAACGCCGTCGGGCCCACCTCGAACACCGACGCAAGCGTCTGGCCAAGGTCCGCGAACGTCGGGCGGACGCCGAGATCGACGGCCGCGCGGGTGCGGGCGCCGGTGACGAGCAGCGGCACGTACTCGCGCGAGTGGTCGGTGCTTGTCGTCGTCGGGTCGTTGCCGTGATCCGCGGTAATGACGAGCAGATCCGAATCGCGCAGCGCGGGCAGCAGATCCGAGATCCGGGCGTCGAACCGTTCGAGATTGGCAGTAAGACGTCCCGGGCCTCTGGCGAGGTTACCGTCAACCCTGAGACCGTCCGGCGGTGGCTTCGTAAGGGAACCTTGCCGGTTGTCCGCGTGGACCCGACGCAC
>Ga0315280_10011760_pt1 | contig 10697 bp, 15 predicted proteins | sample YL17G06_40_MG_FD_203697 | JGI IMG/M metagenome (GOLD analysis project Ga0315280, IMG submission 203697) | Sediment microbial communities from Yellowstone Lake, YNP, Wyoming, USA - YL17G06_40 | ecosystem: Environmental > Aquatic > Freshwater > Lake > Sediment | place: USA: Wyoming | collected... | reverse complement strand
CTGTCTCTCTCAAGAGAAGTTCGAGCTGTTGCCGCTGGCTCAGCAAGACCTGGGCCTGCTGTTGAGCCTGCTGAAACTGCGCAAGCTGATGGCGCATCTGAGGCGAGAGTTTTTCCATTTATTTTCCCCCGTTTTCAACCATGTCACGCGCGACGATCATCCATCGAATGAACGAATTTAACGCCGCACGCAAGGCTGCTGTATCTTTTGCTTTTACCCGCAAGCATAAAACATTTTTCCTTCGCTCGACCCATACCCTGCAGCGAGTCGAGGCTGGAAGGACTTCCTCAGGCATCAATGCTTGATGTACTGCGCTAGCCTCCTTTGGACTCCGAAACGTGAACTCTAACACTGCGCTAGTTTCTTCTGCTTTGATCATGGGATCACCCGAATCTGATGACCTGAATTACCGGACCCGTGATCTCCGAAGTCGGCCTCTTCTGAAAATGGATAAGTCCCGAGTTGGTAATTATTGAAAGGACAACTCCTGCTTCAGGTAATTTCTCTGAAATGGGGAGCCCAGATATTTCCCCGAGAAACTCAGCCAACTCCTGCGCTGGCTTCCCCTTTGCATATAGTTTTATCCCTTCAAACCTGACACGTTGACCAAGATCCCGCTGAATCTTTACCTCCCCCAACTCAACTCTTTTGTCAAACCACCTCAAGCTTTTCCCTATATCTAAAAAACGCAGTTCCTTTGGATGACCTGCTGAACTGCTTATGACCATTACCCACGCGTGCCCAAGCGATTCCGCCATCAACGCCAATTTATCCACGGTCTTGACCCCTCTCGGCAAATATTTGGCATTGGGTATGACTCTTGCCAATTCCCTGCCCAATATCCTGGCCTGGTGTCCAGGGCGTCTTGAGGTTGTTACCAACATCAAATTTTTCTATACGTTATACAGCAGTATATTGTTAACCGACAGCATGATGCTACTTAGCTCTTTGAACATTGCTGGGAAAGCCACCGCTCTACATTGCCTTGACCTTGCGAACGACATCTGGACGGATCTTTAAGAGAATGCGCGCGCCACAGTACGGACATCGCGGACGCCCATCTGGAAGCTTCTCCACCAGCCTACCACACGCGCTACACTTTAACACTAGCTCTCCCCCTTAACTGAGGTCCCCGCTGGAGCGGCGAGGACGGACGGCGAGTAGGCCGCTCCTGCGAACTTCACGCCGCACCTCCCGCACTGCCATAAGGATGTGCTGACTCGCCTAACCCTGAGCGCCCCACAGCTCGGACATCGATATTTCTGCCTGACTCTACGCTCGACCTCGAGTGTTAGCTTTCGAATTTTGGTCCCATATCTTGGCCCAAACTTGCCTGTAGACCCAACTTTCTTCGTCCTCGGCACGCGTTCACCTCAAGTGCTCTCTGAGTTCGGCCGCCTTCATCCGCGCCAGCTGATACACCTGTTCGATCTGCTCACGTGAGAAGTAACCAACGCCCCCCTTCTGCATCGCACATATGCTACCATCCTCAGTCGTCGTTATAGTTAACCTGGCATCCATCACACTCTCCTCGTCCAGGCAGGGATCGACCATCAGCTTGTCGTTGATCCTAGAGACTGTCACTGCAATCGGACGCTTCCGGATTGGAAACTCCTGCAGAGACCAAGCCTCGTCCTCGGGTGGCTTCACGTTCAGAAGCGCAGCTATTGCGCCTAGCGCCGATGCGTCAATCAAGTTTCCGTCGTGATCGAGGACATGGATATCTACAAAGACAGCCCACACGTCCTCTCCTGGCTTTATCCCAAACTTTTCCAGATCTATGGCCTCCGACTCGCGAATTCCTCTATCGACAACTCGAGCGAGCTCAATAGCCCCCTCACGAGGTGGTCCGAGCTCAAAGCTGGGCGACGCGAGCGGTCGTAGCTCCGCGTTAACTATAAGTACTCCGCTCTCCGGAGTGTCTGGAAAAGGTTCGGCATGCTCAATTTTCACGCCCACCAGCACTCGCGTGTTGCCTAGCCTGACCTGAGCCGAGCCGTTCGCACTCTTGATCGGGCCAACCTCAACAGAAATATCCCTGAACTGGTCCAACGCTCGTTCATCTATGCGTTTTCCCTGCTTAGCCAAATCGACAATGTAATCCCGTTTCACACTCGATACTATATCATACATTTTCATTCCTCCTTAACTGCGTACTTCTTCCTTAAAGCCTGCCTCTGTACCTCATAAATCTGCTCACATCCCTTAAACGCCATGTCCAAAGCCTGTTTGAACTCCTCCTCGGTAAAGTGGCCATCCATTTGCAGCAGAGTTATCATTTTTTTTCGTGGCATAAGTGCTACTGGCATGTCCGTGGTACCCCACTGATCTTCCTCCTTCGTCAGGTCAAGGACTATTGTGCCGTCGACCTTCCCAACCGCTACTGCTGATACGATATCTCTCATGGGGACCCCTGCGTCCGCCAGCGCCACCGCAGCAGCGTTTATGCCCGCAGTACGAGTACCCGCATCCGCCTCTAGAACCTCAATGAAAACGTCGATGACTGAACGGGGGTAAAGTTCAAGAAACATTACTGGCTCGAATGCTTCCCGCGTCACTTTCGATATCTCCACCGAGCGTCTGTCCGGTCCGGGTCTCTTCCGCTCCTCAACAGAGAACGGAGCCATGTTGTAGTAGCAGCGGAGCACAGCTGTGTCTGGCTGTTGTTCGTGCCTAGGATGCATCTCCCTCGGCCCGTAGACTGCCGCCAACACTTTGTTCATACCAAGTTCGACGTATGCGGAACCATCTGCTCGTTTCAGTACACCTACCTCTATCTTTATGGGTCTCAGCTCGTCCATCGCGCGGCCATCGAGCCGCTTGCCGTCAACTATCAGTTTTTCAGGTTTTTCCATTCAACTCCCTCCTACAGATTTTGCTTTTTCAAGCAGAAGGCGCACCCTGTCTGTAAGACCAGAAGTGTGTGCCTCGCGCTCGATCATGAGTAATGCCTCGACCACCGCGTTCACCATACGCTGGTTTTTACCCTCAACAAGTATCCGTCCGTTCTGCCCGACACTAACCCTGCATCCGGTAACATTCTGCAGTGTGTTGAGCATTGAACCCTTTCGTCCCAGCACTCGGGGAACTTTCACAGGCGAAATCTCCACCAGCTCCCCTCCCTCGACCTTTCCCGTATCAGGAGCATCAGTCTCAAGCAAGACGCGCATTCGCTCATCCACATCCTTTACCATAGCGACCACCACATCACCTATGCTGAGATAACTGCTTATGTCCTCTCTGTTGAGGTCCACCTTCCGGTGTAGGAGGTCCGAAACGAAAAGGTTGCCGGTATAAGGAGAGTTCAAGTCCAAAATCCATCCGGAATAGTGAGAATCTATCACCACTCCTACCACCAAATCTCCTTGGGATGGGATGTAGCGCCCCTGCAGGGGAATGACCTTTATTTCTTTACCGCGCAAATCTACCAGCCCGACCACTGCGGAGTAAACCTGATTCCCTTCGCGAAAAGTTCCCTCTTGCAACCGATAACTGCCCTCGGCTATCAGTTGCCCCGGCACAACAAGTTCGCGGTCCTGGACGTGAATCATCTAAAACACCTTTGTCTCAGCTTCTCCTCGCGTAAGATCGTTGAGTTTGTCGAAGAACTCCCCCTGGAGACCTGCGGGGACCTCGACGACCGCCACCCAAGACCCATCTCCCAGCCACCGCTCCTCCTTAACAGCGCCAAACTCTCTCACCACTCGCTGGGTTCTGCCCACGTGGCTTGCCGGGATTTTAATCGCGATCTTGCGGTTCTCAAACTTTAATGGGATAATAGGAAGCAGCGCCTTCACGATTTTGGGTAACTGCTCCTCCGCGCTCTTGAACTCATCGATCTGTATCTTGGCTTCTGCCATCACGCTCTCAATTCTGGCCGGTGGGTGTGGCAAGTTGGTCTGAGGGTTTATCGCTCGCCTTGATACCAGAGAAACAATTTGCCTCAATCTCTGCTCGCGCATTTTGCGCCGTTGCTCAGTCGTGACCTGAACCTCACCCCGCCGGATAATCTCCTCCGCTACCTTGAAGACATCAAGCGTGCCGAAGGTCTTCTTAATGAGCTCTTCCGACGCAGCGTCACCTTTTTTTGAATCCTTGAAAACTTTATCGACTGCCATGGCGTTTCGTACACTTACCGACTCTCCGGCCTTGATCGCCGAAGCAAGCTCCGGATCCACGAGGATTTCAAATGTGCTACCGTGGACTGACAGCCTCGCTATAACGGCGTCCTCAAGTTTTACCATGACCCGCTACTCCTTGGCGGGCTTGACTGGGGACTTGGAAGCAAGTTGTTTTATGTACCTACTCAGTTCTTCGGAACTCAGCTTCTCAAAATGTTCGGTCTCAGTTCGGATGACTGCCATCTCGACTTTATCGGCATCGAGATCTCCCTCGACCACCATCCGCAGCGCCTCGAGGGCAAGCAGGATAGCATCGTCCAGCGGAAGTTTCTCGTTGTACCGGTTTTCTAGGAACTCCGTGACAGTCTGGGCTCCACCTCCTATCGCTTGGCACTTGTATGCCGCCACTACACCACTGGGATCGGTCTCGAATAGGTGGGGCTTCTTATCGTCGACGCCAGCAATTAACAACCTAGCGCCAAATGGTCTAACCCCGCCGTGCTGGGTGTAGAGCTGTTTGATGTCCCCTATACGCTTCGCTAGAGCTTGAACACCGATCGGCTCATCGTAGCGCAGCCGGTTGACCTGGGCTTCTATGCGCGCATGGTCAATCAGCACGCGGGCGTCCGCGATCAGACCAGAAGCTGCAGCCCCAATGTGCTCATCCACTTGGAAAATTTTCTCAATCGATACCTCCTCGACCAAGTTGCTCCGAACTCTCTTCTCCGCAGCCAGAACCACGCCTTCGTTTATCTTGATGCCAAGGGCTGTCAGGCCCCGCTTGACCGCCTCTTGGGCGTATTGGACCTGGAACAGCTTACCGTCTGGGCTGAATACCGTTATCGCCCTATCGTAGCCTGCTCCAGGTGGTACAAAAGCCATGCATTACACCTCGTTAACAGATTATCTTGATACAATACCCTTAAGATAAAAGCGTATTTAATCCTTTGCCTAGCGGGACGCCAAAAATTTGCGTTTTGCGGCCCTTATCGTCCCAGATACCCCAAGAACTCTAAAAGAAATCATTTTTGCGTGATTTTCCCCAGCACTCGACATTGACGCCTTGATTTCATCGACCTGCTTATGGGCGCAACGCAGGAGGCCGAGCCGCGAATTCTCATCGTAGAGCACGAGTTTCAACATCGATTGTTCCATCTTTGGACTGCTGGCACGTAAAAAATTGATTGTTTGCAAAACATCTGGCACGCTCGCTTTCCTCACTGACTCAAACGCGATGTATCTGCGCCTCTTTCTCATCTTTTTGACCCGCCCCAATAAATTTCTCGACAAGTCCAATAGCTATCTCACGTTTTGCGGGGAACGCCGCCATCTTCAACTTGAGGTGAATCGCGTCCCCGCTGCCGGCGAGCACCAACTCCCCAAGATAAGCAAGCTGCTTGTCGAACCTCAGATAGAGGCGGCAAGACTCATCAATCCTCGCGGGCAAGATGTTGCGAATATTGTCAAGCTCACCAGCGCGCAACTTTGCCACCACGCGTTCCCAGAGTTCGCGCAGGAGTATCCTGCGGTTGACCCTCGCCTCGAAGCCCGTGATCGGGTTGCCGTAGTGTCCTTTCAGCTTCGATTGACTGACCTCAACAGCTTCGGGCAACAAGGTTCTCAAAGCTTCCAGCACGCGCTGCTCGTCCTCGGTCACGTGCGCATGCGTGCTCACGACCGCGTTGCTAAACGGAAACTCCATTTGCTCACTCCTTATTATATATGAGCATACGAAACATATATATATATGTAACGGTACGGTCAAACGGTGGTGCCTTGCGCAGAAGGAAGTATGCGGAGATAGCGAACGACCCCGTCGTGGAGCGCTGGCTTGCGAACATCAGGAGGGGCAACCCGCTCACCGCAAGAATACTTTTGAGAAGGTTCGGGAGGATGTGCGAGCTGCTCGGCAAGGCACCGAAGGAGATCTTGGAAGAAGCAAAAGAGAACCCGGCAAAATTGCAGGACGCCCTGGAGGACATAGTCTCGAGTCTCGAGGCAGAGGGCAACGCCCCGTCGTACATCACGGGCCTGCTGAACTCCGTCAGATCGCTGGCGAGGTATCACGATGTAATCCTGCCCAGAAAGATAAAGATAAGCAACTCCAAGGCCACGCCGACCATCGAGGACGAGCAGGTGCCCACCCAGGAAGAACTCGCCCGAATAATCAGGAGGGCAAAACCGCGCGCCAGGGTGGCGATCTCCCTTCTGGCGTTAGGGGACCTGCGGCTGGAAACATTGGGGAACCACGACGGCACGGACGGGCTGATGCTGAAGGACCTGCCAGAGCTAAAGGTCACAGGCCAAGGGATCGCATTCGAAAAGATCCCGACGATGGTGGTGGTGAGGTCTTCCTTGAGCAAGGCGAGGCACAAATACTTTACCTTTCTGGTGCAGGAGGGGTGCACCCACCTGAAGGAATACCTGGAAGAGCGGCTGAGGAAAGGAGAAACGCTGGGCCCGGGATCCCCCGTGATCGGGCAAGAGACGAAAAGGGCGGAGAAACCATTCATGCTCACAACGAGCATATCGGACGATATCCGAAAGTGCATGCGCGCGGCGGGGGTGCGAAAACGCCCGTATGTCCTCAGGGCATACGCGGAGACCCAGCTGATAATCGCGGAGTCAAGGGGGAAAATCTCTCACCCATACCTGCAATTCATCGCGGGGCACAAGGGGGACATCGAGGCCCGCTACTCGACGAACAAGGGGAGGCTGCCCCCCGACATGATCGAGGGCATGCGGGAGGCCTACAAGAACTGCGAGTCCTTCCTCGGCACGGCGGCCCAGCCGCTGGAGCAGACGAGCGTGGTCAAGGAGGCGAAGCTGGAGGCGATAAAGAGCATAGCGAAGAGCCTTTTCCCTGATATCGACCACTTGGAAGTCAATATCGAGAAGGGGAAGCCGTGGCGGGAGCTCACACCAGACGAGAAGATCGAGTTCTACGAGAAGGAGATACGGGAAACGTTCAAGACGTTAATGAAGGTGCCGAAGACGTACAGGGAAGACGACTGCGACGGGGATCCCCGCGGGTGCGAGAGCAAGCTGATACGCGAGGACGAGCTTGTCGGATACCTGAACGACGGGTGGGACATCGTGAGGGAGCTCCAGAGCGGGAAAATCGCCGTCAGGAAGCTCGCCTGATAAACAAAGGGGTGTCTAAGGCAATCCTCCGCCGAGGTCGAAGGTGAGGAGCCTGGACCTCCAGAACACGTAGTCGTCGACGCTCAGCCCCACTCCTTTGGCCAAGCCGTGCAGGAAGTCGAAGGGGATCCCGCACGCGCAGACAACCGTTGGCCCAGGGGCCAGCTCGAACACATCCACTTCGCTGGGGGAGGAGGTAGGCGAGGAGGCTGCCCGTCCAGCCGCTCTCGCGGTCGTGCCAATTCCGCTTCGTTCCTTTTTCATCCTGATCACCACTTCACCACGAGTACGAATCGACGAGGTTCCCGGCTTGGTCCTCGAGGTATGCCGTGTCGCCGTCGTTGTTCCAGATCGGGGCCCCGCTTCCCCAGCCCCATAATCAGACAACTTTTTCATCGTTTATAGCTATGCGCAAAAGCCTGCCAACGGCGCCCAGCCAGACCCCCGGCTTGGCCCTCCACTACCAGGGTGTCCTGCCTTCCCGTTCCACGTAGGCGTTGAAATATTTGGCAAGCCTATAGGAGTCGTATGTCTGCCAGATCCAACCCACGAGCACGAGCACGGATGCGATGATCGCGAATCCGATAATTGCCGGAGAGACGTAGAAACCGAACCCGAACATGCTGGTGAATATGGTGCTCAGGGCGAGGATCTCGATGATCAAGCCCCCGACCAATAACAGTATCCCCCGCCCGATTTTCCCGACATAGATGTGACCTATCCCCCACAGCCCAAATAAACCAAGAACCAGTGCCAGGACGGCCGCAACGCCAGGGCTCTTAGTCTCCACAACTCGAACCTTTGGCTCTTCAATCGCGGGCTTGATCCTAACGCCGCACCTAGGGCATATCTCGGCCTTGGGGCTTACTTTTTTGCCACACTCGGGGCAATACGGCAACTCATCCTCCGCCTACTACTGTGGAAGGAATTAGAGTAATCCCATTAACCACAGGATATGGATCGCCCTCCTTCCACGACTGAACTTTGTCGTCAGTTCTTTCATTTATCGGATATACCCCACAACCAGCTGGGGCATTTGTCGGTTTGCCGTTTTCGATATAGGGTTGTCCGTTTGCCCAAACCCACGCATTTTCATTATCTGTGTATGCAATTTGAGGCGTGCAGAAATCGCCCGTATAATAACCGGTAGAGTATGATTTATTGTCGGCACTGTTCCAGACAGATATCGGACAATTTTCCCGAACTCCCGAAGGGGAAATTACACTCACGTCCCGTAAATCTGAAGTACTGATATTTATGCCATGTCCAATGGAAATTGTATTTTCATTTTGTCCAATAGGAGATATGCCTGTACCCTGGCCTGTTGAAGCCGTGACACCAACGAAAAGTGCCATAACCATCAAAAGACTCACACTTAACAGCGTTGCGCTAATTTTTCTTGAGAGAAGGTTTTTTATCTTATCGCCCTCTTTTTGTTTATACACTTCTCCTTTAAAAAGTCGATGAAAATCTCAGAAAATATTTAGATTGTAGGCAAAGCCAGTTCATGTACCTGAAATTGTTCGTGCTTATCGGGGGGTTGGTGTTCGTTTATGGAGTCTGGAACTCCGCATCCTCGGGAAGCTCCTCGCCGCATTTTGCGCAATATGACGTGAATTTCACCAACCCAATATCGTGAACTATACAGTAATAAACTTCTTGGGGCAATTTGCCAAAATCTTTATGAGAGCATCTTCATTTTATAAGCGAAATCTCGGGCGAGGGGGAGGAATTAAATGAAGGCGATGGTGATTAAGAGGGTCTCTTCAGTTGAGAAAAAACCCCTAGAGCTAGTAGATATGCCCGATCCCGTTCCCGGACCTAGACAAATTCGAGTTGAGATTTCCGCTTGTGGGGTCTGCCATACCGAACTGGATGAAATTGAGGGCCGGGTTCCCCCATCAAGGTTCCCGATGATTTTGGGTCATGAAATTGTTGGGAGGGTGGAAAGTCTAGGACCGGGAGTGACCAAATTTAAAGAAAGGGAGAGGGTAGGAATTGCCTGGATCAATTGGACCTGTGGTCGATGTCCCTTTTGCCTCAGAGGTGAGGAAAATTTGTGTGATGAAGCAAAGTGGACGGGGAAGGACGTTGATGGGGGGTACGCCCAATATACCGTGGTTTCGGAAGACTTTGCCTACCCAATTCCGGAAAGATTTACCGATCTACAGGCAGCTCCACTTTTATGTGCAGGAGTAATCGGTTATAGGGCCTTAAAGCTCTCGGGGATGGAGGATGGCAAAATCCTCGGCCTTTACGGGTTTGGGGCCTCTGCCCACATTGTCATTCAGATTGCCAAATACAAGTATCCGAATGGCAAGGTTTTCGTCTTTACCCGACCGGACCAAGAAGAACATCAAAACCTAGCCCGGGAATTGGGGGCTGACTGGACTGGAGCGACGGGGGACGCTCCTCCGGCAAAGCTTGACTATGCCATCGATTTTACTCCGGTGGGGGTGCCGGTGCGTGAGGCATTGAGAAACCTACAGAAAGGGGGAAGGGTGGTTATAAACGCAATTCGTAAGATAACGCCCATTCCAGAATTGAACTACGCCGAACATCTATGGTATGAAAAGGAGATAAAAAGCGTCGCCAATGTGACCAGGAAGGATGCCCAAGAATTCCTACCTTTGGCGGCTGAAATTCCAATCGACCCCGAAGTTCGAGAATTTGGGTTAGAAAAGGCAAACAATGCCCTAATTTTGCTCAAGCAAAGAAAAATACGTGGTGCTGGGGTCCTGAGCATCCCTAAATGAGGTCAGCGAGCAATGATGACTCCTGTCGAACAAGACCATGTTGTGATGTCCGAGGAATACTTCAAGCACAAGTTTGGCGAGAGATGGGAGGAGTAGGGAACCTAACACCAAGGGCCCTGGCAGAGATTGTTTGGAGAGGTCTGGACACTCCCGAGCAACGGCGCTTAAATAGCCTGCAAGTATCAAAAGTCTGGCTTCCCGTATGTCCTAGGTGCGGGGTGGAAATACGGGAGGAGGAACTGAAAAGGGAAAAGTTTTACCCTTTGTATTACGAGAGGGTGAGGAAGCACCGCCCGCCGTGATATCAGAGAAACTATTTGCCTCAATTTCTGCTCGCGCATTTTGCGCCGCTGTTCGGTCGTTACCTGAACCTCGCCCCACTTGATAATTTCCTCCGCTACTTTGAAGACATCGAGCGTGCCAAATGTCTTTCTGATGAGCTCTTCCGACGCAGCGTCACCCTTTTTTGAATCCTTGAAAACTTTGTCGACTGCTATAGCGTTTCGTAAATTTGCAGATCCCCCTGCCTTGATCTCCAAAGCAAGCTCAGGGTCCACGAGTACTTCAAATGTGCTACCGCGGCTCGACAACCTCGCGATAACAGCATCCTCAAGCTTCACCATGGCCCGCTACTCCTTGGCGGGCTTGACTGGGGACTTGGAAGAAAGTTGCTTTA
>Ga0315280_10011759_pt1 | contig 10698 bp, 5 predicted proteins | sample YL17G06_40_MG_FD_203697 | JGI IMG/M metagenome (GOLD analysis project Ga0315280, IMG submission 203697) | Sediment microbial communities from Yellowstone Lake, YNP, Wyoming, USA - YL17G06_40 | ecosystem: Environmental > Aquatic > Freshwater > Lake > Sediment | place: USA: Wyoming | collected... | reverse complement strand
CCGAACGGCGACTGGCGCATGAATTCTCCCGACCAGCGTAGCCCGTATTCGCAGTACTTCAGCCTGGGGATTCAACGGGCCCTGCCTTGGGACTTGATGCTGGATATCTCCTACGTGGGTGCGCGCGGGGTGAAGCTGCCCGGCGAGAATCAGGGCAACCCCACTCTGCCTGGAGATCCCAGCACGGCCACTTCACGCCACATCTACCAGCGCACGATCCCCGGTGTGAGCGGCATCACCGCGTACCAGAATATTTACAATTCCAACTACCATTCGTTGCAGGTAAAAGCGGTGAAGCGGTTCTCGCATGGGCTGCAATTCCTCGGGACCTACACTTATGGCAAGTCGATCGACGACAAGAGCGGCAGCGCCGTGACGGGCGGGGGCGACTCGAACCCGATGGCGGGGCCGCAGAACCCGTTTAACATCGCGGCGGAACGGGCGCGGTCGTCGTTCGACCAGACGCATCGTTTTGTATTCGCTTACAATTATGATCTCCCCGTGGGGCGCGGCCGGAAGTTCGGCACCAACTGGCATCCGGTGCTGAATGCGGTCCTGGGTGGCTGGCAAGCCAACGGCATCGTCACCTTCGCCACGGGACTCCCGTTCTCGGTCTTCGCCACGGAAGGGGTTGATTTGGGAGGCAGCGCAACCGACATGCGGGCCGACCGGATTTTCAACGGGAACCTGCCCAAGTCGGAACGCAATATCCGCGGGTGGTTCGATAAGACGGCCTTTACCGATCCACCGGGTACGGTCGTAGATGCCAACCATAATGTCATCTCGTACGGCCGGTGGGGGACGGCAGCGCGGAACATCATCTACGGGCCGGGCTATGCCAACGTGGACTTCTCCGTGTTCAAGAAGTTCAGCATCAAGGAGAAGATCGAGTTGCAGTTCCGCGGCGAATTCTTCAATATCACGAACCGCGTGAACTTCTACTATCCAAGGAACGTGAACAACGCCACCTGGGTCACAGGCGGTCTGATTACCGACGCACAAGATCCGCGGATCATCCAACTTGCTCTCAAGTTGGTGTTCTAAGGGGCAACTAACCTGCCGCCACGAGCGGCTCGACCGAAGGCAGAGGGTTGGTCCACAAGCCGGCCCTCTGCTGTTCTCATCCCAGCCAGATTCACTCAGCCCGCGTCGCTGGTCCCCGAAGGCGGCGTGGCATGCTGCAGACCGGAGATCTCAAGATGCACTCTACCCGTAATATGTCTGCTCACCTGGTTTTTGCACTTTCGTTGATCGTGTTGGGTTGGCTTGCTGTTCCGGCGCGCGCCGCCGAAAAGCGGGCCTTCCGTATGGGCTTCACTCCCTTTGTGTACGACCAGACGCCCGAAGCGGTGGCGGACATGCAGAAGTTCCTGGCGGAAAACGCCGACATCGTGGCGGTGCACCTCGAAAGCGTGCCGTGGACGGAAGCCCTGGCCGACAAGCCCTTTGACCCGAAGATGATGGAGGACTGGGAGGGAAGGAAAAAGGCAATCGGGCCCGGTGAAAAAGTATACCTGGCCGTTTCCCCCATCAACATGATGCGGGCAGGAATGGCCGAGTATCGCGGCGCCGCCGAGCGGATGCCGATCCCGCCCGAATTCCAGGGAAAAGCTTTTGACGATCCCATCATTAAGAAGGCCTATTTGAACTACTGCCGGCGCGCGGCGGAGTACTTCAAGCCCGATTACCTGTCCATCGGCATCGAGGTCAACGAGCTTTTCCACAATGGGCGCGCCCAGTGGGCGGGCTATGTGGAGTTGCACAAGTTCGTTTACCAGGCGCTCAAGAAAGAGCACCCGAAGCTGCCGATCTTCACCTCCTTCACGCTGCACAACATGATCAACCCCGGCTGGCAGGACCGGGCCGAGATGCTGGTGGCTTACAAAGGGTTGATGAAATACGGCGACCTGGTGGCCGTCAGTTTCTACCCGTTCATGGCAGGCGTCGCAACCCCCGCGCAAGTTGACAACGCCCTGGCGTGGCTCACGGCGAACTTCGACGCCCTCCATAAACCGTACGCCGTCGCGGAAACCGGCGACGCCGCGGAGAAGCTGACGTTCAAAATGGGGGCGCAGGACATCACCATCCCGGGCAGCCCGGAAGTGCAAGCCACCTATTACGAAAAGCTCCTGGCGCTGGCGCAAGCCCGGAAATTCCAGTTCGTCATCACCTTCCTTTATCGTGACTACGACGCGTTGTGGGAGAAGATTAAGGACAGTTCACCCGCTTTCTTCATCGCCTGGCGCGATTGCGGGCTGGTGGACGAAAAGGGGAACAAACGTCCTGCCTATCTGGTCTGGCGGAAGTTCTTTGATATGCCCGTGGGCCGATAGGGGGCTTCGTCCGCCTCGAGGAAGCAACCAGCAGGAGCAAGGCGCCGGCCTGGCCGGAAGACAGGTGTGCAGGCCTTCGGTTTGTTTTGAAAGCGAAGGTGCAGGGTGCCGTGGCCCGACGACTCCGCGCCGGTTTCTTCGGGTCATTGCACGGGGCAGCCCCTGGTCGCGCACTGGGGTCATCAGCCTTTTGCCTGACCGTGTTCTCATTTGATGCTAAGCCGCGGAGCCAGCATGGGGTTGTTGTGGGCTGATCGATTCCTTCTCCCGTCAGGAGCACGCCGGAGATTCCTCATCGCCTTTTGGCTCTGGTACGCGGTGGCTGCGGTGTGGTTCGTTGGCATGATGAACACCTGGGAGGCGATCTGGCCCGTCTCGCTCTGCCTTGTCTGGTGGTTGGTGCTGTTCTTCCGCGAGCCGCTGCAGCGATTCACCGCCTGGTTGCGTCTCCCCTTATTCCTGAAGTTCCTTTTGCTCGGGCTCTTCTTCAACGATGTGGTCATGGAGAATCTCGCGGTTTCCTTCAAGGGCGACCTTCATCCGAACCTGTTCCTGAACTGCTTTCTGTGGCTCGGACCCTACGCAGGAGTCTTGGTGGGCTGGTGGCTGCTTGCTCGCTTCTATTCCTTCAGCCCGTGGCTGGTCTTTCTCTTGTATGGGATCAAGGGCGTCATTATCGAGCAGGATTTTCTCGTGGCCAAGCTCCTCCTGAGCAAGCAATTTCTTGCCGTCGCCGTGTTCATTCCCATCGTTGCTGTCGTCTACGGGGCGTCCGTCGCCCCGGTGTTTGTGGCGCTCGAGAAGGAACTTCCTCGGCCGCCGCGCCGACTCGGATTGTTGGGCCCGGTCCTGGCTATCGGAGTTCCGGCCCTGTTGTTCTATGGGTTTGCCTTCGCATGGTTCAAACTCGTGGCGCTCATATTCGGATTGAAGATTGGTGCTTAGGCTGTACACTTATTGTTTGCACCGCGCGGGAGGCGGGGATTCTGCTTCAAGCGTTCAAATAGGGGGCCGCCATGGGATGGTCGCGCCGTGATTTTGTGAGACTCATTTCGGGGACCGCCGCCGGAGGGCTGCTGCCATCTCTCTCGTCAGGGCATGCCCGAGGCGCGAGCGGGGGCGAAACACTGCCTCAGCCGGGGAATGCCGGGGCAACCGAACCGCCACAAACCGCACTCAAGGTGCCTGTAATCTACTCGACCGACCTCTTTCACCCGCCGGGTGACCCGGACGACCATGTGGACCTGGCGACTCTTTTCTCCCTGCCGGAACTGGATGTGCGCGCGCTCATCCTTGACGAGGGTGAGATGCAAACCGTCAAATCAGGCCAAGTGCCGGTGAAGCAGATGATGGCGCTCACAGGCCGCCAAGTCCCCTTTGCCGCCGGGCTGGGGACTGCGCTCCGCTACCCCGAAGACAAAGGACTCAATCAATTCGGGTTTTACCAAGCCGGCGTCAACTTGATTCTGAAGGCGCTTCGCGAATCCACGCAGCCGGTTTTCGTCATTACTACCGGCAGTGTTCGCGATGTGCTGGCGGCGTTCAATCGCGAGCCGGAATTGTTCCGCGAGAAGGTGGCGCGAATCTACGTCAACGCTGGTAACAGCGCGGGCGGTGACCTGTACTGGAATCCTTCACTTGATCCTCAGGCGTACATCCGGCTGATGCGCGCCGGCCTGCCGGTTTACTGGTGTCCGTGCTTTGGCGGCCTGGAGACGCTCGAGGATTTCGCCGCGGGGAGACTCCCCGTCCAGCAATATCAAACATTCTGGCAGTTTCGCCAGGCTGACATCTTCGGGGCTCTGTCCCAACCCTTGCAGAACTTCTTCCTTTACGCCCTGGGCCAGAAGATTGTTTCTCAGGTTGACCCGATTGCATATTTGTCGCGCGCGCCTGAGCCGGCACTACGTGAGGAGCAGTGGAAGCAGATCCGCAACATGTGGAGCACGGCCTCGATTATCCATGCTTCGGGGCGGAAGCTATACCGGGGGAAGGATTCCTGGGTGGCGCTGCGCGAGGCGAAGCCGGGCACTGCACTGTCTGAAGTTTTTGATTTTATCCCTGCGGAAGTGACCATTGATGTAGACCTCCACGTCACTGAAAAGTTCACCGACGTGACTGGCAGTTTCAGGTTGTTTCACATTCTGGATCTCAAGAACTACGCAAAGGCCATGCTCACGTCGTTGCGGCAATTGCTGGCCGAGATGCCCTTGGCGAGCCAATTCGCGGGCAAGCCTGGCGCGGCGTAAAGCGGTGCGAAGCGGTGAGAAGTGACTTGTGACGACGCCTTAGCGGTCTGCTCAGCCCAGCGAAGATCCATTCGGGCGATGCGGGAATACGCAATGTGCACGTGAAGTCTTGGGAGGAGGAAAGCATGCAAAGCAAATGGGTCCGGTGGGTATCGTTTAGCCTTGGCATATTGATTCTGCTCGGAGGCAACTCCGCCACGGCGCAAAATCAAGGCAGCGCGGTCAAGGAAGCTTACGTCTTCTCCGCTTCCCATCTTGATCCCACGTTCACGGGGCCACCGCCCTTTTCCTACGAGCGATTTCACCGGATTTTCGACGCGGCCCTGAAGCTGGCTGACGAGCAACCTGATTTCCGTTTCGTGATCGAAAACATGTACGCGTTCGACCAGTACCTGCGCACGCACCCGGAAAAACAGGCACTGTTCACCGGTCCCATCCAGAAGGGGCAGGTGGAACTGGCTGGCCAGGTGAGCATCGTGCTGCAAAACGTTGTGACGGGGGAAGACCTGGCGCGGAACATCCTGCTCGCCCGCGAATTCGCTCAGCAGCGGTTCGGAGTACTCCCGCGCATGCAATCCCTGAGTGATGACCCGGGCCAGACGCCCCAAGTCCCACAGCTCCTCACCCGCGCCGGCCTGAAGGGGCTGATCATCTCCCGCGCGGGTCCGAAGGATGCCCATCTTTTTGATTGGAAAGGGCTGGACGGCTCGAGCACGCACGCCGCTTCGCTTTCCCTTGGCTATGCCGGAGGCTACCTGACTGGGATCACGGAGTCTCTGGAAGCGATGGAGGGCACGAAACTGGCGGAATTTCAACTGAGTGATATTAGCGCGGAAATCATGGGCAACAAGATCAAGCAGCCCTTCGGGCTCGAGCCGATGGCGAAATTCGGTCATCCCGGGGGACTGGACCGAATCTTGCTCGAGACGGCTTGGGATAATGCCATTCCGCAGGCGGAAGTGGCCAACAACATTGCCGCCTGGAACCAGAAGCACGGTGCCAGCCTGCGTCTGATTCCCATGCTGCCGGGTGAGTTCTTCGAATCCCACTGGCCGGAGAAGGCGCCGGTCAAGACCGGTGAAATCCCCAGCGTCTGGGGTAATGGCTACTGGTCACTGCTCGGCGGGTATCCCCAGCATATCCGCACCACTCACAAACTGCTGCGGGCCGAGAAGTGGGCCAGCCTGGCGGAGATTCTGGCAGGTTTCAACTATCCCGCCGGCGGCTTACGCCACGGCTGGTGGGAACATCTGCTCACGCTGGATCACGAAAGCGCGGAACTCGTCCCCCAGCGTGACTTGGCCGAGGCGCTGGCGAACCGTACGCTGCAAGATGCCCAGCAAGCCATCGCCAGCCACGTTCAGATTCCCCAGAAGATGGACGTTGCGCTCGTGGTTTTTAACGCCCTGAACTGGAAGCGCAGCGAAACGGTGACCACCCAGGTGTACTTTGTTGGAGACCCTTTCACCTTCTTTACTCGGCCCTACCACAAGCTCCAGATGGTGGGACCGGACGGCAAACCCGTGCCCTTTGAGATAGTCTCCACGGCGTCCACCATCGTGCGCTCGGCCTGGATTCGCTTCCGCGCGGATGACGTCCCGGGCCTGGGATGGAAGACCTATTATCTGCGTCCCGCCGAAACCAATGAGGGGAAAACCTACCCCAAACCCACGGAAGCAACCGGTGAGGCCTTGATTGAGAATGCCTCGGTACGAGCGCAGTCTCACCCGCAGACGGCTTCCTTCACGGTTACTGACAAGGCCAGCGGCATCGCCACCGCGCTACGCTATTACCACCAACCACAGGTGATCAGCCCTGAGCCCGGCTTCTTCCGCATGAAGGATGAAGGCTCTCCGGTCAATGTCACTTGGCAGAGGATTGCGCGCGGTGAGAACCTTGCCGGCCCCTATCTGGAGGCGGAAGGCACCGTCGAAGGCGTCGGGTTGAAGGTGCAATTACAACTGGACGGAGCAAGGCCCGTCGCCATTGCCGAGACGGTGCGCGGAGGCGGTGGCAAAGCTATCAAGCTGGTGCGGGAAGTGGAGTTTCCTGAAGGGGGTAAGTTCGTTTACGGGGTGCCGTTCGGGACCCAGCGGCTGGACAACTTGATGGAGCAAGCCGGTCCCGAGGAAAAGACCGAAATGGACCAGATCTCGCGGACAACCTGGCTCACGTCACGTGAGTTTGATGGCTGGGCGGCGTGGCGCGCGCCGGGCAGGCAGGTCACGGTCGCCAGTGAGGCGCGTGGGGGAACATTCGAAGGCCGAAAACTCAAGACCAGCCTCTTCTCCTCGGATGGTAAACCCTTGCTGCCGGATTACATGCTCCATGCCGTTCCCAACGAGCTGCTGACGGGATTCCAGATAGGATTTGCGCCGGATACCCAGGCGGCCCCGCAGTTGGGCTGGGAACTCTACAATCCCCTCGAGACCATGGTGTCCGTCGGCTACATGTCTGGAATCCTACCCGCGGAATTCGCGGGCGCCGAGGGCGGGAGCGGGGTCATCGTCAGCGCGCTCAAGAAGGCTGAGGATGGCAAAGGCTGGATCGCCCGCGCCTATGCTTCGGAGAAACCCGGTGTCTGGCCTAAGCTGCTTGCCGACCGCAAGTTTTCTGTCCGTGAAGTAAACATGGTGGAGAGCGAGCAGACACCACCGAGCACAAAGGAGGGCATTCAGCCCTTCGAGATTCGGACCGTGCGGCTTGTCGAGAAGTAAAGTTGATACCGCAGTATCGCGAAGGACAGAAGGCAGTGACGACGGCGTCAGGTTCCGGTGTGATCTGACGGCTCGTGTGGTCACTACATCGTGCAATCCCACGTAACTGGAGTTGAAATGCAGACTTTCGCTCTCAAATCATTGTTTGTATGCGTTACCCTGGTGTTTGGCACGATGGCTTCGTGCGCCGGGGCTGCTTCCGCCACGGAGCCCGCGCCGCTGCAAATCGAGGGTGATCGGGCAACCTTCACGACGAAGGCGATGATCGCTGTCGTAGAGAAGGGGACGATTACTCGTCTCTATAACCGGCTGACCCGGACGGAATACGTGTTTCCGTCCCCCGCCGCCGTGCCGCGTGATTTCGCCACGGGCTTAGTCTATGTGGCGGCGGGGGTTGTCGAAAGGCGGGAGACGCCCAACGTGATCGGCGCCACGCCGACGGAGGCGGCATCGAAAGTTCTGTTGCCGAAGCCGATGCCGCTCAGTGAATTTCCCCGCGTGAACACCACCCAAATCGATGAAAGAACGGTGGAGTTCCTCTTTCAATCGGAGGATGGCCAGACCTCGCTGCGGATGAACTATTCCCTGGACCCGAAAACGGGAGACCTGCTGGTGCGGCAGAAGGGAACCGGCAACCGGCAGGGACTTTCGGGAATTCGTTTTGGCCTCGGCGGCATTGTCTGCAACGGGAACCTTCTGCTTCCGTCCTTCAACGGAATCAAAGCCAGCCGGGGGAAATCCTTCATGCCTTTCGAGAGCGCTTCTTGGAGCTGGCCGACAGGGTGGCAATTCCCCCTGGCCCTCTTTCAGGACATCTTGGGAGGCTTCTGGGTGCACGCCCAGGACCCGGAGGGGCATTTCAAGAGCCTCAGCTACCAGTACGCCGACAACGGCACGTGGAATGTCGCCTTCGACACGATCAATCAGGCGCCATTCCCGCCGCGGGTGGCCGCCGAGAGCGTCACTTGGCGAATCAACATGTACGCGGGCGATTGGACCGTGCCGGTGGATCGGTACAAAGCCTGGGCCTATCAGGCTTACGGGATGGCCGGGAAGCAGCGCTTCCGCCCGGCCTGGGTAGATGATATTCGACTGGTGATCAAACACGCCGACTATATCCCGGACGACCAGATCGTTCCGTACCTCGATCGATTGCAGAAGCTGGTGGACCCCCGGAAGACGCTCCTTTTCATGACCAACTGGGAGGAGTATCTGGCGGCTCAGGTCCCGCACTGGGTGGCAAATCCCAAAGGAATCAAATTCAACCAGGAAGCCCGAAATCGGGGCTTCCGCACCATGTACTTCGCCAACTATATTGGCATCACGCCCAATCATCCCGAGTTTGAGCGGTTCAAACCTTACTTCATTAAGAATCCCTACACGGGCGACATCGAAGGATGGAACTTGAAGGCTGAATGGAGCGTGGAAACTTCCATCAAGCTCTATTACGTCAGTCCCGCGGCGAAGGCGTGGCGTGATTATCAGATTGGCGCGTTCAAAGCGCTGCTGGAGAAGTACCCGGCGGATGGATTGTTCATTGACCAAAGCTTCTTGATGTTTAACGATGGCAACGGCCTCGCCGATGGCCAGAATACCGTGCAGGGGAATCTGGCCTACCATCGGGAGTTGGCGGAAGCGATCCCCGGCGTGGCGATCGGCGGCGAAGGCGTCAATGAAATCACCATGCAGTACCAATCCTTCTGCGAACTGCATCCCCTCGGACTGCACGTGGAGGTTGACCGCCAAGGCAAGTCGCTGGGTTGGCAGATCACCCCTGCGGCTTTTGATCGCATCGTGCCGCTGGTGTCTCGTTATATCCTTCCCCACACGAGGCCCATGGGTTACTTGGCCTTCCCCGAAACCAACAGCCCGTTCTACAGCGGCTGGCGCGATTCGCTTCACATTTACAGCGGGATTCCCACGATTACTCGGCCCAGCATGGCGGATCTCGAAGACGCTGATAGCGAGGTGCGGCACGTCATGCGGGAGGCTATGGAGCAGAAATAACCGGTGTAAGCAACGGAGTGTTGAAACGGATTAGACTTACTGTACTGATGGGCGCAGTGGCTGGCAAACCAGGTAAGTCTTTGAGGAGGATTCGATGAACTGGTCGCGTCGCAGTCTCTTGAAACTGGTGCCGGGGATGGCCCTTTGGCCGGCGTTGTCGGCGAAAACTCGTGGCGCGGTGAAGTCCGGTGATTCCGCGTCCGTTGTACCTAGGGTGGCACCGATGCCGATTCCCGCCGGGGCAGAGCCGCGCCAGGGCCAGACGTATTCGAAGCTGGGCTACAAGGTCTACATCCTGGATTTTCAATTTGCTGATCTTGACCCTGACACCCTGAAGTATGCCGACCCGAAGAAATACGCGGATGCCATGGTCGAGATGGGCGTGGAAACGTTGCTTGTCTATGCGAACGACGTCTACGGCATCAGCTTCTTCAACAGCCAGTACGGCCCGAAGTTCAAGAACATCTCGGATAATTTCCTCGGAGACTTCCTGGATGCGTGCCGCGCGCGTAAGATTAAGACCACCATTTACCACTCGGTCTACTGGCAGGAGTACTTCGCTGTTCTGCATCCCGACTGGGCATTGATCCAGCCCGACGGCAAACCGGCTCTCTTTTCCGGAGGAGGTGTCGCGGGCGACGTCACCTTCCTCTGCCTGAACAGCCCGTTCCGCGAACTCTACATGAAGCAGGTCAAGGAGATCGCCGACCGCTTCACCTTCGACTCGTGGTTTGTAGACGAGTATTTCTTCCATCGCGGGGGGTGTATCTGCTACAACCCGTACTGCCTGGCGAAGTACAAAGTACGGACCGGCGAAGACCTCCCGCGGCCCCTGCCCGACGAGAAGTTCCCCCAGTATCTCGATTTCATGTTCGACACCTATCACGGTTTCTACCAGGAGATCAAAGACACGCTCAAGGCCAGCGGGCGCAATGTGCTCACTACCCACAACTTCGGCCTCGATTACTCGCTGGACGATTATCTAATCATGGAGACGAATGCCGCAGGCTTCGATTTTTACGGGCCGAGCACTCGCACCAAATTTTACCGGGCCCGGGCGCGCGGGCGCGAATTGCAGATGATCCCCCACCGGGGCAACGGCGGCGGTGGCGAGGGCTACACCGACGGCACGAACGCACCCCAGGCCCATCTCAACTGGCTGTCGGCGGTCATCACCAGCCACAACGCCGCCACCATGTGGGGCGATCAGCCCATGGTGGAGGGCGCCATCGATCCCATCGGCATTCGCTCCGTCAAAGAAGCCTTCAAGGTTGCCGACCGAATTATCCCCAAGGTGAAGGGCACGATTCCTTATGCCGAGATTGCCGTCTTCTCCAACGAGCGGGACCTCGAGCTGAGCAACTATCACGACTACGCGGACTTTGCCGGGGC
>Ga0315280_10011758_pt1 | contig 10698 bp, 10 predicted proteins | sample YL17G06_40_MG_FD_203697 | JGI IMG/M metagenome (GOLD analysis project Ga0315280, IMG submission 203697) | Sediment microbial communities from Yellowstone Lake, YNP, Wyoming, USA - YL17G06_40 | ecosystem: Environmental > Aquatic > Freshwater > Lake > Sediment | place: USA: Wyoming | collected... | reverse complement strand
ACGATGGGCACATCCGCCCGCACGTTCTTGCCGATCTCGGCGGGGTCGATGTCGATATGGATGATCCGGGCGTGGCGGGCGAAGGCCTCCAGCTTGCCGGTGACGCGGTCGTCGAAGCGCACCCCGAGGGCGATCATCAGGTCGGTTTCCACCATGGCCCGGTTGGCCGAGTAGGCGCCGTGCATGCCCAGCATGCCGTTGAACAGCGGGTGGTCGGCGGGCAGCGCCCCCAGCCCCATCAGCGTCAGCCCCACCGGCGCATCCAGCAGCTCGGCCAGTTGCCGCAGCAGCGGCGCGGCATTGGCCGAGATCACCCCGCCGCCCGCGTAGATGACCGGCCGGCACGACTCCCATATGGCTTGCACGGCTTTCTTGATCTGCCCGTCGTGCCCCTCGGTGGTTGGCTTGTAGCCCGGCAGGTTGACCGTCTCGGGATACTCGAATTCCGCGTCACCGGTAAAGATGTTCTTCGGCAGGTCCACCAGCACCGGGCCCGGTCGGCCGGTTCGCGCGATGTAGAACGCCTCGCGAACCACCTGCGGCAGCTCTTTCAGGTCCTTGACCAGGTAGTTGTGCTTGGTGCAGGAGCGGGTGATGCCAACCGTGTCCGCCTCCTGGAAGGCGTCGTTGCCGATCAGGTTGGTGGAAACCTGCCCGGTCAGCGCCACCACCGGGATGGAATCCATCATGGCGTTGGTCAAACCGGTGACCAGGTTGGTGGCGCCGGGGCCGGAGGTGGCCATGCAGACGCCGACTCGCCCGCTGGCGCGGGCAAATCCGTCGGCCGCAAAGCAGGCATTCTCCTCATGACGCACCAGGATGTGCCGAACCTCGGGATGGTCCACGAGCTTGTCGTAGAAGGGTATTACGACGCCGCCGGGGATTCCGAACATGATCCCAGCGCCCTCGCGCCGCAAGCACTCCAGCAGGATTTCCGACCCGTTCATAGTCACCGGTTCCCTGGGCCGAAAAAGCGTGCCGCCGCCCGTTCCTTGCGGGCGGGCGGCGGCGACACTCCCATTAGCGCAGGGGAAACTCCAGACTAGACCGTACCACCGCTTATGTCAATGACCTTCTGCATAAATTCTATTTATATGGCGCAAAGCCCCGAGAATGGCTGAAGCCGTCGCCGGTGAAGGGAATAGCGCTCTGGCGCAGGCTGCGGAGCCAAGAGCCAAAATCTGTGGCAAACTAGAGCGTGGCGGCAGTATGGATTCCGACACGAGAATACCGACTGGCGAAGACCCGGTGGTTGGCGAAATCACCCGTCGCCTGATTGAGGTCTACCATCCTGAGAGGGTCTACCTGTTTGGCTCCGCAGCGCGGGGCGATGCTGGGGCGGACAGTGACTACGACCTGCTGCTGGTGGTGCCCGACGAGACTCCGGCAGAATTCAGGCGCAGCGGACCCGGGTACCGCGCCATCTGGCGATTGGGTGTGGCCGCCGACGTTCTAGTTTACCGGAGATCGGTCTTTGACCGGCAGTTGGGCCTGAGGGCCTCACTGCCTTCGTCGGTTGTTCGCGAGGGCAGACTGCTCTATGCCGCTTGACAGCAAGGGCATCGCCAAGGGTATTTGTCAGCTTTGTCCGGTGGGTTCTTCCAGGGCCACTCCCCGTCCAGCCCGCAGGCTGCTTCGAGCTGCTTCCACCCGCTTCAAGAAGCGCGGATCGTTTTCCAGGCGATAGTCAAACCAATCGTCCTCGGACTCGAATCCGATCAGGACACCCGCAGGCCTGCCGTGCCGAGTGATCACGACCTCCTCCTTCTCGGCGAGCCTAAGGTATCTTGACAAGTCGTCCTTCACTTCAGACAACGCGGCCTTCCTCATTCCTGCTCACCTGCCTCTCTAAGCCAAGCGTCGGCCTGATCCTTCGGCACCACGGCCAGCACCTCGACGGCCGTTTCCGACACGTCGTAGAAGACACGCACATCCCCGACGCGGAGGCGGAACTGCGGCCGAGACACGCCCCGCAGGCGCTTGATGCGGCTCTTGCTTGTCTTGGCCGGTTCGTGACGCAGATGCCTCTCGATTGCATCGTATAGCCCTGCACGAACGTGAGCTTTAAGCCGCTCCAAGTCTTCGACCGCCTCTGGGGCGATCACGATCTGGTACCGCATTCTGGCTAGATTCTAGCCACAATCGCAGCCGTTATCAAGCTATGGGGAAACCTCGGCGATGCATCTTCCAGCCGACTGTGGAGGGTACCTTTCTGTTAAGGTGCCTCATCTTCGGAGTCGCCTGGCCCAGGCCAACGACCGCCCTTGGCCATGAGCATGTTGTCAAGTACCTTCCTTTGGAACAAGGTCGTGTTCAGCAACTTCGGATCGAGTCCGAACCGTGTGACAAGGGCGCGCGCCCGCCTCTGCCTGCACTCCGCAGCGATCTCTGTCTCCTTAATCTCCGCTCCCCTGTACGGAATCTCATGGTTGCGCCAGAAGCGAATTGCCTCAGGGACGGCGAAAATCCAACGGGCCATCATGCGCCTCCTTGGGCAGGCTCGATTGCCGGCCTCAGTGCGTCAAGTATATCGCTCTCCGGCAGACCCAGAGGGGAAAGAGGGCTTGCCGCCGGTGCGGAGAACCAGTCCTACACCCGGCGGGCGTGCTTCCTGGCGCATTCGCCGCGAATCGACTTGTTTGTGGCTGCCAACCAGGCATAATCTGCGTTGCGCATCCCTCGTTGTCGGGGACGGCCACAAGGGTCAATGTCACTTAGTCTTGCGGAGCCAGCCCCGGAGGGGCGCTCGATGATAGCCCAGCGTTTCAACGCTGGGTAGCAGGCGGAAGCAGTCCGAGTCCCGTAGGGACGGCTGAACGCCGTTGCCAGCATGGGTTTCAGCCGTCCCTACGGGACTCCTATGCTTGGCGCTGCTGACCCACCACTGAAGTGGTGGGCTATCATCAGCCGCGCCTACGGCGCTTCCTTCCGCAAAACTAGGTGACGCTGACCACAAGGGTCGCCCTTACGGAAAGGCGGTCCCATGAAGCGGAATGAATCTGGCCCGGCATCGTATTCGCGGCGGGTTCCTGGTCACCTCGGCGGCGAGAAAAGGCCGGGTCGAGTTCGTCGAGCTGTGCTCCCAGGCCGGCGGCGAGTGCCGGCTGATCAACCCCTGCGGCGCCGAAGCAGTCGAGTTGTACCGCAACGGCAAGAAGGCGGAAACTCTCACCGGCTCACTCGTGAAGTTCAGCACGGCGAAGGACGAAGTGCTGGTGGTTGTGCCGAAAGGCGCCGCTCCGGGGAAACGCACGGTGCTCGTTTAGCAGGGTGGGGCGGTTAGTTCCATAGAAGGAGGCGTATGAACAGCGACACGCACATTTCAATGAGTCGTTCTGGGCCCGCCCGTGGCAGATGGGCATGGGCAAGCTTCCTGCTTTGCCTTCTTCTTTGCTGCGTTTCGCCGCTCCTGGCGCAAACCAGTGCCGCCGGAGAGAAGCCGCAAAAGTTTCCCGAGGGCGAACCGGCAAGCCTGGCCGGCTTCAGCGACGAGGCACGCTTCATCGTGATCGTGAACGAGGAGCGGCTCGGCACCATAGAGTCGTCCTGGGAATCGGATGGAAGCTTCACCGGCCGCATGGAGCTGCGCGTCGCCGGGCAGACGGTGACCCGCTCCACCAAGATCACCCCCGGACCCGACGGCCGCTGGAAGGAAGCCGTGACGGAACTGCCGCGAGGCACGTTCAAGCTGACTCGCGATGGCGTGGATGTGAGGGCCGAATTCATGGGCAGGACTTCGACCTTCAAGACGCGGCGCGGCGAAGCCCTTCAGGATATGAACTTCGTGGCGCTGCAATCGCTCACTCTGCGCCGCTACGACCGCGCCACGGGCGGCAGGCAGGAGTTTCCAGTGCTGGTGATGGGCGGCGGCGCTGGTGAAGTCACCCTCGAACTTCTGGAAACCACAGAGCGCACCATCGGCAACCGCGACGAGCGAGTAGACAAGTTTCGCTGGTCGGTACCCGGCGCCGATATTTTCATTTACGCCGACCGCCATGGGCTGCTGCTGCTGCTCGATGCTTCCGTGCTGAAGCAGGCCGTGGTCCGCGAAGGCTACGAATCGCTTCTGAAGCCGCCCGCGCCGGACCCGCTGGTCTCCAAGGCGGAATTCGAGGTGGCCGTCGAGAAAGACGTGATGGTCCCGATGCGGGATCAGGTCAAACTGGCCACCGATATCTACCGGCCGAAGGGCGTCGAGCGGGCGCCGGTCGTTCTGGTGCGAACGCCTTACAAGAAGGACATGATGGAACTGCAGGGGCGCTATTTCGCGCGCCGCGGCTATGTTTACGCGGTTCAGGACTGCCGGGGCCGCTTCGGTTCGCAAGGAACCTGGGAGCCATTCGTTCACGAGGCGGCCGACGGCTACGATGCCGTCGAGTGGGCGGCTAAGCAGCCCTGGTCCACGGGCAAGGTGGGCATGATCGGCGCCTCCTATGTCGGATGGGCGCAATGGTGGGCGGCCTCCGCGCGCCCGCCCCACTTGGTCACCATCATCCCCAACGTCGCGCCGCCCGACCCCTTCTATAACATCCCCTATGACTACGGCGTTTTCTACCTCTGGGGCGCGATGTGGTGGGCCGACGTGCTGGAATCAAATGCCACCGCCGACGCTTCCGGCGCCGCGATGGCGCGCACGCTGACCAAGAAGTACGGCCGCCTCCTCAAGGCACTGCCGGTGATCGACCTTGACAAATCAATCCTGGGAAAGGAAAACCCATACTGGCGGAAGTGGATCGCGCACCCCACCAACGACGCCTACTGGCAGCCGGCTAACTTCCTCGCCAAGTTGAAAAACCTCAGCATCCCGGTCTTCCATCAGTCCGGCTGGTTCGACGGCGATGGCATCGGTTCTAAGCTGAACTATCAGGCAATGAAGGGCGCGCGCCAAAGCCAAAAACTGACACTCGGACCCTGGGGCCACACCGACACCGCCTCGCGCGCCGGCGCCGGCGGGCGCGAATTTGGCCCCGCCGCGATGGTCGATTTGCAGCGCGATTACCTGCGCTGGTTTGATTGTTGGCTCAAGGGGCGCGATTCGAAGGTCCTCGACGATCCGCTCGTACAGATCTACGTCATGGAGTCGGACAAGTGGCTGACCGGCCCTTCCTACCCTCTGCCGGGAACGAAGTTTGAGAAGCTTTACCTGGCGAGCCATGGCAAGGCGAATACCGCGGCAGGCGACGGCAAACTGAGGCTGAGCGCTCCGCCGGACCGCTCGCCGGCCGATTCCTACACCTACGACCCGGGCGATCCCACGCCTCACTCTCTGGCGTATGAAGAGTCGGAGGCCGACGAGAAGCGCGTGCGCACCGTCGAGGAACGGCGGCAAGAAGCCGAAAGCTACCACGCGCGGGTCATCGTTGAACGCCAGGACATCCTCGTTTATGTGACCGACCCGCTGGAAAAGGACCTGACATTCGCCGGGCCGATCTCGGCCAAGCTCTACGCCTCGTCGTCGGCCCGCGATACCGACTGGTTTGTGGCCCTTTCGGAGATGACGCCGAAAGGCAAAATCTTGCCCCTCGTGCGGGGAAAGATTCGCGCGCGCTTCCGGCAATCGCTCGCAAAGCCGAAATTGCTGAAGCCGGGCAAGGTCTACGAGTACACGCTGGACCTTTGGCAAACGGGCGTGACCGTCAAGAAAGGCTCGCAGCTCCTAGTCGAAATCGCCTCGGCCGCATTCCCGCTCTTCTCGCGGAACCTGAACACCGGCGGCCACAATGAGACGGAGACCAAGTGTGTGGCCGCGCGGCAGACGATCTACCACGACGCCAAACGGCCTTCGCACATCCTGTTGCCGATCATTCCCGACGAGCTGATGGCCACGGCGAAATGAGGCAGCGCCCGTTGTACCGCTGGCGTCCCGGTCGCCGCGGCGACCCCCTGCCAGTTCCGACCGGCGTGCCGCCGCGACACGCAGGGGTCGCCGCGGCGACCGGGACGCCAGCGGTACAAGAACGGCGTAGTACAATACCCGGTTGCGCCTATGGGGAAAGCAAGCACTGCGGGCCTGTCGCGCCTGGTGACGGAACAACAGAATCCGGCATCGGCGCGGATTGACCAAGCGGATTCAGAAGAAATCCTGAGAATCATCAATCGCGAGGACGCGCGGGTGGCGGCCGCCGTGGAGCGGGAGATTCCGGCCATTGCGCGGGCCGTCGAGGCCATCGTCGAGCGGCTCAACGCTGGCGGCCGCCTCTTCTACATCGGGGCGGGCACTAGCGGGCGGCTGGGGGTACAGGACGCCTCGGAATGCCCGCCCACTTACAACACCCCGCCGTCGATGGTGCAGGGAATCATGGCCGGCGGCGTGCGCGCGCTTCATCGGGCCACGGAAGCCAACGAGGACTCGCCGGCGCTCGGCCGGCGCGCCCTGGAGAAGAAGCGGGTGGGGGCGCGCGATGTGGTGGTGGGGCTGACCGCCAGCGGCCGCACGCCGTACGTGATCGGCGCGCTGCGCTATGCGCGCAGTTGCGGGGCCGCGACCATCGCCGTCACCTGCAACCCCGATTCGGAAATCGCCCGCGCTGCCGGCATCACCATTGCGCCGGTGGTCGGCCCCGAGGTCATCGCCGGCTCCACGCGGATGAAGGCCGGAACGGCCCAGAAGCTGGTCCTCAATATGCTCTCGACGGCGGTTATGGTGCGGCTGGGGCACGTCCACGGCAACCTTATGGTGAATGTGCACCTAAAGAACGCCAAGCTGGTCGAGCGCGGGCGGACCATCCTCGAGCGCATTCTGGGTATCGACCGAGCGGCGGCCGGCCGCGCCCTGCGCCGCGCCGGCAACAACCTGAAGGTCGCCATCCTGATGGAGCGGCTGAAGCTGAAGCGCGCGGAAGCCGAGCAGTTGCTCGCCCGCCACCGGGACAACCTGGCCGCCGCTTTGAAAGCATGGGACGCAGCTAAACGCAGATAGGACTTAGCCGCAGATTCCGCAGATCACAGAGATTCCAATCTGTGCAATCGGCGAAATCTGCGGCTAACGGACCCTTATGAAGCTGGCCATCCACTGCGGAACGCTGTTAACGCCCGAGCAGGAAATACCGGACTGCACCGTGCTGATCGAAGACGACCGCCTCGCGGCGGTCGGCCGTGAGATTGACGTGCCTTCCGCCGCGCGGCGCATCGAGGCGCGCGACCGGACCTGCGTGCCGGGGTTCATCGACATCCATGTGCACGGCGGCGCCGGGCACGATGCCATGGAAGGCAACGCTGCCGCGCTCGCGGCCCTGGGGCGCATGCTGGCCGCTCACGGCACCACTTCCTACTACCCGACCGCACTCACGGCTTCGGTCGAGGCCATGATCGGCGCGGTCAAGCCGCTGGGCGAGTACGTGAATCGAGGGAAGACGCCGCCGTCGGACCTGCAGGCGCAGCCGCTCGGCATCCACATGGAAGGGCCGTTCCTGAACCCGAAGCGCCCCGGCGTGCATCCGGTGGACCGCCTGCTGCCACCCACGCCGGAGTTGTTCGATACTTTCCACGATGCGTCCGGAGGCGCGCTTCGCCTGATGACCATGGCCACGGAAGTGGAAGGAGGAGAAGACGTGGCCCGGCACGCCTTCCAGCGCGGCGTCCGCATCGGCTTGGGGCACACCGACGCCACCTTCGAGCAAGCGGAGCGGGCCGTCGAGCTGGGCGTACGCCACGTCGTCCACATGTTCAACGCCATGCGGCCGTTCTCGCACCGCGACCCCGGCGTGGTGGCCGCGGCCATGATCGACGACCGCATCAGCACGGAGCTGATCGCCGACGGCGTTCACGTCGCCGGGCCGGCCATCCGCATGCTGCTGCGCGCCAAGGGCCCGGGAGGCATTCTGCTGGTCACCGACGGCCTGGCAGCCGTCGGCATGCCTGAAGGCACGTATATCCTCGCCGGGATGGAGATCGTTGTGAAGGGCGGGGAGGCGCGCAACCGCGCCGGCATCCTGGCGGGCAGCGTGTTGACGCTGGACCGCGCTGTTCGCAAGATGGTGAAGTTCACCGGCCTGCCGCTGAAGGACGTGGTGCGCATGGCCACGCTCAACCAGGCCCAATTGATGGGCCTGGAGCGGAAGGGCCGCATCGAGGCGGGCGCCGATGCTGACCTGGTGCTGCTGACCGCCGGGCTGGAGGTGTCCGCAGTCTGCGCCCGCGGCGCGTTCCAGCAGTTTTGTTAAATGCGGATTGCGGATTATGGCAATCCGCAATCCGCAATTTCCAATATGGACGGTCATGGATAAGTTCTTGATTCGGGGAGGCACGCCGCTGGAAGGCCAGTTGTCAATCAGCGGCGCCAAGAACGCCGCGCTGCCCGCCCTGGCGGCAGCCCTGCTGACCGGCAAGCGGGTGGTGCTGGAGAACATTCCGGCGGTGCGCGACATCCGGACCATGGGGCGCTTGCTGGCTACTCTGGGCGCTGACGTCAGTTACGGCAGCGGCGCGCAGAGCCACCGCGTGGTCGTCGAAGCCGGCAACATCACCAGCCGCGAAGCCCCCTACGACCTGGTGAGAACCATGCGCGCCTCCAGCCTGGTGCTGGGGCCGCTGTTGGCCCGCTTCGGTTCGGCGCGCGTCTCGGTGCCGGGCGGCTGCGCCATCGGCGCCCGCCCCATCGACCTGCACATCAAGGGGCTGGAGAAGCTGGGCGCCGGCATCCGCCAGGAACACGGCTACATCGAAGCGCAGGCGCCGGACGGCGGGCTGAAAGGCGCGCAGATCTTTTTCAGCCGCGTCACCGTGACCGGCACCGAGGACCTGATGATGGCCGCCGTGCTGGCCGACGGGGAGACCGTGCTGGAGAACGCGGCACGCGAGCCGGAGGTCGGCGACCTGGCCGACCTGCTGGTCAAGATGGGCGCCAAGATCGAAGGCGCCGGCACCACCACCATCCGCATCCAGGGCGTCGGCAGGCTGCACGGCGCCCGCCACACCATCATTCCCGACCGCATCGAGGCCGGCACCTTCGCCGTCGCCGCCGCCATCACCGGAGGCCGCCTGTTGCTGGAACGGTGCCACCCGGGCCACCTGATGGCTGTCATCGACAAGCTCAAGGAGGCGGGCGCCGGCGTTGCCCTCCCCAGCCCTTCCTCGATCGAGGTCGAAGCCCCCCGTCCGCTGAAAGCCGTCAACGTCACCACCCAGGAATATCCCGGCTTCGCCACCGACATGCAGGCCCAGTTCATGGCCTTGCTGACGCAGGCCGAGGGCACTTCCATCATTACCGAGACCATTTTCGAGAACCGGTTCATGCACGTGCTGGAGTTGGCGCGCATGGGCGCGCAGATCAGCGTGGAGGGGAACCGGGCGGTGGTGATGGGCAAGTCGGCGTTGAGCGGCGCCTCGGTGCTGTGCAGCGACTTGCGCGCCAGCGCCTCGCTGGTGCTGGCCGGGCTGGTGGCCCAGGGGGAAACGCTGGTCGATCGCGTCTACCACATCGATCGCGGCTACGAGAGGATCGAGCAGCGGCTGTGCTCGGTTGGCGCGCGGATGGAGCGCGTTTCCTGAGCGGGCCGCAGCCGCAGATTTCGCCGATTACACGGATTTTCGTGCCCGAGATTCTTTCTTTGTGACTTTGTGCCTTTGTGTTGAAGACCGCCTTTGATGTCCGGATGGTGCTGGTGCGGGCGCGCAACCCGCTGAACATGGGCGCGGCCGCCCGCGCCATGGCCAACTTCGGCTTTCGCGACCTGGCGCTGGTGGCGCCGTTCGAGGCGGCCTGGCAGGAGGCGCGGTCGGCCGTGGGCGCCGAAGAGGTGATGGCCGCCGCGGCCCGGTTCTCGACCCTGGCCGAGGCCCTGGCCGACCGCACGCTGGTCGCCGGTGCAACCACCGGCCAGCGGCGCAAGCTGCCCGGCGGCCTGCTGGCGCTGCCGGATTTGCCGGCGCGCATTCCGCCCGGCGCCCGCCTGGCGCTGCTGTTCGGCTCCGAAAAGACGGGCCTCACCAACGAGGAGCTGAGCTTCTGCCACTTCGCCCTCCGTATCCCGACCGTGGCTGATTGCCCATCGATGAACCTGGGACAGGCGGTAGCGGTCTGCTGCTACGAGTTGAGGCGCGCCGCCGCTCGTGCCGTGCCGGAGGCCGGGGCGCCGCAGCCGGCCACCATGGCCGAAATCGAGCAGTTTCGCGGCGAGCTGGAGGAGGCACTGCGCGCCGCCGGCTACTTCTCCCGGGGGCATCGCGCCGGCGACACCGAGAAACTGCGCCGGCTTCTGTTGCGGCTGCAAATCAGCGGCCACGACCTGGACGCGCTGCGCGGCATGATCGCCCAGATCAAATGGAAACTGGACCGATCAGACACAGATGAACCCGGATGAACCCGGACCAGCATAGCCGGAACCAACAGAGCCGCGAGTGCAAGACGGGGGGCGGGCATTTCGCCGCTGAACAAGCAGCGAATGGTTCGACTGCTACACGCATAAACGAGGATGCGTCTGGAAGGGACGGCGCGCCCGGAGAGACTCGAACTCCCGACCTACTGGTTCGTAGCGTTCACCTGCCGAGCAGACCAGCGATATCCGTATTTGTATAGCGCGGTGAACGCCTTTTAGACAACGGTACCGCCCGGCTGAGTCGGGTGAGCGCAGGGCATTAGAAATCAGTGCGAATGGCCGGCAGGCGGGGCGGCGGCAGATCGGCAGCCGTCAGGTCGAGCTTGTGCGGCTTTGGAGAGCAAAGTAGACCGATGAGGACGGTTTGAGCGGAATGGTGTTG
>Ga0315280_10011757_pt1 | contig 10698 bp, 3 predicted proteins | sample YL17G06_40_MG_FD_203697 | JGI IMG/M metagenome (GOLD analysis project Ga0315280, IMG submission 203697) | Sediment microbial communities from Yellowstone Lake, YNP, Wyoming, USA - YL17G06_40 | ecosystem: Environmental > Aquatic > Freshwater > Lake > Sediment | place: USA: Wyoming | collected... | reverse complement strand
CCGGGACGGTTCGTTCGGCCGCCTCGTTCGCCATCCTGATGCCAGGCGTATCGACCGGAGGGGGTGACAACCCCTTCGACGCGCGCATCAATGGCGGCCTGCAAACCGGCGACGAGGCCGTCATGGATGGCGCCAGCATGCAGCAGGGCATGATGAACCAAACCGGGATGATTTCCGTCTACTCGGACTTCCCCATGACCCCGGATATGGTAAGCGAACTGCGCGTGCTGACCTCAAGTTACGCGCCCGAATACGGCTCCACTCTCTCTGGGCAGATTGTGGTGGAGAGCAAGTCGGGTGGCGCCAACTTTCACGGCGGAGTTTACGAGTACCTCCGAAACACAGCGCTAAACGCCCGCCAGTTTGGTGCCGAGAAGAGGCCCCCGGACTATGAGCACGACTTCGGCGGGTACCTCGGGGGTCCGTTCAAGCTGCCGGGCGGCAGGAACATCCCCTGGTTCAACACCGGCAAGAAGAAGAGCTATTTCTACCTGAACCTCGAGGGGTTCCGCCGCTCCGGCGGGGTGGTGGCCCCTTATCTTTCCGTACCCAGCCTAAAGAACCGGCACGGTGATTTCAGCGACTGGCGCAATGCAGACACCGGCGCGTTGATTCCCATTTACGATCCGCGCACGACCCGGGATAACCCAACCTACCAGCCGGATAAGACCCTGCCCAGCTATGACCCCAGGCCCTACTTGCGCGATCAGTTCATGGGCTGCGATGGCAACACGCCTAATGTCATCTGCGCGGAAGGTCCGAACAGATACATTGACCCCGTAACTGGCTGGGATATTGCGAACAGCATGGCGCCGGACTGGTTCCAGTACGTACCTGAACCGAATACACAGACGCCGCTGGGAATCCCACTGAACAACTACCTTGTGCCGAAGCCGCGGCAGGAAGTTACGGTCACCACCGCCAACTACCTGATGTTCCGCGGGGACCAGTACATCGGCGACAAAGATCACGTCAGTGTCACCGTATGGTATCAGGGCGCGCCTCCCTATCTGGACTCATTGTTGCCCAATGAGATTTCTAACAATGACTACACCGCTCCCCAGTTCTCGTTTGTGGATCGCGCGCGGTGGGACCACACCTTCACTCCCACTTTGCTCAACCACTTCGGTTTCGGTTATCTCGACCGGAATGAGGGATACGGTGCCATCAACTGGTTGAAGGCTCCGAACGCCCTGCCGCGGATCAAGGGAACGGTTTCCGATGTCGATCCCGCTAACAATATTCCGGTTGTCAACCTGGGAGACTACGGTGACTATGGCTATGGGAATGGTCCCGCTGGGCCCAACCGCACCACCCGGCAGACCTACGTCTTTATGGACACGCTGACCTGGGTGAAAGGTAAGCACACCATTAAGTTTGGGGGCGAGTACCGCAGCCTGGGCCAGAACATCCGCAACCGTGTGGGCGGCGGAGGCTACTTCGGCTTTTCCTCGGGGACCACAGGGCTGTATGGCGTCACCAGTGGCAACTCGGTGGCGAGCTTCCTGCTGGAAATGGTTGACAACGCCAACGTCAATTACACTACTATTGCGGCTCGGTACCCCCGTTCCAACTACTACATCTTCCATGTGGGGGACACGTGGAAGGCCACGCCTAAACTCAGCATCAACTACGGGGTCCGCTGGGATACGATGACTCCGGCGACCGAGTTGTATGATCACGCCTCGTTTTTCGATCCCCTTGGGGCCAACCCAGGAGCCGGTGGCAGGCCGGGTCGGCTGGCTTTCGCCGGGACACACGATCTAGCAACCGGGGAATCCTGGGGCTCGGCGGCGTTTGGCCAGCGGCATCCCGAGAACACCTGGTGGGGAGGTTTCGCGCCCCGCCTGGGTATCGCATACAGTGTCACGCCCAAGACCGTGGTTCGGGCTGGTTACGGTATCTTTTACACCCAGGCCTTCTACCCCGGCTGGGAGGGGAGCATTGCGCTGGACGGTTTCAATGCCAACTTTGGCGTCTCCAGTACGACGGGTGGACTGCAGCCCGCGATGATTCTGAGCGAAGGGTTCCCGATTCAGGACTACACGCTGCCGCCCTTCATCGATGCGTCTTACCGCAACGGGCAGGACCTTCAGTACAAGCCCTTCGATGCCAACCGTCGCTCCTACGCTCAGCAGTGGAACCTGAGCATCGAACATCAGTTCGGCACTAACTTCACGCTGAGTGGCGCCTATGTAGGAAACAAAGGCACGCGTTTGCCCTCCACGATCGCGCCGCTCAACGCTCTTGATCCCAAGCTCCTGACACAGTACGGGGAAGCACTCCTCGAGGAGTTTCCGGATGAACAGACCACCATTCAAGGTGTGTCGGTTCCTTACGCCGGCTGGATCGACCAATTGGGCTGCGCACCTTCGCTGGCCCAGGCGCTCTTGCCCTATCCCCAATACTGCAGCTCCCTGAGAGGGCTAAACGAGAACGCCGGCAATTCGACCTATCACTCTTTCCAGGCCAAGGCCGAAAAGCGCTTCGCGCAAGGCACCTTCCTGCTGGCGTCGTACACCCTGTCCAAGACGCTGGGCAGCGCGGATAACACACAATCAGACGCCATGACCTGGAGCGGAGCCCAAGGCGTGATTTCTCCCTTTGAGCGGCAACGTAACAAGGGCTTCGCTGTGGAGGATGTACCGCAGACCCTGTCGCTCTCCTTGGTGTATGAACTGCCCTTTGGGCGGGGCAAGCGGTTCTTGAACACCAGTGGCGCGCTCGACAAGCTGGTGGGTGGCTGGTCAACGAGCAACCTTTTCCGGATTTCCTCAGGGACGCCCTTCTTCTTCCGCTCCGGCACCTGCAACGTCCCAGGGGAATTCCGCGTGGCTTGCATTCCGGGAGTCATTCCGGGGGCCAATCCGTGGGCTCAGGGCAAAGGCACCTTCGATACTGACCGGCCCCTGTTCAACAGCGCAGCCTTTGAGCCTCTGTCGGGCTTCGAAGCCTTTGGCTACTACGGGCAGGGACCGCGAATCAGCAACCTGCGGGGTTTCGGCTTCCACAACCATAACTTTGGGCTTATCAAGGACACCAAGATTACGGAGCGGGTGAATTTCCAGATCCGCGCCGAGTTCTTTAATATCTGGAACTGGCATACCTTCACCTGCTCGAACCAGTGCTTTGGATCCACGCCTTTCGATACCGACATCTCCAGCCCGTTGTTTGGCATGTGGAACGGGGGTGTCAGCAACCCGCGAAACATCCAGCTCGCGGGAAGATTCGAGTTCTGACCTGAGGTCTTACATTACTTGGTGGCGCTATCCCCAATCCTGGGGGTAGCGCCATCTTCTTTTCGCCCCGCCATAAGCTGGGAATCAGAAGCTTGTACCTCGCCCAGGTGCCTAACGCCCAACCTCGGACAAGCCCCGCCGCTTGGGTCATAAGCAGAGCTTGGGGTAGAATGCCTGACGGCAGCCGGAGAGCGAGCTTGATGAGACTCGGTAGTAAGCCTGGGAAAGCGGTGCCTGTGCTGTTGGCGGCCTTGCTCGCTTTGGCGGCATGCAGCCGCCAACCGGCAGCCCCCTCGCCGCGCGATCTCAACGTTCTGCTCGTCACGCTCGACACCACGCGCGCCGACCATCTGAGCTGCTACGCGGCAGATTCTGTAGCGCCGGCGTCCTCGCCGGCGAATCGGGCGGCGATGGGGACGACTCGTCCCGACCTGTCGGGATCGCCGCTACAGCCTCCCTCCAGACCGCGTGGTGCCAAAACTACCCATCTGGATGCCCTGGCAGCGCGCGGCGCGCGCTTCGCCCACGCCATCGCCCAGGTGCCGCTGACCCTTCCCTCTCACGCCTGCATGTTCACCGGTACTTATCCCGAAGTTCACCAACTGCGCGACATGGGTGGGTTTGTACTCGACCCGAAGCACCTGACGCTGGCGCGCATGTGCCGGACAGCGGGCTTCCAGACCGCCGCCTTTGTGGGTTCGAAGGCGGTTGGGCGCCAGTTCGGTCTTCAGCAGGGATTTGACGTTTACGATGACCGGATGACTTCGCACGACGAGGAAGCAAAACTTCCCGGGGTCTTCCCCGAGCGGCGCGCCGCAGTCACTACCGACCGGGCCATTGATTGGCTGAAGCAAGTCGGGCGACAGAGGTTCTTCCTCTGGGTTCACTATTATGACCCTCACGACCCGTATGACCCGCCGGAGCCCTTCAAGAGCGCCTACCGCGAAGATCCGTACTCCGGCGAAATCGCCTACACCGACGCGCAGGTTGGCCGCCTGCTGGCCTCTCTCGACCAACTGAATCTCCGCGAGCGCACGCTGGTCATCGCGCTCGGTGACCACGGCGAAGGCTTGAACGACCATGGCGAGCAGACGCATGGCATCTTCCTCTACGACGACACCCAACAGGTTCCCCTTCTGATGGCGGGCCCGGAAGTGCCGCGCGGCAAGATAATCTCGCCCCAGGTGCGTACGATTGACCTGCTGCCCACGGTGGCCGAGTTTCTCCGCCTTCCGGCCAATCCGGCGGCGCAGGGCGTAAGCCTGTGGCCGATGATCGAACGCGGTCAAGTTCTCCCCGGCAAAGGCACGAACTACGCCTACATTGAGACGCTCTATCCCAAGACCTATATGAACTGGTCCGAACTGCGCGGCATGCGGACCGATCGCTGGAAGTTCATCCTGGCCCCACGTCCTGAGCTCTATGACCTGGAACGCGATCCGGGGGAAAAGGAAAATGTCATCGCTCGCCACCCCGCTGAGGCCGACCACTTGCAGAAGAAGATCTGGGAGATTATTGGTCCGGCGGCCCGCGACCAGAAGCTCAGCTATACGCCCCTCAATCGGGAGACGCGGCAGGAACTGGAGTCCCTAGGCTACGTCAGTGCCGGGACCCCGCGCGAAATCGTCCTGAACATGACGGGGCCTGACCCTAAAGACCGTCTGTCCACCCTTACCGCTATGCGGCAGTACAACCACTTCATGAAGCTTCGCGCGTATGCGCAGGCTGCCCGCGCCGTGGAAGCCGCGGTCCGCAACGACCCGACCAATCCCTTGGTCCGCCTCTATCTGGCCGCCTCCTACGAGAAAATGCGGGATTGGCGGCGCGCCATCGGAGTCTATCGCGGCGCCCTCGAGGCTGGCATAGCCACGGAGCATCTGCTGTCGCGCCTGGGGAAGGCTTACCTGCGTGTCCGTGACCTGGAAAACGGCGTGCGCACCCTGGAGGAGGCCAGCCGCATCAATCCCACCGATCTCGACAACTTCCAGAACTTGGGCGTCGCTTACCTGGAGCTGGGACGGGTGGGGGATGCGGAGCGCGCCTTTAAGGCCATCGTCATCCAGGACGAGCACTACGCGGCTGCTTACAACGGACTCGGGCTGGCGGCGATCCAGCGGGGCAGCGGCGACACAGCGCGGGCGGATTTCGAAAAAGCGCTCGCCCTGGATCCGGAACAGTATGAAGCCATGCTGAACCTCGGTGTCCTCTATCAGAAATCCGGGCAGAAGGAGCTGGCGCTACGCTACCTGCAGATGTTCCTGGAGAAGGCGCCCCGGGAAGAGTACAGTCACCTGCTCCCCGAGGTCCGTGTGGCAATCCAAGAACTGCGCGCGCGGACATAATGACCTCTTTCAAATAAGTGCCTTTTCCTTCGAAATCTTCTTGACATCCCTACCCCCGGCGGCATATTCTGCGCAGCGAAACACGTTCTGACAAGTGGAATGAAACGCCGGGATTCGTATATCGAGCTCATCGGGAAGGTCCTTACGGTGGTCGAGGCGTTGCGGGACGGAGATGAGGCGCTCAGCCTGCAGGACCTCACGGGCCGCACGGGCTTGGTGAAGAGCTCTATTTATCGCATCCTGCACAGCCTGAAGAGGCACGGGTACGTAGAGCAGCAGGGCCCGGGAGGGCCGTATCGGTTGGGACTGCGGTTCCTGACACTGGCACGCGGTTTCGCCAGTGGAATGCAATTGATCCGCGTCGCTCGACCGTACTTGCGCGAATTGCGAGATCGGTTCGATGAAACCACCTACCTCGCGGTACCCCAGGGGGACCGTTGCGTGTTTGCGGACGTGCAGGAGACACACCGCGACCTGCGGCTCATCGGCCCGCTAGGCGCCGAGGTCCATTGCCATGCCACGGCCGCCGGAAAGGCGATGGCCGCCTTCCTGCCGCCGGCGGCAAGAGCAGGTTTGCTGGAAGATCTCCCCTTGGTGCGCTTGACCAAGAAGACGCTCACCCGGCGCGCGCAGGTGGAGCACGAGTGGGCCCAGGTGCGGCGCCGGGGATTCGCGCTGAACGACGAGGAGACCATCGTGGGCGCTGTGTTCCTGGCCGCGCCCATCTTTGACACCAATCGGTCGGTTTCCGGGAGCATCACGGTGGGCATCCCGAAGGCCCGCTTTTCCAACGGCCTGCGAAAGATCGTGGCTGGGCATCTCGTGGATGCCTGCCGGCGTCTCTCGGAGATGTTACAATCTTTAGGGTACGAGTCCCCGCGCTGGAACCCCCTCACCTCTGTCCGGCAGACGCATTTGCCTGCTCGGATGCTGGAAGCGCGTGGGCGAAGCTGCCAGCGGCATGGCGATAGTTTTTTTGGTTTCGGGGTTGACCCCGCGCCCTTGAAAGCACAGCCGAAGGTCAACCCGGTTTTGCATTAGTCACAGCGAGGTGGCGCTGGTTCCTCCCCGGAGGGGCAAAGCGCTGCCCGCCAGCAAATCCTTCAGCGTCGGTCAGTGTTGGGAATTGTGAAAGGAGGTTCTCATGCACAAACTTAGCAAGGTTTTCTGGGTAGCATTTCTTTTGCTGCTACCCTCACTGGCGTTTGCCCAGGGCACACGCGGTGCCCTCACCGGGTCAGTCACTGATCCCACGGGGGCACTCGTCCCCGAGGCAACTATCACCATCACCGAGATGAAGACGGGCGTCACCACGACGGTAGCAAGCTCCAGTGCCGGCTACTACCGCGTGCCGGTGCCGCCGGGAACGTATCGACTGGAGGCCAAGAAAGAGGGCTTTAAGACGGCGGTGGCAGAAAACATCGTCGTGCCCGTGGCCCAGGTGGTGAACATTGACTTCACCCTGCAAATGGGCAACATCGCCGAGTCCGTCACGGTGACCTCGGAAGCACCTCTACTCACCACCGCCACCTCCGAGGTCGGCAATGCCATTTCACCCCAGGAATTCGCCACCTTACCGATCCCCGTGGACGACGGGGGACGGCAGTTGATGACCTTCATCTATAGCAGTCTCCCTGGCACGGTAGGCGACAGCTGGATGAATTCGATCAACGGCGGTCAGCTTTTCACCGTCGACATCCTGATTGAAGGTCTGCCCGTGGCCCGTTATGACCTTCAGGGCAGCATCTCGGAAGCCACACCTTCCGCCGACGCCGCCAACGAATTCAAAGTCCAGATGTCCAGCTTTTCGGCGGAGTATGGCGCCACCGCGGGCGGCATCGCCAACTTTGGCATGAAGTCGGGCGCGAACGACTTCCACGGTTCGGCGTACGAATACTTCAAGAATCCCGTGCTGAATGCCACCGGTTGGAGAGTCAATCAGCTCGCTGCTACCACCGGCGGCCTGCCGAATCCGGCGAAAGTCAAGGCGCGGACCAGGGAGAACAACTTCGGCTTCGACTTCGGCGGGCCCATCAGGAAGAACCACACCTTCTTCTACTTCAATTTCGAAGGCGACCGCTACAGCTCGGGCTCGCCTCGGGCGTACACGACCATCCCCACGACGAACATGGTGAACGGCGACTTCAGCGAGTGGTTGTGGAACCAGTTGGGTACCGATGCGCTCGGGCGCCCGGTTTACCAGTACGAGATCTACGACCCCACGACCTCGCGCTCGGTGGCGGCGGGTGCCACGGATCCAGTCACGGGGCTCGTGAACAACACTACGAAAACCGCGGTCATGCGTGACGCCTTTGGCTTCGACCCAGTGACTGGCTTGGCCGGTCCAAACGCTAACGTCATTCCCAACTCATCTTTCAGCACCGCTTCGGAGAAGTTCCTGCCCGAATTCCCCACGCCCATCAACTCGCAACTGGGGAACAACTTTGTGGGTTATACGGGCGCTCCCCGGCTCACCATCAATAAGTGGAGTCTCAAGATCGACCACACTCTAAGCAGCAAGCACAAGCTGTCGGGCTTCTGGACGTACAGCGCCCGCCAGCGGCTCATGGGAAAGAGCGACAGCAAGGGAAGCTACTGGCTCCCGCTTCCCGGCTACCCGCTCGATCCGACTAAAATCCAGACGATCCCGTTCCGGCTCTTCCGGGTGGCGGAGGATTGGACGATCAACGATCACACCCTCAACCACTTCTCGGTTGGGTACAATCGTTTTGGCAACTTCAATGGCCAGTGGGCGGCGGATTCCTCCAACTGGCTACCGAGCGCGCTGGGCATCACAGGAGCTCCGGACAACAAGATCCCGCAAATCAACATGGCGAGCGTCTCGGCGCCGTCGGGCCACCCGGCGGCCAACAAGAACAACCTGATGAACATGTTCGGGAGTTGGCAACGAGGCATGAGCTTCAACGCCAACGAAAGCTATGTCTATTCGGATACCCTGAGCCATGTCCGCGGCAAACACAGCTTCAAGTTCGGGGTAGAGTACCGCCGCTATCGCATGAACGAGCGGGATACCGAAGGCACCTCGTTCAATTTCTCGTATTTGCAGACGAGTCTGCCCGGCACGTACCAGAAGAAAACCGGCCATCCCTTCGCCAGTTTCATCCTGGGCGCTCCTGACGGTGGCTCCCGCGACGTGATTGGGACGTCGCTGGCCCTTCGCCAGGGTCTGTTCAGCGTCTATGGCCAGGACGACTGGAAGGTCACCCCAAAACTCACCGTCAACTACGGCCTGCGCTGGGAGATTCCCCTGCCGCAGACGGAACCCTACGACCGCCTCTCCGGGCTGGATCCGACCATGCCGAACATCGGAGCGGACGGTTACCCTGGCGCCTTGGTGTTCCTCGGGAATTGCACCGGGTGCATAGGGGGGAGGTCATTCCAAAAGACCTACGGGCGTCAGCTCGCACCGCGCATCGGCTTCGCTTACAGTGCCACTCAGAAGCTGGTGGTCCGCGGCGGCTACGGCATTTCCTATCACCCACCCATCGCGAACGGCTGGCCGGGCGCCTCCGCGGGCTTCAACAGCTCGGTACCGTTTGGGAACACCAGCCTCTACCCCAGACAGTTCACAAACGCTGCGGACCCCGCCATCTTCTGGAGCGGTCTGGATGGGGCATCGCTACCCGCATGGTACACAACCAACGGGCGGGTGGGCGTTCCTCCCTTCACTGGCACACTGCCGGATCGCTCTCCGGATGGGATGAACTACCAAACAGTCGAACTCCATCCAGCGTCTCTGGCACAACCTTACGTGCAGAACTGGACGTTTGGGTTCCAATACATGCTGCCAGCGGAGATCCTGGTCGAGGCGGACTATGCGGGTACGAAGGGCAGCCGGCTCGTCTCGTACGACATCTTCCGCAACGGCGCCAACCAGCCGCTCACGAAGTACCTCAGCCTGAATGCGGTGGGCGCCTGCGTGGGTTACGACTGGGGGGATGTCCCAGGTTCTGCCTGCGAGGGCCCCCTGATAGACTTCGGTTTCAGAGACCAGGCAGGGAACCTGGCGCCGCCATTCCCCAGCTTCAGCGGCTCGGTAGCCCAGGCGCTCAAACCGTTCCCGCAGTACGGCGGCATCTACGATACCTTCCCGAATGCCGGCAGCTCCACTTACCACTCCCTCCAGGCCACCGTCCGCAAGCGGGCGGGGCACGGGCTGAACTTCATCGCCGCCTACACATGGTCCAAGAACCTTGCTAACACCGACTCCGCCGTCGAATGGTACGGTGGGTACTACTGGCAAGATTTCTACAACCGGAGCAGCGAGAAGGCGATCACCTCGTTCGATTACCGCCACTACCTCAAGCTCACGTGGATTTACGACATGCCCTTCGGACGAGGCAAGAAATGGCTTAACTCCAGCGGCGCTCTCGACCGGCTAGTGGGTGGATGGAGAGTTACCGCCATTCACGCCTACCGCTCGGGCAATCCTCTCCAGGTTTACAATGGCGACACGGAGACCGGATTCGGGCAGTGGGGCGTGCGTGCCGATGTTATACCCGGCGTGGACCAGAAGGTGGCATGGCAGGGGCCAGTCAATTCTATTGATGGCACACAGTACCTGAACCCCGCCGCGTTTGCCAGTCCGCCAGTCGATCCTGAGTGGGAGTACTATGCCCAACGCTGGGGTACCTCCTCACGGTTCTTGCCATATACTCGTGGTCCTGGCTTCCAGTCGGAAGACGTCGGTCTCCTGAAGGATACGAAAATCACGGAGCGCTTCATCCTCAGGTTCCGGGCCGACTTCTTCAACTTCCTCAACCGCACGGGCCGGGGCGATCCCGACACCGGCGTAACGTCGGACACCTTCGGAAAGATCTTCGGGGTGGCGCAGGGACCGCGCCAAATCATGCTTTCCCTGCGGCTTGACTTCTGAGCCAAGTCGCAGTGTTCTGCCTCCTGTTTGTTTGCGGCCCGTCATCTGACGGGCCGCTTCTTTTTTCCCCCCTTTGACCCGCCATCTTCTCACGACCCCTGCCTGGTCAGGGCCGCACTTTGTCTTCCGGCCCGCGTGGCGTGGACTTTAGTTATTGATGCTCCGGTTGCGCTGCGCTATTGTTAAGGTAGCGCGGATACTGGGCGCGACACGCCTCGGA
>Ga0315280_10011756_pt1 | contig 10699 bp, 10 predicted proteins | sample YL17G06_40_MG_FD_203697 | JGI IMG/M metagenome (GOLD analysis project Ga0315280, IMG submission 203697) | Sediment microbial communities from Yellowstone Lake, YNP, Wyoming, USA - YL17G06_40 | ecosystem: Environmental > Aquatic > Freshwater > Lake > Sediment | place: USA: Wyoming | collected... | reverse complement strand
CGTATTTATAATTCTATTTTTTGGAACATATTATAGCGCGGGCTCTTCCTACTTTCTTTTTCTGAATAGCATAACATTTCCATGGGTGAGGATGAACTCGAAGCCTACCTCAAGCAGCTTTCTTGCCTCTTCCACGTTGTCAGCTGTAGCAGTGCAATATTTATCATCGTCTTCAAACTCTACTAGCTGCGTGTAGATCAACGTGTTAGCGATGTTTTTGTGCCCCAATAATTTCATCACGTGTCGGCGAGAGAAAAGATTTGTTTTGGTACAGCATGGTAGACTTAATAATCGCATCAGGAGTCTAGGACTAGAGGAATACGATCAATGTCTTTCACCGAGGAACTCATCGAAGAAATCAGGCTTGAATTTCCGAGAGTAGAGGCGGATTGGAGAGGCCGGAAGAGGATATTCTTTGACAATGCAGCTGGCACCATGATTCTGGACAGGGTCGCTCGGGCAGAAACAGCGGCGCGGCTTGACAAAGCAGCCAATGAGAGCGGTTTGGACCATCCGTCGACTGTTTATGATGAATCCAGAGACTTTGATGAACTAGTAATAGAGGGAAAGAAGGCTCTTCAAGACCTTCTAAACGCGCCTTCCTACGAGAACATCACGATTGGAGCATCAACCACAGACCTCATCTTCAAAGTCGCATATGCGCTTGGCAGAGAACTCACTGGCAAAGAGAATGTTGTGACCACGTACAATGAGCATTTCGCCAATACAGGTCCGTGGCTGGAGCTCAAAGAACGCAAACTCATCAAGGAAGTCAGGTTCGTCAAGATACACAAGGAAGACGCAACGCTCGACATGGACGACTTCGGAAAACAAGTCGACAAAAATACAGCTATAATAAGCGTCACTGGCGCCTCTAACCTAACAGGCACAAAAAGCCCGCTGAAAGAAATCGCGAAAATCGCCAAAAAAGCCAAGGCCTACTACATCGTCGACGGAACTCAACTTGTTCCACACGCTCCCGTGGACGTTCAGGACATAGGCTGTGACTTCTTCATCTTTTCAGGATACAAGTTCTTCACATCCGCAGGAGGCTTCATCTACGGCAAAGGAGACCTCTTCAAAACATTGAGGTTTTACGGCCTCTTCGGCTACGGAACCCCATACGGAACACTGGATCAAGCCAAGTTCGCATCAATCAAAGCCGTCGTAGACTACATTGTATGGCTATCCCACAAAATCGAAGGAACACCAAAGGGCAGCTTCTCAAAATACTCGGAGCGAAAGCGCGCCTGCAAAATCGCATTGACGGCAATTGAGGAGTACGAGAAGGAACTGTCAAAATTGATGCTCGATGGCTCTGGCAAGGTCCCGGGCATGACAAAGATGTCTCACGTTAAGCTATATGGAATCAAAGACGCAAAACGCGTCGGCGAACGCGACCCCGCCTTCGCCTTCAAAGTAGACGGGATGAAAGATATTGACGCTGCAAAGTACCTCTGGGACAAACACAACGTTGCGCTGCGTTTCGGCGATTTATGGAACATGTCCACGAAACTCTATAACGTTCCAACGATGGTGCGAGCCAGCCTAGTCCACTACAACACAAAACAAGAGGTTCTAGCATTCCTCAAAGGCTTGAAAGAAATGGCAAAATAGACCAACTACTTTCTTATGAAAAAGGAGAAGCAAGAAGGCAGCACACTGCGTGCTGAGTTGGGCCTACTGGTTGACAAGGTCACATGCTGTCAGCGCGTATATCCTCGCCGCTTCAATCACTTCGCTCATTTTCACGAATTCATCAGCCGAATGAGCCTGCGCAATGTCTCCTGGACCGATTATGCATGCCGGAATATTGAGTGCTTTTGCGAATATCGCGGCTTCAGTGTAGAACGGAAGCCCGATTATCTGAGGCTCAACCGCCTTAACTGTTTTTATCGCCTTCTTCAAACCCTTAATCATAGGATCCTCAGGCGATGTGTTCAGTGGTTCCCCCGACAAAAAGAGCCCAACTTTTGCTTTGAGGTCAGGATCTTTCCTGGCAAGTTCGTGTATTATTCTTTCAACATCCTTCACTGCCTGACTTGTTGCGTATCCCGGTATCGTTCTTATTTCAAAGCGGACAACGCAACGATCTGGAACAACACTCCATTCTCTTCCACCTTCAATGGTTGACGCGTGAATCTTAGGTTGACCAAGCAATGGATCCTTTTTCAAAGCGAATTCTTTCTTCAGGTTCTCTATCTCAAGAATAATCTTGGCTGCTTTTTCGATCGCATCGATTCCTTTCTCAGGAACTGAACCATGAGCTGCTTTGCCCTCAACTTCAACTTCAACGTTCGCGAACCCCTTGTGTTTTATGGCCAACTGCAAAGCCGTCGGTTCCGCAACGATAAGAGCCTGCGTTAGCTTCGCAAATTGCTTGTCAGTCACGAGTTTGTTTGCCCCAACGTTGTCAAACTCTTCACCGACGACCGTGGAAAGTGACACGCTTCCCTTCAGCTCCATCTTCGATTCAGCCAAGGTCTTCAATGCGATCATGATCGCTGCGATCGGTCCCTTCATGTCGCAAGAGCCCCTCCCGTGAAGCCTGCCGTTCTCAACCACCGATTTGAGGGGATCAATCGACATGTTTCTGATGCCCACGGTGTCCGTGTGACCGTTAAACATCAGGTTCCTACCATTGCCAGACCCTTTCAGAGTAGCAACAACGTTGAATCGGCCGTCAACGACTTCCTGGGTCTTGACTTCCAGACCAACCTTCTCTAGATATTCAGCTATGCATTTGGAGACTTCAATTTCGCCCGTCCCTTTTTCAATGCAAGGATTGACGCTATTCATCGAAACAAGTTTCTTCACAAGTGAAAGAGTCTCATTCTCATCAATTTTCCCGAAGCTTCCAGCCATAATCATACCCAGCTTGGCTTGATTTCCGTTCTCTGCCCAACTTATTTAACATTTTTCCCTGCGCGACTCACATAGATACAGCAACGAGTCAAATGCAAACATCTGTTCTCAAAATCGGGTTCTGAACTGTGCTCCTTTATGCAGATCAAGGGTTTCTTGAACTGCACTTCTTTTCAAAACTCACAAAATTTATAAACGCGCCATATTTCAAGGTAAAAGCGTGGAGAAAAAATGGTAGATCTCTCAGAATGCCCCGTTCTAGATCATCACGCACACGCTTTCTTGCCAGAAAAGGAAGATGAGAAAGGAGCGACTTTTGCACAGTTCTTCCACTGGACAACCGCACCGGAGAATGAAAACGAAAACTACGTGCTCTACCGAAGGGTCCTGAAAGAACTTGCACGAGTCCTAAAAGTCAAGTCAAAAAATCCAAAAGACATCCTAGCCGCAAGAAACAAGGCCTACCCGTACGGTAACACGGAGAAGCAAATCGCGTACATCTCAAGACTGTTCGATGACGCCAAAATCTCATGGCTATTCTTCGACACAGGATACCCTTCCTCCGAATACCCGCACAGTTACGACGCAGACTCCAAAAGCCTCGGAAAAACGTTCAAAAAACAGAAATTCAACTTCATCATCCGATTCGACAAACTCTTCTTCAGGCTGTTCAAAGCCACAAAAACCTTCGACGACGTCCTAGACGAATTCCTCGACACCATAACAAACGTCGTGAAGAAAGAGGGCTACATCGGCTACAAGTCCGCAATAGCCTATGGGTACGGCCTAGACATCCACGACCACGACGTCAAAGACGCGCGAAAAGCCTACGAGGAGCTGAGAAAGAAGAACCTCTTCGCGCTGCCGCTTGATGAAAAAATGTCCAAACACCCTGACATTATTGAAAAGGAGAAAATCGTCCGCGACTTTCTCACGTGCAGAGGAATTGAAACAAGCATAAAACTCAATGTGCCAATTCAAATTCACACGGGCATAGGAGAATCACCGATAATAAACGTGCAAAAATGCAACCCAATAAATCTCTACGACCTCCTGAAAGACCCGAAACTTGGAAAAGCAAAATTCGCACTCCTGCACGCCGGTTATCCGTACACGGAGGAACTTGCCTGGCTTGCCAACAGCTTCGCAAACGTAAACATAGACGTCTCATGCACCGTACCATGGATACACGTCGGAGTGCGCCAAAAAATGCTTCAACTATTCGAGATGGCGCCCATGAACAAGATAATGTACGGCTCCGACGGTGGAAAAATACCTGAAACCCACTGGATCGCCGCCGTCCTCGGAAAAGAAGGAATATCCCGAGCCCTGCAGGACATGGTCGACTCAGGGTTCATGGACGAAGACTACGCCTACAAAGCTGGAAGCTGGATACTATACGACAACGCCAAAAACCTGTACAGAGTCAAATGACAAAAAAACCTCATCAAATCACTTTTTCCAGCACATCACTTTATTTTAGAGTCTAAAGATAGATTTCAAAAGAAGGAGACAACCACATGGTTATGAGCAAGGAAAAGATGGTTGAAATTTACAGGAAAATGCTGACGATAAGAACCTTCGAATACAAAGTCAAAGACTTGTTTGCCCAAGGAAAGATCGTCGGGGCACTTCACCTTAGCATAGGCGAAGAAGCCGTGCCAGTTGGCGTATGCTCCGCTTTGAAATCAGGCGACTACGTCCTCAGCAACCATCGAGGACACGGCCACTGCATCGCGTTAGGCGTCGATGTTAAACGCATGATGGCGGAACTGTTCGGCCGCGAAACCGGAGTCTGTAAGGGGAAAGGCGGCTCAATGCACCTTGCCGATTTCAGTGTAGGCATGCTCGGCGCCAGCGCAATCGTCGGAGGAGGCCTACCGCTCGCAGTAGGAGCGGGTCTTTCAAGCAAAATACGCAAAACAGACCAAGTGACCGTCGTGTTCTTCGGAGATGGAGCCTCCAACCAAGGCACCTTCCACGAATCGATGAACCTCGCAGCGATCTGGCATCTTCCAGTCTTGTTCGTGTGCGAAAACAACCAGTACGCTGAATCCACGCCCGTCACAAAGGCTATGCTCGTCAAAAACGTGGCAGACAGGGCAGCAGCGTACGGAATGCCTGGAAGAGTCGTGGACGGAATGGACGTGTTGGCTGTTCACGAAGCAACAGAGGAAGCAGCCAAAAAGGCCAGAGACGGACATGGACCCGTACTGCTTGAGTGTAAAACCTACAGGTATCTGGGACACGAGGAAGGCGATCCGTGGACAACCTACAGGAGCGAAACCGAAGTCGAAGAATGGAAGAAAAAAGACGCCATCCAAAGGCTCAAGAAAAACCTGATAGAAAAAGGCGTCATCACCGAAGACGAAGCATGTAAAATAGAGAATGAAGTTCAGAAACTTGTCGAAGACTCTGTGAAATTCGCAGACGAGAGCCCCTGGCCTAAGCCTGAGGAAGCATTCAAAGACGTTTTCGTGAGCCACTACTATTGAGGAAGCTGAAAATATGACAGAGAAAAAAACAAAAAGAGAACTAACATTCAAGGAAGCCATAACCGAAACGTTGATGCAGGAAATGGAAAGAAACGAAAAAGTCTTCCTGATGGGCGAGGACCTGCAAGTTTTCTACGGTGGAGGACCGTTCGGCGTGACTCCAGCCGACAAATTCGTGAAGAAATTCGGACCAGAAAGAGTCAGGGACACCCCTATTTCGGAAGCAGGCTTTATCGGAGCAGCGGCAGCGGCTGCGGCAACTGGCCTACACCCCGTTGTAGAATTGATGTTCGTGGATTTCTTCGGTGTATGCATGGACCAAATCTTCAACCAAGCAGCCAAAATGCGATACATGTTCGGCGGACAAGCAAAAGTCCCCATGACCATAAGAACCGTAATAGGCGCAGGCTTCGGCTTCGCAGCACACCACTCACAATGCCTGTACTCAATCTTTGCCCACGTCCCAGGGCTGAAAATAGTGATTCCATCGACTCCATACGACGCCAAGGGATTGTTGGCCACATCAATAAGAGACGAAGACCCCGTGATGTTCTTCGAACACAAAGGTCTATACACATCAGTCAAAGGACCAGTCCCGGAAGAACCTTACACCGTGCCTTTCGGCAAGGCGGAAGTGAAACGAGAAGGAAAAGACGTCACCATCGTCGCAACATCGCTAATGGTTCACAAAGCCCTTGGTGCCGCGAAAAAACTGGAATGTGAGGGCATCAGCCTGGAGGTAATCGATCCCCGAACAATAGTGCCACTTGACAAGAATGCCATCCTCGAATCAGTAAAAAAGACATCCAAGCTTGTGATCGTGGACGAAGACTATGAAAGATGCGGCGTCGCGTCCGAAATAGCAGCAATCGTCGCTGAAGAAGGACTATTCTACCTAGACTGCCCCATCAAAAGAGTGGCCACTCCAAACGTGCCAATCCCATACAGCCCTGCACTCGAAAAAGTCGTCATACCAGACGAAGAGAGAATAATCAAGGCTGTCAAAGAAATAGTGAAGTGAAAGCAGACACTAGCCTTTCTTGGCCGGATACCAAGCCTCAGGAGGCCGTATCTTCCCGTCTTTCACAATCTCGGTGATTACACCCAGCGTCTTCTCGGTGTCCAAGTAGTAGAATTCAACTTCATCAAACTTGCCGCTCTGTAACACGTCCACGCCCATCTTCTTGAAATTGCTCAACGCTTCTCGAACATCTGGCACCTTGTAACAGGCGATATGATGCGGACCGCCGCCTTTCTGCTCCAAAAACTCCCTGTAAATACTGGGACCTTCCAGCGGCTCGACGACCTCAATTATGACGCCGCCTACCGTCGTCTCAGCAAACCTCATCGAATACTCCGTCGGTTTCCCGCGTATAATCATCTCTGTCATCGCGGGAGGGGCGAACGTGTATATTGACCATGGACCCAAACCGAGCATTTTCCAATAATTCTCAATGGTCGTCTTCAAATCCTTTACGACAACCGCAACCTGCGAAATCTCGGTGAATTTCACTTTTGAAACGCTCATGTTCACATGTTCTCCTCAAGGATTGAGCAGTTTGAAACAAGCCTTTCAAAGAAATTTAAAGCTTGCCATCAACCATGGCGAACATTACGAAAAACAGTTTTAAGCCGAGATACCAAAAAATACATGTTGACGCACGAAAGAAATACTCGCAGTTATCAACCCCAGATTACGTGAAGGAAGATAGAAGTGACGAAATTCAAGAAAGTTGACCAGAATATAATTAGAAATCTTGTTGAAATCGTTGGAAAGGACAACGTGTTAACAGAGGATTTCGAACTGATACCCTACACCCGCGACCATCAATGGGTGAAATACCCTGATCTTTTCAGGTACAAACCGGAAGCAGTTGTGTTGCCGGAGACCGCAGAGCAAGTAGTCAAAATAGTCCAGCTTGCGAACCGAGAAAAAATCCCACTAGTCGCCTGCGGAGCCAGGTCGGGCATGACAGGCAACTGCGTGCCCGTTCATGGCGGCGTTCAAGTTGACATGAAAAGAATGAACAAGATCAAAGAAATTGATGAAGACAACCTTGTAGCTGTCGTCGAAGCAGGACTCGCCGTTTTCCGGTTTGACAGAGAACTGCGCAAACGCGGGTTCATGTGCGGACACATGCCCGGAAGTCAGCCAACCGCAACCGTCGGAGGGTCAATATCCACAAGCGGCTGGAGTGAGTACAGAATGAAGTACGGCGACATAAGAGAACAGGTAACAAGCCTGAAAATCGTGTTGCCGACAGGAGAACTGGTCAAAATCGGCGGCGGAGCCTCAGGCAAAGTGGAAAAGTCGTCAGTAGGCTATCCAGGACTGAAGCATCTGTTCATAGGCACATGGGGAACCCTCGGAATCGTCACGGAGGCAACTGTCAGAATCTTTCCTGTTCCAGAATACACCTACTCAGGAAACATCGCGTTCGACTCTTTCGAACGCGCATGCGAAGCTACGCAGAAAATGCTTCTCGCAGACATTCCATTCTCGTACATCTTGGTTGGAAACCGCAGCAGCGTAGACTTCTCAAGAAAAACTACACCAAACTATCCCGACGTGGACAGCATCATGACCTTTACGTTGGAAGGAAAACGCGAAATCGTCGAAACTTCAAAAGAAATTGCTCTCAAGATGTGTGCTGAATTCGGCGGGAAAAACATGGAAAAAGAAATTCTGGCCGCAACTTTTCTGGCAGGCTACGATGCTTGGGGACCATGGTTAACAGCTTATGGCCCAGGGTACCCTCTCGACGAAGAAGGCGCAGTCCCCTACAAAAGAGCGCCTGCAGTTGCAAAGGAATTTGAACAAGTACTCAAGAAATATGACGTCGAAAACATTGGCATTGTCGTGGGGCTCGCGCGTCAATATCCAATTCTGGGATGCTTCTGGAGAGTTGACGAAAGAAACGCGCAGAAATGGGAAGACTACAAGAAAGTGAGCAGAGAAATAGCCAAAATATACCTGCGAGAAGGAGGGACCATCAGCATGGCACACGGGTTGGGCACCAGAAGAGAAGAAGAGTTGCTTCCGCTGGAACTAGGATCCTCCTACGAGCTCATGAAAAGGATGAAAGTGATGCTTGACCCCAACAACATAATGAATCCAGGAAGGTGGAACCTTGACGCCGCCTACACAAGCAAGGAGGAAGAAAAGTGACAGCCAAATCGGACCTCGAAAAGTTCAGAGACGCCCTGTACACGTGCAGCGCCTGCAGCTGCGGCTTCTGCAGAGAAGACTGCCCAATGTTCAGGACTGCCATGAAAGATTCTGCCCATTCCAGAGGTTTGACTACGATCATTGCGGCCTTCTTGGACGGAAAGGTCAAACCAAGCCAAGGTCTAGCCAAGAACCTGAGCCTCTGCAGCACCTGCAGATGGTGCGTAGACAGGTGCCCGATCAACGTTGACTACGCAACACGGCCTCCGAACCTTCTGATTGACACTCCGAAAATGGTGGAACTCCTCAGAGCTGAACTGCTTGAAAGCGGTTTCACCCCGCCGAAAGTAAAAGAACTCCTGCTAAGCCTTAGAAGAGTGTACAACCCGTGGAATTGCCCGCCAAACCAAAGGATGAATTGGGCAAAAGGACTTCCGATCGATTCTCAACCGAAGACCGGTTCGTCGAGAATATTCGTCTGTTGTGCCTATTCCTACGATGACAGAGCGAGAGAAGCAGTCAAAGCTGCCGCAACAGTGTTCCAAAAAACAGGATTATCGTTTATTCCTCTTGGAGATGAGCAGTGGTGCTGCGGCGACATGTCAAAGAGGCTCGGAGAAAAAGGACTCTCCGAATTTCTCGCCGATCACAACATTGAACTGCTCCAAAATGGAAAGACCAAGAACCTAGTCTCATTGTCACCGCATTGTTACCACACAATCAAGAACGATCCGCAGTACGTCTCGGCCCACGTGAAGGTGGAGCATTACACGCAGACTCTGGCTCGCGCAGTCGACGCTGGGAAACTCAAAACGTCCAAGAAAATTGATAGAAAAGTGACTTTCCACGACCCCTGCTATCTCGGACGGTACAACAACATATACGACGAGCCTAGAAAAGTCCTCGAATCAATCCATGGACTCAAACTCGTGGAAATGCCCCGAAACAGAAAGCTCAGCTTCTGCTGCGGCGGAGGAAGCGGAAGAATATTGACAGAAGAACCGTCCCACTTTGAAAGACCCTCTGACGAGCGAGTTAAGGAAGCCCTAGAGACTGGTGCAGACACGATTGCCACCGCATGCCCTTTCTGTCTCATCCAGCTCACAAGCGCAATAAAGAGCCTCGACGTCGAAAAACAAATTGTCGCAAAAGACATCGCTGAACTCATTTCGGAAGCTCTTTAATCAACATGGTCTCACTCGCCAAAACCCTTCCGAAAGATCAGTCCAATCAGCCCATATTTCACGGCAGCCAGAGGGAAAGAGAACAAATTCGCGCGCGCTTCTTCTCATGAACAATGCGGATTTATGCGGAAAGGCAAGACAAGTTTTTAACCTCTAAGTGCCTTAGGCGTGTCGGAGGATTCGAGCTTGAGCGTTGCCATCGACGCAAAATCAGTCGTCAAAGTGTTTGGCAAAATACGCGCCTTAGACGGTTTGAGTTTCACGGTCAGCCCCGGAGAAATTTTCGGCCTCATCGGTCCAAACGGCGCAGGCAAGACGACAGCTCTTCGCATAATCTCGACTCTTCTATTGCCAACATCCGGCTCGGTGAAGATCTTTGACCTAGACGTTTTCAAACAAGCTGCAGAAGTACGCGAAATAATCTCGTACCTTCCTGAAGAAGCCGGCCCATACCCGAACCTGACGGGACACGAATACCTCGAATTCATGGCTCGATTCACAGTGAAAAGCAAAACAGAAGCTCACCAAATCGTGAACGAAGCCGCTGAGATTTGCGGCTTAGGCGACCGACTCAAAGACAGAGCTAAAACCTACAGCAAAGGCATGAAGCGTCGCCTCCTCGTCGCAAGGGCACTGATGACCAAACCTAAACTCGCAGTTCTAGATGAACCCACGAGCGGTCTGGACGTGTTGCAGTCATATCGCGTCAGAGACATAATCAAGCGTTATGCGACCGAGAAGAGAGTGACTGTTATAATCTCCAGCCACAACATGCTTGAAGTTGAACACCTGTGTGAACAGGTCGCACTGCTCAACAAGGGCAGAATAGTCGCTGAAGGCAGGCCGCAGGAACTGAAAGACAAGTTTGGAAGCCCGAACCTCGAAGAAGTTTTTGCCAAGGTGGTTGGCTTTGCTTAAAGGCTACGGAGCTTTCCTGCTGAAAGAGCTTAAAGAATTGATGAGGGACCCAAAAATCCTCGTGGGTT
>Ga0315280_10011755_pt1 | contig 10699 bp, 9 predicted proteins | sample YL17G06_40_MG_FD_203697 | JGI IMG/M metagenome (GOLD analysis project Ga0315280, IMG submission 203697) | Sediment microbial communities from Yellowstone Lake, YNP, Wyoming, USA - YL17G06_40 | ecosystem: Environmental > Aquatic > Freshwater > Lake > Sediment | place: USA: Wyoming | collected... | reverse complement strand
TAGTGAAGCCATTCCTGTCTCAGATGACCTCTGGCCTCGCCCGAAATCTGGCAAGTGGACGTTCAAACTGGAGGACATCTCGACGGGCCGATACGAGGATGTAATGAACACAGTTGAACTCTGCCGGCTGGCGTTCAACGTCACACTTGCAATCAGAGCCTGGTTGGCGAAGGCGAGGAGCTACTTTGAGGTCTGGAAGGCCATTGACCCTTCAGACGAACGCCTGCGAGCAGTTGTTCATTATGAGAAGATGGACAAGTTCAACTTGGCCGTGTATGGCATTTCTAAGCTGCGCGACTTGGGCGTTCGCATAATATCTGAGGCCTTGGGTCACAGCGTGTTCTGTGTCGATTACGAGAAAGAGAACTGGGAAGAGAGCATCAATGCCGCGAACCTCCAAGCGGCGCTCCAGGAACGGGGAAAACACGAGAGGCTCCGCACAATGAGCGACGGAGATTTTGATGGGCTGGTCAGCGTCGCCAAAAGACTAACGCGCAAATACAACGACACGACAACAATCTTCCTTGGATACAGGAACAAGTTGATGCACGGGATCCCCGCATCAGTGGATGAGAGCAGGTGTTTTCACCGACTGGAAGACCGGAAGTTGACGCCGATTCCCGGTGCGGAGGGGCATAAGCCAAAGGGATGGACCAAAGCAATCGGAGTCGGATTCGGCTCGCCGGAATGGACATCCGAGAGTCTGTACGATCTTCTCGTTAAGGCGCTGGCGCACTATGTTGAAACGCTGCGGATGCTTAAGGCAATCCCCACCTTTGGCGCTTAGTCCAGCGGGTGGCGGATACCGGCATTTGGCGTTTCGGCCCCCAGCGATGTGCATTCCCTGTGCGGCAGGGCCGGGTGGCGCAGACATCGCTTGTTGATGTCTGCGAATCTTCGGCGTGTCCTAGCGCGGTCGCTGGCCTCGGCGCGTCGGGGGAAGACCCCTCACTCGTCCCGCATAGCGGGACACCTTCTCCCCTCGGAGAGGGCGGCGCGAGGCGTGGCGGCCCTCATAAATCCCCTCTTACCTGCCCCACCAAAAAAAGTGTCTCATGGTTCTCAGCCGTACCCATCGTCTCATTTCGATTCGGTATGCTATGGGTGGAGGCGCTGTAGCTCGCGGTGAGGCCAGGGACAGCGAAGGCAGAAAGCAGAAGGCAGGAGGCAGAAGGCAGGAGGCAGGAGGCAGAAGTGGAAAATGGAAGTACGACGAACCGGTCACGGGCGAGACGCCCGTGCTACAGCTTTGGTAGTTGGCGGACCATGACCAGGCATGTTCAAATCACCGAATGGCGGCGCGCGCAATGCACGGTTACTTTTCAAGCGTGCGGCGTCTCAGCCGGACGTGGAACAACCGCAAGGTCAGAAATCGGCCCTTGCACTACCGGCTCGCGCGGGCGAGACTCGACTGGTGCGGGGCAGGCTGCCCGCGCCGAAGAGAAAAGACTTTCCACGGGCGGGACGCCCGTGCGACGGCGGAGCGTTGGCGGAGGGGGCGCAAGGCGGCCAACCACAGAAAAAAAGAGTGTCTATTTTTGACGAACAAAGCCACTATGTTGTTGAAAACAAAGGATCGGCAAAACGAACGAAGCCAAACGAAGCCAAACCAGCCCAAGGGGGGGATGGGGCTACTTTGTCGTCGGCGGTGGCGGCACGGCGCAAGCCATGTCCCATCGGGTTGCGAGATGGCTGCCACTTTTCGCTTGCTTTTGGCAAAGTCATTGGCTCAACTGTTCCATCGAGGATGAATCTGATGATGCTTCGATTGAGCGCGGGAAGGCTGTTGCTTGTTGTCTTCTCATTCGCTTTCTTACCGCGTCCCGCCCAAGCGCGGATGAACTTGCCGCAGGTCCGCCAAGTGATCCTGCTAGACGAGAAGGCCGCAGGCACCGTGCAAGATTACTTCGCTAGTCCGCAGGTCGCGGGCGAGCTTCCCGCCCCGCTGGGGGACTCTATTTCCAGCAGCCTGCCCGACAGTCTCCGGAGCGCCTGTGGGAATCTTATGGCAGGGTGGGGTGGCGAAAGCGCGTCAGGCTCGAATCTTTGGCGGGTACGGCTGCTTGACCACGGAGGAACGCGGGTCTGGTTGGCCTTCCGCTGCTGTTCGCGGCTGCCAGAATTGGCGGAAACCTACGACGAGCGGCTGGCCCTGCTGCGAGTTGACACGGCCATGCTCGAACTGCTGCCTCTCGGCCCCGACGCGGAAAACGATTCCGATCTCTATCACCTCGAGTTCGCCATGCCCCTCGCCCTGGCAGGCGCCAAAGGCTTTGCCTTTCGCGTGAAGACGGTCAAGAGCCCTTGCTGTGACGGGCCCGAGTCGCACTCTCAGGAGCGGCTGGTGATCTTTGCCGACCCTCCGTACGGCGGCATCATCGAATCGCTGGCGGTGGTCACGGCACGGGACGACTCCAGCCACAGCGATAATCCCGAGGTGGACTCCACGACGACGTACCGCGCCGAGGTCAACTTCGAAGGCGGCGCGAAGGGCTTCGTGAGCGGGGTCACGGCTGCCTTCCGCGAAGAGACCAAGGAGTTCAGGGGGGAGTCCGCGATTGCTGAGCCCCATACCGTAAGCCAACGCTCCGGCGTGCTACGCTTCCGCTGGAACCTGAGAACCTTTAAGTTCGAAGCGGCCCGGTAGCGGCTGAATGAAAGGAGACAGGACTTCTTATGAATCAGAAACAGTGTCGTGGTTTGATCTTGGGCGCGATTATCCTGGTCTCGGGCAGCGTGCCGTCGTGGGCGCAGACGCCGCCGCAGAAAGCTTGGGACATTCTGCAGGCGGGAGCTAGTGACAAGAACACCGATAGACGAACGCACGCCGTACATGCGTTGGGCCTGCTTGTGGGCAACCCAAGGGCGACGGCCATCGCCGAAAAGGCCCTCGAAGATGAAAGACCCGAGGTGCGCACGGCCGCCGCGACGGCCCTGGGACAAATGGAATCGAAGGTGTCGATTCCGAAGTTGCGGAAGACCGTGAATGACAAGGAGGTGTCGGTCAGCATGGCTGCCGCCCACGCCCTCCTGGCCTTGAAAGACGAGGAAGCATACGGTGTCTTTTACGCCATATTGACAGGGACGCGGAAAAGTGGAGAAAGCCTGCTGGCCCGGCAGGCGGAAATGCTGAACAGCCCGAAGAAGGTGGCGGAGTTCGGCTTCGAGGAAGGCATAGGATTTGTACCCTTCGCGGGTATTGGCTGGGGCGCCGTGCGGGCGGTGCAGTCATTACACAGCAACGATGCTGCCCTGGTGCGGGCAGGCGCGGCGAACGTCTTGGCCAACGATCCTGACCCGAGCAGCAGCGAGGCCTTAGTTCGAGCCGTCTCGGACAAGAGCTGGCTGGTGCGGGCGGCGGCACTGGACGCGATTGCCCGACGCGGCGATCCCGCTCTCCTAGATAGCGCAATTACCGCGATGTCCGACGAGAAGGACATCGTCAAGTATACCGCCGCCGCCGCGGTCATCGCGCTGAGTGCCGTCCCGGCCAAGAAGCAGTAAGGGATTTGTCGGCGTGTTACTAGCCGCATCAGTCCTCTTGGTGCCCATGTTCAACTCTTCTTGCAGTGGGCTCTCCCTTGGAAGAGAGTGAAGCCTCCAGCACCAAAACCGTGACGCGGCTGCCGCTCTGGCCCCCGCGAAGTGCTGGCGCTGATATAGGTACACGTTCGTTCGTGAACCTGGGGCGGCCGCAGGGAGCTGCCTTCGCCGATGGCCGCCCGCGGTGCGTCCCGACATCTATGGGGCGCGTGCAACCAACCCCTCAGCGGGAGCGCCGCGCTACTTCTCCCCGGCAGATTTTTCGCGGAGCAGAACCCGCAACTCCTTCGCGGGAATCTCCAACTCCAACGCTCGCCCGGAGGCTACCAGCACAGTATCTTTCAGGAGATCCCTCCACCGCGAGTTGGCTTCGGTTTCGCCCAACTTCAGCCGGCCGGCGTAAGCCCGTTCCGTTGACGTATTCACCGCGGTGATAAGGTCGTGTTGGGCACCCCGATAGAAGTAGGCCGCAACGCCTGGGTCTCCGGCTGGTAGGATTGGGCTCCATAAATGAGGGCGTCCTTGTACTGTTGTCGGATGTTAACCAACTTCTTAACGTACGCAGCCGAGGGGAGGTCGTCATCTGAGAGAGCAAGGTTGTGACCGGCCGCGAAGACTTGTTGAAGCTCGTTCAGGTTGCGCCCGTTGGTAATGAAGTTAATCTCTGGGATTCCGTAACGGACGGGTGAAGCGACAATCCGACCGTGGTTCACGCCTTTCAGCCAAGCGAAGTCAGCGGTCAGCCCGCCGTGCCAGTGGCGCCCGACCGGCCCGGCGGTGGTTTCGCCCATTACTACGGCATCTGGTTTGACCGCCTGAATCGCGGCGCGCACCCGGTCCGCACCGGTCAAAACGCCCTGGCTGTATTGCTTGGGCGAATAAAGCACACCTTCCTCGTCCGTTTGCATGGGCCAGTTCATCTGATAGGCCCAGGAGTCTATAAAGATCCCGTCCACACCGTAGTCTCGAACCAGCCGCGTACAAGTGGTTGCCAGATAATCCTGCCAAGGCCGGAAGGGCGCTACCATCGAGTAATTATGATCATAATGCTCATACAACCGGCCCGCGGCATCCCGACCACCCCACTGGGTGCCCTTCTTCACGCCGATGTTGGAGCAGTAGTTGATGATGAGACCTTCGACATAGGTGATGACTCTGCCCCCCTGCTCATGCACCCGGCGAATCCCCTCCCGAAAGGCTGCCTCGCCACCCATGTCACTGCGCGGAATGTAATCCCCCTTGCCTTCATTCCCGATGGCACCCTCCCAGTAATCCCACAAATAGATCACATTGGTCCCCAAGCTCTGGGCCTCCTGGAGGAGCATCGGCAGGTTTTCAAAAGAACCGATCCGTGCCTTCGTGCTTTTTTTCCCAAACCGCAGGTAAATGGCGCCCGCGGTGTCGCCGGCGAGGCTATAGATGGCCCCTTGGTCTCGAAACCACGCGGGAATTTCGGCAAAGCGCCAGTGGGGCCGATGCTGTTGCACGTAATAGTCTACGGCCTTATGCCAATCGCCCTGGTCATGGACGCCGATGGCGAGGGTGGGAACGGCGGCGGTCTCGCCCGGCACCAGTTCGGTCAGCCAATAGCCCGAGACGCGTTCTCCCGACAGAGAGAATTCAATCGGCGCGAGGTCGCGGTCCAGATCCCCCTCCACATCCGCGAAAAAGAGGCCGCCTCCGCCGGCCGGGTCATAAAGGCTGACCACCTCCATCGAGTTCATTTCGGTCGGTAATCCGATGCGTTGATGCGGCCTCCCTCCAATCGGGGGTGCGGATTTTGCGAGCGGCACCACCGTGCCGATCTCTTGAGGGATCGCCGCCATCATCGGTCCTTGGCGACCGGTGACAACCAACCCTTCAATCGCCGGCATGACTGCGCGCAGGGGAAGCTTGCTCGCCCCCTTATTGGTCACCTTCACCTGAACGAGAATGACCGAGTCCTTTTCTGAGGCGACGAGGCGAAGTTGGAAATTGAGCGGCACATTCTGCGCATGCCCGGAAAGGTTCAGTTCGGCATGATTCTGGGCAAGGGCCACCTCATCAATGACCACGCCTTTGTTGCTCCGGCAAATGCCTGAACAGCATCGGTTGTCCTGGCTCTCGGAAGACACGGGAGACGCAGGACGGCGCGGAGTCCCTCCTTGCAGTTCCCTCAGTAGGGCGGGGGTGAATCGCCGCCGCTCGGTCTGCATAATGGCGGGGCTCGAGTCCTGAAACTCGAAGAGAGCAGAAGGCTCAGCAAGGTGTTCGAAGCCCGTCGTCTTGTTCTTGATGTGGGTCAGGGTAATTCCCGACTCCTCCATGGTAAGACCCAGGAGCAGGCTCCGGCTTTCGAGGGTGACACTTCCAAACCCCTTCGGCCCTCCGCCCTGCTGCTCGGCGCGCACCCGCCCGAGCAGCAACCCGCTCTCGAGCACTCCGGAATGGTCGGTTAAGACAACTCCGGCGACCGCCCCGCTGGAAGCGATCGACTTGAGGAAGCGCCGTCTGGTCAATTCGTTTTTTCCTGACATTTCATCCCTCCATCTTGAGGCTCAGCCCTTCGCGGCGGGCTGAGCTCGTGGAAAATGGCTGCACCATATCACGTTGCTAATCTCTTGTGGTACGAGATTCTTCGCTCCGCCCAGAATGAATTCGCCGACCACCATTTCGGCAACCTGCCATCAGAAATCGAACCGAAGCTGGTAACCACGGCAAGCTCTTTTTGCCGTGGGTTCTTCATTGGCAGAAGCAAAAGCCCACGGCACCCAAGTCGTGCCGTGGCTACGAGTGCGGGAGGGCCGAGCCCTCCCCGACCACTTACGCGGACTAAGCGCTGGCATCGTTCAGGTAAGACTGCACATAGGCCTGGAAGGCGCGCGCTAGCCCCGACGTTACCTTTCCAGGGGCCGGGTACTTCCAATGCGGGTCGATAGAACTTACGGCCGCGACCTCACGCGTCGTTGAGGTGATGAAGACCTCTTCGGAGGAAGATAGGTCTTCGATGGTCAGGTTCTGCTCGCGGATTTCGATGCCGTGGGCGGGAGCGATTTCGAGGACGACTTCGCGAGTGATGCCGGGCAAGCATCCTGAATTGAGAGGCGGGGTTAAGACAACTCCATCGCGAACCAGAAAGATATTGGCCGAAGTGCATTCGGCCACGTGTCCTTTTTCGTTCACCAGCAGAGCGTCATCGTAACCCTGGCCATGGACCTTCTCCATGGTGGCGGCGTTGCGCACCCAGGAGAGCACCTTGGTTCCGGCAAACTCGCCGCCGGAATACAATCCCGCCGGTTGCAGGATGAGCCGATGGGCCGCGGGCCAGGCAGTCAATTCACGGGTGAAAACCAGCAGGTCAACCGGTCGGCCGTTCTCTGCCTGGGACCAGAGCCCGCCGCTATTCTTGATGAAAGAAACCCGCGCGGTGGCTTCCGGCCGCTGGTTCGCACGGACCACTTCGACGACGGCTTTGCGCAGACTCGTGAGGCCGTAATCATCCAGGCTCATGGCAAGCTGCCCGGCGTCATGCGTCAGGCGCGCCCAATGGCGCTCGAGGGCGAAAGGCGCTCCCTGGTAAACGCGCAGGGTCGTGAACACTCCCCACCCCATCAGCAGTCCCGTCTGGCCGGGAGAAAGATAAGCGTCCTTCAAGGGGAGGATGCGGTCGTTGTGAAAGATCAGCGGGTCCATAGAAGGGATTATACTCCGACTGTTAGTCTGGCGGGACGGCGACGCCGAGGGCGCGCAGCAGCGGGCGCGCTTTCAGCATCAACTCAGCATACTCCGCCTCCGCTTGTGAATCGCTGACGATTCCGCCACCGACGTTCAAGATCGCCCGGTCTTCGTGAATCATCATCGTGCGGATCGCCACGTTGAAGTCCATCTCCCAGGCCGCGCTTCCTGGCGCGCCGAGAATGATTCCGATAGCTCCCATGGAGACACCGCGCGGCACGCGCTCAATTTCCGCCAGGATCTCCATGGCGCGGATCTTGGGCGCGCCGGTGATCGAGCCGCAGGGAAACAGGGCTCGAAAGATTTCCAGCACCCCGACCTCCGGCCGGAGCGTTCCCTGCACGTGCGAGACGAGGTGGAAGAGGTGGGGCAGCGCTTCAACTTCAAACAACTGGGCCGCGATGGTTTGGTACTGACAGATCCGCCCCAGGTCATTGCGGAGCAGGTCCACAATCATCGTGTTCTCGGCGCGATCCTTGCTGCTCGCGCGCAGGCGGGCGAGCGCCCGTTCGTCCTCAGCCGCATCGCGGCCGCGGGCGATCGTTCCTTTGATAGGACTGGCAACGATGCGGCGGCTCCCCACGTGGAAGAAACGTTCGGGAGAGTCACTGATGACGGTGCCAGCGGGGGTGCGGAGAAACGCGCGGAAAGGCGATCGGCCAGCCGCGAGCTGCTTGAAGATGTCCTCGGGGCGGCCGTCACCCAGACCCACGGAAAACTGCTGGGTCAGGTTGGCCTGGTAGATGTCACCGGCGGCCAGGTAATCGAGGACCTTCGTGATGGCGCGTCGATAGCGATCAGAATCAAAGTTCAACTGGACCGCTTCAAAACCGCGAGCCGAGGGGAGGCGCGGGGAGAAGTCCTGACGGGGGAGTTTGTCTAGGCGGGGGTAATAAGCAAAAGAGAATTCCGGCAGGAAATCGAACTTGCTGAGCGCCAGCGACTCGAAAGCGCGCGCTAGTTCGTAGGCGAGATATCCGATGGCGCCACCGGCAGGGAATTCGCGGGCATGCTGGGCGAGCCATGCGGGCAGCGCGGCCAGCGCCTGGGCGCTGCCTTCCAAGACGCTCACCGGCTCGATGGCGGTGAGCGTCGAGTCTTCCGGACGCGCCAACCAGCGGCCCGCTAGAAGGGCCGGGCGCGCGGCGGCGGGGGCGGAAAGGATGTCATCGAGCGTCCGCTGTGACACTTCTTGGATGGGCCGCCTCACTCCCAGACTAACCCTCGGGAATCTTCTGCATACGAGGTGAGGCAGAAGAACGGGACGGCCCAACCACCCGGGTTGGGCCGGAAGAAGAGATTGATGTGCGCCGACTAGCTGACCTTGATGACCTTGTCGGCTTGAGGTCCCTTTTGCCCTTGGACGATTTCGAATTCGACCGTGTCGCCCTCTTGCAGCGTCTTGAATCCTTCACCCTGAATGGCGGAGTAGTGCACAAACACGTCCGCGCCACCATCCTGACCGATGAACCCGTAACCTTTGCTGTTGTTGAACCACTTCACCTTTCCCTGCAATCTTGCCACTTGCGTGCCTCCTTGAATCTGCTTTGCGGCTGCTGGTCGGCGCAAAAAAGAAAAAGCCGAGCAACCCGGCGGGCCCTCGGCGCTTCCCTTAAGTCCACTTTCCCAATGCGAACACCGCTAACTCCGACGACCTTAGTATAGACAGAGAGGTAAACTTGTCAAGAGATTATTCGTCAGAATGTTGCTAGCATTTGACAGGTCACGCGGGATGAGCAGATGGCCTCTCCGCTGGCCGGCCACGTCGGGTGGACGCCGAGGAAGGGAACCGGGACGAGGGACTCCATCGAGAGAACCGTCGGCCTGCCGTGCTGCCCGGCCGCCGAGTGACGGCCAGTGAGCACCTAGTGTCGCGTCACAGAAGAGGGGGACACACGTGGACTCTAGGGAGCCTGTCATCCTGAGCGAAGCGAAGGATCTGATTTATAAGAAGATGCTTCTCCTGCGCCGCGGGATCAGCATGACACCGTTGGCTTCGTTGTGTCACCGATTTGAGTTACGCGACACTAAAGGGGACAACCCATATCTGCTACGGGCGCATATTGTGGGCCGCTCCTCTGCATCCCGTTTTTCCCGATTGCGCGCCTTCCGAGCGACCAGCTTCGCCGCAGAGGTGTTGTCACGCCTCCGACAATTTCTGGTAACATGAAATCCCGGGCGGTGGAAGCACCTCTCCGGCTGGGGTATCAACCGTGGCGCAAGCGACCAGTTCGAAGAACGCCGAGCGACCCTACATTGAGTTTGTCCACGTCGGGAAGGCGTTTGACGACCAAGCGGTGCTTGAAGACGTGAGTTTCGATGTCCGCCGAGGGGAAATGGTAGTAATTCTGGGCCGCAGCGGCGTGGGCAAGAGTGTCACTCTGAAGCACATCCTCGGTTTCCTGCAGCCGGACGAGGGCCAAGTGTTTGTGGCGGGCCGCGAGGTCACGCAAATGACGGAGGCGGAGCTCAGCGACATGCGCCGGCGCGTCACCATGGTCTTCCAATCCGGGGCGCTGTTTGATTCGCTGACTGTCGGCGAGAACGTCGCCTATCCCTTGCGGGAGCGGGCGGAGCGCGGCTTGGCGCTCAGTGAGGAGCAGCTTCAGGCACGCGTGGGTGAGCTCCTGAAGCTGGTGGAACTGGAGGGCGCGCAGGAACGTATGCCGTCGGACCTGAGTACGGGCATGAAGCGCGCGGTGGCAATTGCCCGTGCCCTTGCCGCCGAGCCGGAAGCCATCCTCTATGACGAGCCCACCACCATGGTGGACCCTCTCATGGCTCTTACCATCAGCGATCTGATTCTGAAACTGAAGCGGCAGACGGGTTTGACCTCGATCGTGGTGACCCACGACATGAAGCTGGCCCGCAAGCTGGCGGACCGGATTGTGTTTCTGGTGGATGGCCGCGTGGCCTTCTTTGGCCCTGCCACCCAGATGGACGCTTGCCCCGAGCCTGTCGTTCAGGATTTCATTCAGCTTGATGAGGTGTCGTTTCTGAAGTGAAAGACGTCCGTTGTCCTTTGTTCGTGGTCCGTTGTCCGTCGTCCGTTGCATAAAGGACACGGATGGAACGTCGTCACGGAGTTGCAACGGACAACCGACAACGGACAACTGACAACTGACTACTGACTACTGACTACTGACAGCTTCTCCCAAATGAAATTCAAGCCGACAATGACCCTCGACCGCGTCCTTTCCCGATTTGGTCTGGCCTCGCGGACCACGGCGCGCGAAGTGATCCGCGCGGGCCGGATCAAGGTCAACGGGGGCGTGGTGCGCGATCCGGACTGCTGGGTCGAACCGGGCCGAGATGCGATTCATTGGGACGGCCAGCGCCTGAAACCTGCTCGTAAGGTCTATCTGCTTCTTTACAAGCCTAAAGGGGTTATCACCAGCCACGGCGAGCCCCAGGGTCGCAAGACCGTCTATGACCTGCTGGG
>Ga0315280_10011754_pt1 | contig 10699 bp, 16 predicted proteins | sample YL17G06_40_MG_FD_203697 | JGI IMG/M metagenome (GOLD analysis project Ga0315280, IMG submission 203697) | Sediment microbial communities from Yellowstone Lake, YNP, Wyoming, USA - YL17G06_40 | ecosystem: Environmental > Aquatic > Freshwater > Lake > Sediment | place: USA: Wyoming | collected... | reverse complement strand
CTTCATCTCAATTCTGCCCTGCTCAATGATCTTCTTATCATGGGTCAGTATTACAAAGGTGGCACTTTCTTTATGCACATCCAAACCGATAAACCTGTTAATATTATTTTGCATCTTTTGCCTCCTTGGGGCTTGGGGTTAGATAGAGAGGGATCAAAGACAACTATCTATTCGAGCTCAACGGCTCAAAAAAGTTGGTCGCGGGGAGCTAATTACGATGGTCGGGCTTTTGTGCCCAGTAGGGAATCAGCTCTCCCTCTCAAATCCCGCTATTTCCTTTTTCCTCTATTCTAACCCCTCCCGCCCCGGGAGGCTTGTCGTTTTAACCATACCATTACGTGGTTTGTTCTTTGTTTTTACTCAGTCCTCATCGCTCATTGCTCATCACTGTCTTAATCCCCTTCCAACCTGATCAAATTCGCCTCCCTGCCGCGTAGCACATCCACTTCACGGCATTCGCAGGCTGGGCATATCGCCACCAGCGAATCGGGGGGATGGAATTCGGCACTGCATTTCCGGCAGCGCACCACCAGCGGGACTACCTTCACGATCAACTTCGCATCCCGCAGCAGTGTCCCTTCCTTAAGCTGGTCAAAGGCGAACTCCATCAAATCGGGCACCAGCGCGGTCAGTTCCCCCACTTCCACCTCTATCGTGGTGAGGTGGGTAATCCCCGCCGCCAACGCCTTCTCCTCAGCTATGCGCATAATCTCGTTGACCATAGAAAATTCGTGCACGATGAAATTTATTGTATCATTATAGAGATGTAACATTTGGGTTATGGGGATTACAAACCCCGTTGGAGGATGGGATGTTGCCGAGGACTAAAGCCTCACGCAAGACACGGGACTACCAGCCACCCCGCCAGGATGGGGGAGGCGGCTGGTCATCCGAGAAGGCGGAACGGATCCTTGCCCGCGATGAGGAAGCAATGGCGGAGTTCTACGGCGCATACCGGGATCGCATTTACACGCTGATGTATTACGGCACCTCCAGCCGCGATGACGCCCTTGATTTGACAGCGCAAACCTTCGTCTCGTTCCTGGAATCGCTGCCCCGCTTTCGGCGCCAATGCAACATCGCCACCTGGCTTTATAGCATCGCCAAGAACATACTCAAGACCTATTACTACAAGAAGCGCCGGGCGGAGTATGTGCCCATAGACGCAATTAACGATGATGGCGATGGCTATCAATTTGAGTTGATGGATACAGGTCTTTTGCCCGATGAGGAATTGGATGTGGCGGAGAAGCAGGAAATAGTGCAACGGGCAATCGCCGAGCTTAATCCCGATCATCAGATAGTGCTGCATTTACGCTTCGTAGAGGGTCTCAGCCATGTGGAGATGGGTCGCCGCCTGGGGAGATCGGAGGGAGCAACCCGGATACTATTCTTCCGCGCCAATCGCGCCTTTGTTCGTGCGCTTTCTCGGCTTGCGCGCGGCGGAAGGGAGTTGATTGCCGAGATCACCTAGGAGGTGAACATGAAAGAAAAGTCTTTACAGTTGGGTCGCAGTAAAAAGGAAGTTGAATATGAGTTTGATGAATCGCTGTGCGAGCATAATTTGCGTCAGGATTCCTCGCCGGCGATGAGGCTGCTGGCGGAAACCATGACCATGCAAACCATGCCACAGCCCAGGGCAGTAGCGCTGGAAGGGAAGTTGCGGGAGATGATTCGCAGGTAGCTTTACTCTCCCGCCTTCCTGCTCTTATAAATCAAACATACTTTCCGGGATGCCTTCTTGGCGTCCCGTTTTGCTAATTAACCTCCCATTGCCAGCTATGGGGTGGGGTTATGCCCTTGCGCTTTAGCTCGTCAATCGCCTGCTCCCGCACCAAATCCGGCGAGACGGCGCTTAGCTTCTTCTTCGCCAGCAACTCCTTCACCTTCTCGCTAATCTCCACCTCCCACTGCGCCGTCTCAACCCTCCTGTCTATGCCCGGGTGCTTGCCCCGCTCAAATCCAACCAATGTCTCGGCGGCACGGACAATCCGCCACAGCGCCTCCAAAATGCATAGCAGCACACCCAGCGTCAGCACTCCTATCGCTATATTTAGAGCCGATTCCATACTTTTTTCATCCCCCTTCTATGCCATTCACGATATTGACTTATGGGCATGACAATACTTGTCACCATGAAAAATCAGTCCCTTATTTGTATTCCTGCTATAATCTATGCTTTCTTTTCAAGAGGTTATGGATATGGATTTAGGAAGCACTGCAGTAATTGCGCTGGGCGGCAACGCCATCATCAAGCAGGGGCAAAAGGGCACCATCACCGAGCAGTTCGCCAACACGCGGGAAAGCCTGAGCGGCATCGTGGAGCTTACCCGGCGCGGCTACCGCCTGGCGATAACGCACGGCAACGGTCCGCAGATAGGGCACTATCTTATCCGGGTGGAACGAGCACGCGATGTAGTTCCCTTCGTGCCGTTGGGTGTATGCGTAGCCGGCACCGAGGGCGAGATGGGCTATATGATAGCGCAATCGCTGCAAAACGCCTTGATGAGGGAAGGTATCCAGCGGGAGGTGACCGCCATGCTCACACAGGTGGTGGTTGATCCCAATGATCCCAGCATCAGCGATCCCTCTAAGCCCATTGGCTCCTTCTTCACCCATTACGAGGCGCAAATCCTGATGGGGAGCGAGAACTGGGTCATGAAGGAGGACGCGGGCAGGGGATGGCGCCGGGTGGTGCCCAGCCCCATCCCGCAGAGCGTGGTGGAAGGGCAGCAAATCAAACGCATGGTGGAACACGGCGAGATAGTGATCGCGTGCGGTGGGGGCGGCATCCCGGTCTACTATATGGAGGACGGACGGCTGGAAGGTGTTGATGCAGTGGTGGACAAGGATCTGGCAAGTGCGGTGCTGGCGCGGCAGATTGGGGCTGAACTGCTGATTATCGCTACGGGGGTGCCGCGGGTGTGCATCCATTTCGGCAAGCCCGATCAGGTGGAGTTGGAGCGCATGACGGTGACGGAGGCAAAGGGCTGGCTGGTCGCAGGGGAGTTCCCCAAGGGCAGCATGGGACCCAAGATTGGGGCGGCGATCAGCTTCCTGGAGGGCGGCGGCACACGGGTGATCATCACCGAGAACGACCTGGTGCTGGATGCGCTCGCGGGCAAAGTCGGAACCGAGATAGTGGGATAGGTTTCTCGCAGACTTGGAGATAAGTTATAATAGTGTTATGAAGACAGTTATAAGTGAGAGTATTCTAATTACTTTGCGCAAACAAGGACTTTCTGAAAAAATCCAGCGTTTGTGCGAAAAGAACGATGTCGTCTTTATGGTGATGTTTGGTTCCTATGTGCGGGGCGAGCAAAAGCGTGGCAGCGATATAGATATCGGCATTGAGTATCGGCAGAATTCGCATAAATCACTTTTTGATTTGCTTGACCTGCAGGAGAAGCTTACCAATATGTTAAGGCACAAAGTTGATTTGGGCATCTTCAGCACATTAAGGAAGGATGTTTTGGATGAAGTGAAGAAAGAGATGATAGTGCTTTATGAAAGGTGACTATGACTACATTAAACACATTATGGAAGCCTTGAATGATATAGAAGCATTTATAAAGGGTCTTTCTAAAGAAGAATTCCTCCGCAATAAAGAAAAGCAATATTCTGTGTTTAGAGCATTCGAGATTGTTGGCGAAGCAGCAAGAAAGATCAGCCCTGAATTTCGCAAATCTCATGAAGAACTACCCTGGAAAAAAATGATTGGCATGAGAGATAAATTGATCCATGATTATTTTCAGGTAAGCATGGAAATCGTGTGGGAGACAATTAAAAAGGATATACCACCATTAAAGGATCAAATTTCAGAAATTTTAAAAGATAAAAAGAGCTAACTGACCGGATGCACTTAGGGGCAAAGCTGGAATGGAGATAGCGGGATGATTTCAACAAGGAGGATAATAAAATGACTAGTGTTGTAACTGGAAAAACAGGTGAGTATCGTGTATTTGCAGAGCTGCTAAGACATGGCTTCGATGTTTATCAACCGTTAGCAGATGATCATGGTGTTGATTGTATAGTCAAATCCAAGACTGGAAACAGGCACATAGATATTCAAATAAGAACAAGTGCAACAACTGATTTTAATATTCATTATATAGGGAAGGATTATTTTTACGTCCTGTATTCCGAAATGGAAAAGAAGTTATGGATTATTCCATCCGAAAAATTCCTAGATTTTCATGAATGTGATGATGGAAAAGGAAGGTGGAGAAAAAGTAATCCTTCAGAGAAAAAGAGATCAGAGTTTTACAAACAATACGAATATGATCTAACCAAGGATGAAGGACCTGGTTTTGATGAACTCCGAAAAACCTTGAACAGTTGATGTTATATTCATCAATTGATTGTCCATGAAAATTAATAAATTAAGCAAACTGATTCTGCCAACACTGCAGCGCTACAGCATTATTCGCGCAGCGGTGTTCGGCTCAACTGTGCGAAGTGAAACCACCGAATCAAGCGATATTGATCTGCTGGTGGAATTCCCTAAAAGCTCTTCACTTCTTGATTTGGTTGGTCTAACCCAGGATTTAGAGGGGCTATTACATCGCAAAGTGGATATTATTACCTATGATTCTATCCATCCTCTATTAAAGGAAGAAATACTAAGCGAAAAAGTGGCTATTTATGAGCAAGCAAAAACAGAAGTTCATTGAGCATATTCTAGAGAGCATTGAATTGATATCCGAATACCTCAAGGGTGTCTCAGAGAAGGAGTTTTGGGAGAATAAGCAAGTTCAAGATAGTGTATTACGAAGAATAGAAATCATAGGCGAGGCTTCTAAAAACCTGCCCGCAGAGTTAAAAGAATTGATTCCGGATGTTCCCTGGCAAAGAATAGCCGGTCTAAGGAATGTTCTAACCCATCATTATTGGGGTATTGATCTGCAAATGACTTGGAATATTGTCAATGCTGATATCCCTTTCTTACAGAAGAAGCTTCTGGAATATAAAGAAAAATATTCATGAAAACTTGGTCGGGTCTTCTACTTAAACTAGCAACATCAGTTTCTTTTATCTTCCTGATTATCATGCTTATTTCCTGTTGCCCCCAAGGTCCTCGGGCGGTCTATGGCTCGTTTTACAAGGCACTGACCGACCGTAATGCCGAGGTCAGCTGGCAGTTGATTGACCGCGCATCGCAGCAGGCGTTTGGCAATACAGCTATCTTCCTGATGCAAACCGGCACCCAAAAGGTCAATGCCGCCAAGGATGCCTGGAAATGGGTGGTGGAGAAAAACGGCGCCCAAAACCTCCCCGACCCCTATGATCTAACCGATGAAACTATTGATGGCGATTCTGCGGTTTTAACCTTTAGTAACGGCAAGGTGATGAATCTGATACGGGAGAAGGGCGATTGGAAGGTGCAGGCGGTGAATTCCGCCAAATAGATCGTCAAGCCTGAAAAGTTGTTAATCATTAGGAAACAGTAGTATAATTGGACTTAAATCGCTGAACTCACTCTATTTAATAGAATAAGTAAGGAGTCACCATGAAAAACATTTGTTTAACCACATTCGCTTTGATAATCCTAATTGCGGGCATCGGAATAGCGGATGAGACCGTGCGCTGGGTTCGCATCAACACTCTCGGTCACTCCGACAATAATGATCCGCTATTGCTCAACATGGATATCACCTCAGCGAGTATGAAGGACCACTATGTTGATGTGCTGGCAACCGATGCCGATATTGCCCAGGCAGAGGCTGCAGGCTACACCTACACTATCCTGGATCCCGACTTTGACAAAACCATGAAGGATCGGTTTCCCGCCGGTATGGGTCTCTATTACACTTACACCACCATCGGCGAGGATCTGGCAGCCTGGCAGGCGGCTTATCCCAAACTGTTCAAATGGTGGGTTCTGGGCACTGGTTGGGAAGGTCATGATGTGCGGATCATGAAGATCGCCGGCAATGTCAACTACGATGATCCCACCGAACCTGAATTGCTGATCTTCGCCAACGACCATGCACGCGAGATTATGACGCCGACCGTGGTCATGATGCTGGCGGAGTATCTGCTCACCAACTATGGCAGCGATCCCTGGGTAACCCTGATGCTTAATACCCGCCAGATCTACATCATCCCCACCAAGAATCCGGATGGATTGCAATATGTGGAGGATAATAATTATGGGCAGGGCAACCCCAACTATTGGTGGCGCAAGAACCGCCGCTTCAACAACCCCAGCTATGGTGTGGATTTGAACCGCAATTATACCTATATGTGGGGTCATGAGCCTGGGTGTAGTCATACCCCTTCCTCAGACACATACTGTGGACCTTCTGCCGGCAGCGAGCCTGAAACCCAGGCTATGATGACCTTTGTGGAATCTCGTAATATAACCTTCGCAGTCGGTTACCACTCCTATGGGCAATATCTCCTTTATTCCTGGGATTGGCAAAATGTGCCTTTGGATGAACCGGATCAATCCACCGTGGATGAGATGGTGCCGGGGCTTATGACCAACCTGACCACACCGCCCGATAACTTCACCTACGGTCGCTGCTATCAATGCCTCGGATACTACTCCAGCGGGGATTCTTCCGACTATATGTATGGGGAGCAAACCGCCAAACCCAAATCCTGGGCGTTCACCTATGAGTTGAATCGTTCCAATCAGGGCGGGTTTGGACCCCCTGATACTTTGATCCAACCAACCTTTGACCTGATGTTGCCCAGCATGAAATGGTATATAGAGAACTGCAAGACCTATGCCATTGGGGTGGATTTAGCCTACTTTGAAGCCACCAGCCATCCCAGTGCAGTGCAGTTACGCTGGGCTGCCCAAAACGACGGCGATGTAACCGGTTACAATGTCTTGCGCGCCGCAACCATTCCGGGCACAAGTGCCCTCGCGGAATTCAAATGGAGCAAGCTAAACGTCGGATTGATAACGGGCAACTCGCCCTTTACCTTTGAGGATAAAACAGCCAGACCGGGTGTTCGCTATAGTTACCGTCTGGAATCCATTGATTCACACGGCAGAAGCGGAACCAACGGTCCGGTTTACGGTCAGCTTGGCTCAAGAATCGTTCCCGAGGGACTGACACTATCGCTGGCACCTAACCCAGCCAATGCCTGGGTGCGGATAAACGCCACCGTCCCCACTACGCTTTCCACCCCTGCCAAAATACAGATCTTTGATTTGGCAGGAAGAACGGTAAAAGTGCTTGCGGTGAATAATGGGGAAAACACCATTGTATGGGATGGAAAGGACAGCGTGGGCAATGCCTGCGCTTCGGGAGTCTATACAGTAAGACTGGCAGCCGGGGGGCAGAACCTTTCCAAGCGGGTAGTCCTAGCCCACTAACGGGATGGAATTATCCAGGGCGACCAGATGGTCGCCCTGTCTGTTTATGCCGGCACTTCCACTGGTTTGTTCCTTTTATCTGATACTTTTTCCCGAGCAAGCTCTGTCAAAGTATATGCGATGGCGCGAAAGTCATTGGGGGGAGGCGCTTGATTAGAAGTCTGCAATGTGATTTCTTCTCCATTGGCAAATTTCACTGCAATGGTGGCTATGTTCCAACCTGGCGCCGGTCTAGATATCCCAGATTTAAGCGCAGTCATAATCGTGTAGGAACACCCCTCCATAATCGCCTGCGTTTGCACATCTTTGAGCTTGGTATCCCATCTTTCCTTCGTCTTTTTCTTTGCATCCTTGCTTGCATAGCCCTGCACGATAATTATCAAAGTCGAATCGGCTTTTAGCAAAATATCACGCGATATCTCACCATCAACCTGTTCGGTGTAGCGAACTTCTATTGCTGCCGGTCCCTCGTCAGGCGGCGGGGCGTCTCCGCGGGAGAGATCCTGCGGTCCGGCGGCACCGCTTTTATTCACCGAGCCGCTGTAACTGCCAGCCCCACAACCCAAAAGCAATATTCCCGCCAGGAGGATCAAACCTGTAATCCCTGCAAATCTCATATTTAATTCACCTTGTAATAGGGTATCATTTTTGTATCAGTCCTGGCAAGGAGAGCGATGGCGGGAATATTGGGGCAACAAATGCCTTTGGGTAGAACCGGGTTGATGGTAGGGAGACTGGGACTGGGCTCCAGCCTCGGTGGTCCAGTGCAACTCTATCGTGAGGCATTTGAGCACGGGGTGAACTACTTTTGGTGGGGTGCCGTCAAGCGCTTTGCCATGCGCGATGCCATCAGGGAGATAGCGGCAGGCGGAAAGCGTGACCGACTAGTGGTGGCGCTCATAACCTATGCGCGGTGGAGGAGCGCATACACCCGGTCGCTGGAGCGACAATTACGCACACTGCATCTGGATTATTGCGATGTATTTCTGGCGGGATATACAGGCAAGAAGATTAACCCAACGCTCATAGATGAGATGGCAAAGCTAAAAGAAAGGGGACTGTGCCGGTTTCTTGGGGTTACCACCCATGCACGGCGAATTGTTCCGGGGTTTGCCCGCAATAACATCTTTGATGTCTTCCACATCCGCTACAGCTTTGCCCACCCCGGCGCCGACACCGACCTTTTCCCCTATCTGCCCGATCCCCGTCCCGGCATCGTTGCTTTCCGCACCACCGACCGCGGTAGGCTTGCCCATATCAAACGCCCCGATGGAACCCCCGTCGGCATGCTGGATGCTTTCCACTTCGCCATGTCCAACCCCTGCATAGATGTGGTAACCACCGATCCGGGAACGCTTGCCCACATGCGGGAGAATCTTACACTGTTGGATATGGATCCCATGACTGTGTGCGAGCGGGAGGATATGCTGCAAATGGGAAAAATGTAAGGCACAACCTTCAGGTCGTGCCGCCAGCATTCAATTAACTATAAAAGCAAGATTACTATATGGAAAGGATAACAATATGAGTGATGAACTGATTGGGCTAATCCGTTCCCGAGCCCAAAACCCCAACACCATCAACGACATGGCGGAGGGAGTCTCACCACCATCTGTGCTGCCCTTGATAACTGCGATGGCAACGGTCGCCGAAGTGGAAGGCAAACTCGGGTTTGGGTTGCCGGAGCTATTACGCCGACTCTATACCGAAATAGCAGATGGCGGCTTTGGACCCGGTTATGGTTTGGTGGGCATAGAAGGTGACCGGAATAGCTACTTGAACAGAGATCTGGCGCAAACCTATGACTCTTATCTTCGGGAAAGTAAAACAGAATTCGGCGCTCCCTGGCAGCCAAAGCTTCTGCCCATCCTCACCTGGGGCTGCGGCATCCTCAGTTGCATAGACTGCGCCGATCCATCCTTCCCCGTTTATTTCCTGGATCCCGGCATGCACTGCCTGGATGATCCCAATTTAGAAGTGACCATAGAACATGCAGATGGAACAATAGAGAAGCTTGATGATTTTCCAGGGATAGGCGATTCCAAACCTCAACGGGATGAAAAGCCAAAGGGATTATAATTAATCAAGCAGGCGGAGAGCTTTGAGGAGTTCATGCAAAAATGGGCAGACGGAGTGAACCTCTGGGAAGAGGTAGCCGGGGAAGGATAAATCATACAGAGAGTGGTGGCAGGCTTTATGCCTGCCACTCTCTCTTTATCCGCATGGTCAGAAATGCTAGCACATCATATACTATTCAATATTACCAGTTTATCAGGTAAGCCAGAATCAACTCTACAGTGGCGGCAAGCCCATCCCGGTGTGTCCGTTCGTAGGCATGGCTGCATGCCACCCCCGGTCCAATCAAGCCGGAGCGCGCGGTTCCAGCGCCGGTTAATACCGCATTGAACGCCTCGGAACCATAGCGCGGATATACATCCACCACTGCCGCAATCCCCAGTTCGGTTGCCAGTCCTGCCAGGCGCTCTACAATCCCCCGGTTGTATGGACCACGCGAATCTTTTGCACAGATGCTACATTTATGTTCACTGCCCATCTGCCCCAGACCCACCACACCCATATCCAGCGCTAGAATCTCCTCCACTTCGGCGGGAATACCGCCCGGCACCGCATAGCCACCCTCCTCCATCTCGGTAAAGCAGAGCCACAGGTCGCCGGGCAGGCTGATTTTATTCTCCATAATAGCAGTTGCCGCCCCAACTATCGCTGCAGCGCCGGCTTTATCATCCAGCCCGCGCCCCTTGATGTAACCCGAGACGGTAAGCACAGGGCGGGGGTCTATGGTCACATAGTCGCCCACCCTTATCCCCAGCGCTGCCACATCCTCCGGCTTCGCCACATCCTCATCCAGGCGGATGCGCAAATCCTTGAACACGCGCTTTTCATCCCCCTCTTCACCGTGCACATGGACGCTCCCCTTCAGCGGCACCATGGTGGCGGAATAGGATTTGCCGCCCACAGTTCGGATGGTCACATATTCGCCTTCTACAGTGGCGGCGCGGAAGCTGCCTACCGGCACCGGGATAATGCTGCCGTCGCGCTCTATCTCCTTCACCATCAGCCCCAGCACATCAAGGTGCGCCAAAAGTAGGCGGGGGGCGGATTTGCCCGCGCCGGGGATTCTGCCAAGCAGCGTCCCCGCAGGAGTAACCTGGCTCTCTATGCTGACTTTGGCAAGTGTGGACTGGGTGAGTTTGCGCGCCGGCTCTATATAGCCGCTAGGGCTGGGCAGGGCGAGAAGCTCCATAAGGAAGGATACAGTCGCATCTAGATTCACTGCGGGTGGTTTAATCATGGCAATTTATCCTTTACATGATAGGAGATAAATACTATTTTATGAAAAGTGAG
>Ga0315280_10011753_pt1 | contig 10700 bp, 9 predicted proteins | sample YL17G06_40_MG_FD_203697 | JGI IMG/M metagenome (GOLD analysis project Ga0315280, IMG submission 203697) | Sediment microbial communities from Yellowstone Lake, YNP, Wyoming, USA - YL17G06_40 | ecosystem: Environmental > Aquatic > Freshwater > Lake > Sediment | place: USA: Wyoming | collected... | reverse complement strand
TGGTTCTCGAAGAGGTTCGCATTGTAGTGGAGAGGGTGCCTGAGAGTGAAGGCGTTGTCTTAGCGCCTGCAAAGTAGTGAAATAAAATGCCATGGAAAAGCCAGCTTGAAAAAGATGGTTTCGAGGCTCAGCGGCAAGTTCCGCCAGAGATTAGCACGCGCCAGATTGAAGAGGAGATCCCGGTTAGCTGGAAAGCTGATGGCATGCTTTGGGGCTACGTTTCCAAATATATGCTCAAGCGCGCGCGCCTTTCTTTATCCGCGAGCGCTGCGCGATTCAGTGACGTATTGGGAACCAGGGTGCATCGTTTTCAGCGGTTCATAAGTCATAAATTACGTCTGGTATTTTGGGGAACAGTTGTGTTTCACCAATGTGCTTGGCTCCGGTAATCCAGCTGACAAGCCTTTCAATGCCGATTCCAGCGCCAGCCGAGGGTTTCAACCTTCCTTCTTCTGCCAATCTTAACAGCAGGCTGTAGTTCTCTTTTCTCACGTTGTCTCGCTCCATTTTCTTGTTTATCTTGCCGAATTCAAACTCTCTTCTAGCACCAGATAATACTTCTCCGTATTGGGGCAGCAGCAGGTCGTAGTTGTCCCATTTGCCGTTTTGGAAGTCTTCAAAGTCGTAGAATTCTCTGGGAAGGTTGGTTACCCACACGGGATCATCAATTTCGGCCAACACACTTTTTTCCCATTCTGCACCGTATTCTTTTTCAAGTTCTGCTTTATCATAGAGTTCAAACGGAATTCTGGGCTTTCTCAGATCATCATACCTTTCTAGATAAAGCAATTCTTCACTCATGTCTTCCTTCAAACTCTCTATCAATCTGCAGATAACCACTTCGACGAAACTTCTAATGTCTCTCGAAGTGGCGTTTCTGACCTCAAAATCCAACTGGGTAAATTCATAAGCGTGCACTCCGCTGGTTCCTCTTTCACTTTTCTCTATCCTCACGTTCGGCGAAAGCGAGAACAATTTGGGACTGATTATGGAACAAGCAACCAACTTGTGAATAATCATGCTCGCCGTCGTCCGAACAGTCTTTCCATATATCTCGACTTCAACACGTTTTTCGACGGACGCGCATTGATCTGGCCACAATGGATCGGTCGACTGCGACAGTATCACGGGCAGCAACCATTCAAACCCGTCGGAAGCAAATTCGTCTGTGAGATGCTTCAACACGTAGGTCATCACCCTGCTTATGCAGTGCTTTTTCTCGATTTCGCTTTCAGATAGAAGCTCAAGCGGTCTCGGCATCTCGACCAGTTCGCGATTGAGGACCAACGCATCTTTTCTTACATCTACTTGTTTCTTGATCATCAATCCACTCTCTCATCGGTGATGTCTTTTCAACAGCCTTTGCACGTTACCTGCATTAAATGCACGCCGCTGATAATAAATTTTTAATGAAAATCATTGGAAATATTTCGAAAAAGCAAAGTATTTATGGCTCAAAAGTGTAAAAATTACAATCATGGAAGCCAAACTTGACGAGAAAGACATGGCAATCCTGGCCTTGATACAGAAAGATTGTAAACTCAGCAGTCGGGAAATTGCCAGAAAAATCGGCTCGCCTATAACGACAGTTTTTGCGAAGATAAGGCGCATGGAAGAGCTAGGCATCATCAAGGATTATAGGGCAGTCTTGAATTCACAGAAACTTGGTCTAAGTGCAACGGCCTTGATTTTGGCTTCTGTCTCCTACCAAACCAAGGACGGCAACAAGCTGATCTCGCAGAGAGACATAGCTTCAGACATTGCAAAATTCCCAGAAGTCCAAGAAGTTTACATCATCACTGGCGACTGGGACCTCTTGATAAAGCTCAGAGCCGAGAACGTAAATACGATCGGAAAATTCGTTATTGACAAATTGAGGCTTGTAAAGGGAATCGAGAAAACTCTTACATGCATGGTTTTTGAGACTTGCAAAGAAACTACTGAAATACTATTGAAATACTATTGAACCACGGCGCGCGGGCGACCAAAAATGAAAAATCTGCTTGCTTTGAAACTTGGGACTCAGGAGAGGTAGCAGATGTCATTCGGCTCGAAGATCAGAAGGCCACGCACGTTGTTAGTTGATTAGTTTGTCTGCCACTTATCGTGCGAAATCCTGCACCTATGACTAAAACGCTAGCTGGTGTAGACTTTGGATTAGGAAGCAAGCGCCCAGAAACGTCATGAAGGTCCGCGGAGGATTTGACGGCATGAATTGGCTAGTGGAATCGAAAGAGAAAATGTTGGTAAGACAGAAAAAGAGGGTTTGAGAGACGATGTAGATTAACGGTACGCATTCAGCGCGCGCGCTAGATTGCGAAAGAAACTGATGAAAGAATAGGGCAGATCGTCGAGAAGTCAGAGATCAATAATCTCACTGGAAAGGAAGGAGAAGTTGCTGGAGTGGTCAATGGCGCAAAATTCGGCAACATAATAGCGATTAACGATTTCATAGCTACTGGGTTGGTTGGCGAGCAATCTTTTGACCCAATATTGGCAATTGATGAGAGAAAAGAGCAATCCCCAGTTAGCGCGCGCGGCAGCAAAAAAGTAGTAGTCGAATCCTAGTTTCCTTCTCTTTTTCTGTTGGGGAATCAGGTCTATTTGACAGTCGTCTGTTGTCGTCATTAGAAAAACAAAAGTGACTAGTCTATTCTTTGTTTAAGCCCTTGACGGGAACGAAAACCGCATATGTCAAGATTACTGAATAGACATTTATGGGGATTCTTGCTAAAAGGACGATTCTTGCTACGAGAGCCAAGCCGTTTATAGGCAGAATACTGCTTCTAAGTACCATCCTAATCTATGTTTTGAACCTCATTGATTTTCTCGGCGTTGCAAAGCTCTCTCGAATGACTTCTCTCGCAGGCCCTTTTTTCATAGCATTGAGCATCTATCGGCTAAACTTGCCAAAGCTTGTCTTCAAAGCGAAAGCGAGCGAAGTATTGCAAAACGAGGAAAATCTGGCTAGAGCAGTTCCTGCAATTGCTTTTGCGGTCTTTTTCCTCACTGTAAAGATATTCTTGGACAGTTTCACAGATTTGACCTACAATTTGAGTGGCTTGTCGACGGTACATTGGAGTCTGGAGGCAGAGTTGATAGAAGAGGCAAGTTTCAGCATAGGCGTTGCGGTTTCTTTGGGCATAGTCGTACTCCTAGCTCTATTCTTGCTTCATAAAGCTATTTTCTTAGTTGTTCCTCTTAAAGATGAAAAAAATAAGAAGAAGTATGACGAATCCCTTTCTGCAGTTCTTGCTATAACTTTCTTCGGGGCCATTGGCGGAGATCTTTTTATCAAGACTTTTGTGTTGTCAGTCCCCTTGGTTATCGTCTTCAGTGAATTCATTCATCATAAGCTTAAGGTGGATCTATTTCATGGGGCAATAGACAGATACGATCGCTCTAAGACCACTATTGAGAAGAGTTTCATTCTTAACTGGATAAATCTCAAGAAAAAGCCGCAATATTCTCTTATAGTGTTTTTGTTTTTCCTTTCTTCCTGCTTCGTCCTAGTTAACGTTAGATTTCTGGATCCTGGTCAGGTTCGAGAGCTTGTTTTTACAGTTCTTTCTTCGTTTCCTTTCTTGATTGCTTTCTTTTCAATCAAAGCTTTTGTCAAGAATTGGAAAGTAGGGATTGCCGCGTTAGTTTCTTTCATTCCGTGTCTACTGTTTGTTTATGTTTATCCAATGTCTTTTCCATTAAACCGAGTTGTTCTTAGTCAATTTCTTATAGTTGGTCAGATCTCTGTCGGGAATTTGGGTTGGATACCGTTTTTCTTACCATATGGATTAACAATACTGTTCTTTTTCTGGAGCCTGGGCCATTTCTTCTCGGGTTTTTCGGAATACTTACTAATAAGAAAAACTGATGTTGGGATCTTTTGTTCTTGTGTTTCTCGATTGTTTTTGTTGGTGGGTTTAGCGTTAGCTTCCGAATTCCTGTCTCTAGATGGTCCAGTTGTCGAACTCGCTGACTTCATTCAGATCGCCCAAGAAAATGTGATCCATACACCATTCTTGTTGACTCGACGTAATCCTGCCATGCTTGCTGGACTCTTGTTATTCGCGTTCTTTGCAGAAGTTTTTCTTTTTTTTACGTCATGGAATGGCAAGATGAGGATTGCAGTCAAATCGAAAAAGTTTGCTCCCAAGAAAATGCTTGCCTTTCTCGTCATAACATCTTTGATTCTCTTGCCTTTGCTTGTTATGATTGATTCAACCCTAATGACTGCTTACAAATCTGAATATTACGCAAGTGGCATTTGTCAGAGAACAACGGAAATGAACTATACCGTTCTTCCAGTTGTGGAAGCCCGATCTTATATTAGAGTGGAGGTTGAAAGTGTCTCTGGTGATGTTTTCGAGGTGGCTGTGGCAAGAAGTTTTGCGCTCGAATACGTTGCAGACATTATTTCGAGTAGTTCTGGAACCAGAATAGATCTCAATACAGACTTGCCTTCAAACGGTGACTATTACATCTTGTTTGCCTTGGCAAATGACACAAATGGAGATAGCGAAGGTAGATTCAAGTTCACCATTAGTAGAGGGAGACCAGAGATCTTGAGGGGCGGTCCCTTATATGTGATGGGCATAATGACAGCTTTCGTGATACTACCCGAAGTGCTCTTTGCTCTTCGCCTACAAAGCAAAATGAAGCGAAATAAGCACCTGAAACGAGAAACCACTTTGTTGCGTAAGTTGAAATTCAGCTTCTGGCACGTGCGCAACGTTTAGTATAAGAGTGTCTCACTTGCCAGCGGTATATCAGAAGTGACAAGAAGACAACAAATCGTCGGGACTTCGGAAGATGCCTTCACTTTCTTTTCTGACCATATGATCATAGCAAGGACGCTTGGCTTTCGCCAAACTCCAGATGATGCGAGCAAGGCCGTTTGCCCACGCTGAAAGAGTGCTGCCTCCAACAGTCCATGCTGCGTTTAGTCCCTGAAAGCCCGTAATCTTGCATACCGTGCCCTAGAAGTGATAATCCTGCTTGTCATACTGATGTTTATGTCCTTTCGGGCAAGTATGGTAATTCCCCTTTAAAGCCAAAGTTTCAAAGCTTTTCCTGTCACAAGCTATTCCTGATCCGAATTCCACACCGCAGGTTTTGCACTTCAGATAAAGCGTAGGCACTTTGCTTCACCATTCAAGCAAAAATGATTTATCTGATTCTTGAAAATAAGGCTTTGGGTTTAATGATATGAAAGAAGCTGTCTACATGCTGGGAGCAGGTGTAAATCAAGTCGTAAAAGATTGGGATGGTGATTCTCCCCCACTGTTGAACAACTTCTTCAATGTTGCGTTAAAAAAAAGAAAATTCAGTGACGTTCACTATACAGATCAAATTCAGGACGTTTATGACTATATACGAGCGAATTTTAAAAAAAACAAAGATGATCTGGCACACGTCCCTTTCGATTTGGAACTATGCTTTACGTATTTGGAACGACAGATCAAGCAAGCTGCACGAGATGGTAAAACTCCTGAACTAAAGAGATTAGTCAACATCAAATTCAGTCTGGAATCCTTTCTTGCTGAAGTTTTGTCTGACTTCGAGCATTTCGCTTCCATGTCTCATACCATGCGCAATCTGGGGAGAGTCATTCTCCACGAAAACCCCACAATCATTACCTTTAACTATGATTGCATGATGGAACACGTTTTGGAATCCGCCTATGGAGTAAGACTGTCGGTTCCAAGAGAGTTTATGCAACGCGGGCCTCTTGAAGAAACGGAATTGCCTGATGGAATTTTGACATACAGTCATTACAATTGGAACAAACCCTTGGGCTATGGGTTCAAGTTTGACGAAATTCAGCTCCAGCAAGCAGGTGTAAGCAAATTCGCCAAAGGATCCAGGTTCTACTCTCTCCCGGAAAATCAGCTCTATCCTAACCCGCTACTGAAATTACATGGATCACTAAATTGGTTCCAGTATTTGTCTATACGAAGTTTTCCAACTCTGCTTGGGGAAACTGAGCCAGAACTGGGTGAAAAAGAGTCAGAAATCATACTAAAAGATGGAACTTGGTGGTTCAATAGACCCCCAGATCACAACGGTTGGTTTGTTGCGCCATTAATTATTACTCCTGTATTATACAAAGACGAGTATTATGACAGGAAACCTTTTGGAGAGATATGGGAACTGGCAAAGAGAGCGCTTTCCAAATGTGCTAAGTTGGTTGTCATCGGCTATTCATTCTCTCCTACAGATTTTTCAACGAAGCACTTATTAATCGAATCTCTAGCGAGCAACGACCTCGAAGAGCTAGTTGTCGTCAATCCCAACCACAATCTAGTGAAGGTCGTGAAAGACCTCTGCAATTTCAATGGCGGTGTTGTCTGGTTTAGCGGTCTAGACGATTATCTGAATAGTTTCTTTGGTTCGGTTCGATTGGAAAGCAAGCCTGAGAAGATCGAAGAAACAGACTTGCCTAAAGACACTTCCCCCCATGATCTGTACGCAAAATGCAAAACTTGTGGCATTGAATTTTCAGTGGGAATTAGAACTAATCCTCGTTCCTTTGCAACTTCCCAATACCTAGGAAACGTCCATACATGCTCTAATGGACATGCCAACTCTTATGACAAAAGCGATTACACACTAAAGAAAGTAAGCTAACTACTCGCTTAGATGTGCGCGTCAGCTCAAAGTCGAGTCTCTTCGCTATATCGTCAACCTATCGACTTGTTGCGGAAAAGCATTTATGTGGGATAGCGTTTTTACTCTAGTCGGTATATCAAGAGTATCGAAAAGCCAATTAAGGGTTTGGACTTCGGGAGATGTCGCCAGCTTGGCGTCTCATACGATTAATGTTTAACTACAACCACATAGACCCTAGGGTTTGACACAAAATCCTTTCTCCAATGCAAAACGTCTCTTATCGTTCCCATATCGTAAACAACGAATACCACAAACTTGAACGCCGTTTTATACGCCATAATATCGTCGTTGATCTGGCTTATAATGGTCCTCTCATCCCCCCTTTTCTTACAGAACTTCACTTCTATGCAGATATGCAATTGCGGCAAAACAAAGTCTGGTATATACGTCTTTGTGCCATAGATCACGTGGATTTTTTCTCTCACAGGGGAATATCCTTGTGAGCGAAGGATCACTTCCAATTGATTTGAAATCTCAGACTCGCTTTCGGGCTTCCCACAAACAGACGGTCTCAAGTTTTTCTCTATAGACTGCAAAAGCTCATAGACTTTATTGCTTTCGCTACCCCATTTACTGAATATTTCAAAAACTACAGTCTCGGGGATGACAAAATAGGCTGCATTTTCATCTTCTGAGATGTTCAGTTTTTCGTCGTTGAGGTAGAATTCGTATGCGCGTGAAAGATACTTGAATGCTTCCTCATTTTGACCTAGCTTTTCTAAGATTAGAGAATAGCGAAACAGATGTTCAGGATGGGGAATCTTGTCCGAACGAAGGCGAATAGACTCATCAAGCGCAGTCTTGGCTTCCTCATGCTTCCGTTGTCGAAAAAGGGCGAAGGCTAATGTGTCAAGAGCGTTTGCCTTTTCTTCAGGATGAGTAAGCGAAGAAGAAACTTGCCTTGCTATTCGTTCTGCCTCATCTATGTTCCTATTTAGGGTGATGTAGTCATATGCCAGGTTGTTAAGGGCGGATTGGTCATTCGGATTTTCTTTAAGCCACTTTATGTAAATAGGAACTACCTCTTCGTGTTGTCCAAGTGCATCAAAAAGTACTGCTTTATCAAATCCTCCAAGTTCGTGTGAGTCGATTTCTTTAATGAGGTCCTTTAGCCCAAGTTTGAAAGAGATGGCTGCCAGAATGTCTTGGGTCATAATGAGAGTAGTGAACTTTGAGGGTTCTTGAGGCCTTTGACAAAACCTCCAGGTCAACATCACCCTTAGCAATCATCTTACGACAAGATGGTTCCAGTCCGTTAGTAATATGTTTGAAGAGAACTATCCTCTGGTTGGCAAGCCATACCAGAGCTGAGAGGATTTTTCCATTCTCAGGCTGTTTCAGTGCTGTGCTTTTTCCTCCAAGTATACTACCTACACTCAGTGGCTTAGTCTGTTTGTTTCTATCTGTCTCTACTTGTTCGCCTAACTTGATGAGTAAATCACGAGTCGAAAGGCGAAAAAGCTCCCCCACCTGTGCGCGCTCGCGCGCTTATAAACTAGAAGATTCTATAGAAATTGGGGCTAGTCATGCCAGGACTTGTTAATGAGAAAACTCTAGAGTTGAACATCACACATGAAGGATTGACAAACGTGGGCATCGGTGTCATTGGTTTCACTCAGCAACAGGAATCTAGAATCGGAGCTGACGTGTTCTATCCATGCGCCAGACCTTTCATAATTCAGTTCAAGGCAGCCAAGGAAGGCATTGACAACTCCTCAGCTACATTCTACGTCAACAACAACAAACGGAAGAATCAGCACAGGGCTCTGGACGCAATAGCAAGAAGTGGTGTTTGTGAAGCATACTACGCATTCCCCTTGATCGTGAGTGATGTGTTTCTCACAGCCAATTTCGGCAGTCTCTTAGATTTCACAGTTATGGTCAACGCTCAAAGGCTAACTGGAACACTTAACTGGTTTAATGAAATACACAAGGTGGAAGTTCAATCTAATGGCCGGTTTGATGTAAGCTCCGAGGGGAGAGTGACTGACGAAGGATTCTCTGCCAAACAATTCTTCGAGAAGAAGGCAAAAGAGAGAGAAAAACAGTTCAACGAGGAAAAAAGAATGTCAGAATACATCAATGATATTATTGAACAAATGGAACATGTGGTGAAAGAGGCGCAGATTGTTGGAAAATCCGAACACACGATAACGTTTATTGGAACAGACATAGACAGAAAGCATCTGGGGTATTTGCAGCTTCCTGTTCTCATAAGAGGATTGGAGAAAAAATCTAGAGAGAAAGTCAAATTCACATAAATACCTACAGGGAAGTCATTAGAAAGCGCGCGCGCTAGCATGAACAGCAATATCGTTAAATTAAGATATTCTTCTCTAATATCCAGGCGAAAACTGTGTCCTTTGATGTGTTCATATGCTACAAAAGAATGTCAGCGGAAGACTTTGCCGAACACCTGAAGAAGGGTTTGGAAGAATTTGGCGTGCATGTATTTCTTGATACCAAAGACATCCCCAGGAAGCTCAAAGGAACACAAGAATGGACCGATGCAAGAGATAGGACGGTTGTTGAGAGCAGGACCTTCTTGCTTATTCTTACCCCGGGCTTTGATACGTCTCCGGAAATTGCAAAAGAGCTCAGTCTAGCAAGAGAATGTCCAAACAAGGAATTTGTGTATTTCAGGCATAAGGACCTTACCCCCAATCTTAAGATAGTTTTAGATAAAGAAACACTAGATCTAGGGAAACAACAGCAAATTCCTTTTGACACAAAACAAGATTTGTTGCGAAAAGCACACAGCATCTTAATTGAAGGTCACAAGGCACCCATCGCCTTAAGCAACGGCCCAGAGAAAGCAACGGATGAAAAGTTCTCAGGCGCTATCAGCAATCTTGCAGCATTTTACGACACTGTACCAGGCGCAAGGAAGGTTCAAAAAGTGTATCCAAAGCTTTTCACGGACGAAGAAAAGAAATCTCCCGGCAAGGCGGACAAAATTTGCAGAATTCTCGAAACATACGTTGGCAATAAAGCGCAATTCAAACAAGCACTACAAACAATAATCAACCTACATCGGGTCTATTCTTTAAAGAACATAAGCGCACTAAGGGACATAATGACCGACCTAGGTTTCATTATTGGTGACGACTTATCACTGGGTGACGCTAAGAAACCAATTGAAAGAACATTTGGAAAACCAGAATATGATTTCAGACAATTTGATGAATCATTTAGAGCCTTAGAGCAAGCAACCCAGCCAAGAACAAAGGCAACGATGCTGGAATATTTTCAGCCTAAACTTCGTAGTCTTTGCTATGACTACAATTGGAATGATGAAGTGAAAGGCAGAATCATAAAAGTTTTGAACTATGTACCTAAATCACTTGCTGATGATCCAAATGTCAACTACTATCTACTATATCTCGCGATGATAACTAACCGTTGCGGCAAACACATCATAAGTGCTATAAACGAACGCTTTCTGGGCGAATTGAAAAACTTGTATGCTGATCCTAAATTTGAAACTAATGCCCAACTTCTGAGTTTATTGCAGGAGCTTCACGAGTTCAGTGAACAGTACATGATGGAACTTATTGACGATGCACGTTCAATTACTAATTGGAGTGACCAGAGATTTCAAGCTCTGGGAGGCAACATTGAACTCTGGGAGTTGAAGAAAGACAGGGGAGCCCATAAAAGAGTTGGAGAGTATTTGCGCGGAAAAATGGATGATGCTGAAAGAAGCAAAGACGAAAAAACGCTTGATAGACTCAAAAAACTATATAATCTATGGCAGAGGTAATAATGTGAACTTTTCTACTTCTTTGAAAAGTATTCGCTCAGTGTTATCCTCGCCGTTTCTTGCATTTGTCAAGTAGAGAAAAAAAGAGAATTGCGGGAGACATCTCCACTGTGTTTGTGTTTGAATAGCCCTTATCCTTTTGATGTGCGCAGTCTACTTGACGGTTCTTGGTCATCTCGTGTATCATGTCCGCATTTATGACAATTTATCAAAGGCGCCCTCTTGGTTTTTTCATCTATATCAGCAAGAAAGTCTTCCACACACACTC
>Ga0315280_10011752_pt1 | contig 10701 bp, 7 predicted proteins | sample YL17G06_40_MG_FD_203697 | JGI IMG/M metagenome (GOLD analysis project Ga0315280, IMG submission 203697) | Sediment microbial communities from Yellowstone Lake, YNP, Wyoming, USA - YL17G06_40 | ecosystem: Environmental > Aquatic > Freshwater > Lake > Sediment | place: USA: Wyoming | collected... | reverse complement strand
TCGCCGAAGAGTATCTCCTTAGGCGTCTTGCAGCCGAGCATGATGGTGACCTTGCCGAAGGCACCACGGTCCTCCATCACAGGGAGGATCAGCGACCGCAGCGGCGGGAGCCCGATCCCGCCCGCGACCATGAGCACGTCGTGGCCCCGCATCTCGTCGATCGGGAACGTGGTGCCGAAGGGACCGCGAACGCCGAGCGGCGCGGCAGCCTCCATGCCGTGCAGGACGCCGGTGAGCATCCCGACTCGTCGGACCGTCATCTCGAAGTGATCCCTCGTGTTCGGCGAGGAACAGATCGAGATCGGAGCCTCTCCAATACCGAACACGGACACTTGGGCGAACTGGCCCGGACCGTGGCCCAAGGGTCTGCCTGAGTCGAAGGCGATCTTGTATACCTTCTCCAGCTCAGTGGGCTGCTCGACCGAGAGAATGCGCGCCGGCTCAGGCAAGTACAGCGACTGCGCGACAGCGGCAGCCATCTACGCCACCTCCCCGCGGCGCTCGGCCGCGAGCTCGTTCGCGATCGTCACCATGTTGATGTGCACCAGGCAGGCCCGGCCGCACCGTCCGCAGCCGGTGCAATGCGGCTCGCCGTAGCGGCCGTACTGGTAGTTGAACTTGCGGTTGTGCCGATGAAGCAGCCTCTGCCACGGTGTGGGGCGGAAGTTGTGGCCCCCCGCGACGGTCGCGAAATCGAGCAACATGCAGCCGTCCCAAACGCGGCTGCGTGTGCCTTCGCTGCCGTCGAGCGAGATGCGATCCTGCACATCGAAGCAGTAGCATGTGGGGCACACCAGATTGCAGGACCCGCAACTGAAGCAGACGTCGCCCCACTTCTTCCAGACCTGGCTGGTCATTGAGGCCTGGTAGATCGCTGGGAGTGCCCCGACCGGAACATCGATCGCGGCCTTCATCGCATCGCGCTTGCGCAGGCCGAAGTCGTCGATGGCGGACTCCTCGTAGACGCCCCCAGGCGCAGCGGCGGCAAAGTAACGAGCGAGAAGGTCCTCGCCGCGTTTGGTGCCGATCTCGATGACGTAGCCTACGGGGCGGGCCGGGGTGAAGAAGAGGTCGTAGCCCTTATCGGCCTTGAGAGTGCCGACGCTGGCGCAGAAGCACTGGTCGTCCGGCATGCAGTCGAAGCCGAGGACTATCGCCGACTTCCGCCGGGCGCCGTAGCTATCGTCGTAGTGCGGCCCACCGAAGGTCTGGTCGATGCAGCGGAGGCCCGCTATGTCGCACGGGTGGACTCCAGCCATTATGACGGGCGTGTTGTCGATGGCTCCCTCCGCCTCGAAGCCTCCGCCCTCGGCGCGGAACCTGAGCAGCACCTCACGCTGTGGGAACACGTGCTTCTTCGGAGGGAGGGTGGTTCCGATCGCGAGCGGGCGCGCCAGGCTCCAGTCGGTGATCTCGTCGAAGACGTACGACGGACCCTTCTCCACCGGGGCCACGACCTTGTAGTCGCCGGTGACCGCCGTCATGGCGGCGGCCAGGCCCTCTTCCGTGATCGTGTAGAGCTCCATCCGGGCTCTCCTCTCCAGGCGCTGAGCCCTCGTCCATGGGCCGGGACGAGGGACCAGTCTAGCAAATCCTCGGGAGTAGCTCTCCCGACGGCATGTCAAGCACTCTCTCTCCGCCGAAAGCCGTGGCCAACCTCACCTGGCCGGCCGAGCGCTCTGTCACCTCGCCAATAAGCGCGGCCTCGCGGCCCAGCGGATGCGAGCGAATGGCCTCCAGAGAGGCTGATGCCGCGTCCGCGGACACGACCGCGATCAGCTTCCCCTCGTTGGCGGCGTGAGCTGGGTCGAGTCCGAGCAACTCGCACGCCTCGCGCACCGTTCGCCGGATGGGCAGTAGGTCCTCGTGCAGCCGGATCGTGACGCCGGAGTCCTCCGCGATCTCGTTCACCGCAGCCGCGAGCCCGCCGCGAGTGGGGTCTCTCATGCAGTGGACCGCAGGGCCCGCCGCGTCGAGCAGCCGGTGCGCGAGAGGCGCGATGCACGCGCAATCGCTCTCGATCGGCGGGTCGAGGGGGAGCGCCGCTCTGGCCGCCATCACCGCCAGTCCGTGATCGCCGATCGTGCCGCTGACGATCACGGCATCACCCGGTGACGCTCGATCGCTGCCCAGGGCCGCGTCCTCCCTAACAGGCCCGCCGCCCGTGGTGGTGACGAAGAGCCCGTCGGCGGCCCCGCGGTCCACGACCTTCGTGTCGGCTGCGACCACTGGCACGCGGGCCTCGTCGGCCGCGCGCTGAAGGTCGGCCGCCATGCGGCTAAGCAGATCGAGCGCCAACCCCTCCTCCAGAATGAACGCTGCGGTGAGCCACTCGGGTCTGGCGCCCATTACCGCCACGTCGTTCAGGGTCCCGCACGCGGCCAGCGTGCCCAAGCTTCCGCCCGGGAACTCGGCCGGCGTGACGACGAACGAGTCGGTGGAGACGGCGATTCGCCCGGCGGGGCGACACAGCACCGCGGCATCCTGTCGAGGGCGCGACGCGGCGGCGAGCCCACCGAAAACGGAGCTCACCAGCGACTGACTCCCGCGGCCCCCGCCGCCATGGCTGAGGAGCACGCGGCCGCTGGCGCTGGGGTCGGGCTGCCTGGGTTGGGGTCCTGCGGTAGGGCACACCCCGCTGAGTTCGGCGGTGGGCGGGCCGGTCCTCCGGGAATGTGCACTTCGTTTCTCGAAATGGCCGGACGAGGCTACTCCTCCGGCGGCAGCGCGCGGACCCGCACATCCGCGAACTCGACCCTGCCGGAGACGGCCACGAGGCCGAGCCTCCCACTGAGCGGCGCGCCGTTGAAGCTGCCAAACCAGTAGATGCTGCCGTCGAGGACCGGTGTGGCGTTCAGGCGGACCTGGAAGTACTCCCCGCAGTAGGTAGCCTCCAGGTCGTTCCACTCGCCGGCGGGCAATGCGGCGTTGAACCTCGGCACTCCCGCCTTGCGTAGCGCCCCGGAACCCTCCACGGAGGGCTGGGCACCGGCGTCGTCCGCGAGGCTGATCTCGACTCGCGGGGCCTTCTGATCGTCGTCGGCCCTGAGCAGCACCGAGCCCTTCGCGCCCTTCGAGAGACGGTAACGGAGGCGCAAGTCGTAGTCCGCGAGCTGACGAGTGGTCGCGATCATTGTCTCCCTGGTCGCGTCGCACATGGCGGCGCCGTCCTCGACACGCCAGGGCTCGGCGGCCTGCCAGCCCGAGAGGTCGGTGCCGTCGAGAAGCGCCTCGAAGCCCTCTTCCGGCTCGGGCTTGACGCGGATACTGCGGTAGAGGACACGAGCGCCGTGGTTCGTGAGCCCGATGAAGCCGCGCATGTTGCGCTCTCGAGGTTTGCGGCCGGCGGGCAACGCGGCATTCCAGGCGGGGTCGTCGAGGTCGGCATCGTAGAGCCGGACGCCGTTGAGCACCGTGCTGACCCGGCGCCCGATGCAGGTGACCTCCGCCTCGTTCCACTCTTCGGGCCCACGCGAGGCGTCCACAGATGGGACGAGAAGATCGTACAGGGCGCCGCTGGCGTCGGTCGTCGGCGGGTCAAAGTGCCGGCCGAAGATCTGAACCTCCATCCCCACCGCGGACTGGCGGCCCCGGAGCGGGGCGCGGAGCCAGACCCCGCTGTTGCCGTCCTTCACGATCTGGTACTCGTACCGGAGGGTGAAGTCGCCGTACACCTCCTCAGAGCGCAGCCACCCGCTGCCCTGCCCGGCGCACTCGATCATCCCGTCATGCCAGCTCCAGCACTGGGCGCCCATCGCGTGCCAGCCGGACAGGTCGGGCCCGCCCGAGAGGGGAATGAAGCCCTCCGCGTCGGGGGTCGGAGAGACAGCCATCGCGAGCAGCAAAAGAAGCGCGCTCATGTGAGCACCGTGCCTTCCTCGATCAGGGCTAGGTTGCGATGGGCAGGCGGGAAGGTCCTGCCTGAGCGACGCCATGGAGGACCTGTGGAGAAGCGGGCGAAGGCGTGGAGGCAACGATGAGGATCACGTATGACAGCGAGGCCGACGCCCTCCACATCAGGCTCGTCGAGGGAATCCACCAGTGCCGCTGCCTCCGGCTGAACGACTGGGTGACGCTGGACATAGGGCCCAATGAGTCACTGGTCGGAATCGAAGTGATCGACGCGAGCGAGGCGATGGGCGAAGGCGCCGCGCCGACGGTCTTACTGGAGAACGTACTGGCGCGGTCGGCGTGAATGCGTGTCGCGCCTCCCGTGCCCTTCGTGACGGGCGCTACGTGCCCTCCTCGGGACGAACGGGAGCCCGCCACCAGCACTGCACCGTCTATGAGCTTCTCACTAGTTCGACCAGTCCGGGAATACGTCAAAGCCAGCACTGTCGGTAAGCTGTACCGGGTAGGAGCCGTCAGCGTTCATCGCCCATATGTGGGTGGGTTCGTCCCCGGCCCTGGAAGCATAGGCCAGCCTGCTGCTGTCGGGCGACCATGCGCATCCGACGTCCGAGGTCGAAGGGCTCTTCGTGATGTTGACCTGGCCGGTACCGTCGGGTCGCATCAGCCAGATGTCCCAGTCGCCGGTCCTATCACTCGCGAACGCGATCCAGAAGCCGTCCTTCGACCAGCTTGGGCTGTAGTTCATGGCGTCGGTGCTGTCAGTCAATTGCTGCTCCCCGGTGCCGTCCGGGTTGATGGCCCAGATCTCGCGGTCCAGCTCGGACGTATGGCCCGCGTCATTGAACTGGCGGCGGTAGAAGGCCACAAGCTGACCATCCGGCGCGAACCGGGGCTTCCAGTCATCCGAGTCGGCAGCCGGGGCGGTCAGCGGGGTCTGCTGGGTGCCGTCGTCGCGCATCGTGTAGACAGCGTAGTTGCCGCCACGGTTCGAGATGAAGGCGAGCTCGTCGCCGTCCGGCGACCAAGACGGTGTCCTGTCGGAACCCGGGTCGTCGGTTAGGCGCTGAACGTTGGAGCCGTTGGCGTCCATCACATAGATGTCAAGGTCCCCGTTCCGGTCGGACTGGAAGGCGATCCTGGACTTGTCAGGCGACCATGCCGGGTTCTCGTCCTGTCCCGCGTTCTGGGTGAGGTTATGCTCGTCGGAGCCGTCGGCCTCCATCACGTAGACCTCGTCATTGCCGTCGCGATCACTATGGAAGACGATGCGGTCTCGCTCGTCGACCGCGCCCACCGTGACCACGGAGCTCCCGAACAGCCAGAGCCCCTCGTCCTGGTCACCGACGCTGGCCGCTAGGGTGATCTGGGTGGGCGTGGATGTGCTGGGCGCATGGTAGACACACGAGCCGTCCGCGCGCACCTCGAGCTCGCCCGTGTCGGCCGACAGCGCCCATACCGGGTAGAAGGACTGGATCACGCTACCGTCCTCGCGCCGCAGGAGGCAAGTGAACCTCTGCGTGGCCCCGGAGGGCACTTTGGGCCCCTCGGGCGTCACCATCACAGTGGCGCCCTCCAGGTCGGCCCTGGAGACCAGAGGCAACCTGGTCTCGTACTGAGACGGCGCGTCGTGCGTCACCTTCTGAGCCTTGCCACGCAGGGCAACGAAGTCGGAGCCGGCAGGGGGCTCGATGTCCACAACGTAGTCGCCAACCTCAACGTTAGCGAAGCTGAACTTGCCGTCCGCTCCTGTAGTGGTTGTCCTCTGGCCTGTTGCGCCGCCCAGGTGGGCGAGCGCCAGCCGCACAAGCGCGTTGGGGATAGGCACTCCCCCAACGGCGTTCACCACGGAGCCCTCGTACAACACAGTGTCCCCGCCGTCCCCATCGCTCGGCGGCGTCGATTGGCATCCGGTGGTCAGCACCAGTGCCGACACGCACAGCCCAAGCGCCAGCCACGAGAGACCAGACGCCGCGATCCCGCACGTACCGCAAGACCTTGTCGAGTGCATTCCCAAGCCTCCGCTTCAGAGCATGCTCGTGCGGCCACAAAACGACCCGACCGTTCCACGCCTGCCCAACTGCTACCTGCAGCCATCACCCGGACATAGCCGGGGAGCCCGGAGTGCCGTCCGCGTCGGCTAGAGCCTGCCCGCGAGCGTGCAGTCGAGTTGCAGCAGCCCTCCGGGGCGGATGGCCGCCACGTCGGCGATCAGGGGGTGCCGCACCCGAGGGTGGTCGAGGTACCAACCCCAGACCAACTGCACCTCGTCATCGGTGAGCGGGAAGCAAGCCGCCGACTGCCGGTAAGCGGTCTGCACCTCGGGGTCTCCGAGGAAGGCCCACCACCCCAGCAGCCAAGTGCCTGACAGTTCGTACGGCCCGTAGCCGTCGTCCGGATCGTCGCCGTACCCCCACCTGTACACACCATTCCATCCATCCACGTAGTTGGTGACGAGGTACAGCCTGCGGCCGTCCGACGGGGGCACGAGGGCGTGCCGCGTGAGCTGGGTCGCCAGCCCGGCCACCAGGCGCTGGTACATGTCATACCGTGGGTCTCCCGCGCTGCCGGCATCGCGTAGCGAGCAGAGCCAGCGCGCGAGACGGTGCGCGTGCGAGGAGTCCGACGCGATGCCGGGCACCGGGAGCGGGTCCATTCCCGGCACCTCCGCGGTCCGTCCGGCGTACTCGTAGTCGGGGTGATCGGTCCAGACACCGGGCTGGAGCAGCCAGCCGCCGTCGTCACCCCACGCCACCTCCTGCTCGAAGGCCGCTTGAGCGACATCGAGTATGTCCACGATCGATGCCCGAACGTCCAGGCCACGTGCGCGGTACAGTTGCGCCAGGTCCCCTGCGATGGCGAACACGTGCAACTCGACATCCTGGATGGCCCGGTAGTAGCTGTACTCCACCTCATGGGTGCTCAGCCTCCAGAGGGCGAGGCCGCGCCGACCCGTGAAGCTCTCGCCCGTATAGCTGACCGCGGGCTCCTCGAGCCAGATCCTCAGAACGCAATCGAGGAGAGCGGCTTCGAGCCCCTCGGGAACCTGCCCGGTGCCCTCTGCCAGCACGCAGAACCTGCTCGCCAGGTACAGGTACTGGGTCCACCCAAGCTGCTCGCCGAACGATAGGTCGATCGACTCAATGTCGGTCGCAGTGAACCGGCTGAACTGATCCGCGAAGGCGGCCTGCCAGTCCGGGAGTCCCGCCGCGTAGGCGTAGTGCAGGGGGACCATCAGGAAGTGGCCCGCATCGTAGCGGTAGTCGGCAACCCACTGGTCATCAGCCAGGTAGGGGCTCAGCGTGTCGGCCCACATGGAGTCGAGGTCCGCCCCCGCATTGCTCCCCGTACCGCCTGCGCACGACCACAGGGCGCCTGCGGCAACAGCCAGGCCCAGAAGCAACGCCATGGTGCGCACCAAGACACCTCCCACTGCCTCTGACGATCAGGCATTCCCCCTGCCGGCGGAGCCACCTCCCAGTACCCGGGCATCGAGGTACGGGCAACCTCGCGAGCAGCAGCTATGGCAGGGCCGGGTCGTCCGGGTTCCCGGGAGGCGTGTGCACCGTAGGGCGGAAGTAGGGACGGGCGCGTGTCACGGGGCCGACGGAGTTAACACTGACAGGAGGCACGCCCCGGTGAACGTAACGCGGGCTGCGCTCATGATCCTCATCATGGCCTCGGCCGCTTGGCCGCAGGGAGTACTGGAGGGAAGACCGGTGGCTTATACGAGCTTCGAGTTCGCGGGACACGAGGACGATGCTCAGGCCCTGTCGGCCTATCTCGAGCGCTTCTATCAGATCCGCAGCCCGCACTTCGGCTACGGACCGACGCTGTTCAACAAGGAGTTCCTCGTCACTTCCGACGTATGGACGAGCGGCATGAGCGCCGACGGCTCGCGCACGTGCCAGGACCTGATGCTGGACATGTTCCGGGCCATCAAGATCGACCCCGACGGCTATGTGAACACGCACCAGCACTTCTCGCACGCGCACGAGACGGGCTGGCCGTTCCCCATCTGGACCCAGGTGCCGAACGGGCCCACAGGCGTCGCGGCCGGCTGGCACTTCCAGGACGACGGGCCGGGCTGGGTGTGGGGGTACTTGAAGGCGATGCCGGGGAACAAGTGGACCGGGCAGGCGGCGGCCGATTCGTGGACGCTCGAGAACGCCGAGTCGCTCGGCATCGTCGACAGCCGGTGGCACCTCCGCTCGGCGGGGGAGTCGCCGACCATCACGAGCCCAGAGGGCGTCGAGATCGACTCATTCAATGCACCGTTCCTGCAGATCCGATGGACTCGCGCCGGGCGGCCGCGTCCAGGGGTGCTGCCGTGGGTCGAGTGGATGCGCGAGGGCGACAGCGGCTTCGGTCCCGACAGGCGGGTGTGCTTCCAGCCACCGCCGGAGCCGGAGGGGACTCTCGGGTCGTGCATGATGGAGATGCACACTCATCCCAAGTGGACGGGGAAAACCACGCGGCTGCGGGTCTGCCTGGCGCCTGGCGAGTCCGGCGTCGAGTTCACGATCGACTCGTTCTTCACGGTCTATGACACGCGCCACTCGATCAACAACCCGGTTTTCGTCCTGTCGGCGGCAGACTACTTCCGATGGACGCACGACATCGGCTTTCTGCGCGAGCACATCGACCGGATGCGCATCGCGCTGCGGTACGACATGACGGTCATGGGCGGGCTCGAGCACAAGCACATCGTGAACCCCTGGGTCGGGCATGACGGGCGTCCGGGCTTCGAGGTGAAGCCGGACGGGACGAAGGTGTTCCACCCCGGGCGCGGTATCGGCAACAACTACTGGGACCTGCTGCCCTTCGGCGGGCACGACATGTACGCCACGTCGCAGTACTACGCGTCTCTGCTCGCGATGGCGGACATCGAGGAGGCCGCGCTGGCGCACCCGGGATGGAACGTGCCGGCGGGCGCCCTCGCACTCGACCCGGCGGCGCTCCGCGCGCACGCAGCCGAGGTGAAGGCGGACGCGAACAAGCGCTTCTGGAGCGAGAAGACGGGCCGGTTCGTCGGCTGGATCGACTCCGACGGCGCCGCGCACGACTACGGCTTCACGTTCGCTAACCTCGACGCCATCTGGTACGGGATCGCGTCGCATGAGCACGCACGAGCGATCATGGACTGGCTCGACGGCAAGCGCATCGTCGAGGGCGACACGTCCACTGGCGCGGACATGTACCGGTGGCGCTTCGGGCCGCGCGCGACCACCAGGCGGAACGTGGATTGCTACGTGTTCGTATGGACGGGGCCCGAGACGATCCCGTGGGGCGGCCAGGTACAGGACGGCGGCGCGGTGCTCGGGTTCTCGTTCTACGACATGTGGGCGCGGCTCAAGGTACTCGGGCCGGATGACGCGTGGCGGCGGCTCTCGGAGATGCGCGCATGGGATCGCGAGGTGCAGGCCGCGGGCGGCTACAGAGAGTACTACAAGGACGGCAAGCAGGGCACGACACTGCAGGGCGGCGGCACCGCGGGCGGAATCGGCGTCGACTTTGAGTTCTACGAGAGCAGCCTCGTCCCGTCGATCGTCGCGCGGGGCTTCGTGGGCCTGCAACCGGATGAGGACGGCCTGGTGATCGACCCGAAGGTCCCGTCACAATGCCCCGAGATGACCGTCAGGAACGTCATGTACCAAGGGACTCGGATGAACGTGACTGCTCGCGATGACAGGGTGACACTCGAGCTTCTGACCGACCCGGTCGAGCCGCTCACCATCGCCTTCCGGGGCGAGTGGCGCATGCAGGGCCGGCCAGGCGGGCGCGACCGGTTCACGCTGGTCGCGCCGGGCACGTACGAGTTCCACAGGTAGGGGCGACCCGGCAGGTCGCCCTCGCCGTGCGCAGGCGTCTCGCCTGCGGGGCGCATGGCAATGTCCCCGATGGGGGCGACGGTATGAAGGAGCGAGCACACACCTCCCGCGTACACTCACTGCCTGTCTCATGGCCCTGGTTGGGTGTCGGGCTGGGCTTGGCGCTGTCCGCGGCAACGCCGCGCCCGCTGATCGATGAGCCGGGCATGCGCTGGCTTGGGCCGCTCGGCACCATCTGCTTAGGGATCATGGCAACGGGCGTCGTGCTGTGGCAGCACTGGGTCGTCTGGCTCTTTAGTGGTCGCCTTGTGTCGTGGACGTTCGGTTTCGTCGTGCGGCGCGCCAGGCTCGACGCGATCACCACGGTCGAGTTCCCACGGATGGCTGATGGCGAGCCGCTTGGACGGTCCCAGTTGGCGACCGGGTGCGCCGTCCGGCGCGCTCGCGGCCTGCCGATCCAGGTCTACGGCCTGCGCGGATGGGTAGCGCTGGTGACGAAGATCGTCGCTGCCAACCCCGGCGTCCGTCTCGACTTGCCGCCCCGCTTGGCGGCGCGCGTGCGTACCGCGGCCTCGGGCCGTGCAGCGCCGCGCGTTCGAGTGACCGATCTGTCGGGGGAGGACCTTGGCTACTGGTGGGTCAGCACGCTCTCGATCGGGCGCCTAGTGGCCGTGTGGTACCTTGGATGGTGGATCACCTTCACGCTGCTGTGCATGGTCGCCTCAGCAGTGAGAATGGAGCCGCCCTGGTGGTGCTTGCTGGCGGGTCTTCCCGTCGGGATCGCGTGGATAGGGTGCCTGTGGCTCATCCGCTGGTCTCGCTGGCGCCTGATCCTGGGTCAGGACGCGCTTACGCTGGTCGGCGACGGAGGCAGGACCACGCGGATCCCGTGGGGCGAGATCGTTCTGTACGAGCCGCCACTGCGCCACTGGAAGGCCGAGCTGCTTCACCGCAGTCCGGTTGGCATGGCCGTCATCCACGGCCGCGATGCCGAGATCAGGTGCTTCGCCTTCCCCGGCTG
>Ga0315280_10011751_pt1:5000-10701 | contig 10701 bp, 5 predicted proteins | sample YL17G06_40_MG_FD_203697 | JGI IMG/M metagenome (GOLD analysis project Ga0315280, IMG submission 203697) | Sediment microbial communities from Yellowstone Lake, YNP, Wyoming, USA - YL17G06_40 | ecosystem: Environmental > Aquatic > Freshwater > Lake > Sediment | place: USA: Wyoming... | reverse complement strand
CCATGAAGCCCATAATTTTCTTCTTCAGGACTGACTCTTCAATTTTGCGAAGCCTTCCCACCAGCAGCAGATAATCATAGGCACTCATGTGGGAATAGAGAGCCTGCTCCTCCGGGACATACCCGAGTCTTTCTTTGAACCAGACTAGGTTTTTCCAGACATTGTGGCCGTTGTAAAGGATTTCCCCGTCGGTCGGCTCCAGGAGTCCGGCCAGCATTTTGATAGTGGTGGATTTTCCGGCTCCGTTGGGACCAAGATAACCTACCGCCTCCCCGTGCCTCACCGTGAAACTTACCCTGTCCACAGCCTTCAAGATTCCATATTTTTTTGTAATCTGCCTAAGTTCTAACATTGTTGAATCTAAAATCATTTTAATGTTTGGTTACATAATTTTCAAATAAGGCTCTTTTTGGATTCCTTTTTATTAGCAATTCGGCTCCTTAAAAGTCAGGTCCTAAATTTAGGTCATACTAATGACAATGCCCAAACTAGTCTTCTCCAAACGTCCTTTCTCTGGTCCTAAATGACAGCTCATAAATGACAAATATTAATTTATCAATAAATAATTTTGCTCATATAGAGTCGTACTTTTGATAATAAAAAAAGAACAAAAGAGCTTGAGCTGCTCTATTAAATTAATAACCTCATTTCCTATGTCTATATCTTAAAAAATGATACAAATCTTATGCTTCAGATATTCATTAAAATAAAAAATAAGAAAAATCTGGTCTCTTGCTCCCTATCTATCTCCATTCCAAATTAAATTGTTTTCATTGCAAATTAACTTTTTTTACAGTTCAAGATTTCATATTTTTTTAATATCTTATAGAGCCAGACACGACTTATTCCAAGAGCTTGAGCTGCTCTGGACTTATTGCCTTGAAACTGTGTCAATGCCTCGTTTATCTTTTCTTCCGTTAAATATTTTTTCTCTAAATGATTTTCGTTTTTTGCTTCAATAAGTACAGGAGCATCAAATATGATATCTTTCGTTTTTATTTTTTGGTCATCGCAAAACACCATGGCTCTTTTCAGGACATTCTCCAGCTCACGCACGTTTCCTGGCCAATCATGGGCAAGAAGCTTATCTAAAGCTTCAGGCAAAAGAACTTTATTTCCTCTATCTCCCCCACTCCCTCTTCTTAATACCTCCTTGGCCAGAAGCGGGATGTCTTCTTTCCGCTCTCGCAATGGTGGGATGTGCATCTTTAACGAGGCTACTCTATAATACAGGTCAAGACGAAACCTGCCATTTTTTATCTCATAAGAGAGATCCTTATTCGTGGCAGCTATGATCCGGACATCGGCCCTGAGCTTCTCTGTCCCAGCCAATCTGTAAAATATACCTTTGTCCATAAACAGCAGCAATTTGCCCTGGTTATGATGATGAAGGTCACCTATCTCATCAAAAAACACTGTGCCCCCATCGGCTACCTCTAATTTCCCCTTCTTCCTCTCTACAGCCCCAGTAAATGCACCCCTCTCATGCCCAAATAGCTCTGATTCAAAGAGCTCAGGTGATATATTGCTGCAGTTGAGATGAATAAATTCCCTTGATGCCCGAGGGCTCAACTCATGGATGAGTTCAGCCGCAAGCGTCTTCCCTACGCCAGTCTCACCGGTGATCAAAACCGGTAGATCAGTGGGAGCTATCTTCTGTATCTGTTCCTTTATTTCCTCTATCGCCTGGCTTTTCCCCAGAAGCCTCCGCTCAATGGAGTTCCGTAACTCCATCTTTTACCCCCGATGGTATTATACCTAAGATTAAAACCCCTTTATTAGCCTTGTGTTAAGGTTTTATAAAACTGGATGGACCACTCCTTTCTCTAATATTTCAGTCGAAGATAATCAAAGAAAATTGAAAATTTTATTGCGTTTCTGAAAACTTAAGAACTGTATTAAGCTGAGCCTTAACTTATTGGGAAGTATAAAGTTACTCTATTAAAGTTATCAGTTTTGAAATCAACGCCGGTAGTCAAGACCCTGCCTTTTAATCTTCTCATAATCATATTGGCAATTTGAACAGACTAATAGGTTGACCATTCAAATTGAAGCAACCGGAAGAGATCTCTTATTCTTATTTGCTAAAAAAACGAAATATTACTTACCTCCCCCCTTTTCCCGGTTAATTGCTGCTCCATGCAATAGAGGTTAAGTTGGCCAGCCTGGCGGCAAAAAGCAAATAGTAACCTGCCAGCCTCAGACTGAAATTCGTTTAGGTCATAAGATCCGAAGGGATAGAATGGAAATAGGGAATAAAATGGAGACCTAGCTGAAATATAGCCGTGAGCCGAGGCGAGGTCAGAGAAAAATAGGAAATATAGTTTGTGTCCCCGTTTTTGGGCAAAAAAAACCCGGCAACGACCTACTCTCCCACGCGGTTCCCCACGCAGTACCATCGGCACTGGAGAGCTTAACTTCCGAGTTCGGAATGGGATCGGGTGTTTCCCCTCCGTTATGGTTGCCGGGATTAATTACAATCCTGAGACTCGGGACACGTAACAAAGTACATGTCCCGCTCTATTCCGGGACACGCAACGGAGTGCATGTCCCGTCTAACAAAGCGGCATGTTTAACCTTGATAAACTTTATGGTCAAGCCTCACGGGCTATTAGTACTGGTTAGCTCAACGCCTCACGGCGCTTACACACCCAGCCTATCAACCTCGTAATCTACGAGGGCCCTTTAGCCCCTTGCGGGGAGGGAGATCTTATCTTGGGGCGCGCTTCCCGCTTATATGCTTTCAGCGGTTATCGCTACCGAACATGGCTACCCAGCGCTGCGCCTGGCGGCACAACTGGTACACCAGAGGTTCGTCCATCCAGGTCCTTTCGTACTATGGACAGCCCCCCTCAAATCTCCTGCGCCTGCCGTGGATAGGGACCGAACTGTCTCGCGACGTTCTAAACCCAGCTCACGTACCCCTTTAACCGGCGAACAGCCGGACCCTTGGGACCCGCTTCAGCCCCAGGATGGGATGAGCCGACATCGAGGTGCCAAACAGTCTCGTCGATGTGAGCTCTTGGAGACTATTAGCCTGTTATCCCCGGCGTACCTTTTATCCGTTGAGCGATGGCCCTTCCATACGGGACCACCGGATCACTAAGCCCTGCTTTCGCACCTGCTCGACCCGTCGGTCTCACAGTCAAGCTCCCTTATGCCTTTGCACTCTACGGCTGATTTCCAAACAGCCTGAGGGAACCTTAGGGCGCCTCCGTTACTTTTTAGGAGGCGACCGCCCCAGTCAAACTACCCACCTAACACTGTCCCTCTACCCGATAAGGGTAGTAGGTTAGAACTTCAGAACATGAAGAGTGGTATCTCACCGATGGCTCCACCACACCCGGAGGTGCGGCTTCATAGCCTCCCACCTATTCTGCGCATCATATTCCAAAATCCAATGCTAGGCTGCAGTTAAGGTGCCGGGGTCTTTCCGTCCAGCGGCAGGTAACCGGCGTCTTCACCGGTACCACAGTTTCGCCGTGCCCCTCTCTGAGACAGCGCTCATGTCGTTACGCCTTTCGTGCGGGTCGGAACTTACCCGACAAGGAATTTCGCTCACTTTACCCGGACATTTCTGTCTGGAGTGGACCATATCTTTATCCATTCTCGAGGGTTTTCTTAACTTTCTCCAGAGCAGGACGCTCAGTGGTGTTCATCTGCAGGGCCAGGTTAATTATTGTTTTTAATCCTTCCTTGGTCAGGTGCTTTTTCTCTTTCATTATTAGGATTATTTTCCGGAATTTCCTGAAATCAACATTCTTCTTGGTTTTTAATGGATGTTTCAGAAAAAAGTCACAAAGTTTCTCGAGCTGCTCAAGCTTTCTCATCCGATAACAATAGCGATCATCATGATTTATTCTTACTACACCGCCTTGAAAGAACTTTTTCAAGGCATAAAGGATAGAAACATCCCGAAGGTGCTGCACCACAACAAATTCAGGTAGAACCTGGTAACCAGCAGTCATCTCAGGATGACTTTGAACACTCACGTGAAAACATCCCTCTCCATCAACGAACCCAACTACCCAATCAGGAGACAATTTCATACGCTCCTCCTGCCTCAAGATGGATACCTGGCGTATGGCCTCTGAGGATCTCCTGCGTCTGCCTTATGCGCAGGATTTCCTGCGGATTGCCCAATCTCTGGCATTTTTACCGCAGCCTTTGCCGCTGGTAGCCAGAGCTCTAAGGGTGTTCCCGCATACAGCCAAGTATGAGTCCCGGTATTACTACCGGGAAAGGCAGCTCTTTTTCAGAGTTACCTTAGGACCGTTCTTATGTTTCACCTTTTTATTTTTTTAGGTGCCGCTCGGACATTGCCGAGCGCCCTCCATCGCTGAAGGGAACGGACTATATCATCTCTCCTCATTATCATTGGGGAGAGCCTGACGTATAGTCTCTGAGGATGCTTCGGGAACGTCCTTCGTTTTTCCAGAAGCCTTTCCTGCTGATTGTCCGCACCGGACACATTGTCACTTGCCAGCCGAATAAGGCAGCAAGTAGTGCCGGATACTCGGATTTCCCAGCATATAGTCAGGTTTTACAACTACAGCGGTCCAGCCTATAGTTACGGCCGCCGTTTACCGGGGCTTCGGTTCAGAGCTTCTCCCGCCGAAGCGGGATAACCCCTCCCCTTAACCTTCCGGCACCGGGCAGGCGTCAGACCCTATACATCGATTTTATGTCTTTGCAGAGTCCTGTGTTTTTATTAAACAGTCGCAAGAGCCATTTTTCTGCGGCCTCCTCGGGCTTTGTTTATACAACTACACCCTACTGAGGCACCCCTTCTCCCGAAGTTACGGGGTCAACTTGCCTAGTTCCTTAGAGAGGGCTCACACGTGCGCCTTAGGATTCTCTCCTCATCTACCTGTGTCGGTTTGCGGTACGGTCACCCGAAAGACTCCTTAGGGGATTTTCTTGGCAGTGTGGATTCAGCAAGTTCACAAGACCGAAGCCCTGCTTCCCCGCCGTATTCAGAGTTAACGAGCTCCCGGATTTGCCTGAGAGCTCCTCCTACTTGGCGGCCGCACATTTCCAATCGTGCGTATACCTATCCTCCTGCGTCTCCCCATCGTCCAAACGCCTTCCAGGTGGTGCAGGGATGTTGACCTGCTTTCCATCGCCTACGCCTTTCGGCCTCAGCTTAGGGACCGACTAACCCTGGGCGGACTGACCTTCCCCAGGAAACCTTAGATTTTCGGCGCTGCTGGTTTCTACAGCAGTTATCGCTACTCGTGCCGGCAGAGTCTCTTCCGTGCGCTCCATAAGACCTCGCGATCTTACTTCACCGCCCACGGAATGCTCCCCTACCAGACAAGCGAAGCTTGTCTTCACAAAGGGGCTTTGCCCCTTTGAATCCCCACAGAAAAAATTGCTTTTTTCCAGAGAATCCGAGGGGTTATTTTCCCTTTGCAGAGACAAGCTCCGCTTGCCTCCGCAGCTTCGGTAGCAAGCTTAGCCCCGTTACATTGTCGGCGCAGAAACACTTGACCAGTGAGCTGTTACGCTTTCTTTAAAGGATGGCTGCTTCTAAGCCAACCTCCTGGTTGTCTCAGTATTTCCACATCCTTGCCCACTTAGCTTGCATTTAGGGACCTTAGCTGACGGTCTGGGCTGTTTCCCTTTTGACCACGGACCTTAGAGCTCGTAGTCTTACTCCCGCGCACTGGTTAAGGGAATTCGAAGTTTGGTTGGATTC
>Ga0315280_10011750_pt1 | contig 10701 bp, 12 predicted proteins | sample YL17G06_40_MG_FD_203697 | JGI IMG/M metagenome (GOLD analysis project Ga0315280, IMG submission 203697) | Sediment microbial communities from Yellowstone Lake, YNP, Wyoming, USA - YL17G06_40 | ecosystem: Environmental > Aquatic > Freshwater > Lake > Sediment | place: USA: Wyoming | collected... | reverse complement strand
TGGAAATAGTTTATCCCGCTTGATAGAATTGACTATCAACCTGAAAACGGTAATCAATAGCAAATAGAAAATAATCAATTAACTATGGGCACGATAATCACACTTCCTAAACCAAACAAGGATGGCCCGATGTCACTGGAGAAGGCAATAGCCAAGCGGCGGTCCTGGCGGGATTTTTCGCCGCGGCCACTTACGTTTGAGCAAATCAGCCAACTGTGCTGGGCAGCCCAGGGACAGGACGCTGCCACCAGGTACCGCACTGCTCCTTCTGCTGGAGCAACCTATCCTCTGGAGCTTTTTGTCATAACTGGTGACGGTCTTTTTCGGTATTTACCCGCTAAGCACGCCCTCGAAAAGCTGACAGACCAGAACCTCCGTGCCACACTTGCCTCCGCTGCCTGGGGACAAAATTTTATCGAAGAAGCGCCGTTGACTTTGGTCTTCACCGCCGAGTTTGCCAGAACAACCAGACGCTATGGCGAACGCGGCATCCGTTACGTCTATATGGAAGCCGGCCACGCCGCCCAGAATGTCCACCTCCAGGCCGAGTCCCTGGGGCTTGGCTCTGTCGCCGTTGGCGCTTTTGATGATGATTCCGTCAGCAAGGTTTTGTCATTGCCGGACCACCTCGAACCTGTCTATATGGTTGCGGTGGGCTATCCTCGCAGGTAATTACAAGGTAGTCTCCAATGTCACAGAATTGGGCCGACAACATCGCACAAGAGCTTATAAACCAGAACCTCATACAAACAGGCACCTGTTTGATTCTCGGCGCAGCAGATACCGGCAAAACCACCCTCGCAGCAGCTCTGGCAAAACGATTAGCACCCAGCCGGCCTGTCGGCATTGTTGATGCAGACATCGGCCAATCCCGCATCGGGCCGCCTGCGGCGGTCGGCTGGGTGATTGCCGATAATCCGCCGCAGCCAGACATCTGGCAACTTCCCCCTGCTGGTATCAGCTTCGTTGGCGATGTAACGCCGGTAGGTCATCTGCTCCAGTTGACTGCCGCCATCATTCAGTCTGTCACGCAAGCATCAAAAGTCGCAGAGCTAATAATAGTCGATACGCCGGGCTTTATCAGTGGCCCGGCAGCAAGCGCTCTATGGTGGACGGTCCAGCGGGTATTAAACCCAAAGTTGATTGTGGCGGTGCAGCGTGAGACTGAACTGAGTGACATCCTTGCGGGGCTGCGCTGTTTTGGTCCAGGGCTTGAGATGGTTAATTGTCCATCGCAAATAAGGACCAAATCGCCGGAAGAAAGGCGAAAGTATCGGCAGAGTCAATTTAACAAGTATTTTCAGAACTCAATTATCTATAACATTAACCTCGGTGACATTGCGGTGCAGACAACCCAGAGTTTAAGGGACGTCAATTTGGCCGGTCGGCTGGTGGGGTTGCGGAACCGCGATGGGATGGATGTGGCAATAAGCATACTAAAGGACTGGCAGCCAGACAAAAATTCTGCCGTCATTAGAGCCCCACAACTCGATATCCGGCAAATATGTTGTCTTGTTATCGGCGATGTCACCGCAGATTTCACTGATGGCTAATATGGAAACTGTTTTTATTGATGGCAGCACGGGTGAGGGCGGAGGCCAGATACTGCGGACGAGCTTGGCTTTATCGTGCATTACCGGCAAGAAATTGCATATCGAAAACATCCGTGCTGCCCGCCGCAATCCGGGCCTGGCCAAACAACATTTAAGCTGCGTTCACGCCGCCTCCCAAATCTGTAGCGCCTGCTGCGATGGAGCTGCTCTCAGTTCAAAAACACTTGACTTTCAGCCGGGAACAGTGCGAAGCGGCAATTATAATTTCGATATAGGTTCCGCCGGCTCCGCAACTCTGGTAATTCAAACCATCCTGCCCGCTTTGTTTCTGACTGACGGACCTTCGACAATTACCGTTACCGGCGGCACTCATAATCCGTTAGCTCCGCCGTTTGATTTTCTTTGTGAGACCTTTTTGCCGGCCATCGCAACAACCGGCTTTTATGCCAACTGCGAGCTAATCAAGTATGGCTTCTATCCCGCTGGCGGCGGAAAAATAACCTTCGAAATCCAGCCCTGGGAAAAACAGCCTGACCAGATAATTAATCTCTGCCAGCCCGCCGAGCGGTTCGAAATTCACGCCCGAATCTATATCGCAAAACTCCCTGCGCATATTGCCGAGCGCCAGGAAAAACTATTACTTCAAAGCAATCTGGACATACAAAGGGTCGAGCGTATTGAGGTAACGGATTCCGATGGGCCGGGAAATTGTGTGATGATTCGACTTTGCGGCAGCCCACCTTCGATAAGAACAACCGTATTTACCGCATTTGGAATGAAAGGCAAACCATCTCAGCAGGTCGTAAGCAAGGTCGTCAATCTGGCTAAGGATTTCTTATCCAGCAGTGCTGCTGTTGACCATTTTTTAGCCGACCAGCTTTTAATCTATATGGCACTTTCAAAAGGCGGGTGTTTCACAACCAACGAACTCTCCGCCCACCTTTTAACAAATATGGAGATAATAACCAAATTCCTCCCCATTGCCTTTACCGCAGAGCGAGAGAAACAATCCTACAAGGTCTGCTGCTAATGCTTTGTAGGAAACATTTGAAAATTGTCATGTTGAACGAAGTGAAACATCTGGCCTTAGCGTTAGAACAGTTCATTTTGCTTCCTGTGCCAGATTATTCGCCCGCCTGCGGCTGGCTCAGAATGACGTTTGGTGAAGTTTTTCTACAGAGTTTGCTGCCAGCCGGTATAACGCCTTAAAAATGAGCTTACTGTGCTATTGTGACCTTTCACAAGTCATTATTTCCGCTGGAGTTACAAAAAAATGTCAAAAAGTCCTATAATTTCCCACTTTTCTCTTGGCATTCAACCCCCCTCCAGTTAAAATGGGTAAGATTTGGTTGGTTTTAGTAAGGAGTGGTAGTGAAGTGCGAAATAATCTCATTTCCAGCTTTGCCCCCGGAAAAAATCAAAATTTCGTAGGAGGAGAAAAAAGAATGAAAAAGTTAGTAACAATTTGTGCAGTAGCAGTCTTAATGTTTTCTATGAGTGTGCCATTAGCCTTCGCTGTGACTATCAGCGTTCCGGGGGAATCATGCATTTATTTTGCTGGTCAAACCCAGCCTGACCTTGAAGCTATGTACCCACCCTCGGCTGGGTGGGAATATGTGCCTTGGGAACCTGGTGCTCCACCATGGAACCAGCATTGGAACTTCCACAATGATACCGCCCCATGGGAGGGGGTAGTCAGGGCTACCAATGGTGAGAATCCAGACATCATTGCTCGGACTGCATCCTCGCTCATTCCGACGTTCATCGACGTGACAAGTTGGCAGGCAGCGGGCGTCAAGCTCTCCATCACAGCGATAGGAGTTTGGGGCCATAGCCCCAGACCTTCTTGTCACTCAGGACCGGATGGGTATTGGTGGTGGTTAGAGACCGATGAGGAGTATGACGACCTTGGCATAAGTCGGATATATGCTCCCTTGAACTCATTGGTCGGAGTGTTTCTGGGCGATGACCTGCCTGACCCTGCTGTTACACCCGCCACCCTGACGCTTGACATCGACGATATGACAACCCCTGCGCTTCAGCAAGCGTTCGTCATCGGCTCCATCCTCGAGAACATCACTATTCCGAGCGGTGCTACGAGGCTCTTCTTGGGGCTCCACGATGAGTGCGAATGGTGGAACAACTGCGGAGATATGAATGTTACTGTTACACCTGAACCAACAACGCTTTTGCTGCTTGGTTTGGGTGGGCTGACAATACTGCGAAAACGAAGAGGGTAAGGGTGTAATAGGAAATCAGGGAATTTGGTTATCAGGTGGAAGGTTATCAGGTGGAAGGTTATCAGGAGATTAGAGGATTAGGGAATTAGGATAGATTCTTCGCTTCGCTCAGAATGACAACGGTATGGATTTCCGCTTGCGCGGGAATGACAAAATCAAAAGGGCCGCGGGTGTAAAACCTGCGGCCCTTTTTGTTTTTGTAAAAACTCTTGCTATCTTGCGGCGGGAAAGTTAAAATTTTGTGCATCATAAATTATTGCCAGGGCAGGTTTCCGCAGCCCAAATGGGCTGCAAAAGGATAACATTTTGGGATGGAGCTTTAGGGATAGATGCAAGCAAAACTCAGGTTCGGAACCTTAATCGACCTCTTTAACGAATCCACCAGTTCAATTGAACCGCCGGATAAAGTATGTCTGGAAATTGTCAGAACAGAGCGGCAGGAAAAGCTCACCTTCCAGCAGCTAAAGACACGGGCTCAAAGCTTCGCTTTATGGCTCATTCAAAACCGAAACATCCAGCCGAAAGACAAAATCGCCATATTGGGCAAGAACCGCATCGATTGGGACGTAGCTCTCTGGGGAACTATACTTGCCGGCGGCATCCCCGTACTAATTGACCCTGAAAGACCTATCGAAGGAGTAATAAATCACCTCGTTCACACCGACACTCGCCTGCTTGTAATGGCTGATGATTACCAGAATGCTGACTCACGAGAGGAACTAAAAGAGTTCGCCTCCAGCCAGGGTCTGGGTCTGGTCGAAATGACCGACACTCCATTCTATAGTTTCCTGCAAGACAAGGACGCCTCCGCTGATGCACTGCTAAACGACATTCGCACAAAAATTCAATCCGACGACACCGCAGTAATCTTGTGTACCTCCGGCACAACCGGTGACCCGCACGAAGTAGAGCTGACTGGCGCTAATCTGCTCGCCAACCTCCAGGGTTCTGTAGAGAAGATAAAAATAACATCCGAGGACAAGCTCGGCCACATCCTTCCGCCCCACCATTCTTTTGGTCTGACCGTGGGCAAACTGCTGCCTTTCTGGGTCGGCGCAACAAACATCTATACAAATAGATACCGCCAGATACCCGAACTTATCAGAGATAAAAATATAACCATCTTCATTGCGATTCCCGCTCTTTTTACAGCGCTTGCAAAAAATATTGAAGATAATATCACTAAACAAAAACGCCAGAATCTGCTCCTCAGATTCTTCGACCGCTACCTGCCGAAACTCGTCGGAAAAACTATCATCAGAAAGCTGGGCTGGACCAAGCTCCGCTTTTCCGTCTCAGGAGCTGCTCCAGTACCCAAATGGGTGTTGCAAGTGCTCTGGAAACGGGGCTTGAAAATGTATGAGGGCTATGGCACTACCGAAAACTCACCCGTTTATGGATTCAACGACAACCCACGAGGATTAGGCTCAGTAGGCAAACCCATCAACACCTTACTGGTAAAAATCGTCAACGAAACAAATCAAACCCTCCCACCGGGCGAAAAAGGAGAAATAGTCCTTGGCGGCCCCTGCATTATGAAGGGTTACTACAAAAATCCTAAAGCTACCGAGGCGGTTATCGACACCGACGATAACCGCGTCCGCTGGCTGCATACCGGCGACCTGGGCTACCTCGACAAAGATGGAGACCTCTTCATCACAGGCCGCAAAAAATATGTGATTGTCCTGCCGGGCGGAAAAAATGTTTACCCCGAACTCGTTGAATCAGCACTCTCTCAGGCACCTTATGTCAGAGAGATATTGGTCGTCCCCGACATCTGGAAAGACCCCGCTGGCATACCGCAGGAAACCATCAGAGCAATCGTCCAGCCCGCCTGGGACGTAATAGAAACCCATACCAATCTTTCTCACTCCGACTTAATAAAACAACCGGAGTTCCTCAAAAACCTTATATGGCAAAATATCAACCGGTGCCAGAAAAAAAACCGCCTGCTTTCCAATTTTGAAAAAATATCGTCGCGGCATCTTGAAATAAAGATAGATGAATTTCAGAAAACCTCAACAGGCAAAATTAAACGCGAAGTTTATATCAAGCTCTGACAGTGAAGCATCCCGCCTGACCAAAATGACAAACTCACTACGACTGATTACAATATACGCAGTACGAAATTATGACATCTTTGCCAGCCAATATCGATTCTTTCAGCAGACCCGTTCGGCAGTTGTGGAATTATATGAATCCCTGTGTACTTTGCCCGCGTAAGTGCAAAGTCCGCCGCAGCGAAGGACAAATCGGCTTTTGCGGCATCGGCTGTCTGCCGGTGGTCAGTTCCATAGGCCCCCATTTCGGCGAAGAAAGCGTCCTGGTTGGGTCCGGAGGGTCGGGGACGATATTTTTTGCCGGCTGCAATTTAGGGTGCATTTTCTGTCAGAACTACGATATAAGCCATCACCGTCACGGTCACCAGATGGCAATCGAACAATTAGCTCAATCTATGCTCGAACTGCAAAACCTCGGCTGCATCAATATCAATTTTGTTACGCCTACCCACGCCATTGCAGCGATTGCGGCGGCGATTGAGTTGGCCAGGAATAAAGGATTGACAATACCAACAGTTTATAATACCGGCGGCTATGATTCTGTCGAAACGCTTAAGTTGCTTGAGGGCTTTATAGATATTTATATGCCGGATATGAAGTATTCAGACCCGAAGGTTGCGCAGGAACTTTCTAATGCACCGGACTATCCGCAGGTAAACCGCGAGGCCGTTAGAGAAATGCATCGCCAGGTCGGCGATTTACAGATTGAAAAGGGCTTCACCGCAGAGAGCGCCGAGACCGCTGAGAAAAAGCAAAAAATAATCTCTGCGTGCCCCGCGGTCTCCGCGGTAAAAGTTAAGGGGCTTGCCCGCCGTACGTCTGGCGGGCTTGCCAAGCGCGGCCTTTTGATAAGACACCTTGTCCTGCCGGAAAATCTGGCAGGCAGCTTTGAGATTATAGATTTTCTGGCGAAAGAGATTAGCCCAAAAACAGCTATTAACGTAATGGACCAGTACCGCCCCTGCTATAAAGCTCATTTATACCCCGATATAAACCGCCGACCTACTCTCGAAGAAATCGACTCAGTTCGTCGGTATGCCATAGAAAAGGGATTGAGAGTTCTCCTTTGAGCGACTGACTGTTTTGGGAAATCACAGTCTGGGTATTATAGCACTTATTGATGAGAAGTACTGATTGCGGGATCCGAAATGTGTTTGCCCACTTCGTTTGGTTCGCTTTCAGCTGGCGTAGCCCTTTGAATCTGATTGTCGCTCCTTCCTAACGCACGCGCATAAAAGGGAAGAAGAAAGAAAACAACTGTGAGAATAACAAAGATTGTTATAAGGAGTTTCTTTCGTGCCTCTGGGAAAATCACTAAGTGAATCCCCAAGAAGAATATAGTTAACGAAAGGGCCATGCCTGCCTGCAACAAAAGAGCCTCGATAAGAGAAAACTTCGTGAGAATGTGTACACCAGAGAATATGAAAGCCAAAATGGCAGCAAATACACCAAGAAGTTCGATAGTGCTTACTCGTTCCGAACGAACTTTCTCCCTTTCCAATTCGACATTCTTTTTCATTGCTGTTATTTCATTGAAAAGAATGAGAGATTGTCTCATACTTTCCATCTCAGACCGAAGAGAAACAAGTGCCATTTTAAGGTTGGTTCTTGTTGTTCCATGCAACTCTACCATTGCCGGCCACCTTAGCCAATTTGGAACGTTTAGGTAATCGATCTCTATGGGGGAGCTCTCGTCGAACAGAATTCTTTCTACGCGCAACAAATCATTTTTTGCCTGGTCGATTTTGAAACGGATCCGGAAAAGGAACTCAGCTCTGAAATAGAGAAGCCAGAACTGGTTCGGATCACAGTATTCCAGACCGTCATTTATCGCTTGCTCTGCACCATCATAATCACCTGTTTCTAACTTCCATTGTGCCTTGCAGCGAAAATGATACCATTTCTTATCCAGCTTTATTGCCTCTTCTAATTTTTCCAGTGCTGCCCGTACTTTTCCAGAGGTCTTCAAATGCCCAGCTTCCTGCTCAAGAGCTGTTAGTTTTTGTGTATTTGACTCCTTTTGCCCGGGCTCATATCTCTTTGCTTCAGATTCTTCCATCAGACAAGTTCCTCTATGGTATTGACGAGTAGCCCATTTGTTTGCCTTTCGGACATTATGGTCACTCCGTGCCAAGCCTAACATTGGTGTTGGCGATATTATTTCCCAAGAAATTATACCTGTTTCCCGCATCAGCACAAAGGCAAAATTGTGATTCGGGACTTATTCTCTGGCGGTCAAGAGGTGCAATTCCCGTTTAAGTGTTGTTGCATTATTTACGGCGTAGGCGCAGGCATCGTTATTGAAATAAACGTAGATACCGCAGACATCTTTGGCGTGGTCTTTTAGCCATTTGGCCCAATTCGCAAGCATCGACTTAGAATAACAGCCGGAATATCTGCCGGTCGTGCCGTGAAAGCGGACGTAAATTATATCGCTCGTAACAACACGAGGAGATTCGCTGCCCGGCAGGTCGTGAATACAAAAGCCAACCCCGAATCGCCGCAGCAGTTCGAAAGTGTCTTCGCAATACCAGCTTTTATGCCTGAATTCAAATACCGCAATTTCCTTTTTCGGAAGAAGTTCGATAAACGATTCCAGCCGATAGGCATCCTTGTGCATGCTTGGCGGAAGTTGATAAAGAACAGGGCCAAGTTTTTTCTTTAACAGCCGCACTCGTCCCAAAAACCTGTCAAGCACATCCTGAGGGTCTTTGAGCCGCTTAATGTGAGTAATGTATCGATTTGCCTTCACGGCAAAGAGAAACCCCGCCGGTGCTCGTTTGCGCCAGTTTTTGAAAGTCTCCTCTCTCGGCAAATGGTAGAAGGTATTATTGATTTCAACGGTATCAAAATTCTTTGCGTAGTGCTCAAACCATTTATCCTTTGGCAAATCAGCAGGATAAAACGGTCCCGCCCAGTGGCCATAATGCCAGCCGGAAGTGCCTATTCGAATAGTTCGGCTATGCTCACTGCTTTTATCACAATTTACCTGGCCCATAGGAAATATTTTAACACTTTGAACAATTTTTGAAACTAACAACGGAACATTTAATATTGACACACAGCAGTGTGATCGATATAGTTTAGTGTAAAGTGGATTTAAATGAGGCATTGACTTATGGTAACAGTAAAGGTTTCGCCAAAGTTTCAGGTGGTCATCCCGAAAACGGTGCGGGAAAAGCTTAGCATCCGACCCGGACAAAAGCTGCAGATTCTGCAGTTTTCGGACCGCATCGAGTTCGTCCTGCTGCAGAAAATCAAGAGAATGAGAGGGTTCCTCAAAGGCATCAAGACAGACGTCCGGCGGGAGAAGGACCGGATATGAATCTTGTGGATTCTTCAGGATGGCTGGAGTACTTTGCCGACGGCCGCAACGCCAAGTTCTTTGCACCGGCTCTTGAGGACGCCGAGAACCTCATTGTATCGACTATCAATATCTACGAGGTATTCAAGCGGGTGCTCCAACAGCGAGGTGAGGATGAAGCTCTTCAGGCCGTTGCTCTGATGCAGCAGGCCAACATTGTGGACGTTACGTCACCTATTGCGATGGATGCCGCCAACCTCAGCGCAGAACTGAAGTTGCCTATGGCAGACAGCCTGATATTTGCCACAGCACGGGCGTATGGCGCAACCCTCTGGACACAGGACGCCGACTTAGATGGGCTACCCGGTGTCAGATTCACAAAGAAATAGGTAGCTACCCACGCGGCTTGTTGAACCTAACCAGCGGATGCACGTGAACGCCGAATGCGCGGTGCCGGTGGACTTGACTTCACGTGGAAACCACATGAATAATAGCTGGGTCTCAAAATGAGCAGGACACACATGAGTAGGAGTCGCACTTTCATTTATATGGGACTTCTAATTCTGGTGACGCTCGGTCTTTCGTCATGTGATACAACAGAAGAAGCACGCTTTTCTGGTAAGATGGAGGAGCCGAAGAGGAAAAACCAAGAGATCGAGGAAGAGATTAAAGTCCCGAGATTGTCTCCAAATACAGTTGCCGTTATTGCCCCCAGTGTATCAACGTCTATGGAGGCTAGGAAAATTCTAGCTGAGCTAGGCTGGCATGAGGTGCCTTTGAGGAATGCATCGTGTGTTTTAGTCGTGGTCCGGAGTATGTTGTTCAACCCCCTAATCGGGGTCTATTCAAATATTGGCTAACTACAACAAGATGCAGAAAATCAGCTTAACATAGCTGGAGAAAATTTTCATGTCTACACGTTTTCACTCGATGACAATCTTCGACCTATTCAACTGAAGCACATTAGCTACAAAGCCGATTAGAGCGATAGCTCAACGTTGGGAGGTGAGCAAACAATGAAACCAAGACAAGTACTCCTCAGTGCGTCTCGTGTGCTGTACTATGAAGTAGACATGTTGAACGAAACAGCGAGAGCCTTGTCATCACAGAAAAATAATGGTGTATTCCTGAACAACGCTCTTCTTGAATCTTTCCTTATTCATCTCCGTAATCTCATTGATTTTCTGTATTTACCGAAGTGCAATAAGGATGATATCTTAGCGCAGGATTTCTTCCCCAACCCAGAGGATTGGCTCAAACTCAGGCCCAAACAAGGAGAGAGTCTCGACACAGCTAAACGCAAAACAAACAAGCTCCTCGCCCACTTAACATATTCCAGATTACGCATCCCAAAGGATCAGGCTAAGTGGGACTTCATGTACTTGAGAAACGAGATTGTATCTAGGATACAGGTGTTCCTAGGAGTCTGTCCGAGTAATGGTTGAGTCTTCTTTAGATAACGCTACAATGTCAACAAGAGTAAATAAAGGATTGTGAATTTCTGGAGACTCAAGGATGAGCAAGACCTATCGGCCATGGAATCC
>Ga0315280_10011749_pt1 | contig 10701 bp, 7 predicted proteins | sample YL17G06_40_MG_FD_203697 | JGI IMG/M metagenome (GOLD analysis project Ga0315280, IMG submission 203697) | Sediment microbial communities from Yellowstone Lake, YNP, Wyoming, USA - YL17G06_40 | ecosystem: Environmental > Aquatic > Freshwater > Lake > Sediment | place: USA: Wyoming | collected... | reverse complement strand
AGCGTCTATCTTCTCACAGCCGCGCGCGACTTCCAAGGCCAGCCCGTCTCCCTCTCCCGCCGGGAGAGGGCTGGGGTGAGGGCCGTCCGGCCGCAACAGCCGACCTCAGCCCCCGGCCCCCCTGCGCCGGCGGAGGAGAGGTGCCTGAGCGTAGCGAGGGCGGGGGTGAGGGCCGTCCGGCCGCAACAGCCGACCTCAGCCCCCGGCCCCCCTGCGCCGGCGGAGGACAGGTGCCTGAGCGTAGCGAGGGCGGGGGTGAGGTGATCGCATGGGCCCACGGCCCGCGGCCACTCCGGAAGAGCCCGCCCGATCAGCCCCGCGGAGACATAACGGCCCCGGTGCTCGCGCTGCTCACCTGGGCGGCGTAGCGGGCCAGGTACCCACGCGCGATGCGGGGCTGCGGAGCCGTCCATACGGCCTTGCGTGCCGCCAGCTCCGCGCCATCGACGAGTAGGTCGATCGAACGGGCCCGTATGTCAATCCTCACGCGATCGCCGGTTCGTGCCAGTGCGATGGGCCCTCCGTCCGCGGCCTCGGGCGAGACGTGCCCGACACACGGGCCGCGGGTGCCGCCGGAGAACCTGCCGTCGGTCACAAGCGCCACCGAGGAGGACAGACCCAGCCCGGTGATCGCCGCCGTGGGGCCGAGCATCTCCCTCATGCCCGGGCCGCCGCGAGGGCCCTCGTACCTGATGATGACCACGTCCCCGGGCTCGATTCGACGATCGAGGATGGCCTGCATCGCCTCTTCCTCGGAGTCGAAGACCCTGGCCGAGCCCTCGAGCGCGAGCATCTCGTCCGGAACCGCCGTCTGCTTCACAACCGATCCGTCGGGTGCGAGGGAGCCCTTGAGAACCGCGAGCCCACCCTCGGCATGGTACGCAGTGGCGGGCGTGCGGATCACGTCCGAGTCCGCGACCGAGGCGACGCGCGCGATGTCCAGGCAGTCCGGCCCACCGACGGTCGGCGCTGGTTCGAGCTTGTCGGCAAGCACGCTCATCACCGCGGGGATGCCGCCCGCGCGGTCAAGATCCTCGAGGAAGTGGTCGCCGCTGGGCCTCATGGATGCGATGTGCGGCGTCCGGCGGCTGATAGCATCGAAGTCGTCCAGGGACACGGACGCCTCGGCCTCGTGGGCGATGGCCGGGATGTGTAGGGCGGTGTTCGTAGAGCCGCCCAGGGCCATGTCAACGCGGATCGCGTTGCGGAACGCGGCCGGAGAGAGGTATGTCCGCGCCCCCGATCCCGCCCTCGCGACCTCCACGGCGCGGATGCCGGACTCATATGCGATGCGCTTCTTCTTGCCCGAGGCAGCCAGGGCGGTCGCGCAGCCCGGGAGGCTGAGCCCGAGGGCCTCCGTGACACATGCCATGGTGTTCGCGGTGAACATCCCCGCGCATGAGCCCGGCCCGGGGCACGCGCACTCCTCCAGGCAGGTGAGCTCCTCGTCGGTGATGTCGCCGGCCGCGTGACGCCCGACGGCCTCGAATGTGTCGCGCACTAGGTCCAGCCGGCGCGTGCCCTGGACGCCGGCCAGCATGGGCCCGGCCGTGACCACGACAGCCGGGATGTCCGTTCGGGCCGCCGCCATCAACATGCCGGGCGTGATCTTGTCGCAGTTGGTCAGCAGAACCAGCCCGTCCAGCCGGTGCCCTTCGGTCACGCACTCCACCGCGTCGGCGATGACCTCGCGGCTCGGAAGCGAGTAGTTCATGCCGACGTGTCCCATCGCGATGCCGTCGCAGATGGCGGGCACGCCGAACACCATCGGCACGCCGCCTCCGGTGCAGACCCCATGCTCGATGGCGCGCTCCAGCTCGCGCATGCCGCAATGGCCGGGGATGAGGTCCGTGAAGCTGGAAGCGATGCCGATCAACGGGCCGTGCATCTGGCTCCGGCTGATCCCGGTCGCGAAGAGGAGCGATCTCCGTGGCGCGGCGGCCACCCCGGACGTAACCTCGCGGCTACGCATTTGAAAGCCCTCCTTGATACGCGAAAGCCCCGGGCACGCCTTCTATCCGGGGCACACCTCTGGGCAGATGCAGTAACCAAGCAAGTTCGGCAAACCTAACACAAAGCCGAACCGGCGGTCAATGGCGGTTGCCGTCTTGGACGCCGCTCCATGACGCTTCCGGCCGGGCCGTGTACACTGGCCCACGCTCGTGGGTGAGCTGAGAGGCGCGCCGGCATCATGCGCTGTGCCGGCAGCGTGCGAGAGGAGTGGCGATCGTGCGTGGGTGGGTGTTGTTCCGGTTCGGGATCCTGCTTGTTCCGCTCATCGCGCTTGGTTGCGGTGGCGCCCCGGCTCCGCCCGATGGCGATGGCGACGGACTGCCCCAGAGCGAGCTGGCCGCGACTGTGGCCCATGCGGACGATGCCAGCGACCAGTTCGACGCTCTCTGCGCCGACCGCGGTTGGCCAACGGCGTCGGCGGCGTTCGTCGAGTGGGCCCGCGTCCAAGACTACGTCGCTGAAGCGAATGAGGACTCGGCGACCCACGAGGTGACACTCGTCTACGACACCGGCGTCTTCCACGTCTTCCACCCTGACGACCAACACGATGCCGCGGCGGCGCCCGCCGCGGTGGCGCTGTCCGATGCCGGACCGGGCGCGCGCTTCATCCCGAGTACGCCACATGCCACCGCGGCCACCAGCCACCCGGCGGACGTTGACGACATCGCCGCTGTCGAGGCGGCGGTGCAGACGTTCCTCGACGCGGCCGAGGGCGCCGGCTACACGGTCCCCTCGGCCGCCCCTGCGGCGACGACCGACTGGTTCAGGTCCTGGCCTGAGAACGGCATCATCTTCCTGCAAGGTCACGGAGGTTACGCGAACTTCACGCAGGCGTTCGGCGTGCCACGGCTCTACTGCCTCCAGACGAGCGAGCGCTTCAGCGCCGCGGAGGGGGCCGGGTTCAGCCATGCGGGTGACCTTGCGACCGGCAGGATGGGCTTCTGGACGGTCGAGGGACACCCGGAGGAAAGGGCTTTCACAGTCAGCACGCGCTTCTTCGAGCACTACTGTGACCCGATGGCGACCGGGGCCATCGTCTACCTCAACTGCTGCCACAGCCTAGAGCATGACCCGGAGCTGGCCGACGTGCTCTGCGGCCAGAACGCCGAGGTAGTGGTCGGGTGGGACGGGCTGTGCCCGCGCCCGGAGGGCGCCGCGCTCGCGCGCTACTTCGCCGATCGCCTCTTCGGGCTCAACGAGGTGGAGCCGCAGACGCCCCGCCAGCGGCCGTTCACTTTCGACCAGGTGTATGCCCACATGGCCGCGACGCGCACGATCTCTTTCACGCTCACGGACGGCCCGGGCAGGCTCACCTGGACCCGCGGCACCGCGGGGGAGACGACCACCAGTGGGGTGCCGGTGGTCAGCGGCGGCTACTACATCCCACCATCCAGTGTCTATCCCCACCCGTTCGTGAACCTGCAGGGCTACTTCACTCGACCACGCGGACACGTCTACCTGGGCGACACCGAGTGCACGGTGTCAGCCTGGTCGGAGACCGCGATCACCGCGACTGTGCCCGAGACCGGACCGGATTCGGTCGGCGATCTCGTCGTCCGGGTGCTGGGCCTCGACAGCAACCCGCTGCGGATGACCCGCTTCGATGGGACCATCGACGTTGCCGTCAACGAACCGGGACGGTACAGCGGCACCGTCAACGCGGACTTTGGTGCGAGGGGACTTACGCAACTTATCCGGTCGGAAGTGGACGGGACGCCGGCTACCATGAGCGGGCTGTTTGATGCCTGTCACGTGTACGCGGATTCCGGCACCATCACCTGGGACATCTCAGGCGACTGGACGGACGACGACGGCGACCACCACGAGGTGGACGCAAGTGGATCCGCGCCGGTGCTGAACACGACCGTCGGCGGCCAGGTGGGCATGGCGCTGATACTCGTGCTGGATCTGGTCGCCAACCAGTACCAGCTCGACATCGGCATAGTGGTTGACGGGACCGAGACCGTCACGACGCACGAGGGAGCGGTGACAACCCAGCCGTGGTACGGGCCATTCGCCCCGCCAGGCCTCACCGACCCGGTGGCGTTGCCGGCCAACTGGCACGTGCCGGCCGGCACGGTGAACGGGGACAACTGCGTGATCTCGTGGGGAGAGCTGTTGCCTGACCCCTATCCGCCCGATCCGACGGTTCACCCGGCGTCGCTGCTGGCAGTTGACTAGGCAGGGCCCTCGGCTGGTCTTCTGCGGATCGCGTAGAGCCACCAGCGGGCCTTGGGATCGCTGCCGGGCTTAGCCTGTCGGTCGCAGTAGATGCGCATCTCCTCGCCACAGGCGGTCTCGATCCTGAGCCAGTGCTTGCGCACGTACTGCTCATCGGCGCCGCTCGAGCAGGGGCCAAGTTCCTTCCACGACTCGATCACCTTGGCCACCACGTACTCGCGATTGCGCCATGTGAAGCGCCGGGGCAGTCCCGGCTCACCCCGGGCCATGCGGAACGTCTCGATCGCCTCCGGTGCGGGCCTGATGCGCTCGCTGATGAACTGCTCCTCAAGGTCTGCTGGTGCTCGCATTGGGGTCCTCACGCGCAGATGAGCAGGCGACCTACCGGTCGCCCCTACAGACTGGGGAAGAAGAAGGCCACCTCGCGCACGGCATCATCAGCCGTGGCGGAGGCGTGCACGCTGTTGGTCGTCACGGTCTTGCCGAATCGGGCGCGCAAGGTGCCCGGGGCGGCGTCGGCCGGGTCTGTCGCACCGTTTATCTCCCTGACAGCCGCGATGGCGCCCGGTCCCGCTATGGCGAGGACAAGAACCGGGGCACTGGTCATGTAGTCGAGCAGGTTGCTGAAGAACGGCTTTGCCGTGTGCTCCGCGTAGAACAGCGCGGCTCGGTCCCGAGACAGGTGCTCCACAACGGCGGCGCTCACGCGGAGGCCGGCCTGCTCGTACGCCGAGATGCAATCGCCTGCGTGGCCCTCAGCCAGTGTGTCGGGTTTCACGATCGCAAGCGTTGTCTCCACTATCGCCGCTATGCCTCTCAGCGCTCTTCCGCCGGTGCGTCCCGGGTGTCGACATCCGCGAACTGCCATTCGGAGTCGAAGAACCCCGCGGCAACGTAGCGGTTCGTGTCGTCCGGATCATGCTGGTCGTCGAACAGTATGTAGTCCGGCATCAGATCGTACTTGTGATCGGCCCTCGACACAAGGACGAAGCCATCGCCCCACTGCCGTCCCGAGATGCTCAGGATCATCCTGTCCGGCGCGAGCGGGTTCGGGTAGCAGAACCACAGGCCCAGGTTGTCGCCGACGTACGTTTTGCCGGCGACCTCATAGCCCCCGTCGACGAACTTGATGGGCAGATCCGCCGCCATCTTGGCCAGCACCTGGTTCTGCTCCGGGCGGCCGAACAGCACCAGGTTGTGAGTTGCCATGTCGGCATCCGGCAGCCACTCGTCGGAGACGGCCCACTCCGGCGCCCAACCCGCTACGGACTCCCGGTGGACCCACGGCATCCCTTCGCTGAAGCTCCACCAGTCCATCGAGAACGCGGTCAGCAACGGATTACGCGCACCGGCGCCGGGCCCTGTGCCGAACACGCACAGGAACGGCGCATTGAGCACACTCCTGATGGGGCCGCACGCGCCGGGACGCTTCCGATGCGCGCCCGAGGCGGGCCTCCGCTCGGCATAGATGCGACCGTCCTCGGGCCGTGGGCCTTGGTGGACGGTCTGGCCGTTCCACGTGACCGTCACGTCACCGTCGCCGACGGGCGCCTGATCCAGCCGGAGCTCGATAGCGGCGGTGTTCTCTGTCGTCACAGTGACGTGCCCCGGCTCGGCTTCCGCGTCCACCTTGGCGGGGTCTCCCCAGCGCTCGATGCCGGCGATGCTGACCCAGTAGGCTCGCGAGCAGTCAAGCGAATAGGTCACATAGGTCACGTGGCCGGGCGCGTGCGGCCGGGTGCGGTCACGGAAGTAGTCGAACAGCCGAGTGAAGTAGCTGTCCTCGAAGTAGATCTCGTGCGGGCCGCGCTCGACGACGTACAGCTCATGGTCGTAGCCGAGCTCCGTCAGCTTGTTATCGGCAATGTGCGCGTGCGCGGGCGGCACCAGAGGATCGGCCGCGCCGTGCTGGATCAGGATCGGCAGGTTCCGCGCGTTGGGCATCAGATCGACCGGATTCGAGACCTCCAGCATCCCACGCTTGAAGTGCGACACGGTCGGCCGGTCGAGGCCGTACCACGTGTAGTAGTCCGACTGAGCGCACCCCGCGGACAGAGCCGCGAACCGGTCGGGATGGTGCAACCCGATGCAGTAGGCCCCGTACCCGCCCATCGAGTTGCCGGCGACGTACACACGGTCCTGATCGACGGAGTACAGTCGACACACCTCGTCGATGGCCGTCAGCACATCAAGTTCGCCCACGCCCTGGAAGTCGGTGTTCCCTCGCCCATGCGGTTGCAGGAGCAGCAACCCAGACCGGTCGCAGAGGGTCTCTACGGACGGCTGGACCAGCCAGGGCAGTAGCTTCGACGTCTCGGGGATCCATCCGTGCAGGTACACAACCAGGGGAACCTGCGTGCCGGCTCTGTACTTCGTCGGCACGTACAAGAAGTACGGCTGCACTGACCTGTCATTTGCCGCCTCGTAGGCGAAGGTAAGGTTGCGGCCTATCACGCCCTTGTACGGGGCCCTGCCGTCGCGGAACCACGAGAGGGCCTCCTCGGCCGCCGCCACCTCGCCGGCTATGGTCAGGTTCCAGTCCAGCAGCTCTCCGCCGATAGCGCGTTCGGCCCGCTCAACGTGCAGCTTGGCTAATGCGAGCGACGCCGCCGATCCTGGGTCGGTTGGTGCCTCAGCGTCCAGGGCCGCCTGTTTGACGGCCAGGAGCCGCTCGCCGATGCCGGCGCCGGGAGCCGGCTGAGCAGCGGCGGGCCCGACCAGGAGGGCCACCGCGAATACCGCGGCCCGCACGCCGCGCGCGCCAGTGGCGACCATCCGTCGGGTGTAGTCCGTCACGCCGGTAACTTGGCATCGTGATGTCTGCGAGCTTCGGACAGCCCTCACCCCCGGCCTCGCTGCGCTCAGCCACCCCCTCTCCCTGGGGAGAGGGGACAGGGGGTGAGGGCGCTACGCTCCGGCAAGCTGCGGATCGGTGACGCGCTGCTCGCGCAGCCGCCTCTTGCCGCGTGAAGAGGCCTTGAGCTCCTCTATCAGCGCATCGTACTCGGCGCGGTCCACAGGCACGGAGACGGGCTTGCCGCGCTTCCCGGAGAGGATCATCCCGTCGATGAGTTCCATCGCGTTGATCCCCTCTACCCCCGGGGTCACCAGCGGCGTGTCATGCAGGATCGCGTTGACGAAGTCCTGGATGACCGCCCCGTGCCCGGTGGCGCTCTCGGGAAGCTCAACGGGCACCTCTTCGTTCTCCGGGCCACTCCACATCTCCGAAGCGCCCTCGCTGTGCTGACGGATGCCCGGCTTCACCTGCCAGAGGCGGAGCTTGTCGTCCATGATGCGGATCTTGCCCTTGTCGCCGCAGATCTCGATCAGCCCGACGCCGGGCGACTCGGTCGTGCTGGCGTAGAGGTAGCCGTGGGCTCCGTTCTCGTATGTGAGCACGGCGAATGCTTCGTCCTCGACCTCGATGTCGTGGAGACTGGTGCGCACCTGTGCCTCGATCTTGGTCGGGAGGCCGGCGAGCCAGGTGAAGATGTCCAGAAGATGCGGCGCCTGGTTGATGAGCACGCCACCGCCCTCGCCGGTCCAGGTAGCCCGCCAGCCGCCCGAGTCGTAGTAGGCCTGGCTTCGGTACCAGCCCATGATCATGCAAGTGCGATAGACATCCCCCAGCAGACCGTCGGCCACGATCTTTCGCGCGGCGATGTACACGGGCTCGGTGCGCATCTGGTACATCACGCTGAACTCCAGGCCGGAGGCCTTGGCGGCCGCGATCATGGCGTCTGCGGCGGAAACGGTCACCGCGATGGGCTTCTCGGACAGCACGTGAATCCCGCGCTCGAACCCGTCAATGGCGATCGGCGGGTGGAAGTAGTGAGGGGTCGCGATGATCACCGCGTCCACAAGCCCGCTGTCCAGGAGGTCGGTGTGCTTCTCAAAGCCGGGCACGCCGTACTGCTCGGCCCGCTCGGCCCGGGTCGCCTCGTCGATGTCGCAGAGCGCGGTCAGGCTGGCGTTCTCCGTCTTCGGCAACTGGGCCAGGTGTCCGCTGCCCATTCCGCCGGTCCCGATGACCCCAACACGCACATGGTCCAATTGCGTCTCCTCTGTGTCGCTCGAGTTCCAGCGTACCCCGCGGCGTCGTGAGCGGGAGGTTCTCCCCCGAGCGCCGGTCCCCTCCGTGAGTGCCGGGAGGAGTGGGACGCGGCGGGTCGAAAAGCCAGTGCCGTGTTGACAAGGGCTGTGACACGGCGATGAGTGAGCCCTACTTCCGTCCCCCGGGCAGTGGTCCGGACTGCAGCACCGCGCGCTCGGCGCGGCTCAGAGAGCGTCGGTTCGCGATGGGCTACGAGGACCGGTGCGAGCCGGAGGAGTACGCTTCGCTGGCAAGTGAGGCGGCCGAGGTGTACCTCCGCCGCGCCGTCGCCGACCCCGCCATCGGTCGTGCCAAGGCACTGCTCCACGTCGCTGGGCGCTGCCCCGTGACCCTTGAGCCAGACACCGTGCTGCTCAGCGGGGAGGATCCGTTCTTCTTCAACCTGATGCTGCCGGCGTTGCAGCGAGATGGGCATTCGCGCGACGGACAGACTCCGCCCGACCCGGCCTCCGCACGGTTGCGCGACGAGGGCGTCATCATGGCGGCCTGCTTCGAGGGCCACATTACGCCTGGACTGGACGACATCCTGAGCCAGGGGCTGCGGGGTCTGAGAGACCGGCTGCGCGAGGGGCTCGCGGCTATCGATCGGTCCCGCAGCAGCGACGGAGGCAGGCGCACCTTCTGCGAGGCCGGCCTGCTCTCGATCGACGCGGTAGAGACTTACGTGAGGCGGTACCGCAACGAAGCACTGCGCCTTGCCCCATCGGCCGAGCCGACCTTCGCGCGCGAACTGCGTGAGGGTGCGGATGTGCTGGCTCGTGTCCCGGAGAGCCCGGCTGAGACCCTGCGCGAGGCCTTGCAGGCGTTCTGGACCGTCTACGTCCTCGTCACGCTGGAGATGGGCGGCTGCACTCCGGGCGGAGGCCTGGGGCTCGGGAGGCTCGACCAGTTCCTCCATCCATACTACCGGCGCGACATCGACGCGGGCGTACTGTCGCGGGCTGAGGCTCTGGAGCTGCTGGAAGTGTTCCTTCTCGGCTTCCGGCACGTGGACTACTACACATGGCACCAGATCGCGACGCCGGGCAGCCAGGCCAGCCTGGGCGGCGTCACCACAACCGGAGAAGACGCGTCCAACGAGCTTACGGAGCTGCTGATGGAGGCGTCGCTGCGGATCGCGATGCCCGCGCCCTACCTGTCTCTCCGTCTGCATCGACGGGCGCCGGAGCGGTACTGGCAGGCGGCCTCTAACTACGTGCTGGGCGGCCTTGGCTTCCCCATCGTGAACGACGGAGTGCTGGTGCCCGCGATGCTTCGGCACGGGCGCTCGCTCGAGGACGCGAGAGACTACATCTGCTCCTGCTGCTACGAGAACACCGTCCCCGGCCGTGAGGCGTTCCATCCGAACGGCTCGTACCTCAACCTGCCGCTTGTGCTGGAGCTGGCCCTGAACTCGGGGCGCTCGCTGCTGACCGGGAAGCAGATCGGCGCGGGCACGCCGCCGCCGGCGTTGCTGGACTCCTTCGACGATGTGCTGATGTCGTTCACCACCCAGCTCTCCTGCGTGTGCGACGGCCTTGTAACGCTGGTCGACCACTCGGACCGCTCTCACATGGCGCGCCGTCGCTACCCGCTCATGTCCCTTTTCATCGACGACTGCGTAGAGCGCGGCCTGGACGTGTGCGCCGGGGGGGCACGCTACAACCTGACGGGCTGCATCGTATCGGGCCTGCCCAATGTCGTGAACTCCCTAGCCGCGATCCGCTGCGTGGCCTTCGAGGAAGGGGCGGCGACGCTCGTCGAGCTCGTCGGGGCACTTGCCGACGACTTCGTCGGCCACGATGACCTTCGCGCCAAGCTGCTCGCGGCACCCAAGTGGGGCAACGGCGACCGCGAAGTGGACGGCCTCGCAAGCCTGGTCACGGACGCGCTGTACGACCAGATGATGCACCGGCGTAACCCAAGAGGCGGGCGGTGGCAGCTCGCGCTCTACTCGTTCGTCGCGAACCACGCCCTGGGTGCCAGGGTCGGAGCTTCGGCGGATGGGCGTCGCGCCGGTGACAGCCTCACCCGCAACCTGGACCCGACCTGGGGAACCGACACGCATGGGCCGGGGGCAGTGCTGCTATCCCTCTCGCAGATCGACTTCACACAGTTCCCCAACGGGTCGACTCTCGATCTCACATTCGACCCGGAGATCGCCAGCACCCACGCCCAGCGCGCGAGGTTCGCCGGGTTCCTCAAGGCCTTCGTGGACCTCGGCGTGATGACGATGCAGATCAGCGTAACCAACACGGAGACGCTCCTGGACGCGCAGCGGCACCCGGAGAGGTACCCGCATCTGATGGTGAAGGTCGCCGGGTACAGCGCGCGCTTCGTGGACCTACCACCCGAGGAGCAGGCCGAGCTGATCGGCCGATCCACGCAACGGCTGAGCTAGCGGCCGCTCCGTG
>Ga0315280_10011748_pt1 | contig 10702 bp, 9 predicted proteins | sample YL17G06_40_MG_FD_203697 | JGI IMG/M metagenome (GOLD analysis project Ga0315280, IMG submission 203697) | Sediment microbial communities from Yellowstone Lake, YNP, Wyoming, USA - YL17G06_40 | ecosystem: Environmental > Aquatic > Freshwater > Lake > Sediment | place: USA: Wyoming | collected... | reverse complement strand
CGGTAGACGCTACCATACCAGAGTACCTAGCCCCCTATAGGAGCATACGGGAGAAGCTGTTCGAGTTCTTCAGGACTCATCCGGGTATATTGAAGGCGGAGTCCACGATAGGTGCGTACGAGTACGTGTTTCTCGCTATAGATAAGGATGTTCCGAGCCTCCGCGAGAACGTGAACACGCCCCTCGAGCCCCTGACCGCGGGGTTGTCGACGTCGATCGTGTCGAAGACGATCAAGCCGATGGACTACAAGCTCCTCACGAGGCTGATAAGAGAGACAGCCGGAATAGAGCCGAGAAGACCAAGCACCAGCGAAAGCCCTAGGAGACCTCAGAAAGGGAAAAGGTGAGGCTCAGTAGACCTTCTTCTTGTCCAGCTGCTCGAGCCTAGCCCAGTTCTCGTCTACTGAGGCCTGAATAGCCTGAGCCTCCTTGTCTCCGAGCTGTCTGAACCTCCCCTGGAGCTTAAGGTACTCAACCACAGGCTTCTTCTCCTTCACGGTGTGGGTGATCTTGAGCATCCCATCCGCTATCTCGAATAGGTTCCACACCCTCGTCTCGACCGCAAGCCTTGCAACCTCTATGCTCTTGTCGAAGGAGAACCTCCACCCAGTTGGACAGGGCGCCATGACGTGGAGGTACTTGAACCCGTCAATTCCAGCGGCCTTCTTCACCTTCGCTATGAAGTCCCTAGGATGCGCAATCGAAAGCGTTGCCACGTAGGGGATGCGATGAGTCGCCATGATCATCGGCAGGTCCTTCTTACTCCCAACTTGCTTTCCTTTAGGCGTCGTTGTGGTCCACGCGCCCCACGGAGTTAGCCCGCTCCTCTGGATGCCTGTGTTCATGTACGCCTCGTTGTCCATGCAGAACTGAGTTATGTTGTCCCCTCTCTCGGCACATGCGCTCAGCTTCGAAAAGCCGATATCCGATATGGCACCGTCCCCGTTTATCGCCACGACCTTTACGTCAGTCACACCCTTAGCCTCCAGCGCTGCGGCTATCCCAGCAGCACCGGCTCCCACACCTGAGAAGTGTAGGCTGAAAGACGGGATTGTGGCGTTCGCCGTTCCTCCGCTGGCGCAGACGCCCCCTCCGAAGAGTATTATGTTTCTTCCTAGAGTGTTGAAGATCAGTCTCTCGGCGATCGCTCCGCCGCAGCCGGGGCAGAGCACGTGCCCGGGTAGACGTATCTCGTCCTGCACTCTCCATCCCTCCTAGACCTTCACCTGAACCTGCTCAGCTTGCTTCCTCAAGCCTATCCACTCCACCTGCTTCTCAGGCTTTCCGGTCTCAGCCGCCCTCAGAACCCTCTCGGCCATGTACCTGATGTCCGAGGGGAGAACGTCCCTCCCCACGAGCCCGGCATAGAAACCGATCAAGACCGGCCTTACCTCGAGTGAGTACAGCGCCCTCGCGGTCTCAACAGTGCCCACACCCCCACCCGCTGAGCCATGGGAGATGTTCCTATCCACAAAGCCTATCGCCTTCACACTTCTACCGAGCTCTTGCATCTCCTCTACAGGGAACGGTCGGAATACCCTTAGCTTGACGAGGCCGATCGGCTTGCCGTCATTTCTCATCTCGTCCACCACGACCCTGGCGGTTCCTGTGATCGAACCCATGGTCACCAAGACTGCTCTGGCGTCTTCGCACCGGTACTTTTCGATGAGCCCCCCGTAACTCCTGCCGAAAATCTTGCCGTACTCCCTATCGACCTCTTTTATCACGTGTCGGGCTTGGTTCTGAGCCTCCTCCATCTGGTAGCGGTACTCCACTCCCAGCTCCTGGAACGGCTCGTGCGTGATAACCGGCTTATACCTCTTGGGATCTAGGTATACGTACTCATGTTTGTAAGGCGGTAGAAACCTGTCCACATCGTCTTGATCAGGCACCTCGACAGGCATGGCGGTGTGAGAGATAACGTACCCGTCGTAGGCGAAGATCACTGGCAGATAAACCCTACTATCCTCGGCTATTCTGTATGCTTGGATACAGGCATCGATGATCTCCTGAGCGTTCTCGCAGTATATCTGAATCCAGCCGTTATCCCTCTGGAGCAGCGAGTCGTTGTGGTCCGGTCTCAGAGATCCGGGGAATGCTATCGACCTGTTCACGATACCCATCACCACGGGCAGCCTCATCCCCGGAACCTGCCAGAGCAGCTCCTCCATGAAGACTATCCCCTGAGAGCTGGATGCGGTGAATACTCTCGCACCCGCGGCAGATCCGCCGGCGCAGACGCTCATCGCCGAGTGCTCACTCTCAACTGTGATGTACTTAGCCTTCATCTCCCCGCTCGCGACGAAGTCAGCGAGCTGATTCGCCAGCTCAGTCTGAGGAGTTATCGGGTAGATACCGAGAACCTCAGCTCTAGCCAGCTTCGCGCCGTAGGCGGCGGCGTGATTCCCATCTAACAGTTTCTTCGTCGGCAAACCGCTCCCTCCTACTCGGTCTCCCTCACCATCTCTATCGCTTTGACGCGGCACTCGTTCGCGCATATCCCGCACCCCTTGCAGTAGGTGTAGTCCACGACCGCGCCCTCGTCCGTCCTCCTGATCGACCCATCTGGACAGAAGGTCTCACATACCCCACACTTGGTGCACTTCTCAACGTCCACGACTGGCTTAAACGCTCTCCACGTCCCGGTCGGGAAAATGTGCTTCCTTGATCCTGCACCAGCGTATGGGCCCAAACCAAGCTCCTCATACGGATGTCTGTACTTCAACTCCAAACCCCCTAAAACGTCTTCACCTTGACCCTCTCATATCCAAGCTTCGCGGCGTTTACATTCCTCCCAGTCATCTGACCCGGAAATCTCTCTGCGATCGGGTCGAAAAGGGAATCCAACTTCACCCAACCGGTCGCAGCACTTAGAGCTCCCAGCATAGCCGTGTTCGTTATGGGAATCGCCGTCGGCCCAAACACCTCGATCGCCACGCCGGTCGCATCAACCGTTGCCACCTTTGAGAGCTTCACGCCCAAATCCACCTCGCCAGGAGCACGCGTAGAGTTCATTATCGCAATCCCGCCCACCTTCAACCCAGCCGCCACGTTGGTAATCTTGGGAAGCCTCGGGTCAAGGACGAAGATGCAGTCGGGCGAGTAGACGCCACTCGTTATCGTGATCGGCTTCTCGTCGATCCTGACGAATGCAGTCACTGGCGCGCCCCTCCTCTCAGATCCATAGAGAGGAATCTTTTGCGTATACTTACCCTCTCTGAAAATCGCGTCAGCAAGGATCTCAGCCGCCGTGACAGCACCTTGTCCGCCCCTGCCGTGAAACCTTATCTCAATCAACACTCATCCCCCTTGTTCTCAGCCAGAAAGAAACTTGGAATTTATACTACGGGTAATGTATGTTTAAAGGTTTTCCGGAACATTGGTAAAAGGGGAAAAGCGCCAGAAGGAGCGCCATTCAACAGCACTCCCCACTAAATCACTTGTTCTTGCTTCAGTTTAGCCATGTCTTCCCGTGAATAACCGAGCAGAGACGTCAGAACCTCTTCGTTGTGCTGACCGAGAGCTGGAGCAGGCTCGTTGAGGTTACCAGGCGTCGCGGAGAGCTTGAGTGGAAAACCTGGCATCTTCACCTTACCAACCCCGGGGCAGTCGACCTCAACGATCATCTCCCTCGCCTGAACATGGGGGTCGCTTATGGCTTGGCTCAGGTCCTGGACCGGACCCACCGGTATCCTAGCCTCGATGAGGAGTTTTACCACCTCCTCAACCTTCCGGTTTTGAAGCCACTCTTTGAACTTCGGCATCTCAAAGCTCTTCTCATCCATCACTTTAAGCAGGCGTTCTTGGATATCTCCCTCAGGAGCGGTGACCGCCACATACCCGTCCTTAGCCCTGTAGAGTCCGGATGGACCGACGCGGAACTTGTTCAAGGCATCGCGGAAGGTGATCCCGCCCATCGTCCAGAACGTCACGGACGGGAATATCGAGACTAACGAGTCCAGCTGAGCCAGGTCGATTCTCTGCCCGCGACCCGTGAACTGCCTATTGTATAGAGCCGCGAGTATTCCGATGACCGCCTGCATCGCTGGAACCGAGTCTCCGATAGCCTCTGCCACCTGGACCGGGCCCCCCGGTTGATCCACCTCCTGACCGGTTAAGGTCATGAAGCCGCTCACCGCCTGCGCTATCGGGTCGAAGGAAAGTCTTGTCGAGTAGGGTCCGGTCTGACCGAAGCCGGTGATAGACACGAAGATGATCCTAGGGTTGATACCGCTAAGGACCTCGTAGCCCAACCCGAGGCGATCCATCACGCCAGCGCTGAAGTTCTCGACAACCACGTCGGAGCGCTTCACCAGCTCCTTGAAGATCTCGACGCCCTTTTCCTTCTTCAGGTTGAGCGTGATCCCCTTCTTGTTTCGGTCAAGGTACGCGAAGAAGGGGCTGACCCCCTTCACGAGCGGTGGAAAGAAACGAGTCATCTCCCCCCAAGGGGGCTCGATCTTCAAGACCTCGGCGCCCATACCCGCCAAGAACATCGTACACATCGGACCCGCCATCGCGTGGGTCAGATCCAAAACCCTCACGTTGATTAGAGCTCCTCGCAAAGTCTACACCACTGATAATCCCTTGATTCGAAGGTACTAGCATAAATGCGATTTGGGGAGACGGGGTGCGCTCTATTACTTCCCACCTAGCATTGAGAAGATCAGGAGAATTGCGATCGGAATGAACGCGATTGACATGATAAGATAGGACCTCGTCCTCCTCTTCTTCATCGTATCCTTGTACTTTGCCTCACACTCATCGCTGCAAAACCACTTGTTCAACGCCACGGGCCTTGAGCAAACCGTGCAGTGGGAGTGGTCCGGAACATAAAGATCCTTCCTCTCAGCCTTCGACATCCACGCGCCACCTCAAACGGTGCTATCTTACGACTTCATGTACAAATATACGTGTCGGAGCTATCTAACCAAGCCAAGACGCTGAAGAAATCCATAAGACCCACACGGCCCTGCCGGGAGTTATTCCAGTATCTCGAGAAAAACTCCTTTAAGGGAAGAGACATTGTGTAACTGCTAAAGTCACCATCCGCATTCTGGCGGAGTTGCCATGGCCGAAGGCTGGCACGCCAAGTCAATAGACGACGTCCTAAGAGAATTGAACTGCAGTCGGAACGGACTAAGCGAGCAAGAAGCAAAGACGCGTCTACAGCAACAAGGACCCAACGAGCTCAAGGAGAAAAAACGCCGAACAGCCCTCCAAATGTTCCTCAGCGAGTTCAAAGACATATTCATCCTGCTCCTCATAGGAGCCTCAGTCTTCTCCGTAGCGGTTGGCTACTATGAGATGCAGCAGCCCCTTCTGCCTGGCGAACCGGAAAAAGAGGCCCTCGAAGTCTACGCCGACGCAATCATCATAAGCATCATAGTGGTGTTGGTCGCCGTTGCAGGTTTTGTTCAAGAATATAGGGCGGAGAAAGCTATTGAAGCCCTGAAGAGGCTTGCGGCACCGAAAGCCCGCGTGATGCGAGACGGCAGAGAGACCGTTATTCCAGCTCGTGAAGTTGTTCCAGGAGACATCCTAGTCTTAGAGTCAGGAGATCTCGTGGCGGCGGACGCGAGGCTGATAGAAAGTCTCGATCTGAAAGCCGAGGAGGCTGTTCTAACCGGCGAATCCGCGCCTGTGACCAAGACCGCGTCAGGGATATGCCCACTTTCCGCGAACCTAGGTGACAGGCGTAACATGATTTTCACGGCGACTCACACCATATATGGCCGAGGAAAGGCGGTGGTAACCGCCACCGGGATGAAAACAGAATTTGGAAGAATTGCCAAACTGGTCGAAGAGTCTGAGGAAGAAGGAACTCCGCTGCAGAGAAAGCTTGACAGCTTTGCAAGAAAGGTCGCCAAAGTCGTCGTTTTCACGTGTGTAGTGATTCTAGCTCTCGAAACCTTCGAAGTAGCCTCAACCCTGTGGCATGGTGGAGGAACGCTACAGCTGAGAGGCTTCATTCAGGCTTTCATGTCATCAATCTCGCTGGCGGTATCGGCAGTGCCAGAAGGCTTACCCGCAATAGTGACCATAAGCCTTGCCCTGGGCGCCAGAGAATTTGCGAAACGCAACGCCATAATCAGGAAACTATCCGCGGCAGAAGGCTTGGGCGCCGTCACAGTCATCTGCTCAGACAAAACCGGAACCCTGACAAAGGGAGAAATGACAGTTCGCAGGCTCCATGTAAACAACAAGTTCACTGATGTTTCAGGTGCGGGCTACGAGCCCAGAGGTGAATTCCGGCAAGACACCAAGATCATCAACCCCACGAATGATACCGAAGTTTCGATGCTCCTCAAGATCGGCTCTCTCTGCAGCAATGCTCGGTTGGAACAAAACGACAAAGGCGCATGGATGATAACAGGCGACCCAACAGAGGGAGCACTAGTCGTCGCCGCGGCAAAAGCCGGTTTCCCACAAAAAGCGTTGGTAGAGCAGTATCCGCGCATTTACGAGGTGCCCTTCACCTCCGAAAGAAAGCGCATGACTACAGTCCATTTGACCCCTGAAAAAGAAAAAACCGTCTTCATGAAGGGCGCTCCGGAAACAGTTCTGGAGAGATGCGGCCGCATTCTTGAAAATGGTGAGGAGACGAAGCTCACCGAGGAGAGGCGGAAGAAAACTCGGGAAGTAAACGAGCAGATGGCAAGCTCTGCGCTGCGCGTCTTGGCCACGGCTTACAAACGGCTTCCGGCTGAACTCAACGACTTCGACGAGAAAATGGTAGAAGAAGACCTGATCTTTGTAGGTCTTCAGGGAATGATTGATCCACCACGGCAAGAGGTGATCGAGGCAAACAAACAATGCGAAAAAGCCGGAATAAAGACCGTGATGATAACTGGCGACCATAAACTCACGGCTGTCGCGGTTGCAAAAGAGATCGGAATAATGAAGGAGGGAAGCCTCGTCCTAACTGGTGCCGAACTGGACGCCACGAGCGATGAGAAGCTAGAAAGCATTGTGGAAGACGTGGCAGTCTACGCCAGAGTGTTGCCCGAACACAAGCTGAAGATCGTGAAGGCGCTGAAGGCCAAGGGGCACGTTGTGGCGATGACGGGAGACGGTGTGAACGATGCTCCGGCGGTGAAGGCTGCGGACGTGGGCGTTTCGATGGGGAACACGGGCACCGACGTGACACGCGAGGCATCAGACCTCGTGCTTGTAGACGACAACTTTGCCACCATAGTCAAGGCTGTTGAGCAAGGAAGAGTGATATACAGCAACATCCGCAAGTACGCCCGTTTTCTCATCTCATGTAACTTCGACGAGTTGCTGGTTATCGGTTCCTTCGCGATCCTAGGAGGCATATTCGGCTCCGAACTCTTTCCACTGCCGCTGCTTCCAGCTATGATTCTATGGATAAACCTGGTCACCGATGGCGCGCCGTCGGTGTCTTTGGCCGTAGACCCCCCCGACGAGGGCGTGATGGAGCAGAAACCTCGAAAACCGAATGAAGGCATCCTGCACGGAATGGGCGCATTCATCCTAGCGTCTTTCCTGCTTCAAGCCGCCGGAACCATTCTGGTCTTCTGTCTTGAATACTACGTGTGGCCCGCTCACGGGTTCGGGACGAAGGAGACCCTGCGTGAAGCCAGAACAACGGCCTTTGTCCAGGCTGCCATGTTTGAGCTGTTCGTTGTCTGGAACTGCCGCTCCGAAACTCGCAGCGTGTGGCGAATGGGACGCGACAGCTTCAAGAACAAATTCTTTGTTATCGCCGAAATCGTTTCCATAACCGCCACCATCGGCATAACCTACATCCCAATAACAGCGAAAATGTTCGGACTGTCTCCGTTGAGCTTGACAGACCTAGCCTACGTACTTGGCGTAGCCAGCTGGGGACTCTTCGTACTACCAGAACTATTTATGCGAAGAAAGATATGGAAATGGCAGTAGACCTCAGGACAAACCTATTGGAGCCAAGCTCGGATTCCGCTACTGAGAACGCGGTTTTGTGGCGCGCGAGTCGGCTTCTCAACAAAAGATTGATGTGTGTTTAACCCTGTGTCACTTAACCTTTATGTAGTCCGGCTATATTTGCTTGCCACACTCGCGACACCGGAATAACCGCATCCCCTCCCAATACTGAAAGAATCTTTTACACTTCGGGCATGTTATCGTAAGCATCCTCTGCAAGGAATTATCTCCAATTCCACTACTTCTAGATGTGAACCCACCGACCAGCAGTCCCAACCAAAAATCTCAGGGACAGCGCCAATATCTTTTGATAGCACGTGACTGGCCGGTTTGGGTGCACTAATCACCAATAATTAGTATATTTAGAACTAATATGGTTAATTTTCTACCCAAAAAGCCAAAGATTTAATATCTTATACCAGAAAATGACGTATTGGGCATAAGCGCTATCGGAGGCAGAGGAGTCCCACGAAACTTCCAGAAGGAGCTGGGCAGGGCTCAGTAGCCACCCGATCGCTACCATTTTGCGATTTCGTCGGCAAACAGGCACGTTGTAGCCATCTTGTGTGGCCGAGCTCCCGAGGAAACTCGTCAGACATATACGACTCTTTTTGGATTCTATCCATCTTCTTCAACAGCATCATGTAGAAGAACTCCATGCTTGAGCCCATGCCGCTACCCCCCTAAAAATCCCGGCGGATAATCCGGACCTTGTTTCTGCAACGCTCCCACAAAGACCCACGAGTTTCCAAGCCTACGATACGAAACGAAATGAAAATTGCCGCGGTAGAATCCTCTTTTACCTTCATGAAGAAGTAGTTCGGTTAGAGCAGACATTCTAGGACGCTTCTACACCACAATCAACGAGATTATGAGACAGCGAATCTCCTTCGCTGGCATCAGCGGCTCCTTCCCACAGGAAACTTGACTATCTCCGGTCTCTTGTTGAACTCTTCGAGGATTCTCATCGTTACCTCGTTTCTAACCGCAGTTCCACTCCCGATCTTCACCGGGTACCTTATAGACGCCTCGATCCAGGACTGAGACGGAGTGAACTTGAATACCGGCTTCTCTTTCATATCTCCATCGAACATCTTCTTCGCACTCTCCTCGGCGACCCGGAGCATGACCTCTCCGGCAATCTTCAGGTCGCTCTCGTAGGACAGGGTGAACGAGACCGAGTCCCAGACGGAGTGAGTCTGCTCGCTTCCGTAGTTGTGCACAGGAACCTGAAGCACCATCGAGTTGGGGATGTTCGCTATCCTACCTGTAGGGCGCACAATCGCTATCTCCTCACCGATCTCCTCTATCTGAGTCGCCATGTACCCGATGTCTCTCACAATGCCCCTCTCATCGCCTATCTCCACCACATCTCCGAGAGAGTATAGCGGCTTCAACATTATGTACATCCATCCAATAATGCTCCCGAGGGGTGCTTGAAGGACAAACGTCAAAGCGAACCCCACAAGACCCAAAGAGAGGGCCAGAGGGAGCCAAGATTCCATCATTATCGAAAGGAAGGCAAACAACCCGATCGCGTATATCGCAAGGTTACCAATCCTGGTGATAACGTACTGCACCTCTTTCGTCTTCAGCTGACCGGTCAGTATAACGAGGAGGCTCCTTGCCAAGAGCATCATTGCGACTATAAAGGCTATAGTAGAAACTCTGATCCATGTCTCCAACATCGGAAACAGCAGCGTCTCGGTCCTCAGAATAAACGAGATAGATGCCACGATAAGAGCGAGGGCGATGTACAGAAAAACTCTCTTACCGACCGACACACCTCATCCTCCACACAGGAGAACGGTAGGAAAGCGCAATGAAGCGTTAAACATCTTCAAAGGTCAGCCAACCGGCACAACGTTCTTTTGTAGCTTCGCACCGAAATATAACTAGCGCTTTCTCATCTGCTTGACATACCTCGACAAGAAAGTGTTGTTGGGTACGTTGACAACCTCACCGTCTTCGGTTGTCACCCTCGAGAACATCAGGTTGATATCAGTCACCTCTCCGACGATCTTGTCAGGCAGGATCTCTATCCTGTCTCCGACCTCAAACGGACGCCATATCATGATGACCAGTGCTGCCAAAGTGTTGCTCAGAAGACTCCAAGATGCGAAGAAGCCAACTAGAGACATGGCGATTATCGCTGACACCGCCACCCAGAGACTCTCTAAGCTGATCCCGATGATACTTGCCACACCAAGGACAACGATAATTATTATGATCCATCTCACGAACGTCTTCATGAGATGTAGCGCAGATTGGGGAAGCTGTCTAGTCGCGGCGAACTTCGAGAGGACCGATGATGACATACGCTCTGCTATGATAGCGGTGACGATGGCAACAATCACGGGTACGCCGACAAAGATGGCTCTGTCGATAATCTCCAAACCACTCGCCCACATTCCTCTTTGAGAGGAGAGGATAGGCACGGCTCGATATTAAATATTGCGTAAATAGAAATCTGCGATCAGAAATTTGGTATAAAAAGACAGATTTATTTAGATAGTGACCCGCCCAGACAAAGAAAGACACAGATATGCCGTAAAAACTATGTTCCTGAACACGTTGCCGTCACTAGCTAGGAAAAGTGATAGCGGACCCACGTGAAAGACTTTAACCTTTAGGCTGTGCCGTAATTGTTAGCGTTCTAGCCTTTTTCAATAGTTGAGCTGTGTGAAAATGCAGTCCGCCATCAAGGTTCTGGCCTGCGACTACGACCGAACGTTGACGGATGAATCCCTCAGTCTATCCACTAGAGTTGTCA
>Ga0315280_10011747_pt1 | contig 10702 bp, 6 predicted proteins | sample YL17G06_40_MG_FD_203697 | JGI IMG/M metagenome (GOLD analysis project Ga0315280, IMG submission 203697) | Sediment microbial communities from Yellowstone Lake, YNP, Wyoming, USA - YL17G06_40 | ecosystem: Environmental > Aquatic > Freshwater > Lake > Sediment | place: USA: Wyoming | collected... | reverse complement strand
TGCCGACCTGGTTAAAATATCTTTTATGCCCTCAGCCAGGGCATAATAACGAAAGTCGGGTATTCCCAACAGCCGGTTCCCAGCCTCTAACAGGGTGTTGAAAAAGTCCTTTAGACCCTCACCCCTGATGGGAGGGGATGTATTTTTTTGCTTTTTCTGGAGATTAAACATTTTTCAACACCCTATTAGACACAATTGCTGCTCTTTAAAAACCCTTCTTTTGAACAAGCGTTTCCGCGCGTGCGCAGGTTTATTCAATCTGCCAAGTTTGTTGCTACATCCTTCGCCTCTTTCATAATGTCCGCCACCACTTGCTTGACCGGCTGGATGTCGTGGATGAGGCCCATGCCCTGGCCGGCGGAGATGGTGCCTTTTTCCACATCGCCTGATTCAAACATTGCCTTGTCCAACTGGCCGGACGCGGCTTTGACAATCTCGTCCAGAGTAGAGTGCTTGGCCTCCAGGTCAAGGATTTTTTGCGCGACAGAATTTTTCCAGACCCGGTGCGTGTTTCCGAGAGAGCGCATCAGCAAAATCGTGTCCGTCTCCTGAGCCTTGAGCAGAGCGTCTTTCAGATTGGGATGGATCGGACACTCGTCGGTGAGCAGGAATCTGGTGCCTATAATCACAGCCTCCGCGCCCAGGGCAAGAGCCGCGACCAGCCCGCGTCCATTCGAGACTCCTCCGCCTCCGATCACCGGAACCTCGAGCTCCTCGGCCACGCGCGGGATGAGCACAAAGGTGCCGATGTCCAGCACTCCGGTAGCTCCCCCGTTTTCAAACCCGACCACGGTGATCATATCCGCGCCGATGGACACCGCTTTTTTCGCATAGCGAAGACCCACGCACTTGTGAATCCAGGTCTTGCCGCTGCCCTTCAAGCGGGGCACAAGCTCTTCGGGCGCCTTGTGGCCCGAGGTCTCAATAATCTTCACGCCTTCCTCGTCCATCACATCCAGATATTCGTTGTTGTCAATGGGACGCATAGCCGGAAAAAGATTAAGATTCACTCCGAAAGGTTTTTTAGTGAGCGATTTTACTTTTTTCACCGCGCTTCTGAATTCGTCCCTGGTCTTCCACATTGCGGAAGCCAGAAGCCCCAGGCATCCGGCCTCGGAAATCGCGGCCACAAATTCCGGGGTTGAGAGCCACATCATCGCGCCGCCGATGATGGGATATTGAATCCCCAGCCTTTCAGTCACCCTGGTCTTGAACATCTCCCTCCTCCTTCTCAATCTTTCTTTGGTCACCGATGATCAAACCGAGCAGGGCTATTTGCCCTTGAAATCCGGCTTTCTTTTTTGCATAAATGCGGCAAAGGCTTCGATGACATCCGCGGATCTGAGTATGAGACAATTGCGCGCGGCCACATAAGCAAGGCTGTCGCTCAGGCTCAGATCCCGAACCGCATTCAGGACTTCTTTTGAACCCTGAACCCCCATGGGCGCGGCAGCCGCGATTTCAGCCGCAAGCCCATACGCGGCCTTGAGACAGCTTTCCCGGTCGGGATAGATGTCATTCACGAGGCCGATGCGAAAAGCCCGCTCCGCATCGATATTCTTTCCCGTGAAGGCAAGCTCCCGGGTGTGTCCCTGGCCGATGATTGCGGGCAGCCGGTTCAGGCTGCCCAGGTCCGCAATCATTCCGACCCGCGCCTCTCGAAGCGAGAAGCGGGCATCCTGCGCGGCCAGCCGGATATCGCACGCGGCAACCAGGTCCAGGCCGCCGCCGATGCACACGCCGTGGATAACCGCGATGACCGGTTTTTTGCAGCGCTCTATGGCATTGAACGATTCCTGCATCTCCAGAACCATATGGAACATTGAATCCATTTCCTGGGAGCCCTCTGAGGCCTTGAAACTCGCTACCGACTCGACCAGGTCCAGACCCGCGCTGAAATTTTTGCCGTTGCCGGCGATGATGGCGGCACGGACCTCCGGGTCGCGGTCTATTTTCTGGAAAGCATCCTTGATTTCCGGCCAGAAACGCGGGTTCATTGCGTTGCTTTTTTCAGGCCGGTTAAGGAACACCTCTGCGATATGGTCTTTCTTTTCAAAGGTTATTACGGTATAGGATTCAGGCATTTTCGTCCTCCGGGAAATTTTTGGGCTACATAGTAAGGCTAACAAAGGGATCATCTTGGCGCAAGTTCATTATAATTTCCGCAGCCGCGTATTGCTCTTTGCGGTTTATTGATTATTATTTAATGAATTGGGGACGGGGTTTGCTCTCCATTTTTTGATGGAGCAATGTATTGGGCCAAACAGACGAGAGAAGGACCGGTATGTATTTTGTGGCAATAATAATAGGCTTTCAGCTTCTGGAGCTGCTGTTATTGAAATGGGGCTTGAAAATTCAGGGCAGAAGCTTCTATGCCCTGGCCCTTGCATTCTTCGCCTTTCTATTGCCGATTCCTTACTTCGGCCACCTGATTTCGACTGGGACCCAGCCGTCCTTTCTATCCGCGGCGATCATCGTCAGGCCTACTTTTGCCTGGCATTTTAACTGGCTGGTGTTTTTATTCTTTATCGGACCGGTGGTTTTTTTGGCCAGGATGGCGGCAGCGGTCTCGGGCTCGGAAACAATTATTGCCGGTCTTCGCTGGTTTGTAGCCATTGTGGTCGGCGGCTGGGGTCTGCTTTCGGTTTACGGTCTCATTGCGACCATCCGGCCTCCGAAAGTGGAAAAACTGGAGATTTCAATTCCCGGCCTGGCCAAAAAGGATGACGGCATCCGGGTCGTCCAGCTGACGGATATGCATGTTGCGTGGTGGAACTCCAGGCAGGAGATGCAAAGGATCGGGCAGATGATCGAAAACTTGAAGCCCGACCTTCTTCTCATCACCGGCGATATAGTGGACCACAATCCTGATTATGTTTATGTGGTGGCTGATTGTCTTATCAATGTCAATCCCCGCTTCGGCAGGTTCGCGATACTGGGCAATCATGATTTTTATACCGGAAGAGAGGCGATCGCTTCAAAAATGGAGGAATGCGGCTTCACTATGATTCGGAATCGCTGGTTGAACCTTAAAGACCAGGGAGTGAACCTGGTTCTTGGAGGGATGGATGATTCCGGCCAGCATTGGACCGGCGAAGACCCGGATGAAAAGCGGATACCGAAAATCCTTGAGCATTGCCCCAAAGGCACACCCATCATCTGGCTGGGACACCGGCCATCCTCATTTGACAAAGTGATGGGATTGCCGGTCGCGCTTACTCTTTCAGGGCACACTCATGGCGGACAGCTCAGGCTTCCGGTCAGCGGACTCAGCCTTGCCAATCTTGGGTTTGCAAGGCCCTCGGGGTTTTACCAAGAACGCGACCAGATGCTTTATGTTTCCCGCGGCACAGGCACGGTCGGCTGGCCGTTTCGAATTAACTGCCCCGAAGAAATAACGCTCATAACTCTGCGCTCGCCGGAATCCAGCCAGCTCGAACATATCGATCCGAAACGGTAAAGCGCGGCTTGAAAGTCATCTAAAAGACATTACCTTTTGGGTGGGCCTTGAATGGCCGGTATGTTTCAGGATTGAAAATATGTATTGTGCTTCAAATTAAATCGGGAGGGGAGGAACGATGGATAACTTTACTTTTCTTAACCCGACCAAGGTCATCTTTGGAAAGGATGTCATTTCGAGAATCGGCCCGGCCATCAAAGAGCGCGGGCATAAAAACATTCTGCTGATCGCGGGCCAGGGTTCAATCAAAAAGAACGGGGTGTACGACGCGGTCGCAAAATCTTTGCAATCCCAGGGGATAGCATTCACCGAAGTCTGGGGCGTCCGGCCCAATCCCGTGCTTGCCAAGGTGAGGGAAACCATTCAAATTGCAAAAGATAACAAGGCCGAGGCAATCCTGGCGGTCGGCGGCGGCAGCGTGATCGATAGCGCCAAGGCCGTGGCCGCGGGGGTTTATTTAAAGAACATCTGGGATGCGTTTGAGGACAAGGCGCGGATCGAAAAGGCCCTGCCCCTCTATACGGTCTTGACCGTGAGCGGCGCGGCCAGCGAAATGAACCCCTGGGCGGTTGTGACCAACGAGGAGGAGAAGAAAAAGTGGAGCATCGGCGCCCCGAGCCTTTTCCCGGTCATATCCGTTATTGACCCCTCGGTGCAGATGTCCCTGCCCTGGCATCAGACCGTGTTCGGCGCCATCGACGGGCTTGCCCACATTATGGAAAACTATTTTATGGGCAGAGACCAGGAAGCTACGATGGGAATCTGCGAGTCGCTTATGCGCACCATCATAACCATGGTGGACATAATCCAGCACAGCCCGAATGATTACAATGCCCGCGCCAACCTGGTCTGGGCCATAACCTGCGCCCATAATGGAATGACCGCGGTCGCGATGCGAGGAGGCGACTGGGCCAGCCACGGAATTCAGCACGGGATCAGCGCGCTCCACCCGGAAATCGCGCACGGCGCGGGTCTGGCCGTGGTGTTCCCGGCTTGGATTCTTTATGTGCGCAGGTCAAACCCCGAACTTTTCAAGCGCTGGTCCAAGAATGTCATGCAGAGCCGGTTTATTGAAGACGCGGTCTCTAAATTCAGAACCAAACTCAGCAAATGGAAGGCGCCGGTTTTTCTGAAAGACTTAGGTGTAAAGCAAGCCGAGATAAAAGACATAGCCCAAAATGCCGACCTCCAGGGCCCGCTCGGCCATCTGAAAAAACTCGCGCTCAAGGACATTGAAGCGGTCTTAAAAATCGCAGCCGGATAAGAAGCCAAACAAATTTACCCGGCCCTTGGCCTCAGCCGCGTCTTAAAGCGCTCAAGCGAGAAGACCGGGCGCATTTAGCCATCGCTTTTCCAGCTTTTCTTCCCGAAATTCTCATTTATAAGAACTATTTTCTACTTTTGCGCTCGGATTCAAGTCCTTAACAGAAAATCAAGCCCGCTTTCCCTTCTAAAAAATGACGCAATTTCAACACCTTAAGCTAAATTTCATCAACCCGTTCGCAATTGGCACGGTTATTGGATATTTATCAGGGCAGAAAGATGAAACACAAAGCCAAAAAGAATTTCAATATAAACCCTGAAAGCTCATTCGGCCTACTCTTACTGCTTACCCAATACTCTTGCTTTAGCTCCGGCAATACCCTTTCCTTTAGGCAGGAGGGCTCTTTGCCCCCAAGAGCCTTCCTGCCGCCCTTCCTTTATCGATTGAAAATCGCTAAAATCGCCTGAACCATTTTTCAAAAACCGCGGCGCAGTTTCGACCTTAAGCCCGAATTCTGATATAGTCAGCTCAAATATTTTCGCGGAGGAATGAATGTTCAAGAACAAGGTCATTATCATAACCGGAGGCTCAAGCGGGGTCGGCAAAGAACTAAGCCTGAGACTCGCGCAAAGAGGAGCTAACCTGGCCGTCATTGCCCGGGAAAAAGCGAAACTGAATGCAGTTAAAGAACAACTTTCAAAATCAGCCGCAAATGGCCAGAAAATAAAGGATTATTCCTGCGATGTGGCAAACTTTGAAGCTGTGCAGGAAACCTTCAGCCGGGTGGCAAATGACTTGGGACTCCCCGACATCCTGATCAACTCCGCAGGCATACTCAGAGAGAGCTATTTTGAGAAGCAGTCCCTTGACACCTTCCGCGAGACTATGGCCATAAACTTTTTCGGCTCTTTGCATTGCATCAAGGCGGTGCTGCCGTTTTTCAAGCAAAAAAGACAAGGCAGGATTGTGAACATCTCATCAACAGCCGGCTTGCTCGGAGTGTTCGGATACTCCGCATACTGTTCTTCCAAATACGCGCTGGTCGGACTGACCGAGGCTTTGAGGTCTGAGTTCAAGCCCCAAAACATCAAATTCCACCTGGTCTGCCCCCCGGAGTTCGAGTCGCCTATGGTTGACGAGATTAACACCTACCGCACCCTGGAAAACCAAACCGTTGTCCATACCATCCCGGTCTTAAGCGTTGATACGGTCGCAGCCGCGATAATCAAAGGCATCGAAAAAGACCGCTACCTCATCATCCCCGGAGCAATCACCAAAATCGTAACCACCTTCAACCGCCTGTTCCCCTTCCTCGGCCGACTGGTAGTGGACGCCCAGATCAAAAGAGTTTACAAAGGACCGGATAAACAGCCATAGTCAGGGCCATCAATTTCAGTTTGACAGCCTTTCTTTCGATGCTGTATGCTTTTAAAATGAGGGCAAATCGCAGGAACTCAAAAGGAGGCGAAATCTGAAAACTTTTGCACAAAGGATGAATTCGCTGAGACGTCCCGGAGAAAATCAGAAAGCTATGGCGGAGCGTCTCGGAATACAACAGCCCACCATGAGCCGCTACCTTCACAATATGCCTGGGCATCGAAATATTCTCCGAAAGATAGCGGAGTCATCCGGAGTAAGCATTGAGTGGCTGACAACAGGGAAAAAGCATGAGCTCGCTCCTGAGGTGGGCAACATCATCAACAAAATCAGCGCCGGGAGGAAGAAGCCCGCGGAAGACAAGGACTGGCTGGAAATCGCGCTGAAATATCTTGACGAGATGAAGTCATTGACCGAACAGGACAAAGACTACATTAAAGACTTCCTCCGCAACTTCCTCAATGACCAAAATCTAAGAACGGAAATGATTTGTTACTGGAACTACCTTAGAATCCGGGATAAAACCCCGACTATGCTTCCCCCCAAACGAAAGCAAAGAAAAAAATATTAATTTTGAGCGGGGAGTTCGGTTCGATGCGTTCCGCATCGCCCCCTCACTCCCCGCTTAAAGTCTTTGCTCACTCCCCTTCCCTTTTCATCCCACTCAACTACTCCGGTTCACCCCCACGCGTGTGGGGAAGACGAGACGGGAACGGCCTCAACTGCGGATGATTTCGGTTCACCCCCACGCGTGTGGGGAAGACAGCCGTCGCCTTGGTATAATAGAGAGCGGCGTCGGTTCACCCCCACGCGTGTGGGGAAGACATGCAGGCGCTCAAAACTGCCTCATCCATTTCCGGTTCACCCCCACGCGTGTGGGGAAGACAACGCCGAGTAGTGGGTGTCAACGTCGGTCGGCGGTTCACCCCCACGCGTGTGGGGAAGACTTCAAAGGATTCCATATTCTTACCTCCTTAAACGGTTCACCCCCACGCGTGTGGGGAAGACTAAATCAAGCAATTTATTCCAGTCCCCGGAGGCGGTTCACCCCCACGCGTGTGGGGAAGACGAAGGTAAATTTGAAAAACGCCATCCCGCTGACGGTTCACCCCCACGCGTGTGGGGAAGACGTCTTTTTGCCCACCCAGCCTACAGCCAAGGACGGTTCACCCCCACGCGTGTGGGGAAGACTCAACACCCAGCTCTCCACCGGCACGGCGTCTAGGTTCACCCCCACGCGTGTGGGGAAGACTACATACACGGCATCCGGCCAGAGATAGATGTCGGTTCACCCCCACGCGTGTGGGGAAGACGGCGGAGCACCAGCAGGAATATCGAGCACAAGCGGTTCACCCCCACGCGTGTGGGGAAGACTCTGTAGGTGTCGGCTTGGTCCAGACCAGGGGCGGTTCACCCCCACGCGTGTGGGGAAGACGACCAGGCCGCATCCTTTAACCTTTGCGCGGTCGGTTCACCCCCACGCGTGTGGGGAAGACCGGACTCGCAGGAAATTCCGTTTAGCGCCACGCGGTTCACCCCCACGCGTGTGGGGAAGACAATATCAAAAGATGTTTCGGATGTGGAAATGGCGGTTCACCCCCACGCGTGTGGGGAAGACTTTTTAAAAAAATTAACCGATTGACCCGGCAACGGTTCACCCCCACGCGTGTGGGGAAGACGTTAAGACATCAAAAATAAAAACATTAAAATCCGGTTCACCCCCACGCGTGTGGGGAAGACGATGACAATATAGTTTGCAATTTTGGAGTTATCGGTTCACCCCCACGCGTGTGGGGAAGACGATGACAATATAGTTTGCAATTTTGGAGTTATCGGTTCACCCCCACGCGTGTGGGGAAGACGGCCCTTATTATTTCGCCACGCGGTAGATCTACGGTTCACCCCCACGCGTGTGGGGAAGACGCCTATTTTTGCAAAGTCCATAGCCGATTCGTCGGTTCACCCCCACGCGTGTGGGGAAGACGAAGCCTCTTAATAACAGGGCGTTCCTGGCCTCGGTTCACCCCCACGCGTGTGGGGAAGACTTGTATTTGGGCGGTTAAATATTGACCGCCAACGGTTCACCCCCACGCGTGTGGGGAAGACATCCGTCAAAATTTTAATGCCGGTTTCCAAATCGGTTCACCCCCACGCGTGTGGGGAAGACTATTGAGGCGGCTGAGGAGGCGGCTAGGGCGGCGGTTCACCCCCACGCGTGTGGGGAAGACAGCCATTTGGACCCCGTCATAGGCCGCTCTCTCGGTTCACCCCCACGCGTGTGGGGAAGACGTGCTCAAAGACCTGCTTATCGCCCGAATTGACGGTTCACCCCCACGCGTGTGGGGAAGACGCAGCATCCCTACATCGATGAAGGCGCTCATTTCGGTTCACCCCCACGCGTGTGGGGAAGACGCCGCCGACAATCGGCACGGCTGATTGGGCGGCGGTTCACCCCCACGCGTGTGGGGAAGACGCGTGCGGGTGGGATCATCCAGAGGATAAGACCGGTTCACCCCCACGCGTGTGGGGAAGACTCGGATGTGCCGGAAACACTAACCTCGGAGTTCGGTTCACCCCCACGCGTGTGGGGAAGACATGTATCATAAAAGTGCCCATTTCGCCGTCAGCGGTTCACCCCCACGCGTGTGGGGAAGACAATGAGTCCCGGCCTTCCCTTTCTCCCTGCTCTCGGTTCACCCCCACGCGTGTGGGGAAGACCGGAAGAGCTTGATGTCTTTCAAGGCAAGCCTCGGTTCACCCCCACGCGTGTGGGGAAGACGGGAGCCTGGATGATGAGTTTCCTGATCCTGCCGGTTCACCCCCACGCGTGTGGGGAAGACGACACCTCCTTTCGGTAGGCCGGGAATGATCTCGGTTCACCCCCACGCGTGTGGGGAAGACACGGGCCTGAAGGGAACGGTGGTGGCGATCACCGGTTCACCCCCACGCGTGTGGGGAAGACGAGAGGCTTGGGGACAGGGTAGTTGAGCGTATCGGTTCACCCCCACGCGTGTGGGGAAGACTTTTGCGCTTTTTTCTCTCTCTTTTAGGGTGTCGGTTCACCCCCACGCGTGTGGGGAAGACATCATATTCAGTTATTTCATATACCGGATAAACGGTTCACCCCCACGCGTGTGGGGAAGACTCCGGCCGGACGGCTCAAAATTCTATTTGGTTCGGTTCACCCCCACGCGTGTGGGGAAGACTTTTCAGCGGCCTCGTCATTCTTGCGGGGATTCGGTTCACCCCCACGCGTGTGGGGAAGACTTGATGGACTCTGGAGCAAACAGGACACCTCGCGGTTCACCCCCACGCGTGTGGGGAAGACTACATGCTAATGAGCCAGAAAGAAAAGGGCATCGGTTCACCCCCACGCGTGTGGGGAAGACGCGTTAAGAAGAACTTTGAGCAGTTCATTAGTCGGTTCACCCCCACGCGTGTGGGGAAGACATGCTATAAATAAAAATGACCCCAGTTATGGTCGGTTCACCCCCACGCGTGTGGGGAAGACTCTTATAATTTTTAATAGCGGCATTTTTATTCCGGTTCACCCCCACGCGTGTGGGGAAGACAATGCTATAAATAAAAATGACCCTAGTTACGGTCGGTTCACCCCCACGCGTGTGGGGAAGACATTTACAATATATTCAGCGGCTGATGCGCCGACGGTTCACCCCCACGCGTGTGGGGAAGACTTCGCCTTTGAGCCTCTTTAAATCTAATCGGCCGGTTCACCCCCACGCGTGTGGGGAAGACCTGACGGCGAAATGGGCATTTTTATGATTCACCGGTTCACCCCCACGCGTGTGGGGAAGACGAAAAAATAGGTTCTATAGTTGAAACTGTTGCCGGTTCACCCCCACGCGTGTGGGGAAGACACTAAAAGAGAGAGAAAAAAGCGCAAAAATATCGGTTCACCCCCACGCGTGTGGGGAAGACTCGACCTGGTAGGTTGAGGTATAAACCACCAACGGTTCACCCCCACGCGTGTGGGGAAGACTTTTCTATACCCCTTTTTATATAAATAAATATCGGTTCACCCCCACGCGTGTGGGGAAGACATATCACCTCGGACTGATTTTAACGGTTTTCCGGTTCACCCCCACGCGTGTGGGGAAGACGAAGGGGCTAACGATATTCCAATTTCGGTTGACGGTTCACCCCCACGCGTGTGGGGAAGACGGAGATCGTGGTTATAAAACGCGACCTGGTATTGGTTCACCCCCACGCGTGTGGGGAAGACGTTTCCATTTAAAAGTGCGCAACACTACGCGCCGGTTCACCCCCACGCGTGTGGGGAAGACGTCAAACATTTCCACTCTGCCACCATAATATGATGGTTCACCCCCACGCGTGTGGGGAAGACCCGCCGCGCACCAATTCATTGGCGGGCGGTATCGGTTCACCCCCACGCGTGTGGGGAAGACGATTAAAAGATGGCGTTTTTTGGTGATGGGGGCGGTTCACCCCCACGCGTGTGGGGAAGACCACTCTGATATAATTAAAAACGGCATCGGCAACGGTTCACCCCCACGCGTGTGGGGAAGACTTATCTGTATAAAAATATATATTGTGAGCTAGCGGTTCACCCCCACGCGTGT
>Ga0315280_10011746_pt1 | contig 10703 bp, 11 predicted proteins | sample YL17G06_40_MG_FD_203697 | JGI IMG/M metagenome (GOLD analysis project Ga0315280, IMG submission 203697) | Sediment microbial communities from Yellowstone Lake, YNP, Wyoming, USA - YL17G06_40 | ecosystem: Environmental > Aquatic > Freshwater > Lake > Sediment | place: USA: Wyoming | collected... | reverse complement strand
CCCTCGACGATGTCCACGGTGGTTTCGGTGCCCTTGGACTCCTCGACCGTGATGACGCCTTCCTTGCCCACCTTGTCCATGGCGTCGGCGACAAAGCGGCCGAGCTCGGGGTCATTGCCAGCAATGGAAGCGATATGCTCGATCGCGGCCTTGGTGTCCACCGGCTTGGAGATGCGCTTGATCTCGGCCACCACCGCTGCCACCGCCCTCTCAATGCCGCGCTTGAGCAGCATCGGGTTGGCGCCAGCCGCCACGTTCTTCATGCCCTCCTCGAGGATCGCTTCTGCGAGGATGGTGGCGGTGGTGGTGCCGTCGCCGGCAACGTCATTGGTCTTGCTGGCAACTTCGCGCACCAGCTGTGCGCCCATGTTCTCGTATGGCTCCTCCAGCTCGATCTCCTTGGCAACGGTCACACCGTCCTTGGTGATCGTCGGGGAACCCCACTTCTTGCTGAGGACGACGTTGCGGCCCTTCGGGCCGAGCGTAGCCTTAACGGCTGCCGCGACGGCCTTGACCCCGCGCTGAAGGGCTCGGCGCGCGTCCTCACTGTAGCAGAGCATCTTGGCAGCCATGCAATCCTCCTGTTTTCTTTTTGCTCGTACAGTTTGCCTTCCGGGCATTCAGCCCGCACAAAGGCGGCATGCACAGACGCCGCCCCACTTCACTTCTTCTGTGACTTCTTATCCGGGTTCACGGCGAGAATGGAACTCTCGTCCAGAATGACCAGTTCCTTCCCATCAACCGTGATCTCGGTCCCACCGTACTCGGAGTAGATCACGACGTCTCCCACGGACACCTCCATGGGTGCGCGCTCGCCGCTGTCGAGCATCTTGCCTGGTCCGACCGCGAGCACCTCGCCCTCGCGAGGCTTTTTCCGTGCCGTGTCCGGAAGCACGATGCCCCCCCTCGTGACCTCTTCCTCCTTGCCCGGCTTGACCACGATACGGTCCCCGAGCGGTCGCAGCATACTATCACCTCCTAATCAAGGATTACTGTTCGTTCGGCGCCGCGACGACGCCGCTGGTTCCACAAGTGCGTGGCACACGGCCGAATACGACCGGACGTCTTGCTGCGGGCACGACTGCGACGCGTTCGTCACACACACGCTGGTGCGGTCCGGCCCTAGGCGATGGAAAACGGCGGCGAACACGAAGTCTGGCGCCGTTCGGCCTACTAGAATACCGGATCGGCCCGGCATAGTCAAGGGCGGGCCGCAAAAAACGCCCCCACCCCCACGGTCCCCGGGCCGGGGCGCGCCCGCCGCAGCCGGCCGGCCGACCGGTAGCGACAGCATGGGCCAGCCCGGTTCGGCTACACCAGGAACTGGCTGATGTACCTCTTGGTCAGCAGCAGCATCTTCTCGCGCATCGCGCCCTGTGACCAGACGTCGCCGTGCGGCTCGATGGACAGCCAGCCGTTGTAGCCGTGCTCGTAAAGGAATGCCATCACCTTCCCCCACTGGACATCGCCCATGCCGGCGGCCGGCTGCGAGACCAGCTGGCCGTTGAGGTACAGGTGCTCCTTGATGTGCACGTAACCGATCTTATCGCCGTGGCGGTGCGCCACCTCCAGGTAGTCCTGCCCGTGGTGTGTCCAGTTGGCGGGATCGTATTTGATCTTCAGGTCCGGGATGTCGTTCCAGACCATCTCGTAGGCGCGGAGGCTGTCGAAAAAGCTGACCCCGTGAACTGCGTAGAACACCGGCCTCAGGCCAGCATCTTTCATCCTCTGCAGGAACGGTGGAAAGACCGTGAGGAACTCCGTCACCTTAGGCTCGAGCGGCTCGCCCGGCAGGTCGCCCGCGCCCATCGCGATCACGTCGGCCTTGAGCTGCTGCGCGAACGTGATGGCGCGATTCAGCATTCCATGCGCCTCCCTGCGCTCCGCCAGGTCGCGAGAGAGGTGATTCCATCCCCACAGGCCCAGCATGGACACGCCGACGCCGTGCGCGACGTGGATCGCGTGCATCTTGGCTACCCTATCCGGGGTCAGTTCGGCGAAGTCGTCCCAGTAGTTGTACTCCAAACCATCGAACCCATGCTTCTTCGCGAACGCCGAGTCTCGCTCGACGCCCTCCAGGCTGTTCTCACCGATGAACCCAAGCTTCATCTGCATTTGTCTCTCTCCCTTCGTCCTAGTCGCCTCGGAACCTCAGTGCCGAAGCCACGTCTGGAGCCCTCCGGCCGGTGACCTAGGGAGCGAAGGCCTAACCACTTGCCTCCTGCCACTCTTCCCGAAGCAGACTTTGTGTGGTGCGGGTATCCGCCTGTTGTTGGCGGATGCCCGCTGCGGCCCGCGCCGAACTCGCGCAATCTGCGGATACTTCCGTTGCTTCTGTACTTCAGCCCCGAAGCCGCGTCGCATGCGCAAGACAGAAGCGCGCCTCCACTCAGTCTATCTTCGCCGGCCCGCCCCGGAGCCGCTCCGTCAGCTTGAGGTTGCGGTCCAAGCATTCCGACCACGGCTCCATGTCAAGCTCGCGCACCATCCTCATGATCGGGATGTTCGGGTCGTTAGACCAGAAGATCCCGCAATCCTCGGCCTCGCTGTAGCGGTAGCCGACCGCCTTGCCGTACTTGTCGCTGAAGGCCTGGCCATTCTGCAGCGTCGGCTGCCAGCCGACCAGCGCGTAAGCCAGGTCAACCTGCTCCACAAGCACGCCCTCGGTGCCGACGAGCTGGGCGACGATCGCTCCCATGGGATCGAAGATTGAGGCGTTGTTGCGCCAGGTTGAGGAGACGATGTAGAACCTGTTCTGAAGCGCCCGCCAGCGCGGCTGGATGGTCTGCGGGGATTGGGACGGCCAGACGACGATCTCTGCCCCCTTGTGGCGGTACGCTTCCCACACATCGTCGAACGACATGTCAAAGCAGACGGCGATGCCGAGCTTGCCGAAATCGCAGTCGAAGACCGGGAATTCTTTCCCGGGCATCACGCCGCCCTCGCAGGTGTCCTTGCCCATGTCGGCGACCGCGTGCACCTTGCGGTAGATCCCGGCCAGCTTGCCCTGCCGGTCCAGCAGCGCGGCCGCGTTGGAGTACGAGCCGTCGTCCTCCTTCAGGATCATCCCGAAGACCAGGTACGTGCTATTCCTGCGGGCGGCCGCGCCCATCACATCGAGCACTTTGCCCTTCAGCGGCACCGCGCGGTTCGCGAGATCGCCCGTCTCGCCGGTGACCGCGTATTCGGTGAGCACGGCCAGGTCAGGACGCGTGCTGTACTTGTGCTTGGCCTCCGCGCCTATCCTGTCGATGATGCTGGCGAGCGTCGCCAACCTGGCGTCCAGGCCCTCGTACTCGTACCAGAACTGCTTCATCATTGTTCCGACGACGACTTTTCGCGGCGGGGCATCTGCGGGCATGGCTGAGCGGACCTCCTTCTGGGCACTCTGTGCGAACAGCCGGAGCGGCGCGAGCAGCGCCAATGTGGCGAGCAGCACGGCGAACGCAGTTGGCTTTCCTGTCACTTCATCCCTCGCATCGAACCGGCATGATCTCATGGGCCTGCTTCAATGCCGCACGCGCGCACTCCTGCCCCCCTCCGCAGCAGACGTTGTGTGGCGCGGGTATCCGCCTGTTGCTGGCGGATGCCCGCTGCGGCCCACGCCGCCCTCCCGCACCACAGGAGGCGCGCCTCTCAATTCAGCGAACTCTTCCCATGAGTTGAGGACACTATGAGCGAAACTGTGCGCTCGCGCTTCCAGAAGGTCATGGCCGGTGAGCTGCCCACAGACCGGCTGCCTATCATCGAGTGGGCCACCTGGTGGGATCTGACAGTCGAGCGCTGGCAGGGCGAGGGGCTGCCAGCCGATCTCGACAAGGAGGGGATCAAGCGTTTCTTCGGGCTGGACGTGGACTACCAGCTCTGGTTCCCGCGGGGCGCGGGCGACCAACTGGTGATCACCAGCGATGCCGAGTACGACGCGGCGCTGCCGCAGCTCTATCCCGATCCCATCCCCTACGACCGCGATCTCTGGCGGGGGCGAGCGGAGGAGCACGCCGCAGGGAAGGTGATCGTCTGGCTCTCGGTTGACGGGTTCTTCTGGTGGCCGCGGTCGCTCATGGGTATCGAGCGTCACCTGCTGGCCTTCTACGATCAGCCCGAGCTGATGCGCCGGATGAACCGGGATCAGGTCGCCTACATCCTGCGCTGTCTGGACGACTTCTGCGATATCTGCATCCCCGACTTCATCACCATCGCCGAAGACATGTCGTACAACCACGGCCCCATGATTTCGAGAGAGATGTTCGACGAGTTCATGGCCCCGTACTACCATCAGGTGATCCCCCGGATGAAAGAGCTGGGCATCACGCCGATCATTGACAGCGACGGCCAGATCGAGCCGCTCATCGCCTGGTTCGAGGAAGTGGGGTTGGAGGGAATCCTGCCCCTCGAGCGGATGGCGGGAGTGGACGTCGACCGCATCCGCCGCGATCGCCCGCACTGGAAGATGATCGGCGCCTTCGACAAGACGGTGATGCACCTGGGCGAAGCTCGCATACGCCAGGAGTTCGAGCGGCTGCTGCCCGTGATGCGCACCGGCCGCTTCCTCCCCTCCGTTGACCACCAGACCCCGCCCGCGGTATCGGTGGAGGATTACCGGCTCTACCTCAGCCTATTGCGCGAATACGCGGTGGGAACGTGCAGGTGACTGCATCCGCTGTTTCGGTGCTTCAGCGCTGAAGCCCGCCATATGTCATCCTTCGCTGCGATCATGCATCCTGCGTTCCCTCTGTGGACCATGTCAGAACGCGTTCCGCAGCACCGCCTCGATCATCGGCCTGGTCTTTGACCACTCGCTCGACACAGCATACGTGACCGGGAACCCGTCATCGGTCAGCCGCAGCCGGCCCTCGGAGTCTACCGCGACGCGCACCTCCTGCAGGTTGAACGCCTCCGGCGCGATCAGCGACAGCAGGCTGATCGGGTCGAAGAGCGTCAGCGGCGCGTCGTCATTCCGCTTCTCGCGGGCATTGCGATACGCCGCGTAGCACTCCAGGAAGAACGCCGAGGCGCGGTCGGCGGCGTCAACCAACTGCTCGACATCGCGCTTGGGAAGGGTATCGCTGCAGGCCTCCAGGCCGATCAGCCGCGGGTGGAGCTGCTGGCACACGATCTTCGCCGCCGGCGCGTCACAGGAGACATTCCACTCCGGATCGCCTTCGAGTCGTCCCGCCATGCAGACTACGCTCTGCCAGAGACCGCTCACGTCCGCATGCCGCGTCGCCAGCTTGGCTGCATTCGTCATCGCGCCGATGGTCACGAAATGGAACGGCGCGCCGAGAGCGCGCATCGCTTCCGCGATGGCCCCGATGCGCTCATCATCGCCGTCGGGCGATGGCAGCGCCAGCTCCGGCGCCACCGTGTTGTACGACCATCTGCCTGCGACCACATGCCTGCCCGTGAGCGGCCGCATGGCTCCTGGCAGCACCAGCGCGCGGGCGCCCGCGCGGTCCAGCAGTTCCCGCGCCAGCCAGGCCCTGGTCTCGACCCTCCCGAAGACCGTGGAAACGCCCACCAGCTCCATCCTCGGGTGCCGCGCGGCGCACAGCAGCGCCACTGCGTCGTCAATGTCATCGCCGATGTCCGTATCGATCCAGACTCGTATCATGGCGAGCCAGTTCGCCGCTTCTCCCCGCTGCCCCTTGCCCCGCGGGTGCCGGCACGAAGACCCGGCCGCCCGTTCACCTCTGTGTCACAGATTCGCCCGGCCTCTGCAAGAGGACGCGGGGCGGCCGCCATGCAACAGTAATCGCTGTGACGACGTCAAGCGCCCTTCGTGATCGTGAGTCCAGCCGCGCCTTCGCCGCGCTCGCCGTCATTGCGGCCGTTCTCTGGTGTCTGCTCTGGGGCTTCGCGCATACCGAGTTGACCCTTCGCACGCGGCCCGCACAGCTCGCGTTCTTCTTCCCCGCGTTCGCCTTCTACCTGGTCGCGGCGTACCTCGCGTGGCGGATCAGCCGCCGAGCGGGCCCCGCGGTCGTCACCGTCGTCATCGCAGCCGGCATCATCTTCCGACTGACACTGGCCCCAGTCCGCCCGGTCACGACGTCGGATACCTACCGCTACCTGCTTCCTCGCGCTCGCCGCCTTCTACCTGCTCAGCCCCGTGCTCTACCCCTGGTACCTCTCCTGGACCGTGCCGTTCCTCTGCCTTCGTCCTCGCGCGGGCTGGCTCGTCCTGACCGGCACGATATTCCTGTTCTACTCCCACGTGTACGCCGGCTCCCACGCGACCATCCCCTGGGTCAACGCGCTCGAGTACGGCCTTCCGGTGTGCGCGGCCGTCGCCACCGCCGCCGCGCATGCGGTCTGGCGGGCCCGCCAGGAGGCGCCCGGCCCGGGCCGCGCTGAAGGAGCAGACGGCGTCGGTGCGGTAACAATGCGGGCATGACACAGAACGCAGAGAGCCGCAAACCCAGCGTGCTGATCACCGGCGGCGCTGGATTCCTCGGCTACCACATCGCCAACGGCATCGCCGATCGCGCCGCCAACATCACCCTCGTTGATATCGCCGCCTTCGACGCCGGCGAGTACCCCCAGCGCTGCCAGTTCGTCGCCGCCGATGTCCGAGACGCGGCCGCCATCGGCCGGGCGCTCGGCGCCGCGCGCTACGATGTGGTGATACACGCCGCCGCTGCCCTGCCCCTCTGGCGCCGCGAAGACATTTACGCGGTTAACGTAGACGGCACGCGCACCGTCCTGGAGGCGGCCCTCGCCAACGGTGCGGGGCGGGTGGTCTTCATCTCCTCGACCGCGGTCTACGGTGTGCCCGAGAAGCACCCGATTGAGGAGACCGACCCCCTCATCGGCGTGGGCCCGTACGGGGAGAGCAAGATCCTCGCCGAGAAGCTCTGCGAGGAGTACCGCGCAAAGGGGCTGTGCGTCCCGATCGTCCGCCCGAAGACATTCATCGGCACTGGCCGCCTCGGCGTGTTCGCCATCCTCTACGACTGGGTGAAGAGCGGGGTGCGCATCCCGGTGATAGGATCGGGCGCGAACCGCTACCAGCTTCTGGAGGTGGAGGACCTGGTGGAGGCCATCTGGCTCACCTGCACCGCGCCGGCCGAGAAGGCGAACGATACTTTCAACGTCGGCGCCAGGGAGTTCGGCACCGTCCAGGATGATGTCGGCGCGCTCTGTGAGTACGCCAGGAGCGGAGCCCACGTCATGGGCACGCCAGCCGGTCTCGTGAAGGCGCTCCTGCGCTTCTTTGAGATCCTCAAGCTCTCGCCGCTCTACAAGTGGGTCTACGGCACCGCAGACAGAGACTCGTTCGTCTCGACCGAGAAGATCGAGACGACACTCGGCTGGGCGCCGCGCTACAACAACGCCGACGCCCTCATCCGTTCCTACCAGTGGTACCTCGATCACTACACTGAGGTGGAGCAGGCCACTGGCATCACCCACCGCGTGGCCTGGAAGCAAGGCGTGCTGCGGCTGTTCAAGAAGGTGCTGTAGAGTCCTTCGGCCGCACGAGCAGCCCGACGAGTGGGTTGGGCAGGAGCCCCTATTGAGGCCCGCATATTACAGTTACGATGTTTCGGGCTTCTGATGCCACCAGAGGCGTTTGTAGCGTAAACCAATTATGCGAGACTCAGTAGGTCCACCAGAGGCGGACCGGGATGGCGGCCCGCAGGGCCTAGCCACGACCGCCATGGCGGCCTCCGGTCTAGCCACTTGCCTCCTGCCCGCTTGTCATTCTGAGCGCAGCGAAGAATCCCGCCGCTCGCCCTGCTGTCATTGCCAGCCCCCCAAAGGCGGGCGTGGCAATCTCGCCGTTTCTTCGTGTTGCTTCGGTATTTCAGTCCCTAGGAATCCGGCCGGGAACCTGTCCTCCCCAGAAACCCTATCCGGGCACTGCCGGGCAGTTTCGTTCCCCACCGAGTCGGTGCTATCCTTGCTCTCATGAGTACCGTTTCGAGCTTCCTGTTCACTGTTGGATATGTCCTGGGTGCCGTCTGGGAACTTGCCCGCTACGCGTTCCGCTTCGGCTGGGCGCTGCTGCTGCCGAAGGCCGTGCTCGCGGCGCGCGTGCTGGTGGCGGAGAGCCAACTGGCCGTCGCTCCTGCGGAACCATCTGGAGGTCTCCTGGGCGATCGACTTCTTCACCGTCGCCACGCTGGGCTTCCAAGTGCTCTATGTGTTTCTGGTCTTCGATCATGCCCGTCGGGAAGTGCGGCACTTCGCGGTCATGTCACACCCGAGCATGGAGTGGGTGATTCAGCAGCTGTGGGAGGCGATGCCCTTCGGGGAACAGCCCCGCTATCTGCTCCGGGACAACGACAGCATCTACGGCCACGGCGTGCGCGCCTTCCTGGAGTCCTGCGGCATCCTGGAAGTGCGCACCGCCTACCGGAGCCCCTGGCAGAATCCATATGTGGAGCGCATGATCGGTACGCTGCGCCAGGAGCTGCTCGACCATGTCATCGTGCTGAACCAGGCTCACCTGGAGCGGCTGCTCGGAGAGTACCCGGACCACTACTACCATACGGCGCGCCCCCGCCAGGGCCTCGACGGCGAAACGCCGTCCCGATCGACTATGGCCGCCGAGGGGGAACTCATCTCCGTACCCGTGGTGGGTGGTCTCCATCACCGGTATTATCGCGCTGCCGCGTAGCACACGCAGCAGCCTTGGTCAGCCTGCCGCCGCCTGTGTGCGGTGCGGTGCAGTAGCCTCCATGGCCGCTTTCTCCTACAGCCTGCGAATGGATGCTGCATGCCAGGCCGACTCAGCCTTCTTGGCGCACGTTATCATAGGGCCCTCGACTGGTCGGAATGCCGGGATAGAGTTTATGGGGAGGACAGCGGGTGATACGTCACGAGCGGGAGTCCCTGGAAATGGGCATCGCTCGTGACCAGCGTTGCTTGGAAGGTGAGCGCGGTCGTGTAGATGATGGCGTCCGCCATCGCGAGGCGGTGGGCGAGACCGACTCGCGCCGCGGCCGTGGCCAGCGCTTCGTCCAACGGGATGACACGCGTCTTGAGCAACTGGGCGGCCACCGTCGCCGCGGCCTGGCGACCAGCATCCAGCTCAATGCGTCTACATACCTCGTAGACGATGATGGTGGGGCAGAGCAAGTCGGCTTGCCGGAGGTAAGGACGGTACTGCGCCGCCAACATCTCCCCCTTGAAGAAGGCCAGCCAGCCGACGGAGTCCACGATGGTCATGGGCAGCGCGGCTCCTCCCGTTCCGACTCGTCACGCACATCGGCCAGTGATATCTGAGGATACGCGCCTTCGAGTGTGGAGAGGTCCTGGTCGGGCACCACCTCAATGACGCCGCCGACCGGTACCACGGAGACGGTCTGCCCTTTGCGGATGCCGAGTGTCTCACGCACTCCGCGCGGGATGACAATCTGGTACTTGCTCGATACTTTCACTCTGAACATGACCATCCTCGTTCAACGATATTGCTATCGATCATTCTAGCTTTCCCAGGGAGATCAGTCAATACTCGGGGCGACAGGGCTACGCGCTGCCCTCACTGCGTCAGGACGCTGGTTCTTTGGAGTAGCGCCTAGTATTACTCCGTTAGGTGGCCCAACCATCACGAACCACGACAAAAAGGGAAGTTTTACAGGACATGACCGAATCCAGCGCGCCATTTGCGTTCTCTATGTGCGACAATCGTCTGTCCAGTCGGCCGACACCTTCCCACGCCATTGTGCAGTATATCAGACAGCACACGGTGCTGCGCATCCATTTGAACCCTTGGACTCCCGCAGCTACTCCTGCGGGAACCACCTAACGGAGTAATACCAGCGACGGCTCCTCCCAGAAGCCCGGGCCGCAGCCTCCCGGTTGGCGAGGTGAGGTCAGGCCGGCTCCACGGTCCTCTGACAGGGACAGCCGGTCCCATCGCCGTGCAACAAGGGCCGCTTCCCGACAGACGACTTCACGTCTCCTTCGGATTGCCGAGGAAGCCGTCGCTCCAGAAGACGGGCTGGTAGCCGCGAGCGGTGACCCACTGCAAGCAGCGTATCACTCTATCCTGCACGTTGGGCTGGAAGTGAGGGAGCTCTCTGCGGAAGTACTGCTCGTGGATGAGGAGTTCCATCAGCTCGGCGGTGTGGGGATTGGCCGCCACCCGATCGAGCCAGGGGTTCACCTCCTCGGGCGCGAGGTTGTTCACCGTTGCATCCTCAGCGACGAAGATGAGGTCGGTCTCGGGGTCGCAGTAGCAGTCGCGGCCATCAACGTGATCCTTCACAGCCTCGGGCAGGTAGTATCCGGTGGTGCACTGTCCGGCGAGCTCGCGGCGGAAGATGCCGATGAGGATGCGGATGCCGCGATCGTGTAAGGCTCGGCATGCGTCTTTGGGCGCTTCGCCCCAATGCATTGTCGTGGTCTTGCCCAACACCAAGTCACTGGCGAAGCGCCTGATCTCGCCGACAACGAGATCGCAGTCGGCCGCCATCTGCTGGTAGGTGGCATTCCTGTAGATGCGATCGGGCTGGTCCTGGAGGGCATGGAAACTGAGGTGGAGCCAGTCCGAATTCGCCTGCCACTCGCCCTTCCACTTGTCCGGCATCTGGCGGAGGGTGAAGTCCTGGGTGACGGTCTGGAAGTAGATGTTGAGCCGGGATTCCCCATATCAACCAGCTTTTCCTTCCCCGGAGTGGAGATTTCTCTGTCGTTGGGCAGGTTTCCTGCCACCGTGCGATGAACGCCTCCGGACTTGCCCGAATTCGAGCAGATGA
>Ga0315280_10011744_pt1 | contig 10703 bp, 12 predicted proteins | sample YL17G06_40_MG_FD_203697 | JGI IMG/M metagenome (GOLD analysis project Ga0315280, IMG submission 203697) | Sediment microbial communities from Yellowstone Lake, YNP, Wyoming, USA - YL17G06_40 | ecosystem: Environmental > Aquatic > Freshwater > Lake > Sediment | place: USA: Wyoming | collected... | reverse complement strand
ACAACATCAATCTAACCAATATAGAATCCAGACCGAGCAGGAAAAGGCAGTGGGAGTACTATTTCTTCGTGGATTTCTTAGGACACAGGACAGAGAAACACGTTCAGGCGGGTTTGAAAGAGGCCTGCGAACATTGCCTGCACCTTTCGGTGTTGGGCAGTTTTCCGAGGGCAACAGATTTATTGTGATGGAGTTCATAGTTTCTCCGGAGTGAAAAACTAAAAGCGAAAAACTAAAAAGTATGGAGTTAAGACAGGAATTCAACAGTTTTTAGCTTTGAGTTTTAAGTTTTAAGTTTCTTTCTGGGAGATTCTTATGAAAAAGCCGTTTGTGGCTGGTAACTGGAAAATGAACACCGACAGTCACAGTAGTGTGGACCTGGCTAAGCGTATCGCCTCGGGGTCTTGTGAGGTAGCAGGCCACAGGGTTACCGTAGCGGTATGTCCGCCTTTTGTTTACTTGCAGACGGTAGCCAGTGTCCTGAGCGCGTCGAGTGTCGCTGTCGGTGCCCAGGATGTTTACTATGAGCCGAAAGGAGCTTTTACCGGAGAGATAAGCGCATCGATGCTAAAAGATATTGGCTGCACGTATGCTTTGTGCGGCCATTCGGAGCGCCGGCACGTCATAGGCGAGACCGACGAACTGATAAATAAGAAAGTTGCTGCTGCTATTAGCGGCGGGCTTTTGCCGATATTATGTGTGGGCGAATTGCTCTCTGAGCGTGAGGCCTCACAGACAAGCGCCGTGGTGACCCGGCAGATGAAAAACGGGCTGGCCAGCCTGAGTCCTGAAAAGGTCTCAGCGGTTACCATAGCATACGAACCGGTCTGGGCAATCGGGACGGGCCTGACAGCCACGCCGCAGCAGGCCCAGGAAGCCCACGATTTAATACGAAAGTTGCTGGCCGGAATGTATAATGGTAAATTAGCTGAAGAAGTTCGCATTCTCTACGGCGGTTCGGTCAGAGCCGACAACGCAGAGGAATTGATGGCTCAGGATGATGTTGACGGGCTGCTGGTCGGCGGAGCAAGCTTGAAGGCAGAAGAGTTTATAGCGATAATTCAGGCAGCAGCTTAGTTGTAGTGACATTCCGGTGACATTGAAAGTTGAAAGGATTTTTTGGGAGCGGATATGATAGGGGTTCCTGTGTTAGCAGTAAGTTTTATTATGAAGATAATCGCCGCACTATTCCTTATTTGCTGCGTGGCGGTGATTCTAATCATTTTGATTCAGAAGGGTAGAGGCGGTGGTTTAAGCACGGCACTTGCCGGAGGGGTGGCAAGCGGGATTTTGGGTTCCAAAACCGGCGACTTCCTGACCTGGGTGACAATAGTGCTGATGGGAGTGTTTCTGGCGCTGGCGGTGTTGATGGTCAAGTTCTACAAGCCGGAGGTCAGCGATTTTGGAGCAAACCAGCCTGCTCGGCAAGAGCAACCCGTGGAAGGCGGAGCCGGCCAAGGTGCTCCTACAACCAGCGGTGCCAATGCTGGTACCGATTCAAATTTGCCTGGCGGCTAATGTGGGACTTGCTCCTGTGCGCAGGTAAAGAGCTGTCGGCTTCGACGCGAGACTTCGGCGAGCTTAGTCGAGCCGCTCAGCCGAATCTGGCTTCAAGGAAAAGTCAATGATAAACAGTATGACCGGATATGGAGAGGCGCAGGGTGAGGTTAACGGTGTAAGTTACGCCGTTGAAATTAAGACGGTCAACAACCGTTACTTCAAAGCGGTTATAAAGTTACCGGAGCTGGCGGCGTTTCTGGAGGAGGACATTGAAAAACTGTTGCGGACGAATTTGTCTCGCGGGACGATAAATTATGTACTGCATCTCAAGGAGGTATCGGCACGCGTGCTTTTTGACATAGACGAGGCTGCGCTGCAAACCGTTATCGAAAAGTTGAGCCGGGTCAGGTTTTCGGCTGGTGTTACGGGGACGATTGATGTTGGGGGCTTGCTGAATTTGCCCGGAGTTATTGTGCCGGCATTACCAGGCAAAAAGATGCGGGAGCAAATTAAAAAGACGATTTTGAGAATTAGCCGGGAGGCGGTAGATAAGCTCAAAGGTATGCGGGCTGCCGAAGGTGCTGCTCTTGAAGCTGACATGATGAAGCGATGTAAAGCAATAGAGCGGGACCTTGAGCGAATACGTGCCCGCAGTGCAGCCATTCTGCCGGAATACGCAAAGAGACTAAGGAAAAGAGTTAATGAAATGCTGGCGCAGGCAGAACTGAAGTTGGATGAGGAAGTCCTTTCCAGGGAAGTCGCAGTTTTTGCAGATAGGTCGGATATATCTGAGGAGATAGCCCGGCTTTCTTCGCATCTGCAACAGTTTGCTGCCAGTTGTCAGGGGGATGGCCAGGCGGGGCGGAGACTGGATTTTATCAGCCAGGAGATGCTCAGAGAGGCCAACACCATTGCCAGCAAGGCATCCGATGCTGAGATTGCCCGGTGGGTGGTCGATGTGAAATGCCAGATAGACCGGATCAAAGAGCAGGTTCAGAATGTAGAGTAGAAAGGTGTGAAAATCGTAGTGAAGGTTCAAGAGCTTCGAATTTAGCTTTGAGTTTTTATCCGCCAGACGTGCGGCGGATTTACTTTGAATATGGTTAGCGATGAAGAATGTAAAGAACACAAAAGCCAGGATAGTAATAGTGAGCGGCCCATCTGGTGTGGGCAAGAGTACTATTTGCAGGCAGATAGTTAAGCAGTTAAATAGTGCTTACCTTAGCATCTCGGTTACTACTCGGCCGAGGGGCCAGACGGAAGTGAACGGCCGGGATTATTGGTTTATCTCGGAGGAAGAGTTTCGCGACAGGGTTGATAAGGGTTTGCTGCTTGAGCACGCTGAGGTATTCGGCTATTTATATGGAACGCCGAAAGACAAGGTCGAAGAGGCACTTGCCTGCGGCAAAACTGTTATTCTCCAAATCGATGTTCAAGGCGGCAGACAGGTAAAGGCAATCTTTCCCGATGCGGTGATGATTTTTATCCTGCCGCCAACTGCGAAGACCCTGGCGGAGCGGATAGATCGGCGGGGTAGAGAAGATATCAAAGCTGCAAAACAAAGACTGGAAGGAGCAAGCGATGAAATCGCCGTTGCCTGGCAGTATTATAATCATATGGTTATAAATGACGATTTACAGCAGGCGGTGAACGAAAGTGTGCAAATTATCCATAGTGCCGGCAGCGGCACATAAGAAAAACAAGATATTGAAAGTGAGATACCGAGGATGATAGAAGAGCTCAAAAGCGAAGTAATAGTTAACAAGGTCGGCGGCAGATTCAAATTGGCGGCGCTGGTTCAAAGACGGCTGACCGAGTTGCTGCAGGGCGCTCGGCCTTTGATTGAGAACACTCAAGGCAAAACAATGCTCGAGATTGTTGTTCAAGAAATCCTGCAGGACAAAATCACTATCGAAGGAATGCCGCTTAGTGAAAAGGCCGAAAGCGGGGACTCGGGAGCAAGGGAGCGGGAGTGGAAGGAAAGATAAGTAACCGTCCGCAGTGAATCAAAAGCGTTAAATAGAAAACAAGTTACCGGTCGCGGGTCGAAAAACCCAATTTGCAGTTCGCGGCCGGAAACCTGCAGCACCAAATGCGCGACAGAAATCTGGATAACTTAAATACTTTGCTGGGAGTCAGTGGAGGAATTGCTGCATACAAAGCGGTCGATTTGGCCAGTTCGCTTACTGTTGCCGGCGCCAGGGTAAATACGGTAATGACGGAAAATGCCTGCCGGTTCGTTAGCCCGAAAAGCTTTGAGGCGGTTACGGGCTTAGCTGTTTTTACCAGCCTGTGGAGTATGCCGGAGGAGTATAAAAGCGGCCATATAGCGATACTCGATTGGGCCGACATTGTTGTTGTGGCACCCGCAACGGCTGACACTATAGGTAAAATCGCAAACGGTATATGTGATGACTTGTTAAGTACGACCCTTTGCGCCTGCTGGGGCAAGCCGACTCTTTTGGCGCCTGCGATGAACAACAATATGTGGACCAACCCGGCTGTTCAGCGCAACGTCAGGATGTTAAAGAAGATGGGCTTTAAGGTAATAGGCCCTGTCAAAGGCAGGCTTGCCTGTGGGACAGAAGCTATCGGCAGGATGTCGGAGCCGCAGGAAATTTTAGAGGCAATTGCAAAACTCACCTCAAAAATTGAAAGACGTAAATGAGTAAATAGGTAGATGAGTGAAACGGCAACTATAATAACTCATTTACGCATAAACTCGTTTAGTTATGCGTTTTCTAATCACAACAGGCGCTACCCGAGAATACATTGACCCCGTCCGCTTTATTTCTAATGCAAGCAGCGGCAGAATGGGTTACGCACTTGCCCGTGCAGCTCTCAAGGCCGGCCATAACGTGACGCTCATTACTGGGTCCGTGACCCGTGACCCAGGGCCCGTAATTCGAGGCAGCACAGACAAAGGGCAAATCAAGGTAATTAACGTTGAAACTGCTGCCCAGATGTTCAATGCAGTGCGGAGATATTTTCCCCGATGTGATTGCCTGATTATGGCTGCTGCCGTCTCTGACTACACCCCCGCTCATCCGGCTAAAACCAAAATCAAAAAAAGCGGGAAATCTCTAACCATCAAGTTAAAACCCACCGCTGACATCCTGAAGTGGGCAAGGACACACAAAACCGGGTCACGGAGCACGGGGCACGGGGCACGTATTGTTGTCGGGTTTGCACTGGAGGATAAAAACCTTCGTCAAAATGCTGAAAGGAAACTTAAGGAAAAGAATCTTGATATGATAATTGCCAACACTCCTGCCGCAATCGGTGCAGACAAAACCACCACCCATATAAGAACGCCCGGCCGAAATTGGCTAAAACTTCTGAAAGCAAATAAAACAACAATCGCAAAAAAAATTATCTCGCTGGTGGAAGAAATGGAAAAGGAGAGATAAGAAAATGAAGACGACGGTTAAAAAAAACATTTTGTTGGTGACATCATTATTGATATTTGCGGCAAGCGCATTAGCTGAGCAGCCAGTTTACCCCGTCAAGATAAGTGAAAATGGGAGGTATTTTGTGGACCAGAAGGGTAAGGCGGTCTTCTGGTTAGGTATTACCCAATGGCAAATTTTTCGGGAATATACTCTGGAGGAAGCCAGGGTAATTCTTGAAAATGCAAAAAACAAGGGATTTGCCTTTGTTCAGGCGATGCTTATGGGCGTTGGCGACGGCACACAGCCCAACGTGTACGGGGAAAAGCCCTGGATAAATAACAATCCCCTCACGCCAAACGAGGCGTATTTCAAGAATGTTGATGCTGTCCTCCAGACTGCTCGTGAAAATAACGTGGTCTTTTCGGTAACTCTCTATCATCAGCGGTACCGCAAATATATAACTTTAGAGAATGCCAGGGCATGGGCGAAATGGTTAGCTCAGCGTTATAAGGATGTCCCCAATATCGTCTGGTCGATGACGCCTGAAGCCAAACAGGAATTTGTGCCGATTCTTCGGGAGCTGGCTGTGGGTCTTCACGAAGGAGATGGAGGTTACCATCTTATTACCTTTAAGCCGGACCCCGCACCATACTCATCCAGCTTTATTCACGATGAAGACTGGCTGGATTTCAACGGAATGCAAACGTGGAAGAGTGTCGAGCTAATTTATCCTATGGTGACCAAGGATTATAATCTCAAACCGGTAAAGCCTGTCTTAATGGCTGAAGGCGCTTATGAGGCCGGCACGGAATATGGATTTGATGTAAATGCTCTGTGGATTCGCAGGCAGGCCTATTATTCATACCTGGCTGGTGGCCATCACACCTACGGGCACAATGACAGTTGGCGAGTACTACCTACATGGAAGAAGGCCCTCGATGCACCCGGCGCTTGTCAAATGGCCGTGCTTAAGAAGATATTTTTGGGACGGCAAGAGTGGTGGTATCTGGTGCCGGACCAGTCGATTTTTGCAAGCGGCGGCCAAACCACAGGACAGGTTTTGAACCTGGCAGCCCGTCACAAAGACGGCAAATGGATTATGGTGTATCTGGGCAGCAAAAGCTCCTTCTCCATAAATATGGACAAAATCACCGCAGGAATTCATGTGAACGCATTCTGGATTGACCCAAAAAGCGGTGATTTGGTTTCGATTGGCGGTTTCCCAAAAACAGGGGTCCAGTCTTTCTCGACGCCTGATGGATGGGAAGATGCCCTATTGATACTGGAAGCACACGATGACTTACCCCCGCCACCTAAAGGCGGTTAATCCGTGTCTTTTATGCCGAGGTCGTCTTTTGTGAGTATGGACTCGAATTTGTAGCCGGCGTTGGTGATGTTTTCCGCGGCGCCTTGTTTGCGGTCGATAACGGCGGCAATTTTTTTAACGATTGCGCCGGCTTCAGTAATGACCTTTGCGGCTTCGAGGACCTGTCCGCCGGTTGTGGCAATATCCTCAACCAGTAGCACGATGTCACCTTGCTTTAAGATGCCCTCAATTAGTTTCCCTGTGCCGTAACCTTTTTTGCTGTTGCGGACAATAATCCAGTTATTCCCCGTTTCCATCGCCGTTGCCGCAGCCAGGGCCACACCGCCAAGTTCGGCTCCTGCTATCAGAGTAATATCATTGGTAACGTATTTGGCGAATTCCTTGCCGAGGGCCTTGAGTATATCAGGGCAGGTCTCGAAGAGGTATTTGTCGAGGTAATATTTGCTTCGCTTGCCACTGCGAAGAATAAAATCGCCTTCCAGGTATGCCGTTTCCTTAATACGTTTGATTAGTTCTGTTCGTGTCATTGTCTCGTTCCTCAATGCTCACACTTCAAGTTCCACTTTTCTGGTCAGTTTCCCGCGGTATTTTCTGCAGATGGGCATTGCGATACTTCTGATGAATTCATCGACCTGCTGGGGCGCACGGCCGACGTAATTTTTTGGGTCCAATACTTTTTCAAAATCGATTTTTGCAAAAGAGATGTCCGCCCTGAGGCGGGCAATTAAATCGTTTGGTTTGCCGAATTGCTTTACCTGCGCTGCGGCAGCGATTGAATACAGTCTTATCTTCTCGTGGAGCTCCTGTCTGTGGCCGCCGGCCTTTACCGCCGCCATCAGGATATTTTCGGTGGCCATAAAAGGCAGCTCCGCTGCGACATGCTTTTCAATCACCTTCGGATAAACAACAAGCCCATCGAGGACATTAATGAGGATTTCGAGGATTCCGTCCACGGCCAGAAATGCCTCCGGGATAACCACTCTTCTGTTGGCCGAGTCGTCGAGCGTCCTTTCAAACCACTGCTCACTTGCCGTCATAGGCGGGCTGGAGGCCAGACTCAACACCAGCCTGCTAAGAGCTGTTACCCTCTCGCAGCGCATTGGATTTCTTTTGTAGGCCATTGCCGAAGAGCCAACCTGCGATTTCTCAAAGGGTTCTTCAATCTCTTTTAGACTTGCGAGCAGGCGCAGGTCATTGCACAGCTTATGGGCCGACTGCGCAATCGAGGCAAGGCAATTTATCATAAAGGTATCGATTTTTCGCTGATATGTCTGGCCTGTAACCGCGCACGATTTTTTGAAGCCGAACGCTGCGGTAACAGCCCTATCCAGCTGCTTGACTTTGTTATGGTTGCCATCGAAAAGTTCGAGGAAAGAGGCCTGCGTGCCGGTGGTACCTTTGACGCCTCTAAAGAGCAGCGTATCGAGGCGGTACTCAGTTTCCTGCAAATCCATCACAAACTCATAGCACCACAGGGCTGCCCTTTTGCCGACAGTGGTTAACTGGGCCGGCTGAAAGTGCGTGAAGCCCAGTGTTGCAAGGGAACAGTACTTTTTTGCGAATTTGGCCAGCAGATTTATTACTGCGGCGAGTTTAGCTGCAACTATTTGCAGCCCCTCTTTCATAATGAGCAAATCTGCGTTGTCGGTGACATAGCAACTGGTTGCGCCGAGGTGGATAATCGGTGCGGCTTTTGGTGCCGCATCGGCAAAGGTATGGATATGTGCCATAACGTCATGGCGAAACTGTTTTTCGTAGCGGGCCGCTTTTTCAAAATCAATATCATCAAGGTGCCTGGCCATCTGGTCTATCTGGCCTTGTTTTATATCGAGGCCAAGTTTTTTCTGTGCCTTTGCAAGCTGGAGCCAGAGCCGGCGCCACGTGCCGAATTTTTTCTGCGGCCCAAAAAGCTCGGCCATTTCTTTTGACGCGTTTCTCTCAACAAGGGGACTTGTGTATTGTCGATTTTTTGAATTAGTTGCCATTTTTTTACCGCTTAAGATGATTATTATTTTAGTTTTTCCTGGCGATTACCCAGAAGTTTTTCTATTTCTTCAATATCTTCTCTGCTCAAATTCCAATCTGAGGCCGGGGCGGTTTCAATAATCTGCGCAGGTTTTCGTGCCCCGACAATGGCTGCGGTAACTTCAGGCCGACGCAGGACCCACGCGATTGCAAGCTGAGCCAGCATTCTGCCGTTTCGCTTGGCAATGGGGCAGAGCTTATCGACAAGCTCCAGCGTTGCAGAAAATTGCGGCTCCTGAAAATCGGGATTTTCCCTTCGATGGTCATCCAGAGCCAATTTTGCAAGATACTGCCGGCTGAATTTGCCGGTAAGTAAACCTCTTTGCATAGGGCTGTAGGCCAGAACGCCGATACTGTTTCGAGCACAGTAGTCTAACACCCCCTCCTCGGCCTCCCGATGGAGCATGCTGTAAGGCGGCTGAAGCGAGGCAACCTCTGCTCCGTATCGCGTATTGCGTAGTGCGTATTGCGTAGTTGCGTTTACGCTAAACGCATCACGCACGACGCACGACGAGTGAGTCGTTAGCTTCAAATCGGTATATCCTAATCGCCTTGTTTGCATAGCTTCGCTTCCGGAAGTTCGCTTGCCCCCGACAGAAACATTCGGGGGCCTACAGCATATTATGATTTTGGGTGTTTATCAATACTTTTGTGGTTTTCTGGCCAGCCTTTAGCGGGTGGAGGTTCGGAGTCATAATTTCAAATTATAAGCTCATTTTACAGGATAATGAGACCGGCTGGTTAATAATCTATTTCCTGTGGAATGTTAGGTTCCGGCACTTTGTTGTTTTGCAGGATGGAGTCGGCTCGTTCTGGGAACTCTCTCAGGATGTCTTTCACGGTAGCCCTGTCGAAGATAGCTATGTTTTCAAGGTGAAACACTCTTTTTGAAATTTGCTTTTGTTTGTCGAGATATGCCTGTTCGAAAAAGCCTCCTGTGCTCAAAAGCTCCAGCTTTAATGTGTATGTAGCTTGCTCGCTGGCAGCAGGTTCTTTGGTTTCGATTCTGGAAATAAACGTGGGGGTGATTGTCCCGTCAGGCTTAATTATATCCGCGATGATTTCCCTTTTGTCGCTGTCGAGCATTACGCTTATGAGCTGTTGGAAGAAGATAGTGGGTATCGCCGCTGAACTGAGCCGGCAGCTTTTTTCTTCCGGCTGCATATCAGATTTCCTGACCGTCATTACCCCATTTGCATCCAGGATTATTTCGGTGCCGCTTCTGCCGGCTGCACTGTGAGTCTCGCTCTTCCAAACAAACTTATCAAAGCTATCATCGCCTTGAAAAGATGTTATCCGCTCCTGAGTGTAGGGGATTCGAGTATACAAAAGGCCGGCCCCCTGGATGTTAGGGCCGATGTTCTGGCCGGAGTCGATAAGTACATCCATTGTGAATCCGATGGTACGCTCGGAGTCCTTTCTGTCGGTCTTGACCAAAAAGAAAACTTGTTGGTTTTGATTGTCGAGAAAACTTGTAAGGCCTTTGCTTTTGATTTTTGCGATAATTTCGCTGCCGGCTTCGAGCAGATGGTTGTCTTTGAAATTCAGATTCTCTATAACACGTTTGAAGACTTCTTGAGCCAAGCCAGTATCACCGGTAATTTGGCGCACTTCGATATCGAGCCGACGGTTGTTTGGCAGCTCTGTGGTGGCGAAAAATAAACTTATCGGCGGGCTATTGGCAGGCGGTCTTTTTATGTGAGCCCAATCAATAGTGAGTGTACCTTTTAGTATCTGGTCTGTTCTTACAATCGTACCGTTAACTACGGAGGCCTTTTGCTCGAACTTGGTCTGCGGTGTGGTCTTGTCAGCAGCGAATAGGTATTGGCAATGAGCAACAACTGTGGGCCTGCCGGAATCGGGGACGAAGACACTGCTTAAAGTGAAGGCATTTTCCTGGTGTTTCCATTGTTTTTCGCTATACCAGCCGTTTCCGGTTGGTATTGATAGCGACAGGCCTGTATGGCTTAATTCTATCGGCTCCGAAAACACAATCGCCGACCTCGAAGCAGTTATAAGGTACGCAGCCAGCAGAGAGACAATAAAAAGGCCCAAAAAAGCTACTTTATCACCCCATACCTTTTTTGTTTCATAACTGTCGTCCATCTGTAATAGTGTATTAGGCAATTGCATTCTTTTCAAGCTTGTCGTCCGTGCTTGTTGTTTTTGCTCTCGAAAATCGCGATTATGGGACCCCGTTTCGCGGTTATTTTGGTCCGGCCGGATTGGCGGACTGCCAGATTTAGCCAAAGCATATTTTGCTTGGGGCCGAATTATTTGTATGTTTTTATTTGGGGGTTTTGTAAAAAGAAGGCCCGCTTATTGGCGGGTTTACAGACAGGCCGGGAGGTTGATTATGAATGAACTGGTAACGCTGCGCGGGGTCGAACCAAGGGAAATTCTGCAGACGGCGCTTGATAAAAAAGTCCCCGCCATTATGACCTATTTGTCCAGGGGCA